>Ga0209916_1001023_pt1 | contig 30258 bp, 24 predicted proteins | sample ThiBio_1000_plan_FD_183956 | JGI IMG/M metagenome (GOLD analysis project Ga0209916, IMG submission 183956) | Wastewater bioreactor microbial communities from Cape Town, South Africa - Thiocy_solids_2 (SPAdes) | ecosystem: Engineered > Bioreactor > Thiocyanate-remediating > Anaerobic-Aerobic ... | reverse complement strand
GCAGCACGAAGCGGCTGAAGTGCGCGAACGCGTAGTACTCGTCGTTGCGGCTCACCTCGCCGGTGCGCGAGTCGATCGTGACCACGCCCTTGCACAGGTCGCAGCCGCCGAAATGCGGGCCATGCTGCTCGTCCAGCGCCAGGTTCCAGTACACGATGCCGCGCGCCCACTGGCGCAGCCCGACCAGCATCAGGTCGCGCGTGAACCACAGCAGCTCGCCGTTCCTGGCCGACTCCCAGTCGCCGCCGGAACACTCGGTGATGTAGGTGTCCTTGTCCGGGAACGCGCGATGCACCTGGCCCTGCGCGTACGGGCTGCCGCTGTAGCAGTGCCAGGCGATGCCGTCGATGTAGCGTTCGGCGTCGAGGTTGCCCAGCACGCCCAGCGGCTGGTCCGGCTGGTCCCAGTTGTGGTCCCAGCCGAGGATCAGCGTCTTCGGGCTGCGCAGCGCCAGCGCCGGCCCGAGGTACTGCGCGATGATGCGCGCGCGCATGGCCGGCGGCATTTCCATGCCCGGGTAGGTCAGCGGCACGAAGGCCGGTTCGTTCTGCACGGTCAGCGCAAAGATCGGGATGCCGTAGCTGCGGTAGGTGTCGACGTACTTGACCAGGTAGTCCGCATAGGTGCTTTCGTACTGCTCCAGCAAGGCGCCGCCGATCAGGTTCGCGCTGGTCTTCATCCAGGCCGGCGCGCTCCAGGGCGAGGCGATGACGCGCAGCTGCGGATTGATCGCCAGGATCTCGCGCATGGTCGGGATCACGTCCTGCAGGTTCGCCGCCACGTTGAAGTGCAGCAGCTGCGGGTCGGTGTCGCCGGCGGGCAGGTCGTCCAGGGTGTAGGGCTGCAGCGAGAAGTCCGAGGCGCCGATGGTCAGCCGCGTCATGCCGAGGTTGAGCCCGGGCGGCGGGCCGAACAGCTCGCGCAGCAAGGCGGTGCGCTGCGACGCGTTCAGGCGGTTCTGCAGCAGCCACGCCGACGAGTCGGTCAGCGCCGCGCCGAAGCCGACGATGGACTGGTACTTGCGCTCGATGTCGATGACCACGTCGGCGGGCGACGGCTCGCCGCGGCTCGCCTCGATGTCCGGCTGCCGCGCCAGGCGCAGCCGACGGTCCGCCGTGCTCAGCCACAGCTTGACCGCGGCCTCCGGCGGCGGCGGCGCCAGGATCACCTCGCCCACCACCGCGAAATGCACGCGCCGCGGCACCAGCGCCCACAGGGCCAGCAGGGTGATCAACGCGAGGGATGCAACGGCCAGCCAGCCGGGAACACCGTTGCGCTCACCCGTCATGCGCGCACATCCCATCGACCCCAATGCGGTTCACTGACAACAAACCCCTCGATCACGAAGCCCCTCGCGGCGCATGACAGGTCGGCGCGGCGTGCGGCGCAAGCGCCATCGCGTCGACCCGCGGCGCGCGCCCAGCCTGTCTGCCCGGCGCAGCTTCCGCGTGCGCCAGCCGACCTGCCCGGCCAGGCCGGTGCCGGCAGTCTGCCACTGTTTCGGCCACGGTGCCGCCGCCTGCAGGCCACGCCGCCGCAAACGCGGAACCCGGTCCCATTTTTCCTGCCGGCAGCAACGCGCGGCGTGCGGCGAGCCTTGCGCAACGCTAGCGCTTCACCAGCCGGTACGCCGCCGTCTCCAGCGCACTCACCCCTTCGGCGGCGAAGCCGGGCTGCTGCGCGAGGACGTCGGCGCGCTCCAGCGGCGTCACCGTCCAGTCGCGGCCATACAGCTCGCGCACCTCGGCTTCCGGCACCGGGAACGGCGGGCCCTGCTTCTCGTGCGGCGGATATTCCAGCGTGACCAGCAGGCCGCGGCAGCCGGCCGGCAGGCGCGCGTACAGCTCGCGCACGTAGCGGCGGCGCAGGTCCGCCGGCAAGGCGATCAGCGCCGCGCGGTCGTAGACCGCCGCACAATCGGCCAGAGCCGCGGCATCCAGCTCGAACACGTCGCCGCAGATCAGTTCGATCTCGCCGGCCACGTGATGCACACCAAGACGCGAGGCATGCACCTGCGGCGTCAGGCCCTGCTCGTCGAAGAATTGCCGCACCGCCAGCGGCGACAACTCCACCCCCAGCACGCGATGCCCCTGCCCGGCCAGCCACAGCAGGTCCAGCGACTTGCCGGCCAGCGGCACGAACACCCGGCTGCCCGCCGCCAGCGCCAGCGCCGGCCAGTGCCTGAGCAGCAGCGGCGTGGGCGCCGCCTGGTGAAAACCGGTGCGGCCCTCGCGCCAGCGCTGCAACCAGAACTCGGGTTCCATGAAGATCTCCTGTGGGCAAAGGGACGAAGCGGCCGGATGTCGCGCGGGCCAGCGGCGAAGCGAAGCGTGCGCCGCCTCTCAGCCGGCCCGCACGGGACGCGGAGGCCGCCGCCCAAGCTGCGGGGTACCGGCGCCGGATGGCCGTCTAAAGACTGTCCACGCCCCGGCGCAGCCAGAGATCGATCAGGGACTTCTCGTAGCGCAACGCGTCCTGGTCGACCGGCGAGCTGCTGCTCAGGAAGGCCGCGTTGCGCAACTTGCGCTGGCCCTGGCGCAGCACCTTGCCGTCGGCGCCGTACAGGGTGAAGTTGAGGTCGATGCGCGGCGGATAGATGTCCTTGACGATGCGCACGTCGTTGAAGTCGGGGCCGCGCCAGGGTTCATAGGCGCCGGCGCGGACCACGTCGGTCACCTCGATCTCCAGCCGCTGGCCCGGCGCCAGGATGCGCGCAGCACGCTGCACGATGTATGCCTTGAGCGGCGCCAGGTAAGCGTCGGGGTTGACCAGGTGCACCCCGCGGCTGCGCACCGCCTCGGTGAAGTGCTGCGGGTCCTTGTAGCGCACGCTCACGGCGTCCGGCGTGGTGGCCGCCTGCGCGAGGGCGGCCGCGAGGGCAAGGCAGGCCAGGCACAGCAGGCGCAGCAACGGGGAAGGTTTCATTACGGCTCTCCCGGAACGGATCGGACGGCCGCAGCGGACGGGTGCCGCGGACTTGGCGCAGCGGGGCATCAGTATACGTCCGGGCCAACGCGGCGCGGGGCACGCTGCCGCGGTCGATGCGCTGTGCGGAGTTCGCCGCTGGCGTGGCCCGGTGCCGGCCGGCACGGAGCCGGCCGCGGCCGCCACGCTTCCCGGATTACTTGCCGTTGCTCGCCGGCGCGGGCGCCGGCTCGAGGTTGAAGCTGAGCGTGCTGATCCTGCCGTCCAGGCCACGCACCACGTCAGCGGTGAGGTCGTTGCTGGTGTTGCCGCCGAGTACGGCATCGCGGTTCAACAGCAGCCCGCAGTGGTGGCTGGTATAGGAGCTGGCGATGACCGGCTGGGCCTGCTCGCCGATCTGCTGCATGACCTTGGCGCGGGTGAGCTGGAGGCGCTCGCCGAGCTGGTTCACCTGCGCCTGGTAGCCCTGCATGCGCTGCTGCAGGGCCTGGCCCTGCTGCTGGCGCTGCGCCTCGGTGAGCGATCCGGCCTTCTGCTGGAAGGCCTGGATATCGGCATCCAGCGGCTTGCGCTGGTTCTCCAGCAGCGTCTGCTGCTGCGTCGCCAACTGCTTCAGCCGCTCGCTGGCCGCCTGCCCCACCTTGGACTGCGCGAACACCGCCTCGCGCGAAAGCATGCACACGCCCGGCACCGGATTGCCGCCCAGCGCATTGCCCGCGGGTGCAGCGGTCTGCGCCGGCGTCACGGGAGCGAACGAAAGGCCGGCGGCGGCAGCCAGCGCGGCGACGAGCAGGGAACGGTGCAGGTTCATGGGGAGGTATCCGCTGGTCAGGTCTGGAAGTTCCGCGAGCCTCGACGGCTCGCGGCGAAACGCCAGCATACTCGCAGCGGGCCGCCGGGATGGGGCGGCGCTGGATTCCCTCCGCACCGATGCCGGGTTCCCATCGCTGCCCCCGGTATGCCTTAATCCCTCCCATTCCCAGGTTGCCACGAGCGGAGCATGGCCCTGCGCTGGATCGTCTGCCTGTTGCTGCTGCTGAGCGCCAATGCATGGGCCGGCGAGCCCGTCGCCACGGTGCGCGTGGCCTTCGACCGCAACGGCGTCACCGCCATCCGCGTGCACGGCCACGCCGACCAGGCCACGGGCCGCAAGCTCACCGCGGACGACCCGGTGCGCATCGCGTCGATCTCCAAGCTGGTCACCGCGCTGGGCGTGATGCGGCTGGTGGAGGCCGGCAAGCTCGAGCTGGATGCGGATGCCTCCGCCCTGCTCGGCTGGCGGCTGCGCAACCCGGCCTTCCCGGATACGCCGATCACCCTGCGCCTGCTGCTGTCGCACCGCTCCAGCCTCACCGACGCCGCCGGCTACTGGCAGACGCCGCTGGGCGGCGAGCTGCGCGACATCCTCAAGGACCCGCGCGCCTGGGACACCAAGCACGCACCGGGCAGCTACTTCCGCTACACCAACCTCAACTTCCCGCTGGTGGCGCAGATCATGGAACGCGCCACCGGCGAACGCTTCGACCGGTTGATGGAACGCCTGGTGCTGCGCCCGCTGGGCCTCGAGGCCTGCTTCAACTGGGCGCTGTGCAGCGACGCCAGCGCCGCCCGCGCGGTGGTGCTGTACGACGCCGACGGCAAGCCGGTGAAGGACGACCACCACGGCCACAAGCCCGCCTGCCCGGTGACCCCGGCCAGCGATGGCAGCTGCGACCTGGCGCGCTGGCGCGCCGGCGACAACGGCGCGCTGTTCTCGCCGCAGGGCGGCCTGCGCATTTCCGCCAGGGGCCTGGCGCGCATCGGCCAGCTGCTGCTCGGCGACGGCCGCCTTGACGGCAAGCGCCTGCTCCAGCCCAGCTCCCTCCGGGCGATGATCGGACCCGAATGGCAATACCGCCCCGGCAACGGCCTGACCTGGGAGGAAGATACTGGCGGCGACGACGCTGGTTTCTTCTGCCGCTACGGCCTTGCCGTGCAGACGCTGGCCACGCCGGTGCAGGGCTGCCGCGACGACCCGTTCGGCGACGGCGCGGCGCGCGTCGGCCATTCCGGTTCTGCGTACGGACTGCAGGCCGGGTTGTGGGTGGACCGCCAGCGCGGCACCGGCGTGGCCTGGTTCGCCACCGGCATGCCGGACGAGCGGCTGGGCGGGAAGTCGGCGTTCAGCGCGGTGGAAGAAGCGCTGGCGCACTAGGGCGTCCAGGCTGACCGTTGATGCGTCAGCCCTGGCGATAGCGCTGCATCTTCTCGGCGGTGCCGCAGGTCTCCATGGCGCACCAGCGGCGGCGCTGGTTCTTGCTGGTGTCGAGGAACAGCCAGCCGCAGGAGCGGGTGTTGGCGCAGCGGCGCAGCCGCGTGGGGTGCGGATCGCCCAGCAGGTCCAGCGCATCGAGCGCGATGCGCTTCAGCGGCAGCCGCGCGTCGCGGGCATCGGCACGCCAGTGCAGCCGCCCGTCCGCGCCCAGCGACTGGCCCTGCCAGGCCCGATGCAGCCAGCGATCCAGGCCGCGCAACGCGTCCGCCGGCGGCGGCAGATCGTCGACCCGCGCGGCGAACAGCGCATGCAGGTGACGGCGCAGGGTTGCCACCTCGCCCATCAGCGCCGCGCGCTCGCGTGCGGTGCGCGGCATGCGAACGCCATCGTCCGGGCGCAGCGCCCCGGCGCGCATGCACCATTCGGCGAAGCGCTGCGGCTGCTGCAGGTAATCCTCGACCTGCGTCGCGTAACGGTCGTGGATGGTGTTGACGAAATCCAGGCACAGGCGCCCGCCATCCAGGCGGATGGCGGCAATCGGCCGTGGCGGCAGATGACGGTTTTCGGCTGGCATGCGGTCTTGCCTGATCCCCCGGGTCATGACCTCTGGACTACCTACTAAATGTTTTTGGATGGTAGCGTGCCCGCCCACACCAAACCATGGCGAGGTCACTCCATGACGCCCGAATCGATGCCCTCGACGGCGTCAGCGATCGACGCGTCGCAACGCAAGCTGATCGTCGGCATCGTCCTCGTGACGCTGCTCACCGCGGCCCTCGTGATCGTCGACCTGGCCAGCGGCGGGCGCCCCGATCCGCCGCCGCTGCGCGCCGCATCCACCCTGCTCGACGGCCCCTGGCGCTTCCATGTCGGCGACGACCCGCGCTGGGCCAGCGCCGATGCGGACGACAGCGGCTGGGAGACGATCGACCTGACCGCTGCGCCCGGCAGCCACGACGGCGACGTGGGCCTGCCCGACTACGTGGGCGGATGGAGCGCGCATGGCCATCGCGGCTACCACGGCTACGCCTGGTACCGGCGCACGGTGGCGGTGCCGGCCGGCAGCGCCTCATGGGACATCCTCGGGCCGACCCTGGTCGAAGACGGCTACGAGCTGTACTGGAACGGCCAACTGCTGGGCGGTTCGGGCCGGCTCGGCCCCGATCCGCGCCTGGTCGGCACGCGCCCGCTGCGCTTCGCCCTGCCCGCCGGCGCAGCCGGCTCGCGCGGCGTGCTCGCCGTGCGCAGCTACATGCTGCCCCGCCCCGACCCCGGCGCGGACGGCGGCGGCATGCACGCCGCGCCGATCCTGGCGCCGCGGCCGGTCGGCGAGGCGCTGCACCGCGCGCAATGGCAGCGCACCATCGCCGGCTACGTCGTCGACGCGGTCGAGCCGGCCGCCATGCTGGCGCTCATCGCCTTGGCGTTTGTGGTCGGCCCGCGCAGCCGCCGCCAGGGCTTCCTGCTGCTGGCCGGCATCGCGCTCGCGCTCACGGCCGCCCGGCGCCTCAACAACGCGATCGTGTCATGGACCGACCTGCAGGACCTGCGCACCTATGCGTGGCTGGCCAAGGTGATGTGGGCCCCGACGATGACCGCCTGGCTGCTGGCCTGGAACCGCTGGCGGCTGCCCGCGTGGCGCAGCATCGACGTGCTGGCCGTTGCGCTGGGCATCGCCGGCATCGTCGGCGCCCTCGCCCAGCTGCCGCTCTGGACGAGTGTCGGCCGGCTGGGCTCGCTCGCGCTGTTCGTGGTGATCGCCGCGCGCCTCGCCCGCGGCGGCGCGCCGCGCATGCTGGCGCTCGTCACGCTGGCCTCGATCGTGGCCGCCCTGTTCGGCGGCGAGCTGCTCGACCCACTCGGCGTGCCGGGCATCTGGTTCCCGTTCAACATCGGCGTTTCACGGACGCAGTACGTCCACGCGATCAGCATCCCGCTGCTGGCCGTCCTGGTCGTGCGGACTCTGCTGCCGAGTAACGCGCAGCGGTAGCGGGATCATGCCCGGCGCGGCAGTAGTCCGGTGGCCGCACTGACGATGGCCGACCGCCCCTTGTATCGGTTTGCGCAGAAAATTGTTGCCAGGAGAACCGACATGAACTCCCGCCGTTTCCGCTCCTTGCTGCGTCCGCTTCACCTCGCACTCGCACTGATCACGCTCGGCCTGACGGCCGTGGCCTTGCCCTCCGCTGCCACGACCCTGGACCCCGCCACGATCGGCAAGGCCGCCGGCGTCGCCGCCAAGGCCCAGCCCGATGGTGCCGTCAAGATCGGCTGGAGTCGCTCGGATGTGCCGGTCACCGTCGACGGCATGCGCCTGCCGCCCGCCGCCGGCCTGGGCTCGTGGGCGTCCTTCACCGCGGTGGGCGACCACGCCATGGTCATGGGGGACACCGTCGTCTTCCAGGACGAGGTCGATGCCGCCATGGACGCCGCGTTCGCGCACGGCTTGAGCGTGACCGGGCTGCACAATCATTTCTTCTACGACCAGCCGAAGGTGTACTTCATGCACATCGGTGGCGAAGGCACGCCTGCACGGTTGGCCGCCGGCGTCAAAGCCGTATGGGACGCCGTGAAAGCCGTGCGCGCGGCGCACGCCCAGCCGGCAGACGGATTCGGCGGCGCCACGCCATCCCCGGGCAAGCTGGACGCGGAGTCGATCGCCACGATCGTCGGGCAGCCCGCGCCGGTCACTGATGGCGTGGCCAAGGTCACCATCGCGCGCAAGGGCCGGATGCACGGCCAGGCCATCGGTGCGTCGATGGGCTTGACCACCTGGGCAGCCTTCAGCGGCAGCGATGACCTGGCATCCATCGACGGCGATTTCATCATGCGCGCCGATGAGGTGCCCGCGGTGTTGCAGGCGCTGCGCAAGGCAGGCATTCATATCGTGGCCCTGCACAACCACATGATGGGCGAGAACCCGAACTACTACTTCACCCATTTCTGGGGCAAGGGCAAAGCCGCCGATCTCGCGCGAGGATTTCGCGCCGCCCTGGATGCCCAGGCAGCCAGCGTGAAGCACTGAAGCCCGGGGAACCGCATGCATCCGGCGATGCGCGCCAGCGCGCATCGTCAAACCCGAAACCGGGGCGGCGGAAGTCAAGCAAAAGACCGGAGCACGGCGAACCCGGGAGCAGGCCTTTCCGCTTCCTCCACCCCTCGGGTTTACCCCAGGCTCGCATCGCTTGCGTCGGGCGTGCCCTCCCGGGCAGGCTAGGCCACGGACCCTGGACAATGGACAGGGACGAGACACTCCATCGTGGGAAGCACACCATGTTCAGTCACGTGATGGTCGGCTCGAACGACATCGAGCGCGCGAAACGGTTCTACGACGCAGTACTGGGCGCGCTCGGCGCGGGCGAGCCGCACCATGACCTCGCCGCCACGGGTCATCGCCGCTTGTTCTATCGGCACGACGGCAACACGTTCTGCGTGACCGAGCCGATCGACGGCAGCGCGGCAACGTTCGCGAACGGCGGCACGATCGGCTTCAAGTGCAACTCGCCCGCCCAGGTGCAGGCGTTCCATGACACGGCCGTGGCCCATGGCGGCACCTCGATCGAGCAGCCACCCGGACTGCGTGAAGGCAACCTCGGCGCGCTGTACCTGGCGTACGTGCGCGACCCGGACGGCAACAAGCTGTGCGCGATGCACCGCGTCAAGCGCGAGGCGTGAGCACGCGCCGCAGCGGCGATACGTTTGCCGGCACGGCATGACCGGAGACCTGCTATAGAACGCCCGGACCGAGGCGACCGGGCGCGCTGCCACGCCGCTCCCGTTTTCGTCCCTTATGGGCGCCAACACAACGCAAAGCGAGCCTGGCCCCGTTATCGATCTTCCTGATCCCTGCGCACAATCAGCGCGACGACGCGCTGGGTCACCGGCATCAACATCACCATCGCCGGAAACGCGATCGCCCACGACACCATCCAGGATTTCATCCAGCTCCTCAGGAAAAACACGCTCAGCGATTCCACCGCGACCCACGTACTGATCCCGGCGACCGCGAACGTCATCAGGAATGTCAGGATCAGCGGCATGGCGTACCTGCCGTAGCGCGAGGGGAGTCTTCTTGGCTTCATGGTGCCGCTGGGCGTCGAGCAGACTGATGGATGCCCGACGTTGCCGTTCATAGCGCTTCCGAAAATCGCCATTGTACGACTCGACCTCAAAAGACAGAAAAACGGGCCGGAGTCGACTTTAGGTAGAAAGTGCACTCTGGCTCCCGTTTTCGGATGGCTTTCGCCCTCGTCACTCGGCAACCGCCCCTAGTTCCGGTTCCCGGCGCTGCGGCGACTGAGCGCGGCGGCGCGGTTCGTGGCTCGCCGTGCGCGGCGCTCCTCGCCCAGCTGCCGATAGGCCTGGGCCAGCCCGACGTAGAAATGCCAGTCGCCGTCAAAGAGACGGATGGCCTGCTGGTAGTGCTGCACGGCGCCGGCGTAATCGCCCTGCCTCGCGGCGTCCTCGGCCTGCATGAACTGGAAATACGGGTCCTTGCGCTGGATCTTCTGCAGACGCTGCGCATAGGCGGCGCGGCGTGTCTGGTCGCCGTTGCTCGTGTACAGCGCCACCAGGTTCACCAGCGCACCCGCGTTTGCCGGGTCGAGCGACAGCGCCTTCAGGTAGGCGCGCTCGGCCGCTTGCGGGTCGCCCTGGCGCAGCCGCAACACGCCGGCATTGGCCCAGGTGCTGGCATGGCGCGGATCGAGTTGCAGCGCCATGGCCATGTACGGGGCGGCGACCGCGGGCGAGGCCTCGGTGAACAGCTCGACGGCGCGGTTGTTGTAGTAGAGCGCCAGCAGGCGCTGGTCGGAAATCCGCTCGGGCGGCTTATGTGTCCCCACCACATCCTGCGCCACATCGACCGTGAGGCGCGCGCGACCCAGGCTGATTCCCGCGTTGACGTGGTTGAACCGGTAAACGATGTCGCCACCCACGCGCCAGGCCACGATGTCGTCAAGCTCCTGCCCGTAGGCCTGCAAGCCGGACTCGCGCGCCAGCGCCACGGTCAGCAGGGTGAAGGTCAGGCAGTTGGCCTTGCGCGCGCGGTAGGCCTGTTCGATGGTCAACGTGGCGTCGGTCGAATACGCCATGCCCAGGCCCGGCTTCTGGAACAGGAAGCCCACCAGCCGCTCCAGCCGCGGCCTGCCGGAACCGCTGGCGTCGATGACCTGCTGCTGCAGCTGCGCACGCAACTCCGGCGGCACCGCCATGACCTGCTCCGGGCGCGGCATCGGCATCGGTGACACGACGGGCGTGACCGCAGGGACCGGCGCAACCGACGTGGCCGGCGCAGGCATGGCAACCGACCATGCCAGGATTGCCGCATACGCCCAGATCACCACGCCGAAACCCTCCACGCCCTGCGGGCGGGAACGTCTGCCGAGACCAGTCTAGTCCTTTCGCAGGCGCCGGATCTGCTCGGTCATGGGCAAGCTGGCACCGACCGGATGACGGGAGGTTCAAGCCATGCACCGGCCGAACCGCTTCGTGCCTGCGTTGCCGGCGGGACGCCTTTGAGAAATTGGCGCGGGTACTTTTCCTCCGAAGGAAAATACCTCGGTGCCGGGGTCGCGCAGGTCGGCGTCGAGGCACATGACTGCGACCCTCAGGAGAGGATGCCGGCAACCGGGTCAGCGCGTCACAGGCGCCCGGCTATGCCCCCGCAACGTTCCCAACTCGCACGCCAGCCGCCTCGTCGCGCAACAGGGTGATGGGCAGCATCCCTTTTCGACTGAGGTCGCACGCCGTTCTCCTCCCACCATCCGCCGGTATGTGCTTCGGAAATTGTCCCTGACACCTTTCGAGCTGCTCGACCCGCTCGGCGTGCCAGGCATCTGGTTCCCGTTCAACGTCGGCTTATCACGGACGTAGGACCTCTACGCGATCGGCATCCCGCTGCTGGCTATCCTGATCGTGCGGACATTGCGGTCGGCGAACGCGAGCGGTAGCGGGATGATGCCGGTGCGCTGCGCTGGTCCACTGGCATTCGGTGCCGAAACTATCTGGCGTCCTTTACACGATGGATTGAGGGCCGCATGCCTGCGCCCCTCAATCCATCGAGTGCACCATCAGAAGACGGGCGCGTCTTCCATCACCAGTCGATCACTGGATCAACTTGGAATCGCGCACGCCGGCCTGGCCCTTTTTCGCATCGACGACATGCAGTGCCGAGCGGGCAGCCCACATGCCCATCTTCACTTCCTGCCAGGCGCCATGTCGATGGTGACCGAGTCCTTCTCGGCCTTGGACGTGATGGCGTGCATACCCGGGGGCAGCTGCTTTTCGATGTAGGACTTGCCGGCCGTGTCGCCGACCGCCACGGGCGGCTTTTCGACGGGAGCTGACTCAGCTTTTTTCGATCGAAAGCAACTAGTACTCAATGCTGGTTATTTAAAATTACTCATTGCAACAAAAAGACCTACAAGAATAAGCTCCGACACCCAGGTCACCTGCATTAATCTCACGGCAATAGCATCCCGTCGGCTGAATAACTTGAACTCTGTAGAAAGAGCAATCTTGAACGCGAAAAACCCCATGCCGCTCAGCACACTCGGCTCGCGTAGCTTTACGTATAGATTCGAATGGTTTTTTCGCAAAGAATTAACGATTGAAATTCTTAATATTATCGTTGTAAAAATGCAGAAGATTAAAACATAAAACACGACGTCTGTTTTATCCATAAAGAGACTCACTAATTATGATCAAAACGAAAACGAGCTTTGGCTCAATTATAGAGTGCTAAGAAGTGAACCTAACCTCGTTCTGCGCGGTTTCATAACTTGCGATTTAGCACCGAGAGTCGGCGCCAATCAGGCGAGCTTTTCAATAAACCTTTGATATTTCTTTAAGATAGTCGTCGACCGTGGCGATCGGTATTTCGATCACTTTTTTCCTCTTTTTGGCCAATCGTCGTAATTCAAATAAGAGGATGCCATAGCCAGAATCCCACTCATTGCCTCTTCCTTCAGCCAGCTCAATTGCAAACCGATCGCCTGGCAGGAGCTTATCAACTGGCAACGAAAGTTCTTTAGCCACATGATTTAGCAACTCTACCACCAAATCTCGTTTCAAATGGGATGTGGCATAGTAACGATCAAATACCTGATCAGGTGTCAAACTTTCGCGATTGCAAAGAATCTCATTCATATAATCACTTACCGTTCGCGCTACATCCACAGTAGATCATTGATCCAATGTCCCATCCGCCTTCCCAAGCGGTTGTGACAACAGCTGCGCGACCAAGCACCCGTCCAGCTGAACTCCAGGATGCCTGGGTTGATCCGAAACGCCTGCCATTCGACATCCGCTGCAAAGTTTGGCCAAGTCCAGAACCAGCCGCATGCTGCCACGTTGTCGCGTGCGAGGCGGTACTTATGCCAGAACCCGTTTGGCCGACAGCCCTATTAGCACCTGCATTAGCAACCTGCACTCCGGATACCGCATTTCCTGCCGTAGATGTCCCTTGAGGCCCGCTGGCGCCAAAGTTATCCCTGAGAGGGCCCAGTTTTGCGCGGCACGTAAACTCATCGCCCACGCATGGCGGGGTGCGCTCAACCCGCCACGCCTTCCCGGCCGCTTCGCCTGGATCCCAAGCCCCTCCTACAAAATAAAAACAATAGCCTACATCCTTCCAGCGTAATTATCTAAATTAAGGTTGGATGTGATCGATCTCAATAAAAGCCCCAAGAAAAGCAGCAAAAGCTGACATTCTTGGTGGAATAATGATCGACGGAATTCTCAATTTACTATTAATTATAATAGTTAATTTTGCACTCCCCGTCCTAGCAACCTCCCTCAGGGCTTCTTTCTCTCCAAATAAAACGCCTTCGAGTTCGTCCCAATGATCTTCAACCTTGTCTGATGCGACCTTAGATCTTATTGCCCAAAGATTCTCTCTAGGCAGAACAAGTTTGCTATTTCTCTCCCCTTTCAAGAATTGGACATCTGGTTGAATTTTCGTTAGCTCAGATATCCTCCGAGGAGGGATTGAGGTAGCCCATAGTTGGAAATCTAATTCTACGTCACTTTTCATAGCGTTATTTAAATCCGCCCGTGTTAATTTTCAGCCATTCCATAGGCCCTGTTCCGTTACGCGGCCCGGAATACATATTGCCATTTCTATCAGAGAAAATATCCCGATCAGAACTAATTCCTAAATCTCTTTTGAGATCATGTGCGTTTTTTGTAACCATTAGCTTCGCAAGCCTTATCCAGCTGCTTACCCGACATCCTTTTTGCGTCTTTCGGATCCTGCGCGCTAGGTATCTTGCCATTTTCCGTACATTGCTGGACCTCAAAATTAAGTCCCGTGAATGGAAGGGGGAACCTGAGTACAGGCTTGCATTCGACAGCCAAGCCGAATGTATCAACATAGCTCAGTGGATTACCGCCAACATAAGTGAAGTAGGTCGTGCCTGCGCCGGTCGCCTTGCGCAGTCGCTGTCCTTCGGAAATTGTCCCTGACACCTTTCGAGCTTTGAGGTTTCCACGAGTGGCTTTTACGCCTGGGCCGGCGCGTGCCGGGTCCGCGTGCGCGGGCCAATGCGCACCTGCTGGCGCGCATTCGGGAGAGCCACGAGGACAGCAAGGGCGTGATCGGTGCCCCTCGCATGCAAGAGGACCGGGGCGATGATGATATGCCGGCCAGCGTCAATCGGGTGGCTCGCTTGATGGCCCGCGCGGGCCTGCAGGGCTGGCCACGGCGGGCCCGGCGCCGCTTCGGCGGCAAGCCGGGAGCTCGGCCGATGGGGATCGAGAACAAACTGGAACGGGACTTCCAGGCCAACGAGCCGGAGACCAAGTGGGTTACGGACATCACCGAGGTCGCGACGCTGGAAGGCAAGCTGTATCTGTGCGTGGTGATCGACCTCTACAGCAAGCTCGTGGTGGGCTGGTCGATGCATCACCGTCAGGATTGCCACATGGTGGTGCGGGCTGTGCAGATGGCGGTATGGCAGCGGCAAGGCAGCTCGGAGGTCACCTGCACTCCGATCGCGGCGGCCAGTTCATCGGCGGCACGTACCAGAAGTTCCTGGGCGGAAACGCTCTGGTGAACAGCATGAGCGCGGTTGGCCACTGCGCCGACAACGCGGCCTGCGAGGGCTTTTTCGGACTGCTCAAGCGTGAGCGCGTGCATCATCGGCGCTACTGGACCCGCGATGAGGCGCAGGCCGATCTGTTTGACTACATGGAGCGGTTCCACAACCCACGCATGCGCCGTAGAGTCGCCCGGTGGGACCAGGAGTTTTCAGCCTTAATCAAACCGTCCGTGGAAACGGGGTAGAACCCGAAACACCATTGACGACCTGTGACGCGCGGTTGCCATTGGCGTCGTACTGGGAGCTCTCGTTGCTGGCGGTCGAGGCGACCGAGGTCAGCCGGGACAGCGCGTCGTAGCCGAAGCTTTGCGTCAGTCCGCTGTCGATACCGTTGGGCTGTCGATACTGTTGGTGATCCGGCTGATGCGATCCGCGTCATCGTAGGCGAAAGCCAAGTTTTGCACGCAAGTTTAATTACCTCCGTTCCATTAAATAGCGCAATGAGCTGCGCTTATTGCGCCCTACGCTGGCTGCTTCCTTAGCCACAAGATGAGCACAGCCGCTTTGAATATCTCAAGAATTAAAACTACACCGAGCTGGGTCCAATAAATGGCCCCAGCCCCTTTCACAAGCACAATGAAGAAGAAAGAAGGCTGAATCACCCCTGTGCATCTAAAGGGAAATTGGACGAGCGCTAAGTAGGCCCCCGCCCTATTATGGCGGAGTAGGAAAACCCCCGAGAAGATTAGCGACACAAGAAGAACATAAGGGGCAATAGCCAAGAGTGTTGAAAACGCACCCCCAAAAGATTTGGCAACAGCCAATGACTCCGTCAAGTCGGTATAGAACGGGATCTTCCCGCTCAAAATGGCTGATGTGACCAGCCATCCGATCAATGCGATATCCAGAACGCCAAACAACCGAACCAACTTCTTCAAGTTCATCACGGCCTCCTGGGAGTCGGATTCGGTACAGCAGGCGTCCAATCCCTGGAAGCTCGGTTCGGAACGGCAGGTGTCCAATGCCAAGAAGTTCCGCCAACAGCCCAAGGATCAGAGAACTCTCCGAACGTCTGCGTTATCCGTCGTGTATCCCCCGGAGCTGGATCGCCCACCTTGCACTCGTTCTCGGTGACCTGCCATTCCTGAACCGCGTCACGCGTACATCCAACGCAGTTCTTGAACGACATGACTTCGTTCGTGCCAAGCGTTCCGAGGCGATTTAGTAGCGCCATCGTCCAGTTCTTGGTTCCGTGGTAATCGTATCTGATTGTCACCCACTCAAGCCCAAGAGGATCGATGAGCGAAATTGGGTTCCCGCCGACATAGACATAAGTATTAATCCCGCCACCCAACCCAATCGGGTCACTCTCCACATACCGCCCCAACGTCGGATCGTAGTCCCGGAATCCGTTGTTCCACAGCCCACTCTCCGCATCGTAGTACTGCCCCGGGAAGCCGAGGTTCAGCGGCACCGTGTTCGCTATCGCAACGTTCCGCGTAAACGGCCAGTTCTGCGCACTCCACACCACCACCTGCGATGCATTCGTGACCACCTGCGGTCGCCCCAATTGGTCGCCGCCGATCGCCTCCAGCTGGCCGTTCACCTCCCGCCCGATCAGCCGACCACCCAGCCACACGTAATTGATCCAGCCACCGTTGCCGTATTCCGCCAGCAGTACACCACTGGCATCGGGTGCGAAGTAGGTCGTGCCTGCGCCGCCCGCCTTGCGCAGTCGCTGTCCTTCGGGACTGACGTAGTAACTGGTACCGCCAGCTGTGGCCATCCGATTGAAAGCGTCGTACTGGTAGGCCGTGGCACCGTCCAGCGTGGTCACGTTGCCCAGCGTGTCGTAGCCATAGCTCTGGGGATTGGCCCCAATGGTGCTCACGAGCTGGTTGCTGGTGGCGCTGTAGCCGGTGCTGTTGATGGCGGCGTTCACCGCCGTAGTGATGCGGTTGCCGTTGGGGTCGTAGCCGTAACTGGCCACGGAGTTCGCCGAATACATCGACACCAGTCGCGACTGGTCGTCGTAGCCAAAGACTTGGCTCAGGGTGCCGTCGATGCCATTGCTAAGCCCGACGAGCCGGTTGGCCACGTCGTAGCTGAAGCCCAGGTTCTCCACCGCCGGTGCATAGATACCGGTCAACCGGCCGTCCGTGTCGTAGCTGAACGTGTTGATTAGCCCGTTGCTCGCCGTCCAGCCGGCCAGCGCACTGTCCATCGGTCGCCAAGTCACGGCACTCGCGGCGGTGAGCTGGGTACTGCCAATCTTGAAGGTGATGCCGGATACCGCACCGTTGATGTAGCTGTAAATCGCCTGATGGCCGTCGGGATAAGTCAACGCTGCGAGATGACCCACGGCGTCATAGCCGTAGCCCAAGGAGTAAGTGGTGCCATTGATCGAGAAACCTCGTCCCGCGATCCAACCCTCCGGCGTGTAGGTGTAGGCCATCGCGCCAGTGGCATCGCTGGCGGAACACAGGCGACCCAGGCCGTTCGTACAGTTGTCGTAGGCGAGGATTTGCGTCTGTCCGCCAGCGCTGACACTGGTCAGGCGGTTGATAGCATCGTAGCTGTAGCTGGTGGTCACGCCGTTGGCGCGGGTTAGGCTGCTGCGCCGACCGTAGGCATCCCAGGCGTAGATCGTGGTGCCGGTATCCGGACTGGACACGCCCCATAGCTGACCCAGGCCATCGTAACTGTAGGCCGTGACCAAACCGCGCGGATCGGTCACCGTGGTGACGTTATCGCCGGCATCGTAGGTGTATTGCGTGACCATGGGGGTACCGGCCCACGCAGCATGATTGCCGAGCAGGCTGGCCAGCAGCAGAACTGGCAGAACTTGGCGTCGCGCCGGAGCGCGAGAAATGGCGAGGGCAAGTTCCATGCTCGGCCTCTTCCTGGAAGGGGTGCGGGTGGCGGTGTCACCACGCTGCGCGGCGGTGACGCATTTCTCATGATGGAAATGGGTGGCCATCACAGCGTCCCCGCGACGACTGCGGTCATCGTGCAAGTGGAACTGGAGATGTTGGCACCCGCCGCGTTGTAGAACGTCACGGTCACCCGATACGTAAGTCCGGCCACGTTGGTGCTGTTCTTGGCCATGGCAACGTAGTAGTTGCTCGAAGGGTTGCTGCTCACCGCGGTGGGCGCGCTGGCCCCATTGGTAACCGTGCCGCCCCCCAGGTTGGCCCCATTGGCCAAGCCGACTTCGGTCCAGGCGTATTGCACCGTTGTGGCGCCGGGCGGGACGGCGCCTGACTTGACGACCGTCTTGGCCACGCGCTGGTTCGCAGTGAATACCTCCCAGGTGCCCCCACCCGTGATGTCAAAGCCGATGGCTGCCGAAGCGCCGCCGGTGCTGCCTACCGAGGAACTGCTCGTATAGCTTTGCCCATCGATTGCGATTGGTACCGGAATGGTGACGGTGATCGAGCCGGTGCCGCTCCAAGGTCCGCAGCCACCAGAGTTGCAGGCCTGCACCCGATAGCCGTACGTAGCGGAACCCTTGCCACTGGCGTTCCAGCTGGTGTTGCCACTGGCCTGCACCGTGGTCCAGCTACCGCCGTTAACCTGTTCCTGCAAGTTATAGCTGGCGGCCGTTGATACGCCGGACCAGCTCACGGTGTAGCTGCCGTTTCCGTTGGTTCCAGGAACACTCAGCGATGGCGCGCTGCTTGGCGGCAACAGCACGGTCGTCGAGGCGACGCCACTCCATGGACCGCAGCCGCTGCTGTTGCAGGCCTGCACCTGGTAGCCGTAGGTCGCGTTGCCACGTCCGCTGGTGTTCCAACTGGTGGATGCGCCCGACAGCACGGTCGTCCAACCACCACCATTCACCTGCTCCCGCAGGTTGTAGCTCGTAGCTGTCGCTACGCTAGACCAGCTCACCGTGTAGCTGCCGCTCCCATTGCTGCCAGGAACGCTCAGGGACGGTGCGCTGCCCGGTGGCAGCAGCACACTTGTCGAGGCGACGCTGCTCCATGGGCCGCAGCCACTGCCGTTGCAGGCCTGCACCTGATATTCATAGGTACCGTTACCCTGGCCGCTAGCCGACCAGCTGGTGGAACCGTTGGCCTGCACTGTCGCCCAGCTGCCGCCGTTGACCCGTTGTTGCAAGTTGTAGCTGGTGGCCGTGGCCACACCGGACCAGCTCACCGTGTAGCTGCCGGTGGTGTTGCTCCCGGGTACGGAAAGCGTCGGTGCGCTGCCCGGTGGATGCAGCACAGTGGTAGTGCTGACGCTGCCCCACGCGCTGCAGCCGCCACTGTTGCACGACTGCGCCTGATAGCCGTAGGTGCCATTGGTTTTGCCGGTGGCACTCCAGGTCGTGGCGTCACTGGATTGCACGATGCTCCACGCGCCACCGTTGATCTGCTCCCCCAAGTTGTAGCTGGTGGCGTTCGGGATCGTGCTCCAACTTACCGTGTAACTGCCGGTGCTGTTGGTGCCCGGCGAGCTTACCGATGGAGGGCTGCCTGGCGGGAATAGCACGGTGGTGATGCTGGTCGAACTCCATGCGCTACAGCCACCGCCATTGCAAGCCTGGACACGATAGGTATAGGTACCGTCGGATTTGCCAGCCGCTCCCCAATCGGTGGCACCGCTGGATTGCACAGGGGTCCAGCTACCGCCGTTGATCTGCTCCTGGAGGTTGTAGCTGGTGGCGGTGCTCACACTAGTCCAGCTCACGGTGTAGGCACCGGTTGCGTTGCTGGACGGTGCGCTCAGGCTCGGCGCGCTGGCTGGCGGCAGCAGCACCGCGACCGATCCGATCGTGCTCCAGGCACTACACCCGCTGGTATTGCACGCCTGTACTTGGTAGCCATAGGTACCATTGGCCTTGCCAGTAGCACCCCAGCCCAGAGCGCCACTGGATTGCACGGTGGCCCAACTACTGCTGTTGACCTGCTCCCGCAGGTTGTAGACGGTGGCGGTAGCCGCGGTACTCCAGCTGACCGTATAGCTGCCGGTGTTATTGCTGGCGGGCACGCTCAGAGTCGGCGTGCCGGGCGGGTACAGGACGGTCACGGTAGTGGAGCTGCTCCAGGAACCGCAGCCCGTAACGTTGCAGGCATGGGCTCGATACCCGTAGGTGCCGTTGGCCTTGCCACTGGTGCTCCATCCTAGACCGCTATTGTTCTGGACCGTACTCCAACTGCCGCCATTGGCTTGCTCCTGCAATTCGTAGGCCGTCGCTCCGCTGACGGCAGCCCAGCTCAATGTGTAGCTGCCGTCGATGCTGGTAGCTGGCGCACTAAGGGTAGGGGTGCCGCTTGGAATCGACGGACTGGCGCCGCCCGATTCGGTTTTCTGGGTGACACGATTGAGTGCGTCGTACTGGAAGCTGATGATGTGGTCGGCGGCATCGGTCACCGAGAGGACGTTGCTGTTGCCGTCGTAGCTGTAGGTCAACTGCTGACCATGGTTACCGTGGACCTGATAGGGGCGCCCCAGTGCGTCGTACGTAGTGCTGGTCGAATAGGTCACCACACCATTGCGGCTGACCGTTCTGCTGGTGACATCGTTGTTGGCGTTGTAGCCGTAGGTTTCCGTGGAGGTACCGTCCTTGTCGTTGCGAATCATCGCCGTGACGCGCATTTCCGCATCGCGATTCCACGTAGTCACCTCGCCGTCGGGTGCAGTGACGCTCGCCAGCAGACCGAATCCGTCGTAGGTGTATAGCCATTTGGCTGCCGCGCCATTGGGATAGGTGGTTTTGGAGCTCAGCCGACCGCGGGGGTCGTAGACAAGATCCACCGTATCGCCGTTTGGACCGATCGCCCGCCCGGGTTTACCAAGCCCATTGTAGTTGCTGTAAGTAGTTTTCTGACCCAACCCATTCAGCACAGTGCTTAGGTTGCCCACTGTGTCGTAGGTATAGACCTCCTGGTTGCTGTTGTTGGGCGAAGGATGCGTCACAGTCATCGTATGCACGATACCGTTCGCGTACAGCGTGTAATCGTAGGTGGTGGTGAGTGTCTGGTTCGCAGTTCCGCCGTTCGAGAGATTGGTGATCGCTTCGGAGGCAAGGCGGTTACGGTCGTTATACGTATAAGTAACTCTTTTCAGCCCACGGACGGTAAAACTCTTCAGTCGATTGAGTCGAAGATCCGGATCCCACACGTAGTCGGTTGTTCGGGCGATACTCGTCCCGGCCGCCTCTGTCTCCGTCTGCAACTGACCGTTCGAGGAGAAGACGTATGTGTGCATGTTGTTGTTATTGTCGATTGTCGCGGAGAGATTGCCGTAACTGTCGTATTCGCGATTGCTCACCGTTGATCCGCAATCCGGCAACGCGCCATGGCTCACGGATGAAAGCTGGTTGTTGATGCCGGCATAAACCTGGGTCCAGGTATGGCCCATGGGGTTGGTGATGGTGGCTTTTAGATGCCCACTACCGTCGGTTCCGTAATCGATGACCGTTCTTTCGGTGTGGTCAGCCAGCTCGTTGCTGACCGCCCTGAGACCCACATAGGTGGTATAGGCGTAAGGCACGCCGTTGTAATCAATTTCAGCTAAAAGGGCGTAAGGGCCGGCATGCTTGTAGTCAATAATCGTTTGTGGCACTCCTGGCAAAATAACTCTGCGATGAGCGCCTTCTTCATAACGATAAACATTACCCGCCGGATCAATCACGTTGGTAACACTTATGTTATTGACAGGGTCATAACTGACCTCAATCGTTATATATTGGCCATTAGTATGAGTCACGCGAAGCCCAGCCGCGTCCCCACTAAGAGTCCAGCCTATGCCTGATGGGTTGACTATGGAGTTGAGTCCGCCCGCCGCATCGAATTCGAGCGTATTTGCGTTCTCGTCATAAAGCGTCCAAGTATCGTCCGCATTATGGGTAAGTGTGGCTATGCCGCCACTTCCCTGCTGCGTGCGCGTGGTATAGGCAGAAGGAACCCCAAGAAATAGCAGGGTTGATCCATCGGGTCGATAGACCTTTGTCTGCCGGCACGCCCCGGTAGTCGGATCATCACCACCGAACTGGCATGTCGCATCCAAAAAATAGCTGAAGGTATTCGTCCACTTGCGATTGGCTGGCCCTTGTGAATTGAAGAACCGTTCGTAGCGCAATCCCATTTCCCCTGGCAGGGCAAAGTCCGTAAATGTTTCGACTTTGGCGCCGGAATCGATTCGAATGGGATCGCTTACCGAGTTTTCACAACCATTCCTGTCTTTGTCGACATCGGTTGTGGAGTCGAGATTGTTCGCCTTGTAGGCTCGCCCCCGGATTGGGGGCGGGATGTTATGCACGGCAAGAGTAATGGCGCCGCTGAAATCCGGCGCGATAGCCGTTACCTGTACCGGGGGAAGTGAAGTAGCCTCCGAGCCGACATTCGCCGTCACGTTGACGGTGGCCAGTGAGCGGGCGTCCTTGTATTTCGCGGGCGTACCTTCTACCGCATCATCCGCAAAGGCGGCGCCACACGCAGCAGCAAGAAAACAGGCGACCGCGAACGTACGGAGGTTTACGTGAGTGGGATACATTGACACAGGTTCCTTCCTGAAGATGCTTGCAGTCAGAAAATCACTTCCGGGCTTAGGCCCTGCGATTGCAACAACCGAGAGCTAGCTAGAGAGGAACTGACCCTTGGTCAGGGAGGTATGAGCTCCATGGAGGGCCCCTCATAAAACCCCTTTTATTAGATCGGCGAGCATCTGCGAAGCGGCCCGGGCGTTTACGAAAACAGGGCAATCCCGCGGCACTCTTGCAAAAAGTACCTGCACCGCTCATCCCCAAAATTCGTGCATTGCAAAGAGGCATGTTCTTACGATGAACGCAGGAATATGCGAATGTCAAGAAAAAGATTGAGCCGAGTAATTTACTCGGGTTCCCGGCAGGGCAAACAGGGTAGTTGTCGGCCCTCCGGGCGCGCCCTGCCACTCGCCGGGGAAATCGGCGGCAATTTGCCTGCCCTCGTGAGGCGTTAGTCGAAAGATCACAAGGGACTGCGACCAGACTCCGGGGCGCTCCTGCACCTCCTGCGTTGGCCTCATTCGGTCATCCATAGCAGCGTAGGCAAGCAGATAGCGCATGGTTTTGCCTGCGGCCAGGTTGGTAGGCGATCTTCGTCATCTGCTCGCACATCGAGGCGCACGACGCGTCGGTGCCGGTGATGGCGTTGAGGCCGAGGAACACCGGCGCGAAGGATCAGATATGAAAGCCAAGTCCCGATCTGCTTGATGAGATGCCTGCGTTAGGAGATCTCACTTCCGGAGTTTAAAAGTACGCTTCGGCCTACTCCGACGGAGGCTTTTGGCCTACAGAACTTACGTTGCACCGTAATATTTTTCGTGCTAGAAGCGGCTCGGGAGGCTCCGCCCGTGGACTCCAAGAGCGCACTCGTATATGGACAGGTCAGGCGTGCCCTGCAGGCGGGACGCTACACGCCCGGGCAGCGGATTGATCCGGCCAAGCTCGCCTCTGAATTCAAAATCAGTCCTACCCCGGTTCGATTCGCGCTGTACCGCCTGGTTGGCGAAGGCATGGTCACCGACCATGCCCGCGATGGACTGCACGTGCCGCTGTTCAACGAAGTCGCGTTGCGCAACCTCTACGACTGGATGGAACGCCTGTTGCTGATGGCGTGCGATATCGGCGAGGCGCCAGCGATCCAGAAGACAGGAAAACTGGAACTCGTGGCCGCCGATGGCGATCTGGTGAAGCTGACGTGGCAGCTGTTCGATGCGATCGCCCGCGCGACAGCACACGGGTCCCTGCACCATGCGGTGAAGCAGACTAACGACCGGCTGGCGCCGATACGCCGGGCCGCGCAGGGATTGCTCAAGAACCGCTTCGAAGAGCTTTCGGAATTGAGCCGGAATTGGGAAACACGCGACATACCGGCCCTGAAATCCGCACTGCGCGATTATCACGAGCGCCGCAAGCAGCTCGTCCCGTGCATCGTGGCCTTGCTGAGCGAAGGCCGCGACGGCCTTCACTAGACCTCGCTGACATTCTCTCCCCGCGGATCCGCGTTGCGCGGCCACGGCGGTAGCCCGCTTCGGCGTTGCCCGGCCGGCAACCGGGTGTCAAACCGCTGCATTTCGGGGCTTGGAAAAATGCCCGGGTTCCGGGACGCAGGTTCCCATCTGCGCCCGAAACGCGGCTCGCCTGGACCTCAGGGCGCCTTCTTGGCAGAGGTCTTCGCCGCTTTCCTGGCTGCGCCCTTCCTGACGGCCTTCGCCGGAGCCGCCTTGGGTGCGCCATCGATCAGGAGGCTCTCGACGGTGGTGCCGCGCTTTTTCAGCGCTTGCACGAACCACAGCGGCCGCTTGCCACGACCAGACCATGTCTGGGCGGCGTTCGCAGGGTTGCGGTACTTGGGGACTACAACCGACTTCGGTCCCTTGGCGCCTTTGCCGCCACGTGTCGGATACACGTCGGTCAGGGTGAGGCCGCTGCTTTTCAGCAGGCGCTCGATTTTTTCCCGCACCTCTCTGACGTGATTGGCGTGGGCAGCCTGCATCTGCGACTGGGCATTGGCGATGAGCGCCTTGAGTTCGGCAGGAGACAGCGTGTCGAGATTAATGGCCATGATTGTGCTCTTCGGCAGTGGGTCAAAAGGGCGAGTCTACCCGAGTAAACAAGAACTCACCTACAAAAAGAAAAGGCATTTCCTTGCACGTCGCCCGTTTACTTCACGGGCCGGGTGGCGATGTGTGGATGAACGCCTCAGAACCGGCGCCGAAGAGCCTCACGTACAGCTCAGCCCGAAGCTGACCAGCGCCAGCGAGTCGATCACGAGCGACAGGTTCGGGCGATCGGGTTCAGCGGTGCGCGTACTGCGCGGCCATGCCGCCAGCCGATGAGGCGTCGAAGCAGGGGCCCGGGATTGCAGAGCGGCCGTCGCGCTCCCGGAATAATCATCGGGTGACAGCGCAAAAATCATTTGAAAATCAAATTTTCCGACTTCTACGCTGGTCGCGTCATGGGACAGCCATGACGCGCGAGAGTAGGAGATCGAGATGAACACGAACGAGAACATCCGCAACGATACGTCGGAAAACGTCATCGAGCTGGGCATCGCCAGTGTCGAAACGAAGGGTAGTGCTGGCAACACCGAGGGTGGCGGAGAGGGGCTTCCGCTGGTTCCCGGCATCTCCGAGGAATAACAACTCCGGGGCGCGCACCATGGTGCGCGCCCTACTCCCGAGGGACAGACGATGGGCTACCTGCTCAGAGAGGGTCTTTCATGCTGTGATGTCGGCGGCCACTTGATCTTTCTCGACATAGCGCAAGACCGATACTTCAAACTGACCGCCCCCCTTGAGAAGGCCATGCGAGGCTTTCAGGCGCATGAAGATGTCGCCTCCACGCTATTGAAGGATCTCGCGACCGCTCGAATACTGGTCGAGGCGTCGGGGCCGAAAACACATGCCGCAATAGCGAGCATCCGGCACCCGGTTCGCAGCGCAATCGAGCAATCCGCCACGATTTCGGATCGCCGGCTCAGCGCGGCTATCGTCTTAGAAGTCATGGCGATCACCTGGTCGACTCATCGCCATTTGAAAACTCGCACTCTCAGAACGAATCTCGACGAAGTCAGCGCGTACCGCGATAGAAGAACAGGTGCAATCGAGGTGGCCGCGCCAGCCGCACTTGAGGAAAACCTGCTCCAGGCAAACGGGCAATTCGCTCGTGCGCGCCGCTATGTGCCCATTGAGCCGACCTGCCTTCTGGATTCCTTGTCCCTGCTCCGGTTCCTTTCGCGGCGGGGACTGTCGGCGAACATCGTCTTCGGCGTGACGTCGGAGCCATTCGCGGCGCATTGCTGGGTACAAGCCGGCGACATCGTCTTGAATGAAACACTTTCCGATGCCAATGCGCATACGCCCATCAGGATGGTTTGATGAATTGCCGCTACATCATTCTGCTCAGCGGAGGATCGAACGCAAGCGCCGGCCACGGCTGGTTGAGCAGTTCACTGCGCACCGCCGGAATGATCTGCAAGTTTGAGTCGCCCTCGGCCAAGATCTTCGTCTCCGCTGATACACCCACCCTCGTGGCACCTGGACATGGCCTGCTCATCGGCCGGGTTTTCACCAAGGACGGCCTGCCAATTTCTCAACGTCTGGATATCGACGGTTCGGCACGCGAACTCGCCAGACGCCTGCTGCAGAATATCTGGGGCGACTATCTCGCCATTCTTGTCGACCATAGCGATAGCTCGGAGATCACCTTGCTACGCGACCCCTCTGGCGCTGTGCCATGTGTCTATTCCCTGACCGATGGTGGAGGTTTCATCACTTCGGACATCGGTCTTGCGGTCGACCTGGGGCTGTATCGCAGAGAGGTGAACTGGCAGGCCGTCGCACACTGCCTCAACTTCCCCTATCTAAAGACGACTCGTACGGCACTTAAGCACGTGAGCGAATTGCTTCCAGGCAGCATGCTGACCTGTCGAGGGAGGGATGTTTCAGCCAGCTCCGCGTGGTCACCGTGGAGCTTCGTGGAGAAAGGCGTCAGACACAGGGATCCTCGTGCGGCAGTCGAAGATGTCCAAGCCGCCGTATCCAACGTGGTCAGGGCTCTATCTAGAGGAGACAACAGGTTCGTGGTCGAGTTATCGGGCGGACTGGATTCCTCCGTCGTCGCCATTTGCCTGCGCGATGCCTTGCGGCGCGCCATCTTTTGCACGCTGGTCATGCCCGTAACCGGAACCGACGAGCGACCATACGCCCGGTTGGTAACGGAGGCACTGGGACAGGAGCTCTTCTCGGTGGAAGTCGGATTCGATAATGTTCACCTCGAATTTCCCGTACCTCGCTCATCCGTCATTCCTGCGATAGGGATTCCGCAGAACTCCTTAAACGAAGTCTGGAAGGCAGTAGGTACCCGATATGGCGTGGACGGCTTCTTTTCGGGTGCCGGCGGCGATACCGTCTTCTGCTACCTGAAGACTGCCGCGCCCGCCGCCGATGCGTTCAGGGAATGTGGCGTCATGGGAGGCATCGCTGCCATCGGAGACCTTGCCGCCCTGCACCGATGCACTGTCTTCAAGGCCGGCCGATTGACTCTCAAGAAAATGCTGCGTCGGCCACGCATAGGCTGGAAAGAAGACCGCGCGCTACTCAGCCCAGCCTGCGTGACAACCGTATCGGATCATCATCCTTGGATGGACGCGCCATCGGGCGCACTGCCCGGCGATCGCGAGAAAATTCATGACCTGATCGGGAATCAACTATTCAGGGATACCGCACCTCCCGGCGTGGGGTACTCCATGCACTTCCCGCTGCTGTCCCAGCCCGTGATGGAGGCATGCCTGAAAGTCCCTACTTGGATGTGGATTGCCGATGGCCGAAACCGCGCCGTTGCCCGCCAAGCCTTTGCCGACCATCTGCCACGCGGCATTCTCGATCGACGCAGCAAGGGCTCGTATACGGGCTACATGGCCGCCATCTATACGCGCAACAAACCGAAGATGCGCGAATTTCTCGAGGACGGGCAGCTGTGCGCCCATGATCTGATAGACCGCTCCGCATTGGCGAATTTCTTAGCCAAAGATATCGCACCCCGAGACCTGTCGTTTCTCCGCATCTTCGACCTGTGTGCGGCCGAGAATTGGGCGCGTCAACAATGTCACGATCCATCGTGAGAACCTGCACCAAAACGATGTTTTGCTGCCTTCCTCATTTCACGCCAAATGCGGTACTGCCCAGCCTTGCCGGAATCCGGGTCTTCACGACCCTGCAGCCAGAAGCGGAACCAGTCGACGTTACGCTCGTACGCCGCCAGCTTATGCCGCGGCTGGAACTTGATATGGGTCTCGTCCGGGAATACGTAGATGTCCGCGCGATGCCCGCGCATCAGGGGTAGCGCATAATCCAGGGTCATTCGGTATTCCTGCTCAGGCAGCTGGAACAGGACCGGCGCCTTGATCCTGTCGAGCTGATACGCAGGCGATATTTCCCTCCACCGTTTAGGCGTTTCGCCCGGCGCGCCTAATTGCCACTGCTGCCCAAGGTTGGAACGGAAGGCTTCCCGCAGGCTGTTGAACAGGTAATAGGTCGGCGTCACCGAAATGCCGCTGACCGAAGCAGCACTCACTACATCCGAATGTGCCAGCGTCCATAGCGTTACCTCGCTGCCATAGCTAAGTCCGCCCATGCCGACGCGGGTGCGATCGATACGCCCTTCATCGGACAGCAACTTCACGACGCTATCGACGGCCTCGCGTCCCTGGTCGTAATTTGCAACGACGTCAAGCCGAAGCTCTGCCGGAATCGCATTGATGCATAGCGCCGAGATGCCATCCTCCGCCAGGGTCGCAAGCGGCCATTCGTCACCCAATCCCCCGCGAAGAAAGCCATCACAGGTGTAGAACGTCACGAACAACGGTGGCGGATGGCCGGCGCTCGTGACGCGTGCCTCGAATAACTGGCCGGTGAACTCCTGCCCCTGCGCGCCCTTCCAGCGGATCGGCCTTGCCGGCACCGTGGCTGCAATATCCGCCTCCAGCGTCTTGTTTGGCTCGAACAGTATCCGTCGCTGGCCATTGGCCAGATCGATTGCTTCAAGGCGTGGTGGTCGATTGGCCTCCGCTGCAACGCACACCAGCGTGCCGGATGACAGCGCAAAGGTCGTATCCCAATAGCGCTGGCTTCCGCTGCAAAGTCCGTTGGAAAGCACGATCGGCCGCACGCTGCCCGCTACGACGTCCCATGCATAGATCGACTGTTGACGCCCCTTCTGGAAATTCATGGCCGTGAACAGGACCTCATCGCTTCCTGGCCGCCACTGGATAGTCGTGATGTACCTGTCGCGGCACAGTTTGGCCATACACCTGACCGGATGCGAAGCGTGCCTGTCCGGCAGCATGGCAAGCTCGATATACCGGCTCATCAGCAGCCCCTTCTCCTTCTTTCCCGGTATCAACACCGCAATGCGTCCATCGTCTGTGCTCTGGGCAAGCTTGGTCGGCGACGCCGGGAGATCTGGCGAAAGGTCGGCCACCTTTAGCGGATGCACCGGCAATTCCGATCCAGACAGCTCCCTAGTTGTCATCGTTGCCAGATCGACGGCCTTCCAACGATCCGGCACCTTCGCCAACAATGGCCCGGTCGAGAACCAATCTCCCAGGAACCGCTGCGTGGCCGGTCGCCCCTCAAGCTTGCTCGACCGAAACAACCCGGCAGCAATATTCACCGTGTCGTCGATCCGGATGCCGCGGTCGTACTCGGAGTCTTCCGCGGCGACGACTTCCTCCCGGGCCGCGCCGACGCTATAGGCGAGCGTTTTTCCGTCACCGCTCAGCGTGAAATCCCGTACATCGGCCAGATCCGAGGTTACCGCCTGCGACCCGGAACCATCCGCCGCGGCACGCCAGACAGAGACTCGGCCATCGAGGCGGGCGCGGTAGTAGATCCACTTTCCATCCGGCGACCAGACAGCAGGCGATGGCAGCGCGAGTCCATTGACATATTCACGCAACGGCACACCTCCATCCGCTATACGGAGCGGCGGAGATGCCCCATCCAAACTCTGTACGTACCACGTGCTGTCGTACGTGTTGCGTTCGACCGATGCTTGCTCGGCCCGGAACGCCACGCGTCGCCCGCCTGGCGAGATTACCGGGTTGCCCAGGTCGGTCACCTCCAGCAGACGCCGCGGCGAAATCGTTTCCGCGAGCAACGGCCCGACGACAGACACGCCAAGCAAAACAAGTACAACCGCCGAGACCCAATGCAGGCGATGCTTCCTGGCGGAAGGATCGATACTCATACGCACTATCACGGCCGCCCACGGGGCCGGTCGACTGAAAAGGTTCATCGCCCGGCCCTACCAGCGCTTGGAAACGGAGACGCTGATAAAGCGCCCGATCGCCGAGTAGTTGGTGGCGTCGTACGGCACGTACGTCGCGAATGCCGAGGTATAAAGCGGAGGTGCGCGATTCAGCAGGTTTTGAACCGACAACCCGAGCGTCAGCCCCGAGAACGCGCCTGCACGCTCATCGACGTCGTAGTTGATAGTGGTATCTACCGTGGTGAACGACGCGGTCTTTTCCGTCCCCGTCGCCAAGCGGTTGGCCACGCCGCCGGTGTAGTTGACGAAGCCCGATACGCTAAAGCCCCCCGATGCCCAGACCGCACCGATGCGGCCGTTGAGCCTGGCCGGATTGAAGACGGTACCAGCGAGTGTTTGCTCGGCCTGTCCGGCGCTGGTTGTCTGCTTGCTTTCGAGCCAACTGGCCGATCCGCGCACCGCCAACTGGCCGCGACCCAGGTCGAAACGATACGAGCCTGACAAATCAAGACCCTTGATCCGCTGCCGTGCAGCATTCAAGTACTGGTCGCGAATGATCGCTACCACCTTGCTTGGATCGTAGGCCGTGCCGGACAGGTTGTAGAAAGTGCCGCCGTAAACCGCGAAAAGCTCCTGAATCTTCTCGGGCGTCGGCGACTTATCCACGTAGTCCGCATAGGCCGGGTTGCTCAACGCCTGCAGATAATTGAGCGGCAAGACCACCCGATCGGTGTAGTCGATGTCGAACCAGCTCAGCTCGGCATCAAACCCCGGCAGCGCCTCTGGATGGAAGGCCAACGAAGTCGTCCAGGTTCGTGCCCGCTCGGCCTGCAAGTCGGCGTTGCCGCCATAGGACATCAGCACGGTGGCATCGGAGGGACTTCGGCTACCACCTACCCGAGAAGCGCTCCAGAGGTAGGCATACTTGTTTCCATAGAGCTGGGCCAGCGTCGGCGCCTTGAACGACTTCCCCAAGGAGGTCTTGAACGTTAAGTCGGCGGTAGGGTCGTAGATCATCCCCAATTTCGGCGTGGTCACCTGACCAAAGCTGTCGTAGTCCTCGCCACGCATCGCGGCGCTGAATTCCAGGCGACGAACGCCCGGGATATCCGAGGCGGGCGAAACGAACGGAACACTCAGCTCGGCGTAGCGGCGCGTGTCAAGTTAGTTGTCGCCTCAGTCATGCAGCCAGGGGCTGTTTTTCTGCCACCGTGTGAGTGGTTACGACCGCGTCGCGTTCGGGGTTGAGGGTGACCGCACCGATCTGGGACCAGTTG
>Ga0209916_1001018_pt1 | contig 30427 bp, 29 predicted proteins | sample ThiBio_1000_plan_FD_183956 | JGI IMG/M metagenome (GOLD analysis project Ga0209916, IMG submission 183956) | Wastewater bioreactor microbial communities from Cape Town, South Africa - Thiocy_solids_2 (SPAdes) | ecosystem: Engineered > Bioreactor > Thiocyanate-remediating > Anaerobic-Aerobic ... | reverse complement strand
GCGCGTCGGCTACGCCATCGGCCAGCCGCATCTGATCGAGGCGCTCAACCGGGTGAAGGACAGCTTCAACTCCTATCCGCTCGACCGCTTTGCCCAGGCGGGCGCGCTGGCGTCGATCGACGACCATGCCTATTTCGAGCGTAGCTGCGCGAAAGTCGTGGCGACCCGCACCCGGCTGGTGGCTGAAATGGCTAAGCTCGGCTTCGAGGTGCTGCCCTCGGCCGCCAACTTCGTCTTTGTCCGCCACCCCGTGCACGATGGCGCCGAACTGGCCGCCGCGCTGCGCGAGCGCAGCATCATCGTGCGCCATTTCAGGAATCCGGCCCGCATCGCGCCGTTCCTGCGCATTACGATCGGCACCGATGCGCAATGCGATGTGCTGCTCGCCGCGTTGAAAGCCATCGCGAACTGCTAGAATCCCCTAAAGCCTTATTTTCAGACGCCATGCGCACCGCCCAAGTCACCCGCAACACCCTCGAGACCCAGGTCACGGTCAGTCTCAACCTGGACGGCACCGGCATCGCCACGCTTGCCACCGGCGTGCCGTTTCTCGATCACATGCTCGACCAGATTGCGCGCCACGGCCTGATCGACCTGGATATCCAGGCCCGCGGCGACCTGCACATCGACGCCCACCACACGGTGGAAGATGCCGGGATCACGCTCGGCCAGGCGTTTGCCCGGGCGCTCGGCGACAAGAAAGGCATCCGCCGCTACGGCCATGCCTATGTTCCGCTCGACGAGGCGCTGTCGCGTGTGGTGATCGACCTGTCGGGGCGGCCGGGACTGGAGTACCACGTCGATTTCACCCGCGCGCGCATCGGCGAGTTCGACGTCGACCTGTTCCTCGAATTCTTCCGTGGTTTCATCAACCATGCCGAGGTGACGCTGCACATCGACAATCTGCGCGGCATCAATGCGCACCACCAGGCCGAAACCATTTTCAAGGCATTCGGCCGCGCACTGCGCATGGCGGTGGAAGCCGACCTGCGCATGGGCGACGTGCTGCCGTCGACAAAAGGCGCGCTATGAGGGCAGCGGCAATTTCAGGTGGCGGCGCGACGCGCGCCGCGCAAATCGAGGCGGTTGAGCCGTGAGCGTCGATATCGCCGTCATCGACTACGGCATGGGCAATCTGCGTTCGGTCTCCAAAGCCATCGAACACGTTGCGCCGGCTGCAGCCGTGGCGGTGACCTCCGACCCGGCCGTGATTGCCGCAGCTGGCCGCGTGGTGTTTCCGGGGCAGGGCGCCGCGCGCGACTGCATGCGCGAGATCGATGCACGCGGCCTGCGCCAGGCGATCGTCGATGCCGCCCACAGCAAGCCTTTTCTGGGTATCTGCATGGGGATGCAGGTGCTGTTCGAACACAGCGAGGAAGGCGATACCGCCTGCCTGGGGATCCTGCCCGGCAGCGTGCAGCGTTTCCCGCACGAGGCGATGCACGACGGTCGAGGGAATAAACTGAAAGTGCCGCACATGGGCTGGAACAACGTCCATCAGGCGGTGCCGCATCCGTTGTGGACAGGGATCGAGGAAGGCGCGCGCTTCTATTTCGTTCACAGCTATTTCGTGCAGCCGGCTTCGCCGGAGGTGATCGCGGGGTTTTCGCATTACCCGTTCCCGTTCACCTGCGCGGTGGCTTCTGCGAACATGTTTGCCGTCCAGTTTCATCCGGAAAAAAGCCAGGATGCCGGATTGACGCTGCTGGGCAATTTCGTAACCTGGAATCCGGGTGCCTCTGAAACCGCCTGTGATATGTCCGGCGCTGCCTGCGCCTAATATTTACTCCGCACGACCCTGCTGATCAGCCATGTTAATTATTCCTGCGATCGACCTTAAAGACGGCCACTGCGTGCGCCTGGAACAAGGCGAAATGGACCGCGCCACCGTGTTCTCCGAGGACCCTGCGGCGACCGCCCGCCACTGGCAGGAGTTGGGCGCGCGGCGCCTGCACCTGGTCGACCTCAACGGCGCCTTTGCCGGCAAGCCGGTCAACGACGCGGCGATCCGTTCCATCGTCGAGGCGGTGGGTGACGAGATGCCGGTGCAGCTCGGCGGCGGCATCCGCGATCTGGCCACCATCGAGCGTTACCTCGACGATGGCGTGCGCTACGTCATCATCGGCACCGCGGCGGTGAAAAACCCCGGCTTCCTGCACGAGGCCTGCGATGCCTTTCCCGGCCACGTGATGGTCGGGCTCGACGCCCGTGACGGCAAGATCGCGGTCGAGGGCTGGTCCAAGATCACCGGCCACGACGTCATCGATCTGGCCAAGCGCTTCGAGGGCTATGGCGTCGAGGCCGTCATCTACACCGACATCGGGCGCGACGGCATGCTGAGCGGCGTCAACGTCGAAGCCACCCAGCGCCTGGCGCAGGCCTTGTCGATCCCGGTCATCGCCAGCGGCGGCGTCACCAACCTCGACGACGTCAAGGCACTGTCCACCGTGGCCAAGGACGGCATCATCGGCGCAATCACCGGCCGTGCCATCTATCAGGGCACGCTCGATTTCGCCGAGGCGCAGAAACTTGCCGACGAACTGGCAGGCGGCGTGTTCGGGGTCTGATTCGAGAAGCTGACCATGCTGGCAAAGCGCATCATTCCCTGTCTCGATGTCACCAATGGCCGTGTGGTCAAAGGGGTCAATTTCGTCGAACTGAAGGACGCTGGCGACCCGGTGGAAATCGCCCGCCGCTACAACGAAGCAGGCGCCGACGAACTGACCTTTCTCGATATCACCGCAAGCTCGGACAACCGCGACCTGATCCTCCACATCATCGAAGCCGTGGCGTCGGAGGTGTTCATTCCCTTGACGGTCGGCGGCGGCGTGCGCGAAGTGGGCGACGTGCAACGGCTGCTCAACGCCGGCGCCGACAAGGTCGGCATCAATACCTCGGCGGTGATGAATCCGCAGCTGGTGAAGGACGCAGCTGATCGATACGGTAGCCAGTGCATCGTGGTGGCCATCGATTCCAAGCGAGTGGGCGACCACTGGGAAGTCTTCACTCACGGCGGCCGCAAGGCGACCGGACTCGACGCCATCGAATGGGCAAAAAAAATGGAAGGCCTCGGCGCGGGCGAACTGCTGCTGACTTCGATGGACCGCGACGGCACCAAGAGCGGCTTCGACCTCGACCTCACGCGGGCGATTTCCGACGCGGTCGACATCCCGATCATCGCCAGCGGCGGCGTCGGCAACCTGCAGCATCTGGTCGACGGCGTGCGCGAAGGCCGCGCCGACGCGGTGCTGGCGGCGAGCATTTTCCACTTCGGCGAGTACGGCATCGACGAAGCGAAAAAGTACATGAAACAGCACGGCATCGAGGTGCGCCTGTGAGCGCCGCGTCCAATACTGCCTGGCTCGACGCCGTCAAATGGGACGCGCAGGGGCTGGTGCCGGCGATCGCCCAGGATGCCGCTAGCGGTGAAATCCTGATGGTCGCATGGATGAACCGCGAGGCGCTGGAAGAGACTGCGCGCACCGGACGTGGCGTTTACTTTTCGCGCTCTCGCAGCAAATTATGGCGCAAAGGCGAGGAATCCGGCCATGTGCAGAACGTCAGCGAAATCCGGCTGGATTGCGACAACGACGTGGTACTGCTGAAAGTTGAACAACTCGGCGGCATTGCCTGTCATACCGGACGACGTTCCTGTTTTTTTCAGAGGCTTGAGCGCGACGAACAGGGTGGCGAGCGCTGGGTGACGACCGCCCCGGTGCTGAAGGCCCCCGCTGAGATCTACCACAAATGAGCGATATCCTGGACCGTCTGGCAGAGACGCTGGAAGCACGCAAGCGGGCGTCGCCCGACAGTTCGTACGTGGCCAAGCTGTACGCCAAGGGCACCGACGCCATCCTGAAGAAAATCGGCGAGGAAGCGACCGAGACCGTGATGGCGGCGAAGGACGACCAGGCGGAAATGATCATCTACGAAGTCGCCGATTTGTGGTTTCATACTTTGGTATTGCTGGCACACAAGGGGCTGAAGCCGGCGGATGTGCTGAACGAGCTGGCGCGCCGGGAAGGGCTGTCGGGGCTGGTGGAAAAGGCGAATCGACATGACTGACTGCATCTTTTGCAAAATCGTCGCCGGCCAACTGCCGTGCGGCAAGGTACATGAAGACGAGGAAGTGCTGGCGTTTCACGATATTCACCCGTTTGCGCGGGTGCATTTCCTGATCATTCCAAAGCAACACGTCGCTACCCTGGACGATTGCACGCCCGCACACGAGAAACTGCTCGGCAAGATGCTTCTGCTGGCGCCGCGCCTGGCGAGGGAGCAGGGACTCGATGCCGGGTTCAAGACCCTGATCAATACCGGGCGTGGTGGCGGCCAGGAAGTGTTCCACGTCCACGTTCACGTATTTGGCGGGGGTGACCCCGTTTCACGCAGTTAAGTCAAAAGGAGACGTATTATGGGTAGCTTCAGCATTTGGCATTGGCTAATCGTTCTGGTCGTGGTGTTGCTGATTTTCGGCACCAAGAAGCTGCGTAACATCGGCAGCGATCTTGGTGGGGCGGTCAAGGGCTTCAAGGAAGGCATGAAGGAAGATGCGCCCAAGCTCGGCGACAACGCCGAACAAAGCGGCAACACCATCGACGCGGAAGTCAAGGACAAGCACCACTCTTGAGGATGCGGAACAGGGTGGGGGCGGGCGAAAATTCGCCAAGCACGGTTCCCACTATCGCCTTATTCCTGGTTGGATCTGAATGTTCGATATCGGCTTTACTGAACTCATCGTCATCGGCGTGGTTGCGCTGATCGTCATCGGTCCCGAGCGTCTGCCCAAGGTCGCGCGTACGGCGGGGCATTTGTATGGCCGCATGCAACGCTATGTGTCGTCCGTAAAATCGGACATCAGCCACGAGATGCAGCTGGATGAAATTCGCCGTGTCGGCGTGGAGATCAAGAACTCGGCCGAGTTGGCGGCGCTGGACGCCAAACAGCAAGTCAGTGCGGTTGACGATTACCTGCGCGACGAGGCAAGTGGCATCAACAAGGCGTTGACGGCGACGGCAGCCGCCGCAACCACGGGTGAGCACCGTGCCGACGAACCCGCAATGAAAGAGCCCCTGGAGCCGGTTGTGCAGCAAAGCCTGCCGCTGGACGAGCCGGATCAGAACCTTGCCGCTGATGCGCCGTCTGCCGTGGTGGAAACGGCACGCGGCGAAACTGCAGGAAAAACCGCATGAGCGACGTGCAGGAAACCTTTATCTCGCATTTGATCGAAATGCGAGATCGCCTGCTGCGCGCAGTGGTGGTGGTGGTGGTGATTTTCATCTGCCTGTTCCCCTGGGCGCAGGATTTGTATGCGCTGCTGGCCAAGCCATTGCTGGCGGCGCTGCCCAAGGGTGGACAGATGATAGCCACCGAGGTCACTACACCGTTCTTCGTGCCGATCAAGGTCACCATGATGACAGCCTTCCTGCTGGCGTTGCCGTGGGTGTTCTTCCAGATCTGGGCGTTTGTCGCTCCGGGACTGTACCAGCATGAAAAGCGTCTTGGCGTGCCGCTGGTGATCGCCAGCGTCATTCTGTTCTTGCTGGGGATGGCGTTCGCCTATTTCCTGGTGTTCCCGGTGGTATTCGGCTTCATCGTCGGCGTTGCGCCCGAGGGGGTGGCGGTGATGACCGACATCGGCAAATACCTCGACTTTGTGATGACCTTGTTCATGGCCTTCGGGATTACCTTCGAGGTTCCCGTTGCCGTGGTGCTGCTGGTCAAAATGGGCATGGTGTCGGTGACCAAACTGCGCGAAATCCGGCCGTATGTCATCGTCGGCGCCTTTATTATCGGCGCAATATTCACCCCGCCCGACGTGATCTCGCAATTCATGCTGGCAATGCCGCTGTGGGTGCTGTACGAACTGGGTATCGTCGTTGCCGCACTGATCACCAAGCCCAAGCCTGAGTCCGAGGCGGCTGAATCCGCCTCGGATTACACGCCGATGTCGCAATCCGACATGGATGCGGAATTGGACCGTATCGAAGCCAGCCTGATCGATCGCCCCGCAAGCTTGCCCGATCAAACCGAGCCCGGCTCGCCCAAGAGCCATTAGCCCGCCAATGCAGTGTCATTGCGCCGCTGCCGTTCGCGCTGGCGGAGCGGATACCCATTGTTGAAGGCGCCGCCTGGACGGCAATGACGGCCTTCGGGATTGGCTGGCAAGTGCCGCGGGAGTGAAATTCCATGACTTTGCCGGGTGTCGGTGGCGCTGCATGCCATGGGCAGTAGTCGCCGCTGCGCTTGGCGGCCTGGCGGTGTATCGCGTCCTGAGGCGGGTCGCGGACTTGCGGCTGGACGCAGAGGCGGAATTCAACGGTGCCGCTCTCGGCATGCGTAAGGTGTCGGCGACGGCCGAGCGCGAAACCAACGGGTGGTCCGGCTAGTTTTTTTCCAGCTGCCGCAGGTGTCTGCGGCGCTCGATTCGCAGCTGTTCGAGTTGCCGGTCCACCTGCACCACGTCGGGATGCTGCTCGGTGTATTTCAGCCGCAGTTCGGCGCGCTTGATGCGCAACTCGACCTGCGTTTTGTCGAGGCCGGCGAGGTAGGGATCTGTTTGGTCGACGGCTGCCGGTGGGCGCTCCGTCTGGGCCGGCTTGGCGTCGGGCCGGCTGGTCACGCTCATCTCCACGTCCGGGGCCGCATCTGGCTGCGACACTGCATCCTGGGGGAGGCTGGCGTGTGGCGGCGTGGGAGGCGGCAGGATTGGGCGGGCCGGGCCGAGGAAATGCTCGATGACGATGATGCCCAGGCCGATCAGCAAGAGCACGCCGACGGGCGCGCCGAATGCCGCTGCCCGCAGCAGGCGTGACACCTGCTTGGAAGGCGGCGGTGCTGGCGCCTGTGACGCTGCAGGTGCCAGCACATGCAAGGCGCTGACCAGGGTGCGCGCATCCGGCCGGGCTTCCGGATTCTTGTGCAGCATGCGCGCCAGCAGCCTGGCCAGATCGGCCGGCAGCTGGGGGCGCAGGGCCGTTGCGGGGACCGGCGCTTCATTGACCACCCGGTAAACAATGGCCGGCAGGCTGTCGCCATCGAAGGCATATTGCCCGGTGAGCATTTCGTACAGCACGGCACCCAGCGAAAAAATATCCGAGCATCCATTTACCTCGCGTCCCATTGCCTGTTCCGGCGACATGTAGCGCGGCGAGCCGAGCATTTGTCCGACGTGGGTATAGTCGCTGTTGACGAAATGGGCGATCCCGAAATCGGTCAGCTTGATGCGTCCGCGCCGCCCGGTGACGACGACGTTGGCGGGCTTGACGTCGCGGTGGATGACGTCGTGCTCGTGCGCGAACGCCAGCGCCTCGGCCATCTGCGTGGCGGTATCGAGCACCAGATCCAGCGGCATCGGGCCCTTGTCCATGAGATCGCGCAAGGTCGCGCCGGGAAGGTATTCCATGGCGATATAGGCCAGCCCATCGGCCTCGCCGACGTCGTAGATCGTCACGATATTGGGATGCGACAGCCGGCCGGCGCTCTGCGCTTCGCGCAGGAAACGGGATTCCGCGCCAGTCCCTTCCTGCCGCAATTGCGCGATGGGCACGGCCTTGATGGCGACGGTGCGTTCGATCAGCGGGTCGCGCGCCCGATAAACGGTGCCCATCGCACCCTGGCCGATTTCATCGAGAATTTCGTAGCGGCCGATTTTCATGACGGGGCGAGCGTCAGGTCTGGCATTCCACGATCTGACCGCGCACGGTGCGGCTGTCCATCCCCATCAGGTACAGATACCAGGGCATCAGGTCGTCAACGCCGGGAATCGTCTCGGGCGCAAGCCCGGGATGGGTGCGCGAACGCAAGGTGGTCGCCACCTGACCGGGAATCAGGGTGTTGATCCGCAGGTTTTCGTCCGTGCTGAGCTCATCGGCCCAGATCCGGGTGAGCGCTTCGAGGCCCGATTTTGCTACGGCATAGCCGCCCCAGTAGGCACTGGGTTGATGGCCGTGGGTTTCACCGGTGAACACGACCGACGCATCCGGCGCCTGCCGCAGCAGCGGCAAACAGGCGCGGGTGAGCGCAAACGGCGCGATCAGATTGACCCGCATCAGGGTCTGCCACTGCTCGGTCGTTTGCAGGTGGAGGGGGGTAAGGCTGTAAAACTGGTGTGCGCTGTGCAGCAATCCGTCGAGCCGTTTCAGGTGATGCGCGAGGGTGCCGGCGAGGGTCTCCAGGCTGCGGTCGTCGGCGGCGGCCAGATCGTACGGAAACATGGCGGGCTCGGGGCCGCCGGCGGCCAGGATGGCGTCGTAGACCGCTTCGAGTTTGGCTTCGTTGCGTGCGAGCAGGGCGACGGTGGCGCCGTGGCGTGCAAACGCCAGACTGGCGGCACGCCCGAGGCCCGAGCTGGCGCCGGTGACGAGAATGACGCGACCTGCGAGCAGGTCAGGGCGGGGGAGATAGTTTTTCATAGCTGTTCAAGTAAAGCGCCGGCCGATTGTACTCCGCTCACGGTTGCACTTTCGAGCGTGGCGGGGTAAGGCCCGGCAGTGTAATCGCCCGCCAGGAATATGCGCAGGTGCGCGGTGCGGACGGCAGGACGTTTCAGGTTGGGGACGCAGGCGTAGCCTGCCTGTTTTTCGACGATGCTTTTGCGCCACAGTGCCGGGCCGGGCTGGGCGATCCGCTGCAACTGGGCTTCGGCCTGATCCAGCCAGTTCGCGGGCAGATGCGCGGCGGTGCTGGCAACAAACGCCAGCAGCCCTGCCTGGCCGTGGCTCTGGCCGCGGTCGAACACAAACTGTGCGGGGCCATCCGCCAGGGCAAACAGCGGCTTGGCCAGCCGGAAAGCCGGATCGTACTGAACGTAGCCGGTGGCAATCGGTTGATAGCGATAGGCCGACACTTCGCGCACCACCGGTTCGAGCGCGGGGATCGGGGCAGCCAAGCCCGCCAGATGTTGCGGCGCGACGGCGAGGATGACGTGGCTGTAGGCAGCCGACCCGTCGCGCGTGCTCAACGTGACGGCATCCGCGGTGGCATCGAGCGCGGTTACCCGGCAAGCCAGGCGCACTTGGCCGCCGCGTTCGATCAGGCGCGCGGCAGCGGGTGCAGGGAATAGGGCCGTCAGGTCGCGCCGCGGCAACAGCAGGTCGCTATCACGATTGCGCCCGCCGAAAGCGACGCGGATGACGTCGCGGAAAACCTTGGCGCTGGCCGTTTCCGGCGGCGTGTTGAGGGCCGATACGCACAGCGGATGCCATAGCAGACGGCGCAGTGTTTCGGGCTGGGAGCGGGTGAGCTGGCTGACGCTTAACTGATCCGGCACAGCCGTGTCATGCAGCAGCGCATGGGCCCAGCGTGCGGCGGCGAGCTTGTCGCGCCAGCCCAATCCCCGTGCGCCGAGCAGCCCAGCCAGCAAATGCAGCGGCGCCGGCAGGCGCGGGCAGGCGAGGTTGAAATCCGGCGGCTGGCTAAGGGTCAGCGGTAGGCGCCATAAGCCGTTGCGGGCGGCGGCGGGGCGCAGGCGCTCGATCAGTTGAAGCGTCTGAGCATACGCGCCGAGCAGGATGTGCTGGCCATTGTCGAGCGGCCGGCCTGCGAGTTCGACCGCGCGCGCGCGGCCGCCCAGGGTGCGGCTGGCTTCGAATAGGGTGACGTCGACCCCCGCCTCGGCCAGCGTCAGCGCGGCGGCGCAGCCCGCCCAGCCGCCCCCGATCACCGCGACACGGGCGGTCATGGAAACAGCCAGGTCTTGCTGGCCAGCCACAGCTTGCGCACTGGCGTGAGCGAGACGCGCGCGCGCAACACGGGGAATTCGGCGCGCCGGATTTCATTCAGTAAGGTGCGATAAATCGCCGCCATCACCAGCCCCGGGCGCTGCGCGTGGCGCGCACTGGCGGGGAGCGCGGCGAACGCGCGCTCATAGCAGGCGGCGGCGCGTTCGAACTGGAACTGCATCAGCGCCTGGAATGCGGGGGTGGCCACGCCATGCAGGATGTCGGCTTCGTGCGCGCCGAAACGTGCGAGTTCATCCTGCGGCAGATAAATCCGTCCGCGTCGCGCATCCTCGCCGACGTCGCGAATGATGTTGGTGAGCTGGAACGCGAGCCCCAGTTCGTGCGCATAGCGGCGAACCGCGCGATCGTCCGCGCCGCGCGGCCCGCCGAAAATCGCAGCCGCGACTTCGCCCACCACGCCTGCCACGCGATAGCAGTACAGATTGAGAGACTTGAAGTCGGGGTAGCGTAGGTACTCCAGATCCATCGCCATGCCGTCGACGATTTCCAGTAGCAGGGCGGGGGGGGCGTTGCGTCCCCGCGCGGTATCGATGAGGGCGCGGGTGGCCGGATGTTCCGGCGCACCCGCCGCAAACCGCATGATTTCCTCGCGCCACCAGTCGAGTTTGGCCAGGGCGAGCCGGCTTTCGTGGCATTCGTCCACCACGTCGTCGAGTTCGCGGCACAAGGCGTAAAACGCGGTGATCGCGCGCCGCGTGTCCTGCGGCAGGAAAACGAAGCTGTAATAGAAGCTGGAGCCGCTGGCGGCAGCGCGTTCCTGGCAGTACTGGTGATTGTCCATGTCAGTAGAGCCCGCGCGCGAGCATGATGATCCAGTCCTTCCTGGTCAGCACCGGACGATCGTTGAATACGCAGCCGGGGTCGGCATGCAGTTTGCGCAGGATGGCTTCGCCGCCGAGAATGGTCACGCGCAGCTCCAGCCCGATGCGCCCCTTGAGCGCCCGGCCGAGCGGCGCGCCGGCCTGCAGCAGCTTGCGCGCGCGTTCGACCTGCTTGTGCATCAACATGTGCCACAAACCGCGTGTGTCGCCATGCGCGATCTGCGTTTCGCCGACGCGGTGCGCGGCGAGTTCATCCTGCGGCAGATAAATACGGTCTTTCCGGTAATCGACCGCGATGTCCTGCAAAAAATTGATGAGTTGCAGGCTGCTGCAGATGGCGTCTGAATAAGCCAGATGGCGCGGGTCATGGTCGCCGTACAAATGCAGCATCAGGCGCCCCACCGGGTTGGCCGAGCGGCGGCAGTAGTCCATGACCTCGCCGAAGTCGGCGTAGCGTTTCTTTTCCACGTCCTGCGCAAACGCCGACAGCAGGTCGCGAAACGGCGCAATCGGAATGGCGTGATCGCGGATCGCGGCAGCCAGTGGCACAAAAACCGGATGGCTTGAGGTCTCGCCGCGTTCGATGCGATCCAGTTCGGCGTGGTATGCCGCTAGCTGCTCGAGGCGCGTTGCTGCGGGGGCGTCGCCTTCGTCGGCAATATCGTCCGCCGTGCGGGCAAACCGGTAGATGGCTTCGACCGGTTTGCGCAGCCGTTTGGGCAGCAACCAGGACGCAACGGGGAAGTTTTCGTAGTGATCGACCGGCACCGGCAACAAAAAAACGGAATGGGAATAATGACTTAGGCAGGATGCCGGGCTTGCTTGGGTGACAGCATCGCTTTGATTATATTACACTTATTGGTCGATAGTTTTGCGGCCAAGCCGCGAGAGTGGCGGAATTGGTAGACGCACTGGATTTAGGTTCCAGCGCCGCAAGGCGTGGGGGTTCGAGTCCCCCCTTTCGCACCATCGGCTTTATGCCGTTCACCCTTACATTTCAATTCAGCCAGGAAGTATTTTGATGCAAGCAAATCTTGAAGTCCTCGAAGGTCTGGTTCGGCGCCTGGATATCAGCGTGCCCATGGACCAGCTGGAAACCGAAGTGCAGAGCCGTCTGAAGCGCCTGGCACGCAACGTCAAGATGGATGGTTTCCGTCCTGGCAAGGCGCCGCTGAGCGCGGTGGTGCGTCAGCACGGCCCTGGCGTGCGCCAGGAAGTGTTGGGTGAAACCCTGCAATCCCGCTTTGGCGAGGCCGTGCAAGCCCACCAGTTGAGAATCGCGGGTTATCCGCGCTTCGAGCCGAAGGCGGGGCAGGCGGCGGCAGCGGAAATGACTTTCAGCGCCAGCTTTGAGGTCTATCCTGAAGTGAAGATCGACGTGCTGAATACCGGCAAGCTCAGCCGCCCCGTCGTGAACCTGGGCGAGGCCGATGTCGCAAAGACGCTGGAAGTGCTGCAGAAGCAGCGCCGCAGTTTCGAGACGGCCGATCGGGCCGCAACGGAAGGCGATCTGGTCAAATTCGACTATCAGGGCACGGTGGACGGCGCGGCATTCGAAGGCGGCAAGGGCGAAGACTTCGCCGCGGTAATCGGCGAAGGCCGTTTGCTGAAGGATTTCGAGCAGAGCCTGACGGGGCTCAAGGCGGGCGACAGCAAGGGTTTCGATCTGACTTTCCCGGCCGAGTATGCCGCCAAGGAACTCGCCGGCAAGGCCGCGCATTTCGAGGTGCAGGTCAAGGACGTGCAGGCTCCTGTGCTGCCGCCGGTGAATGCGGAATTTGCCAAGGCGCTGGGAGTCGAGGACGGTGACGTCGAGAAACTCAAGGCCGAGGTCAAGACCAACCTGGAACGCGAAGTGAAACGCCGCGTGCAGGCGAAACTGAAAGAGCAGGCGATGGAGTTGCTGCTGCAGAAAAGCACGCTGGATCTGCCGCAGAGCCTGGTGGCTATGGAGACCGACCGTCTGCAGAAGATGACCGAGGCCGATATGCAGTCGCGCGGGGTTCAGACCATGAAGCTGTCTGCCGATATGTTTACCGGACAGGCCGAGCGCCGCGTGCGCCTCGGATTGATCCTGGCCGAGATCGTGCAGGCGAACAAGTTGGTGGCGCAGCCGGAGCAGATTCGCGCCCTGATCCAGGAGCAGGCGCAGAGCTACGAGGAGCCGGAACAGGTGGTGCAGTGGTACTACCAGAGCCCGCAGCGGATGCAGGAGATCGAGTCCCTGGCGCTGGAAGAGAATGTGGTAGCATGGGTTGCAGGTCAGGCCCAAGTGGAAGACGTGACAACCTCCTTTGAAGAATTGATGGGACGTGCCTGATGCGCATTGATTTTGAACGCGGTATTTCCAATTCGCGGCCCTTCGAACCGCAGGGGCTGGGACTGGTTCCCATGGTCGTCGAGCAAAGCGGCCGTGGCGAACGCGCCTACGATATTTACTCGCGTCTCCTCAAGGAGCGGGTGATTTTCCTGGTGGGCCCGGTGAACGATGCGACGGCCAATCTGGTAGTTGCGCAAATGCTGTTCCTGGAGTCGGAAAACCCCGACAAGGACATCTATTTCTACATCAATTCGCCCGGCGGCTCGGTTTCGGCCGGCCTGGCGATCTACGACACCATGCAGTTCATCAAGCCGGATGTGTCCACGCTATGCATCGGCCAGGCGGCCAGCATGGGGGCGTTCCTGCTGACCGCAGGCGCCAAGGGCAAGCGCTACTGCCTGCCGAACTCGCGTGTGATGATCCACCAGCCGCTGGGCGGTTTCCAGGGGCAGGCGTCGGACATCGAAATCCACGCCAAGGAAATCCTGTATCTGAAGGCGCGCCTCAACGACATGCTGGCCAAACACACCGGACAGAGCATGGAAGCGATCGAGCGCGATACCGATCGCGACAACTTCATGAGCGCGGACGAAGCGGTAAGCTACGGCTTGGTCGACAAGGTGCTGACCAACCGCAACGAAGCATCAGGCAATTAAGCAAGGAACTGGCATGGCAGACAAAGGCTCGAGCGACAAACTTCTTTACTGCTCCTTCTGCGGCAAGAGCCAGCACGAGGTTCGCAAGCTGATTGCCGGGCCGTCGGTGTTCATTTGCGATGAATGCGTCGAGCTGTGCAACGACATCATCCGCGAGGAAATCCAGCAGGCCGACAGCCAGAAGGGGGCGAGCACCGACCTGCCGACGCCGCATGAAATCAGCGGTATTCTAGATCAGTATGTGATCGGCCAGGGGCAGGCCAAGAAGGCGCTCGCTGTCGCGGTCTACAACCACTACAAACGCCTGCGCAGCAATTCCGGCAGCGGCGAAGTCGAGTTGGCGAAGAGCAATATTCTGCTGATCGGCCCCACCGGGTCGGGCAAGACCCTGCTGGCGCAGACGCTGGCGCGGCTCCTGAACGTGCCCTTCGTGATCGCCGATGCCACTACGCTGACCGAAGCCGGCTACGTGGGCGAGGATGTCGAAAACATCATCCAGAAGTTGCTGCAGAAGTGCGATTACGATGTCGACAAGGCCAAGCAAGGCATTGTTTATATTGACGAAATAGACAAGATTTCGCGCAAGGCCGATAACCCTTCGATTACCCGCGATGTGTCGGGCGAAGGCGTGCAGCAGGCATTGCTGAAGCTGATCGAGGGCACTACTGCCTCGATTCCGCCACAGGGCGGGCGCAAGCATCCGAATCAGGAATTCGTTCAGGTCGACACCAGCAATATTCTGTTCATTTGCGGCGGCGCGTTCAGCGGACTGGAAAAGGTCATCCGTGGCCGCACCGAGAAAGGCGGCATCGGTTTCGGCGCGCAGGTGAAGAATGTCGACGAGACCAAGCGCGACGCCGAATTGCTGCACCAGGTCGAACCCGAAGATCTCATCAAATATGGCTTGATCCCGGAATTCGTCGGGCGTTTGCCGGTGGTGGCGACGCTGGATGAACTCGACGAAGCCGCGCTGGTACAGATCCTGACCGAGCCGAAGAATGCGCTGACCAAGCAGTTCGCCAAGCTCTTCAAGATGGAAGGTGTCGAACTCGAATTCCGTGACGATGCGCTCAACGCCATCGCCAAGCGTGCGCTGAATCGCCGCACCGGTGCGCGCGGCCTGCGTTCGATCATCGAGCATGCCCTGCTCGACACCATGTACGACCTGCCTTCGCTCAAGGGCGTCAGCAAGGTGGTAGTGGACAACGGCCTGATCGACGGCGAAGGCAAACCCTTGTTGATTTACTCCGAGCAGGGCGACCAGCCGCTGGCCGCCGGCGCTTGAACCGATGGCTGACGGGGAACCTGTCAGCCATCTTGAATTCCAAACTATGCCCCCCAATTGTGGATGAGCGTGGTTGAATGCCGCGCATCCTTTCCTCAAACCCTTACCAGGAAATCATGATGAGCGACAACGTATCCAAGGAACAGGTCGATCTGCCGCTGTTGCCGCTTAGGGATGTGGTGGTGTTCCCACACATGGTCATCCCCTTGTTTGTCGGCCGTCCCAAATCGATCAAAGCGCTAGAAACCTCGATGGAGTCCGGCAAGAGCATTCTCCTGGTCGCCCAAAAAACGGCTGCCCAGGACGATCCCACGCCGGAGGATCTCTACGATACCGGCAGCGTGGCCACCGTTCTGCAAATGCTGAAACTGCCCGATGGCACCGTCAAGGTTCTGGTGGAGGGTAATCAGCGCGCTCGCGTGCTGGAGGTAACCGATACCGGAACCCATCTCGCCGCGCGCGCCGAAATCCTGCCTGCCGAGGGCGAGGAACTGGTCGAAGTCGAGGCCATGCGCCGCGCTTTGCTCACACAGTTCGACCAGTACGTCAAACTGAACAAGAAAATTCCGCCGGAAATCCTCACCTCGCTCTCGGGCATCGACGAAGGCGGCCGTCTGGCCGATACCATCGTCGCGCATCTGCCGCTGAAACTGGAGCAGAAGCAGGAAGTGCTGGAGATGATCGGCGTCAACAAGCGGCTGGAACATCTTTTGGGCCTGCTGGAAGGCGAACTCGACATTCTGCAGGTCGAAAAGCGCATCCGTGGCCGTGTCAAGCGGCAGATGGAGAAAAGCCAGCGCGAGTACTACCTGAATGAACAGGTCAAGGCGATCCAGAAGGAACTGGGCGACATCGAAGAGGGCGCCGAGCTGGAGGAGCTGGAGAAGCGCATCAAGGATGCCAGCATGTCCAAGGAAGCCGAAGCCAAGGCCATGGGCGAACTGAAAAAGCTGCGCATGATGTCGCCGATGTCGGCCGAAGCTACCGTGATTCGCAGCTATATCGAAGCCATGGTCGGCCTGCCGTGGAAAAAGAAAACCAAGATCAGCAAGGACCTGCTCAAGGCAGAGAAAGTCCTCGATCAGGACCACTACGGCCTCGACAAGGTCAAGGAACGCATCCTGGAATATCTCGCCGTGCAGCAGCGCGTCGACAAGGTGAAGGCGCCGATTCTCTGCCTGGTGGGGCCGCCTGGCGTCGGCAAGACCTCGCTCGGCCAGTCCATTGCGCGCGCGACCAATCGCAAGTTCGTACGCATGGCGCTGGGCGGCGTGCGCGACGAATCCGAGATTCGCGGGCACCGTCGCACCTACATCGGGTCGATGCCGGGCAAGATCCTGCAAAGCCTGACCAAGGTCGGAGTGAAAAATCCGCTGTTCCTGCTCGACGAAGTCGACAAGATGGGGCAGGACTTCCGCGGCGACCCGTCGTCGGCGCTGCTGGAGGTGCTCGACCCCGAGCAGAACCATACCTTCCAGGATCATTACATCGAGGTCGAGTACGACCTCTCCGACGTGATGTTCGTCGCCACGGCCAACTCGCTGAATCTGCCGGCGCCGTTGCTCGACCGGATGGAAGTGATCCGCCTGTCGGGTTACACCGAGGACGAGAAAATCAACATTGCCGAGCGCTATCTGGTGCCCAAGCAACTCAAGGTCAACGGCATCAAAGAAGGCGAACTCGCCATTGCCGAGTCGGCGTTGCGCGACATCGTGCGCTATTACACGCGCGAGGCCGGCGTGCGCAGCCTGGAACGCGAGGTTTCAAAAATCTGCCGCAAGGCGGTCAAGGCCCTGTTGCTGAAGAAGCAGAGCACCAAGATTCTGGTCACGTCGCGCAATCTGGAAAAATACCTCGGCGTGCGGCGTTTCAGCTTCGGCATCGCAGAAAAGAACAACCAGGTGGGACAGGTGACAGGCCTGGCCTGGACCGAGGTCGGCGGCGAGTTGCTGACCATCGAGGCGGTTGCTCTGCCTGGGCGCGGCAAGATGACGACCACCGGCAAGCTCGGCGAAGTGATGCAGGAATCCATACAGGCCGCGCTGTCCGTGGTGCGCTCACGCGCTCGCAAGCTGGGCATCCTGGAGGATTTCTACCAGAAACGCGATATCCATATTCATCTGCCGGAAGGCGCGACGCCGAAAGACGGGCCCTCTGCGGGCATCGCAATCTGCACCTCGATGGTGTCGATCCTCACCGGGATCCCGGTGCGCGCGGACGTTGCGATGACCGGCGAGATCACGCTGCGGGGGGAAGTGCTGCCGATCGGAGGCTTGAAGGAAAAACTGCTGGCTGCGCATCGCGGTGGAATCAAGACGGTGCTGATCCCGCAGGAGAACGTCAAGGATCTGACCGAGATTCCCGACAATATCAAGAACAAACTCGACATTCATCCGGTCAAGTGGATCGACCAGGTTCTTGAATTGGCATTGGAGCACACGCCCGAGCCCTTGCAGGATGAACCGGAAGCGGAAACGCCGGCGATTGCCGTTCCAGAAGAGGGAGGGGCCTCCGCCGCGGCGCTCAAACACTGAGTGTTTTCCCGTCACTCGCCGGAATCCCGCGCCAGTCGCGGGATTTATTTGTCGATAGCCCGGAAAACCGCTTGACACAAGGTTTTGCGGGTTGCTATAAAAGCGCCCACAGGGTTTTCCTGTGCCACTTGAGTGAAGGGGACAACACGTGAACAAATCCGAATTGATCGATGCCATTGCCGACTCGGCTGATATTTCCAAGGCAGCAGCCGGTCGCGCACTGGATGCAACGGTTGAAGCTGTCAAGAAAGCGCTGAAGAAGGGTGACATGGTGACGCTGGTAGGTTTTGGCAGCTTTTATGTAGGCAAGCGCGCTGCGCGTACAGGCCGCAATCCGCGTACCGGCGCAACCATCAAGATCAAGGCTGCCAAAGTACCGAAGTTCCGTGCCGGCAAGGGCCTGAAGGACGCCATCAATTAATAAAAAATGCGATTGCATTTGGCAAGATCGAAAAATCTGTTGTAGAATCCTGGTCTTTGTCGGGTGCTTAGCTCAGCTGGTAGAGCGTCGCCCTTACAAGGCGAATGTCGGGGGTTCGAACCCCTCAGCACCCACCAGCAGGGAAATAAGCTGGCCGAGTTTTAGGTAGTGTGGTTTTTGTAGCATCAGGGAGTGGTAGTTCAGTTGGTTAGAATACCGGCCTGTCACGCCGGGGGTCGCGGGTTCGAGTCCCGTCCACTCCGCCAACATCAAAAAGGCGAACGCAAGTTCGCCTTTTTTTATTTCAGCGCTTTTTATTTATCGCATCATCGCATCGGTTGAATTTGTCCATGCGCAACTTTTAATTAATCGCGCCGGGCGAGACGTAAGGCGCAAAGTGCGCGAAAATTCGCGCTGATGTTTTTTCTGGAGTTGATGACCGTGCTCGAAGCAATCCGCAAGCATGCAAAGGGTTGGCTGGCCAAAGTCATACTGGCCTTGATCGCAATCACCTTCGCCTTGTTTGGCGTGGATTCCTACATGAAGGGCGACAACAGCGGCGGCATGGTTGCCGAGGTCGGCGACGTAGGGATTTCGCGTGAAGAACTGACCCGGGAGATACAGGCACAGAGCGACCGCATGCGTGAGGCGCTCGGCCCTGCGTTCGATCCAGCCGTTATCGAAACGGCAAATTTCCGCAAGCAGGTTCTCGACAGCCTGGTCGAGCGTAAGGCCTTGCTGCAGGGTGCGCAAAAGCTCAAGTTCCTGGCACCCGATGCCTATATTGCGTCGGTGCTGGCGCAGATTCCGGCCTTCCAGCAGGACGGCAAGTTTTCGCAGCAGCGGTATGAGGCGGTGCTGCGCCAGAATGGCCGCACGCCCGCCCAGTTTGAAAATGAACTGCGTCAGGCTTTCATGCTGGAGGCCATTACCAGTCCGGTTTCGCTTGCGGCATTCGCGTCCGGCACATCGCTGGATCAGATTGCCCGCCTGGTGGCGCAACAGCGTGAAATTGCCTGGGTCGATCTGCCGGCTTCCGCGGTGGCGTCGCAGATCGGGGTGACGTCCGCCGACGTGGAACGTTACTACGCGGCCAACAAGGGCGAATTCACCGAACCCGAGCAGATCCGCGCCGAATATCTGGTACTGGACATGGCAGGCGTAGCGGCGGGGATCGCGGTGAGCGAACAGGCCGTGGCGGATTACTACGCTTCCCATGCCGCACAGTTCGGGCAGCCGGAACAGCGCAGTGCGAGTCACATCCTGATTGCCGCAGATAAAAATGCGGATGCGGCCTCGCGTGCCAAAGCCAAGGCGAAAGCGGCCGAACTGGTGCAAACCCTGCAGAAAAACCCGCAGCGTTTTGCCGAGTTGGCGCGCACCCAGTCGCAGGATCCGGGCTCGGCCGCGCAGGATGGCAGCCTGGGCAGCTTTGGCCGCGGCATGATGGTCAAACCCTTCGAAGATGCCGTGTTCGGCATGAAGCCCAATGAAATCCGCGGACCGGTGGAAAGCGATTTCGGCTATCACATCATCCGGCTGGATGGCATTCAGCCTGCCCAGACTGCGCCGCTAGCCGAGGTGCGCGCAGCGGTTGTGAGCGAGTTGCGCAAGCAGCAGGCACAAAAGGCCTTCGCCGACATGGCCGACAGCTTCAGCAATCTGGTGTACGAGAACGCTCAGTCGTTGCAGCCCGCCGCTGCCGCCGCCAAGCTGACGGTTCGGCAAAGCGGCTGGATGACGGCCAAGACTGCGCCGCCGCCTTTCAATCATGCCGCCCTGTCGTCGGCGTTGTTCAATCCGGAATCGATCAAATCCAGGCAGAATACCGAAGCCATTGAAGTGCAGCCAGGCACTCTGGTCGCTGCACGGGTGGTGGAGCATCGCCCGGCCCGTTTGCGTCCGCTGACCGAGGCGTCGCAGACGATCGAGACCAGGCTGCGCACCGAGCAGAGCATGCGTTTGCTGGCGCAAAAAGCTGAAGCCACCCTCCAGGCGCTGGCAAAGGGCGACGAAGCGGGATTGAACTGGTCGGCTTTCCAGATCGTGGGGCGTCAACCTTCTGCCATGCTGGATGCGGCCGAGGCCAAAGCGGTATTCCGCGTCGGCACGGACAAACTGCCGGCCTACACCGGCTTCGCCCGCCCCGACGGCTCGTATCGCATCGTACGCGTGAGCCGTGTGCTGGATGCGCCGGCGCTGGATCCGATGTTGCTGTCGTCGATCGAAGCCGGTGTCACGCAGGCGCAGCAGCGTGCGGACATGAAAGCGATGGTTGCGCTGATTACCGCCGGCCTGAAAGTAAAAGTCCAGCCCAACGCGATCGAGGGAAGATGAGCCATCGCGTAGCCGCAATAAAAAACGCGCCTTGAGGGCGCGTCAGACTGCTGACAAACCCCGTCTTTTTCACGAAGGCGGGGTTTGTTTTTGCGGATTGGGTTCAGACGTGTTGAGTTGCCAGTCTCAGCAACAATCCGCCAGCGAAATCGCGCAAACGAATCTGAAACGGCCTGATGCCTTTCGAGGGGACCGAAAGTCGTATAAAAGGCGAGCCGCCGCCCGCGCCAGCAGGCGCGCCATCTTCTTCATGTTCTGGCAGGCACCGGCCAGCAAGGCCTGGGCCCTCACCTTCGCCACCCCGCGGAAGCGGGCATAGCGATGCCCGTGCAACTCCTTCGCATCGGCGAAGCTGCGCTCCACTGTCTCCTTCCTTCGTTTGTAGAGACGACGGCCCGTCTCCGTCAGCCGGTGCGCGTCGACCGCTTCCTTGTGGTCCTCCCACACATGACGAATGACGACCTTGACCCCGTTGGCGCTCTGCGTGCATTGCCCTTTCGTCGGGCAGTGAGCGCATTGGGCGGGGGATGAGGCGTATTCCCGGTAACCCTGACGGTTGGTGGTGCGGTATTGGAGAAACCGGCCGTTGGGGCAGAGGTACTCGTCCTGCTCACGGTCGTAGACATAGTCGCGTTTGTGGAAGTAACCCGCGCGGTGGTTCGGGCGGCGGTAGCCGATGACGCCGTAGATGCTCCGCTCATTGAGCCCCTTGCAGATGGCCGGAGTGAAGTAGCCGGCATCCAGCCCGACCGCGCCGACGTCAAAGCCGAAGCGTTGCCGCATGCGGTCGAGCCGGTCGAGGTAAGGCACGCTGTCGTGCACGCTGGCCGGGGTGACGTGAATGTCGGTGATCAGCGCATGCTGGCTGTCGACGGTACGGTGGTCGAGGTAGAAGAAGCCGGTGGGCTTGCCGTCCCTGACCATGTAGCCGGCGTCCACGTCGGTGCGGCTGAGCTTGATGTTTTTGACAGATGGCTCCCCACTTGCTGGCGGCAGGGGTGGCTTGCCATGGGCGGCGCGGTCGGCTTCGATCGCGGACTCCAGTTCGGCGAGATAGGCAGCAGGGGTCTGCTCGACCCGGTGCACGTCGTGCCGGTTCTTGTTGGCACTGGCCTTGAGGTGGGTGCTGTCGCTGTAGAAGACGCGGCCGCCGATGAGGCCGTGTTCGATGGCAGTCTCGACGATGCGGTCGAAGATGGTCTGTTCGATGTCGCTGCCGGCAAAGCCGCGCCGGCGGTTCTGCGAGAAGGTGGAGGCGTCGATGACGCGGTCGGTCAATCCCAGGCCGAGGAACCAGCGGTAGGCGACGTTGACCTGTATCTCGCGCACCAGCTGGCGCTCGGAACGGATGCCGAAGAGGTAGCCGATGAAGAGCATCTTGAACAACTGTACGGGATCGACGGCGGGACGGCCGTTGTCGGCGCAGTACAGATGCCGGGTGGCGTCGCGGATGAAGTCGAAGGGGATGTGGCGGTCGATCAGACGAAGCAGATAGTCGGCAGGAACCAGATCTTCGAGGGTGACCATTTCCAGACGGTGCTGGTGCGGGGCAGGCGCTTTGAGCATGCCCACGATTCAAACACAAAGCCCCCAACATGTGGGGGCTTTGTCAGCAGTCTGACGCGCCTTGAGGGCGCGTTTTTTATTGCGGGAAAGTGCAGATCAGCTCTCGGCGCCGGCGGTGGAATTGAAGCCGGCATCGACGTAGGTGATTTCGCCGGTAATGCCGGACGCCAGGTCGGAGAGCAGGAAGGCGGCGGCATTGCCAACCTCTTCGATCGTCACGTTGCGGCGCAGCGGCGCGTTCTTGGCGACCAGGTCGAGCTTCTCGCCGAAATTGGCGATGCCGCTGGCGGCCAGCGTCTTGATCGGTCCGGCCGATAGCGCATTGACGCGGATGCCCTTGGGGCCGAGGCTCTGCGCCATGTAGTACACGCTGGATTCGAGGCTGGCCTTGGCCAGGCCCATGACGTTGTAATTGGGAACGGAGCGAATCGCGCCGAGATACGACAGCGTCAGCAATGCCGCCTGGCGGCCCTCCATCATCGGCAACGCGGCCTTGGCCAGCGCGGCGAAGCTGTAGGAGCTGATGTCGTGCGCGATGCGGAAGTTTTCCCGGGTGACCGCGGAGAGGAAATCGCCGGCCAGGGCTTCCTTCGGCGCATAGGCGATCGAGTGCACCAGGCCATCGAGGCCGTCCCAGCGTTTGCCGAGTTCGGCAAACAGGGCGTCGATTTGCTCGTCGCTGCCGACGTCGCACGGGAACACCAGATCGGAGCCGAATTCCTTGGCGAATTCGCTGACCCGATCCTTGATGCGTTCGCCCTGGTAGGTGAAGGCGAGTTCGGCACCTTCGCGCTTGCACGCGGCAGCGATGCCATACGCAATCGAACGGTTGGAAATGACGCCGGTGACGAGCAAACGCTTTCCTGCAAGAAATCCCATAATGGTCTCGAAAGAATTGAATTGCCGCCGATTATAACGGCTGACGTTGCGCACGCGCTTGGGTACACTTGCGGCATGACGCGCACAGGCACGATTTTCCTCAAACTGGGCCTGTTGGGGCTGGGGCTGGGGTGGCTGGCGGGCTGCTCCGACAGCTGGAACAACCCCTATCCGGGCAGCCCGGCCAACGCCAACATCCTGTACAGCGCGTTTTCCGAACGCCCCAAGCATCTCGATCCGGCGCGCTCCTACAGCGCGAACGAAATCGAGTTCACCGGCCAGATTTATGAGCCGCCGCTGCAGTATCACTTTCTCAAGCGCCCTTACATGCTGATTCCGCTCACTGCGGATGCGGTGCCCCAGGCGCGCTATTTCGACGCAGCGGGGCATGCGCTGCCGGACGATGCGCCCTCTGCGCACATTGCGAAGAGCGTGTATGAAGTCCGTATCCGCCCCGGCATCCAATACCAGCCGCACCCGGCATTCGCACGCGATGCGGCGGGGCGCTACCGCTATCATGCGCTCACCGCCGCGGGCGCCGCCGGAAAAACCCGGATCCATGACTTTGAGCACAGCGGCACGCGCGAACTGGTGGCTGCCGATTATGTGTACCAGATCAAGCGCCTGGCCAGTCCGCGGCTGAGTTCGCCGATTTTCGGCCTGATGGCCGAACACATCATCGGCCTGAAGGCGCTGGGCGCGGCGCTGGAAAAAGCGGCTCAATCCGGCCCCGCTGCAGCGCTGAATCTCGACGATTTTGCACTCGAAGGAGCGGAGGTCGTCGATCGCTACACCTACCGCATCCATGTTAAAGGCAAATACCCGCAGTTCATCTACTGGCTGGCAATGCCATTCTTTGCGCCGATTCCGTGGGAAGCCGACGCCTTCTATGCCCAGCCCGGCCTGGCCGAGCGCAATCTCACGCTCGACTGGCAGCCGGTCGGGACCGGGCCATATTACTTGGCGGAAAACGATCCCAATCGCCGCATGGTGCTGAAAAGGAATCCGCACTACCATGGCGAAACCTATCCGGCGGAAGGCGGCGACGAAGACAGGCAGGCAGGGCTGCTGGCCGACGCCGGCAAGCGCCTGCCGCTGGTGGACGAAGCCGTGTTCAGCCTGGAAAAGGAAACCATTCCCTACTGGAGCAAGTTTCTGCAGGGTTATTACGACAGCTCCGGCATCAGCTCCGACAGCTTCGACCAGGCCGTGAAGTTCTCCGCCGGCGGCGATCCGCAACTCACCGACTCCATGCGCGCCAAGGACATCGGCCTCGTCACCACCGTGGCGGCGTCCCTGTGGTATGTCGGTTTCAACATGCTCGACCCGGTGGTGGGCGGCCTCGGCGAAGACCGCCGCAAATTGCGCCAGGCTCTGTCCATCGCATTCGACTATGACGAGTTCATTTCCATTTTCCTCAATGGCCGCGGCATTCCCGCACAGGGGCCGATTCCGCCGGGACTGTTCGGCTATGTCGAAGGCGTGGCGGGACTGAACCCCTATGTCTACGAAGCGCGCGACGGCAAGATCGCGCGCCGCCCGCTCGAGGCCGCGCGCCACCTGCTGGCCGAGGCGGGTTATCCGAACGGCCGCAACGCGAAGACGGGCGAACCGCTGGTGCTGTATTTCGACACCATGGCATCCGGCCCGGATGCCAAGTCGCGGCTCGACTGGATGAAGAAGCAGCTCGACAAGCTCAATGTGCAGCTGGTGGTGCGCGGCACCGACTACAACCGTTTCCAGGACAAGATCCGCAAGGGCAATGCCCAGCTGTTCGAGTGGGGCTGGAACGCCGACTACCCCGATCCGGAAAATTTCTTCTTCCTGCTCTATGGCCCGCACAAGAAAGTCGGCAGCGGCGGCGAGAATGCCGCCAACTACGACAACCCCGAGTTCGACCGCCTGTTCGAGCGCATGAAGGACATGGACAACGGTCCCGCGCGCCAGCAGGTGATCGACGCCATGCTCGACGTCGTGCGCCGCGATGCGCCGTGGATCTTCGCCTACCACCCCAAGGCCTTCGGCCTGCGCCACGGCTGGGTGCATAACGTCAAGCCCAACCTGATGGCGAACAACACCCTCAAATACCGCCGTATCGAAGCTGCCGCGCGCGAAGCCCGGCGCGCCGAATGGAACCGCCCGGTGCTGTGGCCGATCGCGCTGCTGGCCGCTGCGCTGGCGGCCGTGATCGCGCCGGCGCTGATCGCGTGGCGGCGGCATGAAAGAAAGCCCGCCTGATGTTCGCCTATATCCTGCGCCGCCTGCTGTATGCGATCCCGATCCTCATCGGGGTCAATCTGCTGACCTTTGCGCTGTTTTTCGTCGTCAACACGCCGGACGACATGGCGCGGCTGCAGCTCGGCGTCAAGCACGTGACGCCGGAGGCGATTGAGCGCTGGAAGGCCGAGCACGGCTACGACAAGCCGCTGCTGCTGAATGCGGAGGCAACGGGCAGCGCGCAGTTCACCGAGACGATTTTCTTCCAGCACTCGGCGGCGATGTTCGTCTTCAAGTTCGGCAAAAGCGACGACGGCCGCGACATCGGCAACGAAATCCGCACCCGCATGGGGCCGAGCCTGGCGATCGCGCTGCCGGTATTCGTCATCGGCCTGCTGGCCAACATCACCTTCGCCTTGCTGATGGTGTTTTTCCGTGCCACCTACCTCGACCTGTGGGGGGTGGTGCTGTGCGTGGTGCTGATGTCGATCTCGGGCCTGTTCTACATCATCGCCGGGCAGTATTTCATCGCCAAATTGTGGAATCTGCTGCCGATTTCGGGGTTTGCCGGCGGCATCGACGGACTCAGGTTCATCCTGCTGCCGGTATTGGTCAGCGTGGCGGCAGGAATCGGCAGCGGCGCGCGCTGGTACCGCACGATCTTCCTCGAGGAAATCGGCAAGGACTATGTGCGCACCGCGCGCGCCAAGGGCTTGTCCGAAATCCGGGTCTTGTTTCACCACGTGCTGAAGAACGGCATGATCCCGATCCTCACCGGCGCAGTGGTGGTGCTGCCGCTGCTGTTCATGGGAAGCCTGATCACCGAGTCCTTCTTCGGCATCCCGGGGCTCGGCAGCTATACCATCGACGCGATCCAGGCGCAGGATTTCGCCGTGGTGCGCGCGATGGTGTTCCTGGGCTCCTTTCTCTACATCGTCGGCCTCATTCTCACCGACATTTCCTATTCGTGGGCTGATCCGCGGGTGAGGCTGCAATGAGTTTCATGCCCGTGATCCTGTGGACCGATGCGCTGATTTTTGCCCTGCTGGCGGGGGTGCTGGCGCTGGCCTGGTTCATCCGTCGCCATGACCATCTGCGCGCTCCGTGGGTGGCGGTGGCGCAGCGCCCGATGGCGATGGGAGCGGCTCTGGTGCTGGGCGTATTCGTCGTCATCGGCCTGCTCGATTCGCTGCATTACCGGGAACGGCTGCCCGACAGTCCGGCCGACAAGCCGCAGTATTCGGTCGAGGTGATGAGCGCGTTCGACGCGCTGGTGGGCGGCCTGCGCACCCGCCAGGAAAAAACCTATTCGGCGCCGCTGGCGATGCAGTTGTATGCCATGGAATTCGTCGAGCGGAATGGCGTGGCGGTGCGCGATTATCCACGCCTGCAATATGGCGGTGCGCATCTGCAGCACGCCGGCGACCGGGTATCCGACATCGCGCGGCGCACCCTTGCCGGCGCCGCGCAGGGCGCCTTCGCCGGCCTGCTGCTGCTTGCCGGCCTGGCTGCGTGGCAGGCACGCCGGCTGCAGTTGCCCGCCGGCACATGGCTGGCAAGATGGCGACAGGGCAGTTTGAACTGGCCCGGCCGCACGCTCGTCGGCATGGTGGCGCTGCTGCTCATGCTGGGCGGCGCGATGGCGCAGCTGGCGTCCGGCTACCATGTGCTCGGCACCGACAAAGTCGGACAGGACGTGCTCTACATCAGCCTCAAAAGCATCCGCACCGGCCTGGTGATCGGTACGCTGACCACGCTGGTCACGCTGCCGCTGGCAATCGGCCTGGGCATCGTGGCGGGCTATTTCCGCGGCTGGGTGGACGACGCGATCCAGTACCTCTACACCGTGCTCAACTCGATCCCGGGCGTGCTGCTGATTGCGGCTGCCGTGCTGATCGTGCAGGTCTATATCGAATCCAACCCCGAACTGTTCGACACCGCCGCCGCGCGCGCCGACATTCGCCTGCTGGCGCTGTGCCTGATCATGGGCATGACCAGCTGGACCGGACTGGCGCGATTGCTGCGCGGCGAATCGCTCAAGCTGCGCACGCTCGATTACGTCGAGGCGGCGCGCGCCTTCGGCGTATCGAATGCACGCATCATCAGCCGCCACATTTTTCCCAACGTGTTCCATCTGGTGCTGATTGCGGTCGTTCTGGATTTTTCCGGGCTGGTGTTGGCCGAAGCGGTGCTGTCCTACGTCGGCGTCGGCGTCGATCCCTCCATGTACAGCTGGGGCAACATGATCAATGGTGCGCGCCTCGAACTTGCACGCGAACCGGCAGTATGGTGGCAGCTCGGTGCGGCGTTCGCCTTCATGTTCGCGCTGGTGCTTGCCGCCAACCTGTTCGCCGACGGTGTGCGCGACGCCTTCGACCCGCGTCTGGGAGGCCGCCGGTGAAGCCCCTGCTGCGGGTCGCGGGTCTCGTCACCGAAATCGGCCACGATGCGGATACCCTGCGCGTGGTCGATGGCGTGTCCTTTCATGTCGCCGCCGGCGAAACCTACGCGCTGCTCGGCGAGTCCGGCTGCGGCAAATCGATGACCGCGCTGTCGCTGATGCGCCTGCTGCCGGACGGCGGCCGCATCGTCGCAGGGGCGGTGCAACTGGACGGGCAGGATGTGCTGGCGCTGCCCGAGCGCGACATGCGGCGCGTGCGTGGCGGCGGCATGGCGATGATTTTCCAGGAGCCGATGCTGGCGCTGAATCCGGTCGTCAAGGTGGGCCATCAGATTGTCGAAGCGCTTGTCCTGCATCAGGGGCTGAGCGGGCAGGCGGCGCGGGAGGCGGCACGCGGACTGCTCGATTCGGTGGGGGTGCCGGATGCGCTGCGGCGGCTCGACAGTTACCCGTTCGAGCTGTCCGGCGGCCTGCGCCAGCGGGCGATGATAGCGATGGCGCTGGCCGGCCAGCCCAAGATCCTGATCGCCGACGAGCCGACCACAGCGCTAGACGTGACCATCCAGGCGCAGGTGCTCGATGTGCTGCGGAGCCTGCGCAGCGAAAAGCGGATGGGCATGCTGTTGATCACGCACGATCTCGGGGTGGTGGCCGAGAACGCCGACCGCGTGGGAGTGATGTATGCCGGCGAATTGCTGGAAGAAGGGACGCGCGCTGCGTTTTTCGCGGCCCCGCAACATCCGTATAGCCGCATGCTGTTCGAGGCGCTGCCGCGTCCCGGTGATGGCGCGCGGCTGACCACGATTCCCGGCCAAGTGCCGAAGCTCGACGGTCGGATGCGTGGCTGCCGCTTCGCGCCGCGCTGTCCGTTTGCGATTGCGCGCTGCCGCGACGAATCGCCCGACTGGCAAGCGATCAACGATCAGCTGGTGCGCTGCCATCTGGCGGGCGTGCTGCCGCTGCGCAGCGCGCGCGCGGTGGCGACGCCGATGCATTCGACCCAGGTGGCGCAAGCCCTGCTGCAGGTGGACGGCCTGAAAGTGCATTTTCCGATCAGGCGCGGCTTCATCCAGCGCACCGTGGGCCACGTACGCGCGGTGGACGATGTGACGCTGGCGATCCAGCCAGGCCGCACGCTGGCGCTGGTGGGCGAATCCGGCTGCGGCAAGACCACTGTGGGCAAGGCGCTGCTGCGGCTGATCGAACCGACCGCGGGCAGCATCGTGCTGGCCGGCGAGACCGTCACCGCGCGCAATGCATCCACCCTGCGGCGACAGGCGCAGATGGTGTTCCAGGATCCGTTCAGTTCGCTCAATCCGCGCATGCGGGTGGCGGACATCCTGCTCGAGGGCATGGACGCCCTGGGAGTGGGGGCGGCTAACCAGCGCCGCGGCGCGGTTGCGCTGTTGTTGCGTCAGGTGGGACTGCCCGACGATGCGGGCGGGCGCTATCCGCATGCGTTTTCCGGGGGGCAGCGGCAGCGCATTGCGATTGCGCGGGCGCTGGCGGTGTCGCCCAGACTGGTGATTTGCGACGAACCGACCAGCGCACTCGACGTCTCGGTGCAGGCGCAGATACTGAATCTGCTGAAAGACTTGCAGGACAGCCTGGGTCTGGCCTATCTGTTCATCACCCACAACCTCGCCGTGGTCGATTATCTGGCGCACGAGGTGGCGGTGATGTATCTCGGGCGCATCGTCGAACAAGGCCCGGCGGCACAAGTGCTGCGCGCTCCGCGCCATCCTTATGCCCAGGCGCTGGTGAGTGCCGTGCCGCGTATCGAACCGCCGGCCGGGCAGCGCAGCGTTCGCCTGAGCGGCGACCAGCCGTCGCCGCTCAATCCGCCCAGCGGCTGCCATTTCCATCCGCGTTGCCCGCATGCAAGCGAAATATGCCGGAAAATCTATCCCGATCAAACCGTGGTGGGCAGCGGACACTGGGCGCGTTGCCACTGGGTGGCCGCGCAGGGGCAGGCGTTTTCTGAATGGAGTGTCAATTGAATACCGGCAAACGCAGCCGCAATTTCTGGATCGGCAACCTGGTTCTGGGCGCGGCCATGCTGATGCTGCTTTTCATGGGGCCGCTGTCGGATGCGCTGGGCATCTGGGCGGCGGTGCTGTGGATGGTGCTGGCCGCCGTCGGCATGGCACTGGTGATGTCGGACAAGTCGGATGAGCCGCCTGCGCCCGATTAGGGCGGGTTAGGTTGAGGCCGCTGGATCAGCGACGGGTTTCAGGGGTGTTTGACCACGATCTGCTGGCCCGTGCGGAGGCCGCTATCGTTCCTGAAAACCGGATTCCAGGTTTTGAGGTCGGCCAGACTGACGTCGAAACGCTGCGCGATGGCGTGCAGGCTGTCGCCGCGTTTGACGGTGTAATGGACAGGCCCGGCAGATTTTCCGGGAAAGGGGGTGAAGGCGACGTGCCGGAAGGCTTCGGGTTGCCGGGCGGCCGGTTCGTTCAGGGGCAGGCGCAAGGTCTGGCCGGCTTTGAGGCCGCCATCGAGGCCGGGGTTGGCCTGGGTCAACTGGGCGACGCTCAGGCTGTAACGGCGGGCCACGCCGAACAGCGTGTCGCCGCGCTCGACCTGGTGCCGGCTTGCGCTCATCGTTGTTGCCGCGGCAACGCTTTGCGCCGCGGCCATGCCACGGCCCCTGACAGGGACGAGAATGGTCTGCGCGCGCACCAGTTTGCCGCGTTTCAACTGAAACTGGTTGTGTTCTTCGAGGCGGGCGAGGCTGACATCGAAACGCTTGGCGATGGCTTCGGGACGTTCGCCTTTCTGTGCAGCATAGGGCTGCCAGGAGTCCCAGCTGGCGCTCTCCAGGTTGCGCTGGAATTTGTCGGCTTTGTCGACCGGGATCAGCAGGTTGACCGGTGTGTCGGAACGGATGAGCTTGCGCGGAAAAGCGGCGTTGAGTGCGATGAACTCGTCGCTGCTCATGCCCGCCAGCCGCGCGGCGGAATGGATGTCCATGCTGGCATGGACGGTGACCTGGTCGAAATAGGGCTGGTTGGGCAGCGCGTCGATGGCGATGCCGTACTGTTCGGGATTGCGGATCAGGTTCTTGATGGCGAGAAGCTTGGGAACATAATGGCGGGTCTCGCTGGGCAGGGACAGACTGGCGTAATCGGTGGGCAGTCCCTGCTGGACGTTCTTCTGGATGGCGCGCGCAACGCAGCCTTCGCCGCAGTTGTAGGCCGCCAGCGCCAGCTGCCAGTCGCCGAAATCGAGATACAGCTTGCCC
>Ga0209916_1001016_pt1 | contig 30505 bp, 25 predicted proteins | sample ThiBio_1000_plan_FD_183956 | JGI IMG/M metagenome (GOLD analysis project Ga0209916, IMG submission 183956) | Wastewater bioreactor microbial communities from Cape Town, South Africa - Thiocy_solids_2 (SPAdes) | ecosystem: Engineered > Bioreactor > Thiocyanate-remediating > Anaerobic-Aerobic ... | reverse complement strand
GCTATAATAGCAAGCGGTGTTTTTGTCGGAATTATTTCATCCCTTTCGGTTTATATCTATTCAAAAGGAAAGGCATTAAACCATCCCAAAAAATAAACTGATTTTTACGGTCATTGCCACCCTTATTCCCTGGAAACAAGAACCCCGGAACGTTTAAGTCTCCGGGGCCTCAATACACATCTCAACAAAAATTCTCAACAACAAAAATTATTCAATCAACCATTAATCCGGTTTCTTGCCATCAAGAAAAGAATTGATAGTGCTGATTTCGGCTTTATTGTTTTCATCAGACCTGACTCTGTAATTGGTATAGAAACTTTCCACGCTGGCAATGGGATTATGCAATTCCAAATTGCGGCGAAGGTAGGCGGGAACAGACTCAAACTCATTGTTCGGATCAGATGCGTTAATGTTAAAGGATAGATTCCTTAACTTGGCAATACGATCCATAGCCCGGCGCCTCAGCTCTTCTGCTTCGTCCGTCGGCGACGGCTCCTCAGCATCAGACATCATGATGGGCATCGTTTGGTGTACTTTCTCTTCCTCACGTGGCTCCGCCGCTTTATTGGAATTTTTTTCTACCAACTGCATTTCTTCGGCAGTTTCGTCTTCCTGCTCCATACTCTGCAACGGAGAAAGTTTTTCCAGGGATTCGGATTCACGTTCCGGGATTTCCTCCTCGTCGTAAATACGGGAAGGCTTTACCGGTAATCCTCTCGACGATAGAGGATTGCTAGCTTCTTTATTTTCGTTAACTGTTTCTTTGTTGCCGTTAAAAGACACATTACCGGCAGGGCAGTCAGATTCCGGTGTTGATTCGGTTTCCGGGTTCGAAGATAATTCGAATTCAATACGATCTTCATTCGTTTTATCCACCGTGTTGTTACCATCGTCCCATCGTAAACCTACTATATCATCCTGCTTCTGTGGCTCTTCAATAACCGGCATCAACTCTTCGGAAATCGCCTCTTCCCGCTGTTCCTTCAGGGTTTCATTTACCACTTCTTCATCAATGATTTCATTCCTGACTTCATTCTTAACAGGAGGTGTGCGGCTAATGGTTTCATTCTCGCTTTCATGTTCATCATCAAACAAAAAAAGAGGTTGTGCCGGATTTTTCTTTTCAACCGGTTTCAATTCAAGTACTTCCTTTTGCGGTTGTTTATTTTTTGGTTCTTCGGGTTCTTTGTCTTCCTTGTCAACTTCAAACCCTGTGGCAATAATGGTTATGCCGATTTTATTTCCAAGATTATTATCATATCCAAGCCCGAGGATTACATCGCTGTTTTCACCGGCTTTACTCATCAGATAATTCTGGATAATGTCCACTTCATCCATTGTGAATTCATGTTCGCCCTCGGCAGAATTAATATTAATAAGAATCCATTTGGCCCCGCTGATATCATTGTCATTGAGAAGAGGTGAATTCAACGCCTGTTCAATGGCTTTCTGCGCCCTGTTGTCGCCGTCGCATTCTGCACTGCCCAAAATAGCCACTCCGCCATTGCGCATTACAGTGCATACATCTGCAAAGTCGACATTGATCTGGCCGGTACTGTTTATAACATCGGTAATACATTTGGCTGCAGTAGCCAATACATCATCGGCTTTTGAGAATGCAGCCTTCATCGTCAGGTTACCAAACTGATGACGGAGTTTGTCGTTGCTGATTACCAAAAGCGTGTCCACATATTCTTTCAGATTGTTTATCCCCGCCATTGCCTGGGCTATTCTTTTCTTTCCTTCGTAAGCGAAAGGGGTAGTTACAATTCCCACAGTCAGAATATCGAGATCCTTGCAAACCTTTGCAACGATGGGTGCGCCGCCTGTTCCGGTACCACCTCCCATTCCGGCGGTGATAAAAGCCATCTTGGTATTCACTTCCAGGATGCGCTTGATTTCTTCCAGGCTTTCTTCTGTGGCCTCTTTCCCGATCTCCGGATTGGCTCCTGCACCAAGGCCCTGTGTTAAATGCGGCCCCAGTTGCACTTTGTTGGGCACATTGCCATGGGCCAGCGCCTGAGAATCTGTATTACAAATTATGAAATCAACACCTTCGATATTTTGTCCGAACATGTGATTGACAGCGTTTCCTCCGCCTCCGCCAATTCCTATCACTTTGAGAATGGAGGATTGTTCCATCGGCAAATCAAACTGAATCATTTGTTTTAAATTTTTGTTGGTTAGTAAGATAGATGTGTAATTTTTATTGTTGAATTTAGAGCTTGGCGTCTTCTTCCTCCTTGAAGAGTTCAATCAAACCATTCTTGCAACTGTCGAGAAAACTTTTCAGTGTCTTTCTTGGTTTTACCACATTTCTTGGCTCCTCTTCCTGTTCAATCTGTTCTGCAAACTCAGATTCAATTCCGGAGACTTTTTGTATTTCGGATTCCATCTTCTTTCTCTTATTTTCAAAATCATTGAATCCTTTAAGGATAAGGCCGAGACAAGTGGAGTACATTGGTTTTGCCAATTCATCAATGTGGCCGGCAGCAAGATGTTCGGTAGGAAGCCCGATCCTTGCACTTTGTCGTGTCTGGTATTCGGTCAATTGTATCAAATGTTTCAATTGAGAACCGCCACCGGTAAGGATGATACCTCCGTTCAGCATTTTTTCCAGGCCCACTTGTTTCAGATGATACGAAACAAAATCGAGAATTTCGGACATGCGTGCCTGTATGATTCCCGCCAGGGTTTTCACACTGATTTCTTTTGGAGCCAGGCCACGCAATCCCGGAATGGTGATATATTGATTGGATTTGGTTTGTTCGGCCAATGCACTTCCAAACTGAACTTTCATTTGTTCAGCCTGGGTTTTCAATACACCCAGACCGGTTTTAATATCCATAGTAATATTTTCCCCACCAAAAGGGATAACGGCTGTGTGTTTCAGAATCCCCTCATAGAAAACAGCGAGGTCTGTGGTACCACCACCAATATCCACTATAGCCACACCGGCTTCCAGGTCATGTTCGCTCATAACCGCCGCTGCAGAAGCAAGAGGTTGTAAAACTAAATCTTTAATTCTCAAACCAGCCCTCTCCACACTCCGGTTGATGTTGCGGATTGCATTCTTGTCTCCCGTGATGATATGAAAATTAGCACCCACTTTCACTCCGCTGTATCCGATCGGATCGGGAATGTTTTGAAAATTATCAACCGTAAATTCCTGAGGGATGACATCGATGATCTGGTCGCCTGCAGGAATGTAAGTTTTATATTGATCATTGACCAACTGATCAACTTCGTGTTGTGAAATTTCGTTTTCTGTATCCTGGCGAACTATATCACCCCTGGTTTGTAAACTCTTAATATGATGTCCGGCAATACCGACATAAACTTCCGAAATGGGAAGGTTTGGATTGCTGGCATGACAGTTTTCCAGGGCGGTCTGAATGGCCTTGATGGTCTGATCAATATTCAGCACCATACCATGTTGAACGCCGTTGCTGTTGGCACGTCCAAAACCGAGGATTTCAAGTTTGCCGAATTCATTTTTGCGCCCGGCAATGGCGGCAATTTTAGTAGTACCTATGTCCAGTCCTACAATAATGGGTTGTTCGTTGTTCATAACATTTGTTGATTTAGTGCAGTCTTGCTGCGTTTGGGTATGTGTATTAGTATTGTTCGTCATTGTTATCATTTTTTGAAGGCATAACAGCCTTGGGTACACGTTTTTCTTTTGATTTCACTTCCGCTTCTTTTTTCCGGTCAATTTTTTTCTCTGCTTTCCTCTCGACCCTTTTCTCAATTTTTCTTTCTTTCGTTTGTACAACTTTGTTCTCCTTCGGAGAAATTGGTTTGGGAGCCACGCCGGCCGGGGTCTTTAAAATTTGGGGGTTAACAGAATTCCCTGGCGAAACGGGTTTCTCATCTGAATAAATCTTTTCACTGTGTGTGTCAGATTGATTCGTGGCCGGCACATATTCATTGACTTCAGAGGGAGGCAATTGAATTCTTGTTGAATCATTGATAGCATTCTTAGCCTGATCGATCAGGTTTTTCATAATCCGGATGGAAGCCAGTGAATCCGTTTTTATCTGGCCTGCATCTCTCTTTTCTGCTACAACCTGTCCTTTAAATTGAAGATCGATGACGGAATATTTATTCCATCCAACCCTGGTCTGAACCTGCTGATAAAAAGCAAGCAGCTTATTAAACTTTTCCTGGTAATCATCACTCGTCCCGAAATTGATAACCTGGTTTCCCAACATAGGAATCAAAGTAAATTCGCCGTTGGGTGCGATGTCTATCTGGCTGATTTGCGACATCCAGAAATCATTTTCGTGAATATAATTTGCGAGTGTGCCAATCTGCTGTAATAAAGCGCTGTCGGATGCTTTCAGGTTTGTCATAGCTCCCGGGTAATCTGTAAACACAGGAAGCCTGACTGATAGCCTGTCGCTCAGAGGCAATACTCCAAATGTGGATGAAACATAAAAGGAATTTCCACCTGCAGTAAAGATCCGAGCGACAGGACTGTTCTCTTCCACATTCACATGCAACGTGTTAGAATTGTCGATGAACAGTTCAGCCTTTTTGATCCAGCCATCTTCTAATAATCGTTTTTCCAATAGAGACAGATTAAGAGAACTCATGGGTTGGTTTTTCAAAGAGTTTCCAGATGCCTTTTTTAACAAAGACATAATATCCGAATTGGTCACAAATAATTTGCTCTGTGACCCAACAATAGAAATTTTTATGTCACTCAGTTTTCCCCGTTCATTGTTACCAATGGCAGAAACAGACAGAATCAATACCCCGGCCACAACTGCCAGAACCATCAATGCCCTGAATACCTTCCGAAAACTTATTTTTCTTTTTTCAGGCATGGCTTATTGGTTTAAAAGTTTATTCTTAATGGGATCCACCAACCGGTCTATATTTCCTGCTCCGGCTGTAATCAACACGTCTCCTGCCAGTGCGTTTGGCAGAGACGGAATATATTTTTCGGAAATCCATTCTGTCAGATTTTCCCTATCTACTATGCTTACACGTTTATTTTTTATCTGCAATGAAATCAACTCTGATGTAATCCCTTCAATTGGCAATTCTCGTGCAGGATATATCGGTAATAAAATCACCTGGTTGGCCATTGAGAGCACTTCGGCAAAACCTTCGTGTAAATCTCTTGTACGCGAATAAAGATGTGGCTGAAAAATCACCGTGATATATCTGTCATTAAATAAACTTTTTGCTCCCTTCAACAAAGCGCGCAACTCTTCCGGATGATGGGCATAATCATCAATAAATACCACATTATTTTTATTCAGTCTTGCCTGCTTTACTCCGATGATGTATTCAAATCTTCTTTTCACTCCCCGGAATGCAGCCACAGATTCACGAATCTTATCTTCTGAAACTCCACATTTGAAAGCAAGGGTAATGGCGACAATTGCATTCTCCACATTGTGCATCCCTCCCATTTCAATTCTGAAATCTTTCATCCTCCAGCCCGGCCCGGAAATGGAAAAATGATATCCCCCCTCTTCCATTCTGATATCATATCCCCTGATATCTGCACTTTCATTCTGAAGGGAATAGGTGAGATGATTATGAAAAGTCCCAACCGGGATTTGCAATCCGAATTTTGTAAGTAGAAATCCTTCATGCCTGATCCGTTTGGCAAAATCCACATAAGCATCTCTCATTTTTCCGACATCGCCATAAATATCAAGATGATCGGCATCCACTGCCGAAATCACAGCCATATCCGGAGAAAGCCTGAGAAAACTCTTGTCATATTCATCGGCCTCAACCACATTTATTTTATAATCACCGCCCCAGTAATTTGTGTCATAATTCACCGAAATGCCACCCAGGAAAGCATTACAACCCATACCACTTTCGCGAAGAATGAAAGAGGTCAGCGTGGTAGTTGTCGTTTTACCGTGGGTTCCCGATATACAGATATTAAATCCTTCGCGTGTCACATCTGCCAGCACTTCACTTCTCTTTTTTACCGAATATCCATTGGTGTTATACCACACGAGTTCTTTATGTTCAGAAGGGACAGCCGGTGTAAAAACAACCAGGTTAGCCGCCCGGTCAATCAATTCAGTATTTTCTTCAAAATGGATCATTGCTCCTTCCTTTTCAAGAGAAGTAGTAATTTCAGACGGTGTTCTGTCATAACCGCTGACGATTACATTTCTCTGCATAAAATACCGTGCAAGGGCACTCATTCCGATGCCACCGATTCCGATAAAATATACACGTGATATGTTATTCGTTACAGTCATGAATTTGAAATGTCATTTAATATTTCATTGGCAATGGTTTCATCAGCATGCAACAATTTCTCTTCTCCGATATTTTTCTCCATCTTCTTTATCCTGATCTCATCTGCAATCAATCCCCCGATTGCCGGAATGAGTTTTTCATTCAGCTCACCGTCCTTTACCATCAGAGCTGCATTGTGGTTTACAAGATCCATTGCATTCACCGTCTGATGATCTTCCGCGGCAAAAGGGTACGGAACTAAAATACTGGCTTTTTGCTGCGCCCTGAGCTCTGCAATCGTCATTGCACCAGCCCTCGCCACCACAATATCAGCAGCGCCATAAGCCATTTCCATATTATTGATAAATGGATGTGCCTGTACCAGATTTTTATCCTGGTCCAATTTTATTTTATCCGGAACAAAAGATTTTCCCATTTGCCAAATCAGTTGAAGGTTGTTTTTTTCAAAAAAATCCAAATGATTCATAATGGCATTATTGATACTTCTTGCTCCCAGGCTACCTCCTAATACCAAAATCGTTTTCAATGCCGGATTCATTCCGAAAAACCGGAGAGATTCTTCTCTTCCTTTTTTTTCTTCCAGAACTTGCCGGATAGGGTTTCCTGTTACAACTATATTTCCATGATGAAAATATTTCTCCATTCCTGAGTGGGCCACAAATACCTTTCTTGCCCTCTTTCCCAGAATCAAATTTGTTTTTCCCGGAAGAGAATTACTCTCATGGATATACGTAGGAATTTTCCGCCTCAGCGCAACACGCAGTACAGGAAAACTGGAATATCCACCAACTCCGATAACAGCGGTAGGTTCGAAATCCCTGAATATTTTTCTCACCTGAAAATAACTCTTAATCAATTTGTATGGAAGAGAAAGATTTTTAAAAATTGAACTGCGGTTGTATCCTGCAATTTCAATTCCCCGGATACTGAAACCAACTTCAGGGATTTTCTGCATTTCCATTTTTCCCTTTGCACCTACAAACAGGATTTCAATATCCCTGTGAAGCCGCTTCAAAGCAGAAGCAATGGCGATGCCCGGGAAGATATGACCACCCGTACCGCCACCGGCTACAATAACTCTGATATGTTGGCTCCTGTTATACATGCTGTACTTTTAATGCTTCCACGTTTTCATTGCTTCCATTTTCTGAATCACCCACCTCTTCATTTTTATCGGCGTCTTGCCCTTCCATCTTTTCCAGATTTCTGGATACACTTAAAATAATTCCAATCGCCGCACAGGTAAAGAGCAGACTGCTTCCTCCCATACTCACCAATGGGAGTGTTACACCTGTTGTGGGAAAGAGATTTACATTCACAGCCATATTTACCATGGCCTGGATCACCAGTGTAAAACTCAATGCCACCGCCAGAAAAGCACCGAAGGCGTATGGACATTTTCGAAATATCCGAATGCTCCGGTACAGGAAAAGAAGGTAAATCAGCAGAATGACTGCACCTCCAAATAATCCGTATTCTTCAATGATAATTGCGTAAATGAAATCACTGTAAGAATGTGGTAAAAAATTTCGTTGTTCACTTTTACCAGGTCCCTTACCAAAAATTCCACCTGTAGCAATTGCAATCTTTGCCTGCTGAATCTGGTAAGTGCCTTCTTCTTCGTCGGCATAAAGAAAATTCTGCACCCTGTTTATCCAGGTAGGAATTCTTCCTACGGTGAAAAGTGCAGGAAGATCTTTTGATGTTTTGGTTGATGCATCATAATAATGCGAAGCAAGTGACACAAGGATTACAACAGGAATCAAAGCAGCCACTATCACATAAAAAATATGCCGTACACTTACTCTTCCAATAAACATCAGCAACAAACCGATTCCCCCGATCAAGGCAGCCGTAGAGAGATTGGCCGGTGCGATCAATCCACAAATAATTACGACAGGAATAATCAATGGCAGGAATCCTTTTTTGAAATCTTTAATCACACCCTGCCTTCTGCTCAGTACACGGCTTAGGTAAATGAAAAGAGTAAGTTTTGCTAAATCTGATGTTTGAAAAGTGAGATTGATTACCGGCAGTTTAATCCATCTGCTGGCATCATTGATATGACTCCCATATTTCAACGTATAAATTAGCAGAGGAATACAGAGAATAAATAAGATGGTCGATATTTTGCTGTAGAAAGTATAGTTGACCCGGTGTGCAAAATAAATAATGGCCACACCCATCAAAATATATCCGATCTGGCGAAACAGATAGCTTTCTGTACTCTTATTCATCTTGTATGCCAGTGAACCGATACTGCTATACACAACCATGATGCTGACCATTGTCAATAAGACTACAATCGCCCAGATGACCTTGTCGCCTCTGGTGCGATTCCAGATTTTACCGGCAGCAATTTCTGCTTTGTTCAAGTGTGTTGTAGTATCGCCCGTGGCAGTATTCATGGGTAATTCAGGTTTATAAATTTTTTACAGCATTAATAAATTGATGCCCTCTGTCTTCATAATTTTTAAATAAATCAAAACTTGCACAGGCAGGAGAAAGCAATACGACATCACCTTTATTGGCAAGCCGGAAAGTAACTTTTACAGCATCTTCCGCGCTGGTTGCATCTTCAATGGTATTCACCATTCCCTCAAAATTTCTGTGAATTTTTGCATTGTCTATTCCCATGCAAACAATGGCATGTACTTTCTCTTTCACCAGGTCATAAAGAATTCTATAATCATTTCCCTTATCAACTCCGCCCAAAATCAACACAACCGGTTTTTCCATACTTTCAAGTGAATACCAGGTACTGTTTACATTGGTTGCTTTGCTGTCATTGATAAAATCGATGCCTCCAATGGTAGCCACAAACTGCATTCTGTGTTCCAGGCTTTCCATCGTGGACAGTGCCGTGCGGATACTTGGTTTTTTCACACCTACAGCCATCGATGAAAGTGAAGCTGCCATTGAATTATACGCATTGTGTTTCCCTTTAAGGGCAAAATCATCTACACTCATATTGATTTGTTCGTCTTTGAATTTTATATGCATTTCATGGTCGCTTATGAAAGCTCCCTGCGGAATTTTCTTTCTCATACTGATTGGTAAGGCTTTTACTTGGTTGATAAAATGGGTTAGATATTGTTTGGTCACTTCATCATCATCATTATAAATAAATACATCTTCTGCCGTTTGATATTTAATGATGTTGAATTTGGCGGCTATGTAATTCTCAAATTTGTGATCATATCTGTCGAGATGATCTTCAGTAATATTCGTCAATACAGAAACATCCGGCCTGAAGGATGTAATGTCATCCAACTGAAATGAGCTGATCTCAGCTACATAATATTTCTTGGGATTTTCAGCTACCTGTCTTGCAAAGGAGAAGCCGATATTCCCAACCATAGCAACATCATAGCCAGCTTCTTCCAAAATTTTGAAGGTCATGGTAGTTGTTGTTGTCTTTCCATTGGTACCGGTAATCGCAACCACTTTTGAATCTCCTTTATACCTGTAGGCAAATTCGATTTCGCTGATTACAGGAATACCATGTGCTTTAATTTCCTGAACGATGGGAGCCGTTTCGGGAACTCCCGGACTCTTAATTACTATGGATGCATCCAGAATCAGGTTTTCGGTATTTCCACCTTCTTCAAAGGAGATCCCACGCGAACTCAATTCCTCTTTCCGCCCATTTACAATTAGCGATCCATCGCTGACAAATACAGTAAATCCCTGGTGCACGGCCAAAATGGCTGCGCCAACTCCGCTTTCGCCGGCTCCCAGTATCACTATTTTGTCTTTCATCCCTTTAACTTTTTCAATTAAAAATGGTTCTTCAACGGAATGAACTTAACGGGTCAGGATCTTCTTGTTCTTGGTTTTCAAAGGATTCGGATTCTCAACTATTTCACTTCATTAAAAAGGTTTTTTTATTTATCTCAATTTTAGTGTAACCACTGCTGTTGCAATTGAAAATATTGCCACAATCCAGAAACGCACCGCTATCTTGCTTTCATGATACCCCAGCTTTTGATAATGGTGATGCAACGGGCTCATCAGGAAAATTCTTCTTCCTTCACCATACTTTTTCTTTGTGTATTTGAAGTAAGAAACCTGGATCATCACACTCAGGTTTTCCACCAAAAACACAAAACAAATAATCGGAACCAATAACTCTTTTCTGACAATGATAGCAAGTGAGGCAATGATGCCTCCTAACGCAAGGCTTCCGGTATCTCCCATGAAAACCTGCGCCGGATAAGCATTATACCAGAGAAAGCCTACACACGCCCCCACAAAAGCCGCCACAAAAATTGACAACTCGCCCAGATTGGGTATATACATGATATTGAGATAATCGGCCAGAATGATATTACCGCTGACGAAAACAAAAACTCCCAATCCAATTCCCATCACAGCGCTTACCCCGGTTGCAAGGCCATCGAGTCCGTCTGTAATATTGGCGCCGTTGCTTACTGCCGTAATAATAAAAATCACTACCAGGATATAAAGAATGTAGGTATAATCTTCCAGGCTTGCGGGTAACAATCTTGCATAATTAAATTCGTGGTTTTTCACAAAGGGAATGGTAGTGATCGGAGTTTTAACTGTCACAAACCGGTGAACTTCTCCGTTTGTAACTACTGTATCCACGCGGCTCCCCAACATGTGCTCACCTCTGACCGGTACATAATTGGAAGATCCTTTGCTTCCGACAATCTCTCTTTTGACAACCACATTCGGATTAAAATAGAGCGTTGTTCCAATGATAATTCCCAATACTACCTGACCAACAATTTTAAACCTTCCGGCAAGTCCGTCAGCATTTTTCTTCTTGTAAGTCTGGCCTTTTGCTTTCGCAATTTTTTTGGCTCTGATTTTCAGATAATCATCCAGGAAACCAAATAATCCCAACCATACTGTACACAAAATCATCAGCCGCACATACACTTTGCTGAGGTTTGCGAGCAACAAAGTAGGAATCAGAATTCCCAACAGAATTATTATTCCTCCCATTGTAGGGGTTCCCACCTTTTTTTCTTCTCCGGCCAAACCAAGTTCACGCACAGATTCCCCGATTTGTTTCTTTTTGAGTATGCGGATCAACCTCTTGCCATAAATAGTGGTAATCAATAATGACAGTATAACGGCAATCAACACACGAAAAGTGATGAAGTGGTAAAGGCCGCTTCCGGGGAACTTGATTCCATGTGTTTCAAACCATTCAAACAAATGATACATACTGCCTATTTATTAAAAAGTTTAAACATTTCTGCCAACACTTCCTTATCGTCAAAATGATGTTTTACTCCTTTGACTTCCTGATATTTTTCATGTCCTTTCCCTGCAATAAGAAGAATATCTCCGGGCCCCGAAAATGAAACTCCCAATTTGATTCCCTCTTCTCTGGAAGTCACTGATACATATTTTTTCTTCATAGAGAACGGGACACCAGCTTCCATTTCTCTGATAATTTCATCGGGATCTTCCGACCTCGGATTGTCTGATGTGAAAATGACTTTGTCACTATACTCACAGGCTACAGCCGCCATTTCCGGACGTTTCGTTTTATCGCGATCTCCTCCACATCCAACAACAGTGATAATTTTTTTCTCTCCCTGTCTCAGGTTTTTAATCGTAGCCAACACATTCAACAAAGCATCGGGCGTATGCGCATAATCCACAATTCCAATAACTTTTTCTTTGGGAGAAACAGAATAATCAAATCGCCCTTCAGCGCCGGTGACAGAACTGAGCTTCTGAAGAACTTCATTTTTATCGCGCCCTAAGCACACGGCAGCCCCAAATACCGCCAACAAATTGGAAGCATTAAAAGCCCCTATTAATTTGAAATGAACATCAATATCATTCACTGACATTTGCAATCCTTCAAGAGAATTATCCAGCATACGGCCTTTGAAATCTGCCATGCTTTTCATGCTGTAAACGAACTTCCGTGCTTTTGTATTCTGAAGAATTACCATTCCTCTTCTGTCATCAGCATTGGTAATTGCAAAAGCAGAAGCCGGCAATGAATCAAAAAAGGATTTTTTTACGCGCAGATATTCTTCAAAAGTTTTATGATAATCGAGGTGGTCATGCGTGATATTTGTAAAAATTCCCCCGGCAAAATTCAATCCATCCACCCGGTGCTGATGAATGGCGATAGAACTCACTTCCATAAAAACATAACCACATCCTTTTTCATACATCTCAGCAATCAATTCATTGAGGGTAACAGGATCAGGTGTAGTGCGCTCAGTGGGAAGCACATCAGAGCCAATCTGATTTTGTACGGTACCAATCAGACCGCAGTAATCTCCCATTGAAGTAAAAAGTTTGAATAAAAGCGTGGACACAGTGGTCTTTCCGTTCGTACCGGTTACGCCAACCAATTTCATTTTATAGGAAACCCTGCCAAAGAAGTTGTGGGCCATGATGGCTGATGCGCGTGCTGAAATTTCCACACGCACATACGTGATTGCAGGCAATAATTTTTCAGGAAGATTTTCACACACAATAACGGATGCGCCTTTCTGCAATGCAGTTTCTATGTATTTATGGCCATCTGTTATCATTCCTTTCACAGCAATAAAACAGGAAGACGCAGTCACCTTTCTCGAGTCTATTTGTACATCTTTCACACCGATATTATCCTGGCCAATGATTTTCAGGACATGTACATCTTCCAATATCTCTTTTAATTTCCTCATTAGTTTAAGTCGATTGTAATCTCTTCTCCTTTGTTGAACAATGCATTTTGTGGCAATGATTGCTTTGCTACCTTTCCTCTTCCGTTTACACGAACTTTCAATCCTTTGTTTTCGAGCACATACAATGCGTCTTTCAGACCAAGACCCACTACATCCGGAACCATATTGGCCGAAGACAAAACCTGCCGCGTTACAGACTGTGCTTTCCCATTTCTCAGGTAGGCGATATCCCACGACTGTTTATCTCCCGTCATCTGAACATTGTAATGCAGCCTTGAAAATATTTTGTTCAGTTCTGCATTTCTTCCGGCCACCTGATAAAAACCGCTGTCACGCGTAACATCAATCTTGTTCATTGGGATAGTGGCCATTCTGGAAGCATAAAGCCTGTCAGCAACTTCCTTAAAAACCGGCCCGGCAACAGAAGCGCCATAGGCCAACCTGGATTCATGCCCGTTTTGTATAACCACCGCAATGGAATATTCCGGATTATTGTATGGAAAGAATCCGATGAATGCAGACTGATAAATTTTATTCGCCTTATTGTACCCTTTATTATCCAGCGCAGAAACTGCGGTTCCTGTTTTGCCGCCAAACAAATAGTAAGGGCTTGCTAATCCATGTGCCGTGCCATGTTTGTATTCAACAACGTCCAACAGGCATGCCTTCACTTTTTCCAATGTTTCTTTACTGCAAATAGCATTTACCAAAACTTCAGGTTTAAAACTCTTCACCACGTTTCCCATTTCACTAATGGAATTCACCAAATACGGTTTCATTATTTTCCCGTCATTGGCTACCGCATTATAAAGCATCAACATTTGCAACGGTGTCACCAACTCTTCATATCCGTGCGCCATAAAAGGAATCGTAGTTTTTGACCAGGTTTTATCGGAGGGTTCTTTAATGTATGGCCTTGCGGTACCAACGATGTCGATGCCTGAGCGTTTGTTCAGTCTGAAATGTTTCAGATGATCAATAAACTTCTGAGGTTGATTGTGATAAAATTCATCGGCCATTTTCGCAAAAGCTACATTACTCGAAATGGCAAAAGCTTCTTTTACCGATATTCTTCCGGTTCCTTTGTGAGAATCGCGTACCCACAGACCATAAAAATTTTTCTGACCTCCTTCGCAATCTACGATAGTACCCGTATCCACGTATTTATCTTCCAGTAAAGAAATCAATGTTGCCAATTTGAATATTGATCCCGGCTCCGTCCGTCTTCCCAAACCATAGTTGTAATCTTCCCAATATTCGCCATCCGGCATTCTGCCCAAATTGGCAATCGCTTTAATCTTTCCTGTCTTCACCTCCATCACAATACAGGTTCCGTGCAGGCTGTTGTTTTCCTGCATCATATTCATCAATGCATTTTCAGCAACATCCTGGGTATAAGTATCGATGGTAGTTTCAATGTCTTTTCCATTTTCAGGATCTATCTCTGCACCATCTACCGGAATGTATGCTCCGGCTATGTATCGCACAAGGCGCCGGCCAGTCTGGCCTTTGAGAACACTGTCATAAGATCTTTCCAAACCCACATTTTTACTTGTGTCTCCACGCGACAAACCAATAGTCCTGTTTGCCAGAAGTACATAAGGATTTACACGATTATCCCTCACTTCGGCTATGAATCCGCTCTTGTTTCTGCCGAGCCTTACAAGTGGAAAATCTCTCAACTGCCGGTAGTCTTCAAATGAAATCTTTTTCTTCAGCGGATAATATCTCAGTTTTTTTCTGAAGCCATCGATCAGTCTTTTCTTATAATCTGCTTTGGATGCATCTCCAAAAAGAGCAGAAAGCCTGTAACTCAGAGAATCTACATTCTTGTAAAATCTTTTGCCATCATGCTCTCTCAAACCATCAGCGCCAAAATCAATATAGATATCGAATACAGGAATCGAAGTACTGAGCATATTTCCGTCTTCACTAAAAATTGTTCCCCTTTCTGCATCCGTCTTGATGTACTTCAAATGCTGTTTGGCAGCAAGCGACTTCCAATAATCCCCTTCTGCCCTTTGGATATAGACTGCACGCCCGATGATGACAATTCCGAGAATAATAATTCCCAGAAAACTCAGGTGAACGCGCCACAATATGTCTCTCTTAATATCCATTTTTTATTTCTGTAATGTATCGCGGATAAGAACCGGGGGCACCACAAGCTGTTGCAAACCCAATGGTTCCACCGCTTTTGCCAATTCACTTTCTTTACTTCTGAACATCACATCTCTCTTCACGGTTTTATATTCAAATTCTATTTCTTTCAAATGCTTTTCAGTGAGGCTGATATTCCTTACCAATTTATCTGCATAATGGCCGTTGGCTATATAAAAAATCATCAGGCCACCTGCAAAAAAGTAGAAGGGTATGTTCTTCACAACCCATTTACTATACCGCAGCCTGAATCTTTTTTTCTCAGGTTTTCCGATCGTAGTGTTTTTTGTATCCTTTACCGCCTCTTCCATTTTTTTGTTTATTGATGATATTTTTTCGTTGATTGTTACTTGTTTTGTTTTCTGTTTTTAAGTTTTTTCAAAAAATTTCAGTGATTCATAATTCAATTCCTGCTTTTCAGGTCTTTTCACCTACCCTCAGTTTGGCACTTCGCGATCTTGGATTTTTTTTCATTTCTTCTGAGGACGGTGTCAATGGCTTTTTATGAACTGACTTTAAAGGAGGCTGACTTGCCATGCCAAATACATCTGTTTCTCTAATCCCTTCAATATTGCCAAATCTGAAAAAATTTTTCACCAGCCTGTCTTCAATGGAATGAAATGTAATAATAGCAATCCGCCCTCCTTTCTTTAATATCTCAGCAGATTGTTTCATCATTTCTTCAAGCGCATTCATTTCATCATTTACCTGGATACGTATGGCCTGGTAAACCTGGGCAAAATAGCGTTGCGGATTTCCTTTGGCCAGAGGGCGAAGTACATTGTTTAAATCATTTAAAGTCTGAAAGGGTTTGTCCTGGCGCGATCGAACGATGGAAGCGGCAAGTGTTTTCGCATTGGTCACCTCTCCATAATTCTGAAACATAATCTGCAATTCATCTGCTGTCATCCGGTTGAGAACATCAGAGGCTTTGTAATCTGATCCCTGGTTCATCCGCATATCCAGTTCGCCTTCAAACCGTGTACTGAATCCCCGGTCTGCTGTGTTTATCTGAAAACTGCTCACACCCAAATCAGCGAGGATACCATCCACAAAATCGATTTTATTCAGCCGCAGAAATCTCTGAATGAAACGGAAGTTGTGAGGTATAAAAAGAATCCTCGAATCATCAGGAACATTTCTTTTTGCATCCAGATCCTGATCAAAAGCTATAAGATGTCCTGATTTGCCAAGTTTTTTCAGAATGGCTTTGGAGTGGCCACCACCACCAAACGTGGCATCTACGTAAGTCCCGGAGGGGTTTATTCGCAAGGATTCTATTACCTCGCTTAACATAACAGGAACGTGATATCCGCCCTGTGGTTCCATTATTCCGGGATATTTTTTCCTGCCATAACTTCCCTTGCCAGATCGCTAAATGATTCCGGTGAAAAATTATCAAAGAACTGCCTGTACTTTATCTTATCCCAAATCTCAATCTTATCAATAGCAGAAACCAGTACAATGTCTTTATCTAACCCTGCATATTCCATCAGGTTTTTAGGTAACAGAATTCTGCCTGCGGTATCCGGTTCAACCTGGGTCGCACCATTTAAAAAGTATCGCTTGAATTCACGCACTTTCGGATCAAAATCATTGAGCAGGCCCAGTTTTTCAAATAATGGATTCCAGCTTTCGGCTGTGTATAGACTCAGGCATTTTTCAAAACCACGGTTCAATACGAAAGGCGCTGCCACTTCCGGCATCTGCTTTTTAAAGCCTGCCGGTAACAGGAAACGCCCCTTGGCATCCAGCCTTGCTTCGTATTCTCCTATAAAACCGTTCATGAAATTGTTTTATGCCAGTTACTACCAAAATGTGACACAAAATAACACTTTTTCCCACTTACGAATCATTTTTTATAAAAAGAAATTTTTCCACAATCATTTTTTCAAAATGAAAATGAATACAGTCGTACAAAAGAATTGCATCAATCTGTTGAAAATTCAAAATTCAATGTGGAAAATTATGTGGGTAAACCCACGCGTATGTGAATAACGAACGATAAAGTGTGAATTACTCCTGTTCGGCTTTTTTTTCTGTTTTAAATTCAAGTGTAAAACTGCTTCCTTTTCCGGGAATGCTGTCAGCTTTAATTTTTCCCTGGTGTGCATCTACAATTGATTTGACATAGCTCAGTCCCAGGCCAAAGCCCTTTACATTATGAATATTGCCGGTGTGCGCGCGATAGAATTTTTCGAAAATGCGCTGAAGGGTTTCCTTATTCATTCCAATTCCATTGTCCTCAATTTTGATTCGCAATGTATTATTGGCATTGGATGTTGAAATTTTAATAACCGGATTTTCTTTTGAATATTTTACAGCATTATCCAACAGGTTATTGATGATGTTTGTAAAATTAACTTCATCGGCAAGAATGAAATCATTTTTTGCATCAAGGTTTGCAATCAGTTTTCCTCCCTTTTCTTCCAATGGCAGTCTGATGTTATTCAATGCGCTTTTAATCATGTCATGCGCATGAGCAGGTTTAAGTTCAAGCTTCATCTCCTCCTTTTCCAGCAATGCAGCTTGTAAAATACTTTCCACCTGTTTATTCATCCTTTTATTTTCGTCTTTGATAATCCCGGAGAAATAATCAATTTTCTGTTTATCCATTATCACCTTGTCATTCTTCAACGCATCCACAGCAAGTGAAATGGTTGCCAGTGGTGTTTTGAATTCATGTGTCATGTTATTAATAAAATCAGTCTTGATCTCACTCAATTTTTTCTGATTGAGCAAAGCCCGGATGGTGATATAAAATGCCGTAAAAATTATCGCAATAAAAAGTACCGAACCAAAAACCATCCATGTCATCTGCCGCCATGCAATCTGATTGATATTTTTATTGGGAAGCACAATGTAAAGAAACTCCTCGGGCATCAATCCTTCATTATAACTACCGGAAGGTTGGGTCAAAGGGATTACTACATTGGTGTTGTGCAAGGTATCAATGTAATTTTCGTAAAACTTTTTAGACTCCAATTGATCACCAATCATAGATGACGAGCTGATAGCAAATTCAAAATGCATATCCCTGATGCCATACTTTTTGAATGTATGTTCAATTTTTTTGCGAAGTTGCTCGGGTGTGTATTGACTTGCAATGCTGTTTGAAAAAAGATTAAGCGGAAAAAGAAGATCGGTATTGCGCTTTCCCCTGAAAGGTGATTGTTGTGCATGCTCATCCACCAAATCGCGGGCTACAGAAAATGCAACCATGTTGATTGTCTGTTGAATGCTTGTTTCTTTATCCTTATACACCTGGAGAGTCCAGACCACCTGAAAGAAAATGATCCCCAACAATGAGAGAATAACAAGAACTGTAATGATGGGTAAAATTTTTTTCATTCGCCTGCAAATTTAATTTCAGAAAACCCTATAAACATGCGTCAAATTTGTAAATACACTTTTTTAACGTAGCCTTGCGTTTTAGTAAAGGAGGTACAATTTTAGATATCATTTTTTCGAAAGTAATAATTTTGACAGTATGAAATCCCCCGAAAAAGGTACATTATTGATAGCGAATCCATTTCTGAAAGATCCTAATTTTCTGAGGACTGTGGTGCTCCTGTGCAGCACCGATGAAGAAGGCTCGGTTGGATTTGTACTTAGCAAGAAATTGCCATTGTCTCTGCATGATATTGTTCCGGAATTCCCGGATGTAAATATTCCTGTATTTATCGGCGGGCCGGTTCAGCAGGATTCTCTTTATTTTATTCATCAATTTCCGGATATTATCGAGGGCGGTGAAGAAGTTATCGATGGAATCTATTGGGGAGGAAATTACGAAAGCCTGAAAATTCACCTGACCAATCAAGATCTTGATCTTGAAAAAATCAAGTTTTTCGCGGGGTACAGCGGATGGTCGGCCGGGCAACTTGACGGAGAAATGTCAGAAGACAGTTGGATTACCACAACGGCCAATCAACTGCTTGTTTTTAAAAGTACGCCGGATGAAATATGGAAAGATGCCCTCAAACAAATTGGTGGCCCTTATGACCAGATGATAAATTATCCGCTGGATCCCCAATTAAATTAATACAATTCAGCATCGTCCATTTTCAAAAAATAAAAATCACGAAGCAGGTCCGGATAAAAACGGATTGGGAAATAAAAAAATTGGTAATAATTTTAAGCCAAGATTTGAACAGCATTGCTTTATAAACTTTTTTATTTCCCGGCGAGGCTTGCGCTTTATTTTTACTGCCGCAGCATTTCTGTAAATAAAAAATCTCTTTTAAAAATCAAAGGCCCTGTTTTGCTGGCGGCCAATCATCCCAATACATTTCTCGATGCAGTAATTTTTGCATCTCTTTTTCATCAACCGATTTATTCTCTCGCAAAAGGTGATGCATTTATTTCTCCTTTCGTCAATAAAATCCTTCAATCATTCAATATTTTTCCTGTTTACAGAATTTCAGAAGGCGCTGAAAACCTGAAAAATAATTATGACACATTTGCCAGGGTCCAACAATTGTTATTGCGTGGAAAAATAGTGCTCATCTTCAGTGAAGGAAAATGTGTAAGCGAATGGCATCTGAGGCCATTGAAAAAAGGAACAGCACGGATTGCCTTTGAAGCCTGGGAATCGGGCATCGATGTAAAAATATTACCAGCCGGAATCAATTACAGCAGTTTCAGGCATTTCGGAAAAAATGTATTTATTGAATTTGGAAATATCATTGAAAAAGAAAAACTGGCCGGGCAACATGAGGGTAAAAAATTAAATGCATTCAATGAAATTCTTAAAAAGGAACTTTCAGATCTTGTGCTTGAAATTCCCGCCGATGATAGAAATGAAAGAAAAAAAGTTTTTGAACTTAAATCATCTCGTTTAAAAAAAATCCTGATTGCTGTTCCCGCCGGGTTCGGGTATTTGATAAATTCTCCATTTTATTATTCCGCACATTTCCTGATTCGAAAACGAGCCCATGGTTATTACGACGGAGTGATGGTTGGAATCATGTTTTTGTTTTACCCACTTTATGTACTCCTGATAACATTGTTGGTGAGGATTGGTACCCACAATCCATTCTCGTGGCTGCTTCTGTTAATCATTCCTCTGACCGCGCTGAGTGTTTTGCATGTAAGGAATGTGGTAGAAAAATAAAAATACCCGTGAAACCTCTTTTGCTGATTTAGTCAGAAAAAATTGTCTCTATCATTCAGAAAAATTATTTTCTGACAGAAAAAGAAGAAAAAAAAATTCGAAAAAAGCTGACTGATTAATTTTCCGCTTCTACCTGATGCATTTTCTGAGCTTTTTTCCTCTCATCTTCATTGAGGATCACTTTGCGCATACGTATATGCTTAGGTGTTACTTCAATACATTCATCAGCCTGGATATATTCCATACATTCTTCCAGTGTCATCAGCGTTTTGGGAGCAATATGAGTGGCATCATCAGCTCCGCTTGCGCGGTGGTTGGTCAGTTTCTTGGGTTCACATGCATTGACAATCAAATCACCGGGTTTAATATGTTCGCCGATAATTTGTCCGGTATAAACTTCTTCACCCGGATCCACAAAGAAGTTTCCTCTGTCCTGCAATTTGTCTATAGAATATCCGGTGGTCCTGGATTGAATTTTAGAAATGATAACTCCGTTGGTTCTGCTCTGGATAAATCCTTTCCAGGGTTTAAATCCGATAAACCGGTGAGCCATTACGGCTTCACCTGCAGTACCCGTCAGCATATTACTTCTCAGACCAATCAATCCACGTGATGGAATTTCAAATTCGAGGTGTTGAATAATACCTTTGGTCTCCATCACCTGCATTTCACCCTTTCTCTGTGTAACAAGGTCAATTACTTTCCCGCTATATTCTGAAGGAACGTCCACAACCAGATTTTCAAATGGTTCATGCTTTTTGCCATCTACTACTTTGACGATTACCTGAGGTTGTCCCACTGTCAATTCATATCCTTCACGGCGCATGGTTTCTACAAGTACACCCAAATGCAAAATTCCCCTGCCATAAACCAGAAACCTATCTGCACTGTCAGTTGACTCTACCCTCAGTGCAAGATTTTTTTCCAATTCTTTTTCAAGCCTTTCCTTTAAATGCCGGCTTGTAACAAACTTCCCGTCTTTTCCAAAAAACGGAGAATTATTAATGCTGAATTGCATACTCATGGTAGGCTCATCCACACTGATAATTTCGAGTGCTTCGGGCTGTTCTGAATCGGCAATGGTTTCACCGATTTTGAAATCATCAATTCCCACCACAGCACAAATATCACCTGCTACCACTTCTTCCACTTTTCTTTTTCCCAATCCTTCAAACACATACAATTCTTTCACACGTTGTCTTACAATTGACCCATCCAGCTTCATTAAAGCAATTTGTTGATTGGCTTTGATAATTCCTCTCGCCACTTTTCCGATGGCAATTCTTCCAAGAAAAGAAGAATAATCGAGCGAGGTGATTTGCATCTGAAGAGGTCCTTCTTTTTGTTCGGGAGAAGGCACTTTTTCAAGAATGGCATCGAGCAAAGGATAAATATTATCTGTAGGTGTAAGCGAGGTATTAAACCAACCATTCTTGCCGCTTCCGTATAGAGTAGGAAAATCCAATTGCTCTTCAGTGGCATCCAGATTGAAGAATAATTCAAACACAGCATCATGCACTTCATCGGGACGGCAATTTGGTTTATCAACTTTGTTGATAACCACAATTGGCCTGAGATTTAATTCCAATGCTTTTTGCAAGACAAACCTTGTTTGTGGCATAGGCCCTTCAAAAGCATCAACCAGCAAAAGCACTCCATCAGCCATCTTCAAAACCCTTTCCACTTCACCTCCGAAATCACTGTGTCCCGGAGTGTCAATCACATTAATCTTGGCGCCCTTATATTTCACCGCAATATTCTTACTGAAAATAGTGATACCGCGTTCGCGTTCCAATTCATTATTGTCCATGATGAGTTCGCCGGTTTCCTGATTGTCGCGAAACACATGCGTACTTTGAATAATTTTATCAACCAGAGTGGTTTTACCGTGGTCAACGTGGGCAATAATCGCTACATTTCTGATTTCCATAAAACAATTTTCAGTTGAATTCCCCTTTTTTTTAAGGGCTGCAAAGTTACTGCAAATACGAAAAAGCGGCAAGAAAAAAACAGAAAGTTAACAGTAGCGGGTTTCAGAGCATCCTACAATCATGAGGAGGAAGTAGATTAAGAAACTAAAATCTATCATTCGGGCGCTTTTATTTTCATTCGAATCAAAACCAATAATTCAAATTCAGAACAGTTTGCAAAAACCCGAAGCCTTTGCGTTTTATTATGGTCATTGATTAATTTTGAAAGAGCCTGAAAAAATGTTTTTCTTCCATGACAAATTTTATTCCCATATTTCCTTTATCCATCGTTGTGTTTCCGGAAGAAACATTAAACCTTCACATCTTTGAACCGAGATACAAACAACTGATAAAAGACTGCCATGAAAAAAACAGATCTTTTGGTATCCCGGTTGTGATCAATAAAAATGTGATGGAATCAGGTACATCGGTAGAAATCCTAAAAATTGAAAAGATATATTCCAATGGAGAAATGGATATTGTAACCCGCGGTCAACATGTGTTCAGAATTCTTGAAATCATTAAAGAAGTACCGGACAAATTGTACAGAGGAGCTATTGTAAACTATCCACCCAATCAACACGAAGGAAGAGAAACACTGATGAAACATGTATTGGCTTCGGTCAGGTTATTACACGAAATGCTGAACATACATAAAGATTTCAAAAAGGAAGAAAATCAAATGAAAACCTATGACATCGCACATCATGCGGGATTATCCCTTGAACAGGAATATGAATTTCTCGGATTGATGTATGAACTTCAGCGGCAGGAATATTTGAAACGTCATTTAAAAAATATTTTACCGGTGGTAGCAGAAACCGAAGCTCTCAAACAAAAAATAAAAATGAATGGCCACTTCAGGTATCTCAACTAAGCCTGTTTAAAATCAATCATCTTAAAGAAAGAAATTCTATGCTAAGATCATTTGAAAAAGATTCAACTTTTTAATTTTACCTCTTTTAAAATCAGATTCGTCGTTTGCTTTATTTCTGAAAAATATTTCAGTTACATTAGCCAAAAAAAGTTCCTTTTATTTTGAATGTCATTACACTTTGTCTGGACTTTGGCAATACCAGACTGAAATACGGGGTTTTTAAAAATGATGAGTTAATCGATTCAGATGGTCTTATGGATCATAGTGTGGATACCATCAAAAAGCTTTTGGATACTTACAAACCTCAGCGGACCATGTTGTCGTCAGTGATTCATCATGATAAAAAAGTTGAAGAATTACTCCATGATAAATCCGATTTGATTTTACTTGATTCAAACGTCAGGCTTCCATTCAGCACTCCCGTTGGGAAACCGGAATCCATTGGTGCCGATCGACTTGCCATTTCAGCTTACGCTGTTACTTTTTACCCAAATAAAAACAATCTGATAATTGCACTCGGTTCCTGCATTACCTACAACTTTGTCAACAAGTATAATTATTTTTTAGGAGGCGGCATTTCTCCGGGCATGGGAATGAGATTCAGAGGTATGCATGAATATACAGCCAGGCTGCCTTTGATAAATTCAGACTGGCAATTTCCTCTTGTGGGTTATGATACAAGGACAAATATGTTGAGTGGAGTGATGCTCGGAATGGCAGAAGAGATCAATGGAATCATCAGAAGGTATGAAGAAAAGTTCCTGAACTTTAACGTGCTTTTAACCGGCGGAGATTCAGTTGATTTTGCATGCCATATCAAATATAAGATATTTGCCGACCCTGCCTTGATACTAAAGGGGCTATATGCGATCAGCAAATACAATCATGAAAATAAAAGTTAGTACTGCTTTACTGTTGCTCTCCATTTTACCTGTGCTTTCTTACTCACAAATCAATTCACCTTATTCAAGATATGGAGTTGGAAACCTGGTGCCGCAGGGAAGTTTGAGCAACCGTGCGATGGGAGGAATTTCTGCTGCAATGACTGATCCTACTTCACTCAACACAGTGAATCCTGCTTCTTACGGAAATCTATTTTATACGAATCTGGATCTTGGATTTGAATACATTGGAAACAATTTAAAAAGCAAAGATCCCATTGATGCTTTCAAATCCAAATATGCCATTATGAGTTATCTGAATCTGGGAATACCTCTTTTGGTAGGAAATACAAAGGCACAAAAACATCACAACGGATGGGCACTTGCCTTTGGATTAAAACCTGTCACAAGAATCAATTACCAGACTATTTCTTCAGAGAGGACATCAATAGACAGCACATCACACCTATTTCAGGGTGATGGAGGAATAAACAAAGCATTTGTTGGTACTGCATTCAAATTTAATAATTTCAGTATTGGACTTAATACAGGATATCTTTTTGGACAGAAAGATTATACTACGCGATTGTTGTTTCAAAACGATACCGTTCAATACAATAAAGCGAGCTACGAAACCAAGACAAATTTCGGAGGCATGTTTCTGGATGCCGGTATTCAGTACACAATTAAATTGAAAAAAGATGACTACCTCAGATTAGGAGCTTATTCCAATTTGAAAACTACTTATTCGGGAACCAGGGACAGGACCATAGAAACATTTGAATACGATGTCAATGGAGCCCCAACCAGAATAGACAGTGTGTCTTCAGTTACAGGAGAAAAAGGAAATGTGGTAATACCCGCCACTTATGGCTTCGGGATTGTGTATGAAAATGAGCATTTGCTTATCGGTGCAGATTATGAAAGCACAAAGTGGAGCGGCTATTCTTTTTTCGGACAGAAAGATTTAGTTACTAATAGTTGGAATGCGCGTTTTGGATTTCAATATAATCCGGCCACAATTGGTTCTACCGGTTATTTCAGTTTTGTGAAATATCGTGCGGGTGTTTCCTTCGGCAGGGATTATATTGAGGTTGACAATACATTACCGGTATATACAATTAGTGTTGGAGGAGCTTTCCCATTACGGATCAAAAGGAGTTTTTATGACCACCAGCTAAGTATTATGAATGTTACCTTTGAATACAGTGGACGGGGAAACAACAAAAATAACATCACTGAAAATACATTCAGGGTCGGTTTTGGCTTCAGCCTTAGCGATATTTGGTTTTTGCGTCAGAAATATCAATAAGAAATTGCGAATTCATTTTCCATTTACTTCGGCACTTTTTTTCATTCTGTCTTCTGCATTATTGATTTCCTGCGAAAACAAACGCGAAGACATTGAGAGTTTATTCAAACACAAGTCCGGAGTTGAAACAGCCAAAGATGTTACCATCATCTATGCCATCGGGGCAAATGTAAAAGCAAAAATCACAGCCCCTTTAATGTTACGTCATGTGGATCCGGCGCCCATGGTCGAATTCCCCCAAACCATCCATGCAGATTTTTTGGATAGTACCCAAAAAGTTGAAAGTGTACTCAATGCCCGGTATGCAAAATATTTTGAGAATGAGAGCAAAGTCTTTCTCAAAGACAGTGTTGTTGTATTTAATAAAATTGGGGATACACTTTTCTGTCAGGAATTATATTGGGACCGCCGCAAAACCGGACATGAATTTTACACAGACAAACCCGTGCGGATCCGAACCAAATCTCATATCATAGATGGAGATGGATTAGATGCTCCACAGGATTTCAAGAGCTGGCATATCATTAATGGAAGAGGTATTGTTCGTGTGCCCAATACCGAATTGCCCTAAAGATGAGTTCCCTTTTATATTGTATCCGGGCTAAATAAATCTTTGAGATTCAGGGAAATGATACGTCCCCCAAAAATCAAATATTGAGAAATACAAATTAAATTATCTTCTCAACCTGCATATAGTTGAGTTCGACCGGAGTAGCGCGGCCAAAGATTTTCACCTGTACTTTCAATTTCTTTTTCTCGTCATTTACTTCTTCAATGACACCATTGAAATCGTTGAACGGACCGTCTATAATTTTGATTGTTTCACCAACTATGAATGGTTCGATCATCGTCATTCCACCGGCTTCTGACATTTCATCAACCTTGCCCAGCATTTTATTGACTTCAGATTTTCTGAGACTGATAATATTTCCTTTGGAACCTTTTTCATCTGTCAGAAAGTGCATTACATTGGTCGTATTGCTGATGTGCTGAATCATTTCTCCGCTCAACTTTCCATTGAGCACTTCAATCATGATATACCCGGGAAAAAAATTTCTTTCGCGCATCACCTTTTTACCATTCACCACTTTGTAAACTTTTTCAAGAGGCAGGAATACCTGAGTGATATATTTATCCCAACCCTGGCGCACTATGTCTTTGTCGAGGTATTCTTTTACTTTACGCTCTTTACCACTAACCACACGGAGTACATACCACTTCGTATTGCGTTCTTTTTGCTGGTCTGCAGTCCCCTCAGCACCAGCCTGCTCTTTTTGATCTTCCATAATTACTTAAATAATGAATAAATGAAACCCATAACCGAATTAGAAACGGTATCCATCAGATAGATCAATGCCGTAATAAGAATGGTAGAAATCAAAACAATCATGGTGGATTGCTGCAATTCATCCCAGTTAGGCCAGGTCACTTTATGGATCATTTCTTTATATGATTCGCGGACGTATGATATTACCTTATTCATAGTAAACTAATTTTATCCTTTGCACGGGCACAAGGATTCGAACCCTGATCTAAGGTTTTGGAGACCTCTATTCTACCATTGAACTATGCCCGTTTATTTACAAGCTCTCATCATTCTTTGAGAGTCTTTTCTAAGAACTATTCCCGATTTAATTCAATAATCAGGAGACTTTTAAAGAACCTGTTTATAACAGAAAGTACCTTCGGACTACTCCAAAGGCACCTTCTCTTATAATCTTTGATAATAAAAAGCTTTTGTCAAAGCTTATTTTATAATTTCAGTTACCTGACCTGCGCCTACTGTGTGGCCACCTTCACGGATAGCAAACTTCAATCCTTTTTCCATTGCAATCGGAGCAATCAAAGTAACAGTAAGTGAAGTATTATCACCAGGCATAACCATTTCGGTACCTTCTTTCAGATGAACTTCACCGGTAACGTCTGTTGTTCTGAAGTAGAACTGAGGACGATACTTGTTGAAGAAAGGGGTATGACGTCCGCCTTCTTCCTTGCTCAAAACGTAAACTTCACATTTGAACTGAGTATGCGGTGTAATTGTACCAGGTTTGCAAAGTACCATTCCACGACGGATATCTTTCTTTTCAACACCACGGAGCAAAAGACCGGCATTATCACCAGCTTCACCTTCATCCAACAGTTTCTTGAACATTTCCACACCTGTTACCACAGTATCCATTGGGGCATCTCTCAAACCAATGATTTCAACGGGTTCACCAACTTTGATACGGCCTCTTTCAATACGTCCGGTAGCAACAGTACCACGACCAGTGATTGAGAACACGTCTTCAACGCTCATCAGGAACGGCATATCCATCGGGCGAACAGGCAATGGAATGTAGCTGTCAACTGCATCCATCAATTCGTTGATCTTTTCAACCCATTTAGGATCTCCGGCAAGAGCACCGGTGGCAGAACCGCGGATAATAGGTGTGTTGTCACCATCAAAACCGTAGGAAGTGAGCAATTCACGAATTTCCATTTCTACCAGATCGAGCAATTCGGGATCATCAACCAAATCCACTTTATTCATAAATACAACTATACGCGGAACACCTACCTGGCGTGCAAGCAATATATGTTCTTTTGTCTGGGGCATTGGTCCGTCTGTAGCAGCTACAACGAGGATAGCTCCATCCATCTGTGCAGCACCCGTAATCATGTTCTTCACATAGTCGGCGTGACCCGGGCAATCCACGTGAGCGTAGTGCCTTTTTTCAGTTTGATATTCTACGTGAGCTGTATTAATTGTAATACCTCTTTCTTTTTCTTCGGGAGCGCCATCGATATCATCATAATTCTTCTTTTCCGCCAAACCTTTTTTAGACAAAATATCGGTTATAGCGGCAGTTAAAGTGGTTTTGCCATGATCCACGTGACCAATGGTCCCGATGTTTACGTGTGGCTTATCCCTTTTGAAATTCTCTTTTGCCATTGTTTTTGTTTTAATTTTTGTTTTTAAAAAATCCACCCGCCAAGTGGCGAGATGAAATATTTTGAGCGGAAGACGAGGCTCGAACTCGCCACCTATAGCTTGGAAGGCTATCGCTCTACCAAATGAGCTACTTCCGCATCTGATTAATTTTTTCAAAGAAACCCATCACCTCAAAATCTAAACTCTAAACCCTAAATTTATTCAGAGCTGTTGATCCGGCATGAAGCAGGAAGACCTCAATCTTACTTCTGAGCCAAAGCCACACCATAGAGCTGTTGATGAGCTTTGAACTCACGACCTCTTCCTTACCAAGGAAGTGCTCTACCCCTGAGCTACAACAGCTTGTTAATCCAAGAAGTCAATTCTTTCAAATATCTCTCACTCTTTCTCTACTTCTATTCCAAATCTCACGACCTCTGCTCTACCCCTGAGCTACAACAGCTTGTTAATCCAAGAAGTCAATTCTTTCAAATATCTCTCACTCTTTCTCTACTTCTATTCCAAATCTCACGACCCCTGCTCTACCCCTGAGCTACAACAGCTTGTTAATCCAAGAAGTCAATTCTTTCAAATATCTCTCACTCTTTCTCTACTTCTATTCCAAATCTCACGACCTCTGCTCTACCCCTGAGCTACAACAGCTTGTTAATCCAAGAAGTCAATTCTTTCAAATATCTTTTTGCGATTATGATTTAGCACCTTTTATTAATAAATCAAATCTAATTCAACTCATCAATTTGCACTCATAACTCATCGCTAAAAATGTGGGCAGAGGAGGATTCGAACCTTCGTACTCCGAAGAGAACAGATTTACAGTCTGTCGCCTTTAACCACTCGGCCATCTGCCCGGTTTAATCAAGAGCTTTGAGGCATCTTTTTTAAACACAGATCAAGAGCCAGTGGAGGGATTCGAACCCCCGACCAGCTGATTACAAATCAGCTGCTCTGGCCAGCTGAGCTACACTGGCATTGGCTCTTTCCAATAAAAAATGAACTTATTAAAAAAAATAAGCCTCAGGGCTTTTTTTTGGGAAGGCAAAGGTAATGGAAAATGTTTAATGCAAAAATTTTGAAACTAAAAATTTCCACTGATTTTCAACACCCAATTCTCCTTCGATTTACACCCTGAAAAATCTGTATTTTTCATCTTTGCTCTTTAGCAATTTTTATAATATCAGCATCGCATCCCCATAGCTAAAGAAACGGTATTTATCCTTAATTGCCTTCTTATAAGCTTCCATCATCAAATCGTATCCTGCAAAAGCGCATGCCATAATCAGCAAACTTGTTTTTGGCAAATGGAAATTTGTAATCAGGCTGTCTGCAATATTAAAATTGTAAGGAGGGTGAATGAAATGATTGGTCCATCCTTCTGATGGCTTTAAATATTTCTCTGCAGTAAATGAACTTTCCATAGCACGCATAGTCGTGGTGCCTACTGAACAAATCCGATGGCCGGTATTTTTGGCATTATTTACAATTCGGCACGCCTCATCATCAATCCTGTAATATTCCGCATCCATTTTGTGCTTGCTCAAATCTTCCACTTCAATCGGCCTGAAAGTACCAAGCCCTGTGTGCAATGTTACTTCTGCAAAACGGATACCCTGGATCTCAAGGCGCTTAATCAACTCTTTACTGAAATGAAGCCCGGCCGTGGGGGCAGCCACAGCTCCTTCATATTTTGCATAAACAGTTTGATAGCGTTCCCTGTCCTCTTCATCGGGTTTGCGTTTTATATATTTTGGCAAAGGTGTTTCACCCATGAAATAAAGAATCTTTCGGAATTCCTCTTCATTACCGTCCCACAAAAAACGGATGGTACGCCCACGGCTGGTAGTATTGTCGATCACCTCAGCAACCAGTTCATCATTTTCTCCGAAATACAATTTATTTCCGACCCTGATTTTTCTGGCAGGATCAACAATAACATCCCAAAGACGATTGGTTTTGTTCAATTCACGAAGGAGGAACACTTCTATCCTTGCACCGGTCTTTTCCTTGCGCCCATACATTCGTGCGGGAAATACCTTGGTATTATTGACAACCATCACGTCTTTATCGTCAAAATAATCCAGCACATCACGGAAGTATTTATTTTCCATTTTTCCGGTTTTCCTGAAGATAACCATGAGACGGCTGTCTTCTCTTCGTTTGGTAGGATTTTGAGCAATGAGATTGAGGGGGAGGTCAAATTTGAACTGGCTTAGTTTCATGTACAATTACGATTTTAAATTGAATTGCCACATGCCTTGGTGTATCAGAGATGAGTGCCCGCCTCAGCAGGCCGCTTATCATGTTACGGCATGATTTTTTTTAAGTGTGCGAAGGTATATATTTATT
>Ga0209916_1001015_pt1 | contig 30545 bp, 38 predicted proteins | sample ThiBio_1000_plan_FD_183956 | JGI IMG/M metagenome (GOLD analysis project Ga0209916, IMG submission 183956) | Wastewater bioreactor microbial communities from Cape Town, South Africa - Thiocy_solids_2 (SPAdes) | ecosystem: Engineered > Bioreactor > Thiocyanate-remediating > Anaerobic-Aerobic ... | reverse complement strand
GGTCGGCTGCATGGTGGGGTCGTCGCTGGGCATCGCCCCGGCCCTGGAAATCGCCCGTGAGGCGGAGTTCATCGATCTGGACGGCCCACTGTGGCTGCAGCACGACTATCCGGGCGGCCTGGTCTTGCAGGACGGCTGGCTGCAGCCGCCCGCGCCGGGCTTCTGGGGCGCATGATGCGTCCGGCCAAACTCCCTGCCAGCACAGCAGCTCCTTGCAGGAGCCCGCCTGCAGCAGTGGACGCGGCAAAGCCGGGTCAATTGCTGCCACGCCGGCTCCCGGCTTCAAACAGGGCCAGGCGATGCTGAGCTTCGACGCGGTGCAGACCGTGGCCTGCGGCGGGCTGTTCCTCCTCGCGGGCTATGCGATCCGCCGCCACGTGCCGGTGCTGGCGCGCTTCAGCATCCCGGCGCCGGTGATCGGCGGCCTGCTGGTGGCCCTGGCGATGCTCGCGTTCCACCACTGGGACGTGACGCCGGTGCATTTCGACACCACGCTCGAGCAGCCGCTGATGATCGCGTTCTTCACCAGCATCGGCTTCAACGCCAGTGCTTCGCTGCTCAAGGTCGGTGGGCGCCAGATCCTGCTGTTCCTGGCCTTGGCCACCTTCATCGGCGTGGTGCAGAACCTGGCCGGCATCGGCCTGGCCAGGATGTTCGGGCTGCCGTCGCTGTTTGGCGTCATCACCGGCTCGGTGACCCTGATGGGCGGCCCCGCCACCGGCATGGCGTTCGCCCCGCTGTTCGCCGAGGCCGGCGTGCACGGCGCCGCCAGCGTGGCGCTGGCCAATGCCATGGCCGGCATCGTGCTGGGCTCGGTCATCGGCGCGCCCGTGGCGACGATGTTGATCGAGCGGCTCAAGTTGCGGCCAGCGGGCGGCCAAACGGGCAACCTGGCCGTCGCCGCCGATCTGCCCGTCACCACGATGGAAGCGACCGCCGTGCCGGTCACACCAAGCAGCAACGACGAGCAGGTCTATGCCGCGCTGCGAAGTTTCGTCTTCGTGCTGATTGCCATGGCGGTCGGCGCCTGGATCAGTGGTTGGATGAGCGGCGCCGGCATCACCCTGCCGAGCTACATCGGCGCCATGCTCATCGGCGCGCTGATCCGCAACCTCGACGATCGCTACCGCGTGTTTGGCCTGTCTGCGCGCAGCATCGACACCATCGGCAACATCAGCCTGTCGCTGTTCCTGGTCATCGCACTGATGAACCTGCACCTGTGGGACCTGAGCGGCCTGGCGCTGCCGCTCCTGGTCACGCTTGCCGTGCAGACCGTCATCGTGGTGGCGTTCTGCTGCTGGCCGCTGGTGCAGCTCATGGGCCGCGACTACGACGCCGCGGTGATGGCCAGCGGCTTCATCGGCTTCATGCTGGGCACCACGGCAAACGCCGTGGCCGTGATGAGTTCGCTGACCGAGCGCTTCGGCCCGGCCCCGCGCGCGTTCCTGGTCGCGCCCATCGTCGGCGCCTTCCTGATGGACTTCACCAACGCACTGATCATCACCGGCTTCATCAACTTCCTCACATGAGTCGTCCGGAACCGGCGCGGCTACACTCCCGGTGGTCTTTTCCATGAGTAGTAGCCGTGCACGACGACGACCGCCGCGACCAGACTGAAAGCCCCGACCTGGAGGCGGCCCCCAGCCGCAGCCAGCAACGGCGCGAAGCGCTCGCCATCCTGACGCTGGCTGGACAGCTGGTGGCCTTGCCGGCGTCGCGGCTGGGTAGGCTTGAGTTGGCGCAGGAAGTGCGCGACGAGATCGACAGTTACCAGCAGATGCACGCGCACGGCGCGCGCAAGCGTCAGCTGGCCTTCATCGCCAAGAAGCTGCGCCAGCGCGACGATGATGAGCTTGCATCCGTGCGCGCGGCACTGGGCGCGAATCGCGACCGGCAGCGCCAGGAGATCGCCGCCATGCACCGCCTGGAGGCGCTGCGCGAGCAACTGCTTGCCGGTGACGAGGATGTCCTGTCCGCCTTCATCGCGGCGCACCCGGAAGTGGACCGTCAGCACCTGCGCTCGCTGCTGCGCCGGGCCCGCAGCGAACGGGAGCAGGCCAAGCCACCACGCGCCTACCGCGAAATCTTCCACCTGCTGCAGGCGCTCGATGCCACCGACGGCGGCTCCTGACCACCAACGCCCCCCTGGTCCACGGAACGGCCGTCAGTGGCAGGTCAAGACACAGGAGACATGCGATGAATATCCGACAGACATGCATTGCGGTGATGCTTGCCGTGACCGCGGTTGGAATCCACGCCAGTGAGGCCAAGCTTGAGCTGCCCGCCCTGCGGGCCATTGTGACGGACCCGCTCCACAGCGTCGCACCCGGATGCGCTGTCGGCGTGTTCGACGACGGTACGGATTTGATTACCGCGGCCGGGATGGCCGATATGGCGGGCGAACGCCCCATCGATGGCGACACGCTGTTCTATGCCGCGTCGGTGTCCAAGCAGTTTACTGCGCTGGCCATAGCCCAATTGGTGGTGGGCGGTCGCCTGCGCCTGGATGACGACGTCCGCAAATATATTCCGCAGCTGCCCAGGTACGAGGTGCCCGTCACCATTGCCATGTTGCTCCATCACACTTCCGGGATTCGCGATTGGATTGGACTCATGCAACTCGCTGGGCGTGACGCGGCCGCACGCGATGGCGCGCAGGTGGCGCTGCAATTGGTCCTCGAACAGAAATCCACAAATTTCAGGCCCGGGACCCAATTTCTGTATTCCAACGGAGGCTATCTCCTGTTGGCTGAAGTGGTGGCGCGCGCAAGCGGTTTGCCATTCCATGAGTACGAAAGAAAATACGTGCTCGATCCCATGGGCATGCGGGACAGCTATTTCCTGCACGGCGCCGATCCACAATCGGATACCGCCGCACACGGTTATGTTCCGAAAGATGGCGGGTTCGTTGTGCGTGATACCTATCCGCGGTTCGGCGGCTCCGGAGGGTTGATGACAAGCATGAACGACCTCGCCCGCTATTACCGGGATATCAGTGTCGGACACAAGGTGTGGACGCCCGAAGTTTCCACGGTCATGCTCACCCCGGGGACGTTCACCAATGGTGTTGCGGTGGAATACGAGCCAGGTGGCGCCATGGGTTATGCATCGGGGCTGACAGTCGGCCAGCGACGTGGGCAGTTCACGGTGCAACATGACGGGGCAGCCGATGGTTTCCGGAATGAGTTTGGCTGGTTTCCGCGGGCCCGACTCGGTGTCGGGCTGTTGTGCAATCGGGGCGACTGGAACCCGTTGGACAAGTTTGACGCGGTGGTGCAGCAAGTCCGGCCTGGATTTCTGGCGGGATCAACGCCGGAAGATCTGCGCGGCGTCTACCATTCGGATGAACTTGCCGCGGATTACATCATTGTGCCTGAGGGTGATGCGCTGCGGCTCACGATCGTTTCGACGTCAGGTGTTCCAGCCAAGACGATGCTCATGCACAAGGCCACGGGCGCAGATCATGGAGGCGGCTATGCAGGTTCAGGCATGTACCTGACGCCCGACGCGGACGGCAGGGACATCGTCGTCGGGACCGGGCGGGCGCGCGGGATACGCCTGGTGAGAACGCCGGCAAATTAGAGATCGCCGCAGGATGGTTCGCATCTGAAGAGGCGATCTGCCTCCCACCGGGCCCGGCAGCATTCCAGTTCACCGGGCGTGGGGGTGGACCTGCACAAGCGTCGATTCACCACCGGGCTGACCATCGAGCGGGTCGACACCGGGGGCCGGTTGCTGACCCGTGTCAGCGCACGCTGCCACTTGACGCCGGAACGCTGCTGCTGGGCACCGGCACGCCATGGGCTGCGGTCGGAACGCTGCCAGCCGGTGCCGGCAAGCTGCTGGCTGGTGCAGCCGGCAACACGGAACCACCGGACGCCGCCGGCGGTGCGGAGCCATCGCGGATGGCCAGCGGCGGCTGCGCGGAGGCACCGCGATCGACCAGGGTGAAGACGGGCTTGTCCCAGCTGCCGGTGACGCGATAGTGGGCGCTGGCCGCCTTGTTCAAGCCGTGGCCCAACAGGCCCTGCACGGCCAAGCCTGCCGCCGCGCCCACCGGGCCGCCCACCACGGCGCCAACCAGGGGCAGGCTGTTGCCGACGTGCGGCACCACGTGGACGTCCTGATCGTAATCGCGATTGCGCAAGCCAGTGCGGCCGGTGACGGTGATGTTGGCCGATGGCCCGCTGATGGCCAGGTCATTGGTGCTGGCGTTGCCATCGGCAAGCCGGAACTGCCCGCTGATGGAGTCGAAGGCCAGGCCCTTGCCAAACACATCGCCGAAATCCAGGGTCAGGCGGCGCGGCAATTCGGCGAGCGACACCAGGCCCAGCAGGCGCCCCACGCCCGGCGAGGCCGCCTCGGGGATGCGGCCATCCTCGACCTTGATGCGCAAGGTCCCGTCCATGTTGGCCAGGGCAATATTGGACGGCGAGCCGGGCCAGCGCGCATCCAGCTCGTCGTGGGTACGCCCGCCGTGGATCAGGCCGTTGAAGCCGAGCGCACCCAACATCGCCCCGAGGTCATTGGCGGAAAAATTGATGTTCATCTGCGTGTGGCTGTCGTGGGCATCGCCGTTCCAGTCGCCGCTGGCGCTGATCTGCGCATTGCCGGACAAGGTGCGCAGTTGCTCGATATGCATGCCGTTGGCGGTGGGCCAGCTCTCCAGCCTGGCATCGCCCAACTTGGCCACGCCCAGGCGCAGGTCCTGCACCCACAAGTGCATGGGCGGCAACGCCTTGGGGTCGACGCCGGTGTCGGCGGGATTCGGTTCGGGCCCGGGTGGCGGCTTCGCCGCAGCGGGCGGCGCCGGCGCCGTCCCCGCGGCGTCGCCAGCTGTGGTGTCGGGGGTGGCATCGACCGGCCAGTACAAGCGCTGCACACGCGCGGTCACACCCTTTTGCTGCAACTGGGTGGTCGGGATGGAAATGGTGCCGGCCATGGAGGGGCCGTCCACCTGCACCTCCAACGCCGCACCGGGACTCGTGGCGTCGATGCGCATCGAACCCAGGGAGCGGTTGAACCAGAGCGCGTGGTCCGTGCTGACCTGAACCTCGCTCACGGCCAGGCCGCCACTGCCCTCGCTGCTGGCCGTCTGCTGCACCCACCCGGTGACATCCAGCCGCTGCGCATGGCCGCGAATCTGCAAACCCGTTGGTGGCAGATGCTGCGGCATCTCGGTGCCGAAGGCGATCACGCCGGCAACCGGCGGGGCATCACCGGCCAGGCGGAAGCGGCCGCGCGCGACCTGGCCCAGGGCCACCCGCAGGTCGGCACCGTCGACAGGCACGCCGACAACCACATGCAAAGGCATGGCGGCAGGCGCCTCCTTTTGCAGCGGCGCCGGGTAATTCAAGGCCACGCCACGCAAGTCCGAATCAATGGTCAGTTGCTGCCGGGCCGGCGCAGCTCCGGCTGCCGGCACGGCCGAGAACGCCACGCGGAAATCGCCGCTGCCGGTGGAACCCTGGCCGATCCAGGCCAGGCTGGGATAGTCGCGCACCAGGTCGGCGAGGCTGTAGTCGCCGCGCATCTGCACCCATACCGAGGTGTCGGGGTGGCTGTGGACTTCACCGATGGCCAGGGCCAGGGTCGAGGCGCGGCCGTGGAATCCAGCCTGCAGGCGGTCCGCCTCGATGCCCTGCAGATCGAAATGCAGCGGCCCCCCGAGCTGCTCGAGTTCGAGGTTCCAGTCCGGCGCGCGCACATCCGCGTCGCTCAGTTCCACCGCGCCGCTGAGTCGGGGCGCATCATCGGTGTGCAGGGGCAGTTCCAGGTGCATGGCAAACGTGCCCGTGCCACCCAGGCTCAACTTGTCCAGCGTGTCGCGCTGTCCGCTGCCGATCGGACTCTCGCGCACGAAGCGCATCAGGTCGTCGCCGCTGCCGCCGCCGCGGATGCTGAGCTCGAGCGGCGCGTTGGCAAAATCCGCGATGTCGGCCGCCGCCAAGGTGGCGTGCACGCCCAGGGTCTGGGCCGTGCTGGCCACGGCCCGGAAGCCGCTGCCGACGAAGTCGGCCACCGCCTCGGCGCGTTCCGCACGCGGCCAACCGGGGGCATAGTCCAGGGTCAGGTCGTGAATGGGCACATGGGCCTCGAAACGGCCTTCGTGATGGGTGAACGGCCAGTCCGCCAGGTTTCCGCGCAGGACCACCTTGGCCCCCTCGACCCGGCCCGCCACCAGGGCCCGGTCCAGCCACGCCATGGTCGCCGGCGGCATCGAGCTGGGCCAGAACAGCTTGGCCGCCGGCACCTTGGCCTGGTCCACCGTGGCGAACAGATCGGCCGACGGCGCCCCTCCAGCCTGCGGGAAGGCAAGCTGCCCACGCAGCTGGGCGGCATAGTCCTCAGCCGAGACGTCCAGCGCATCCACCCCGAGCACCCAGCCGGCGTCGTCTTGCCACAGCGCCAGGCTGCCATCGAGTCTCGACAGCTCCAGGGGCTGGCGGAACAGATCCGGCAGGCTGACCGTGACGGCTTGCGCGGGCAGGCGGAGGCTCAGCGCCTCGGCATCGCCCACCAGGTGGCCAGCGAGCCGGTCCACCCCAGGCAGCTTGCCGGCGGGATCGATGCCCACGCCGGAGAACTCGAGGTCCAGCGCCTGCAATCCATGGGCTCGACTCCAGCCCAGGTCGAGCCTGTTGGCCAGCGCACGCGGTTGTCCGTGGCCGAGCCACTGCACCAAGCCTGGAGCAAGTCCGGGCTTCAACGCCAGCAGGGACAGCCACGGTGCCAATTGCCAGTCGCGGGCCGCGATACCGACCGCCAACTGCGGCGTACCTGGGTCACGCACCAGCGCCGCGGCCGTACTCCCGTCGCTTCCGGCCCAGCTCAAGCGATAGCCGTCGCCGACACGCCGCAGGCCCGCCAGGCCGCGCAGCGGGCCGGCCTGTACGTGTTGTGCCGCGGCGCTGGAGACCACAAGGCCCGCAAGATCCAGCTGTACCAAGGCATCAGCCAACTGGCCCTGGCGCCAGCGCAACCAGGCACCCACCCGCCCGCGGCCATCATCCAGACGGTAACCACCGATCTCGACACCGGACAACATGTGGCGCAGGTCGCTCGCATCCAGGCCGACCCACAGCCTCCCCGTACCCCTGCCTTGCTGGAAATCCCCGGCCACCCGCAGCGAGCCGGCGCTGTGCTGGCGCTGCACGATACCGGCCAGGCGCACACGCCCCCGCGCCGTCCGGTTGACCCGCAAGTGCGGTGCCGACAGATCGAAGCGCTGCCCCAAACGCTGGTCGTCGACCGCCAGCTGCAGGTTGTCCAGCCACAGGTCTGCGGACAAGTGTCCCAGGTCGAGCGCCGGGCCGCCGAGTTCCACGCCAGCCCCCATCACCTGCCACTTGCCGTCCCTGGTACGGGTGGCCGTGGCGCGCAACCCGCGCACATGCACGTTGAACAGATGCCGCCCAGGTACCACCCAGGCGCTGAAGTCGAGCCGCAGGTCCACTTCGGGAATGTGCAGACCGCCTGCAACCCTGCCAGCCGGCGCCCCCACACGCACCCCCTGCAGGGCCAGCAGCGGACCGGAGGCAGTCCATTGTCCGCGCATGGAATCAAAGCTGGTGGGCCGGTGCAGGCGCGTGCTGAGCTGCCCGGCCACCCACTCCGGATGCCCGGCCACCAGCGGCAGCAGCAGCTGCGCCAGGCCGACCACGACCGCCAGGACGATCACGAGGATGCCGGCAACCCAGGCCGAGGCCCGCGCGCAGCTACGCAAGCCGTGCTTCCAGCGTGTGTTCACGCCAGCCGATCTGCGCCGAAGTTACAGCAACACCACATCAAACTGTTCCTGCGAATATTGCGCCTCCGCCTGGAAGCGGATGCTCTTGGAAATGGATTCCTCCAGTTCGGCAACCGCTACGGATTCTTCCTCCTGGATGCGGTCGACCACCTGCGGGCTGGCCATCACCAGCAATTGTTCCGCATTGAACTGGCGCACGGCACGCGTAATCTCGCGAAAGATCTCGTAGGTCACCGTCTCGGCACTCTTCAACATGCCGCGTCCCTCGCATACCGGACAGGGTTCGCACAACTGCCGCCAGAGACTTTCGGTGGTGCGCTTGCGCGTCATCTCCACCAGCCCCAGGGCCGAGATCGGGAACACCGTGGTGCGCGCATGGTCGCGGGCCAGGCCCTTGTTCAACATGCGCAATACCTGGCGCTTGTGCTCCTCATCGAACATGTCGATGAAGTCGATGATGATGATGCCACCCAGGTTGCGCAGGCGCAGCTGCCGCGACGCCACCTGCGCGGCCTCGAGGTTGGTGCGGTAGACCGTCTCCTCCAGGTTGCGCGAGCCGAGGTAGGCACCGGTATTGACATCGATCGTGGTCATCGCCTCGGTCTGGTCGATGACCAGGTAGCCGCCGGATTTCAACGGCACTTCCTTCTTCAGCGCACGCTGGATCTCGTCCTCCACGCCATACAGGTCGAAGATCGGGCGTTCGCCGTCATAGTGCTCGATGCGGCTGTCGAGTTGCGGCATGAACTTGTGCACGAACTTGACTACGCTGGCATGGGTTTCCAACGAGTCCACGCGCACCTTCTCTATGTCGGCATTGAGCATGTCGCGCAGGCTGCGCAGCGGCAGCGGCAATTCCTCGTACACGCGGTCGCCCACCTTGGCCTTGGCGATGTTTTCCTGCAGCACACGCCAGACCCGGCCCAGATAGGCCACGTCGAAGGCCAGCGACTCCGTACTCTGCCCCTCGGCATTGGTGCGCACGATGTAGCCGAGCCGCGTCTGCCCGGCAGCGGCGTCACCAAGCAGCGACAGCAGGGTTTCGCGCAGGCGCTGGCGCTCGGCCTCGTCCTCGATGCGCGCCGAAACACCCAGGGTCTGGGCATGTGGCAGCAGCACGAGATAGCGCGACGGAATCGACAGGTTGGCCGACAACCGCGCACCCTTGGTGCCGAGCGGATCCTTGGCCACCTGGACGACGATCTCCTGGCCTTCGTGCACCAGTTCGCTGATCGAGGGCACGTGCGCATCCTCGGGCGATTCGACACCCTCGACCGGCGCGGGGCGCAGGATGTCGGACACGTGCAGGAACGCTGCGCGTTCCAGCCCGATCTCCACGAAGGCGGCCTGCATCCCGGGCATCACGCGTTGCACGCGCCCCTTGTAGACATTGCCCACGTAGCCACGCTTCGAGGCGCGCTCGACATGCACCTCCTGCAGCATGCCGTTCTCGACCACGCCCACCCGCGTCTCGCGCGGCGTCACATTGATCAGGATCTCCTCGCTCACTGCACTGCGCTCACTGCTGCACTCTCCAATCACCGCCCGGCTCGGCCAGCCCTGGGCGGGCCGCCACCGCCGGCCCCAGTCATAGACCGAACGTCCGGTGCATGGTTCGAACCACGCGCCTGTCCATCGTGCGCCAACAGCGGCGACCACCTGCCCGCCTCTCCGCACGCAGGCCGCTTGGAGCGTTACAGTACAGGCATGGAGCGCACTCCGATACTTCTGGCCTGGAGCGGGGGCAAGGACTGCCTGCTGGCCTTGCAGCGCCTGCGTGCCGATCCGCGCTGGCAGGTGGTCGCCCTGTTCACCACGCTGAACCGCAGCTACGGGCGGGTGGCCATGCACGGCATCCAGCGGGACGTACTGCTGGCCCAGGCCGATGCGCTGGGCCTGCCCGTGATGGAGGTGCCCATCGACTGGCCGGGCAGCAACGAGGCGTACGAACAGGCCCAGGCGGCGGCACTGGCCGAGGCGCGCATGCGCTGGCCGGGCATCCGGCACTGTGCCTTCGGCGACCTGTTCCTGCAGGACGTGCGCGATTACCGCGTGCGCCAGCTGGGGCGGGAAAACTGGCGCGCCGTCTTTCCGCTGTGGGGTGAGGATACGGCACGCCTCGCCCGGCGTTTCGTCAGCGAGGGACATCGCGCCGTGCTGTGCTGCGTGGACACCCAGCGACTCGATCCGGCGTTTTGCGGGCGTGTGTTCGACCGCGTGCTGCTCGATCAGCTCCCGCCGGGCACGGATCCGTGCGGGGAAGGCGGCGAGTTCCATACGCTGAGTTATGGTGGGCCGTTGTTCCGCGTCGACCTGTCGCTGCGCCGCGGCGAGTCAGTGTTGCGCGACAGACGCTTCCAGTTCACCGACTTCCTGCTGAACACGCCGCCGGGCTGAACGCTGGGGCCCCGACCACCGCGACGGCCGTGGGATCAATCGATCGGCGTGTGCCGGTACTTGCCCACCTGCTCCGGGCGCACGATGGAGGCCTTGTTGCCCCAGGCCTGGCGGATATAGCTGACCACCAGGGCGACGTCGCTGTCGTCCAGCTGCTGGGCATACGGCGGCATCGAATACGGCCGTGGATTGCCCGCCGTGACCGGCGGGAAACCGCCCAGCAACACGGTGCGCATGGCATTGATCCCGGTCGGCTCGGTCACCGCCGAGTTGCCGTCGAGCGGCGGATAGACACCGGCCACGCCGCGTCCGTCGCCGCCATGGCAATCGGCGCAGTGCTGGCGATACACCTTTTCCCCGGCGGCGGTGATGCGCTTGACGTCGAACGCCGAGCGCGGCGCCGGCCGCGGCTGGCGTGGTGGCAGGCTGGCCAGGTAGGTGGCGATGGCGTCCAGGTCCGCATCGCCCAGGTGCTGGGTACTGTCGGCCACCACGTCGGCCATGGGCCCGAACGCCGCGCCCTTGGTCGCGTGTCCCGTCTTCAGCAGATCCACCACATCCCTGGCAGTCCACCCCTGCAGGCCACCGTTCGCCTGCATGCTCAAGTCCGGCGCATACCAGTCCTGGCGCGGTATTTCGCCGCCCGACAGCCAGGCGCCGGTGGTGGCACCCAAGGCATTGCGCGGCGCATGGCACTCATTGCAATGGCCCAGGCCCTGCACCAGGTAGGCACCGCGATTCCAGGCGGCAGACTGGCCGGCATCGGGCTGGAATCCACCCGGCCGGAAATACCGTGCGCGCCACACCGCGAGCGTCGACCGCAGGTTGTAGGGAAAACTCAGCTTCGCGGCATCGGTTTCACGCCGCACCGCGGGCAGCGAGCGCAGGTAGGCATAGATCGCCCGTGCGTCCTCGGGCGTGACCTTCGTGTAGGAGGTGAAGGGGAAGGCCGGATACAACCACTGGCCGTCCTTCCGCTGCCCATAGTGCAAGGCGCGCCAGAAGTCGGCAAACGACCAGCGTCCAATACCGGTCTCCGGGTCCGGCGTCAGGTTCGGCCCTGGAATGTTGCCAAACGGGGTCGGCACGGAGCGGCCACCCGCATACGGCAGACCGCCGCGGACACTGTGGCAGCCGGCGCAATCGCCGGCCGCGGCGAGGTACGCGCCGCGCGCGACCAGCGCCGGATCAGCCAGGGCCTCGCTCGTCAGGGCGCCCACCTCCGGTGTCACCACGTGGCCCACACGCTGCCCGGCCATCCAGAGCCATCCGCCAAGCACGGCCAGCACGACAACCACCACCGGAATCACCACCCAGCGTTTCATGCGCCTGCTCCAGGTACCTCAAGCACGCCGCACGACAGTGGCGGCTTGACGGTGCCAGGCGGCTGCGGCCGCACATGCGCCGGCAGCGTCCGGCTGGCCAGCCATGCCGCCACGGCGGTGATGTCCGACTCCTGCAATCGCCCGGCGACCACGGCCATGCAGTCGGGCTTGCGCATGGCGCGGGTGTGCGTGCGCCAGGCACCCAGCTGCGAGCTGATGTAGTCATAGGGCAGGCCCACCAGACCCGGTATTGCGGGCTCCACCCCGGTCAATTCGACCCCGTGACAGCTGGCGCAGGCTGGCACTTTGCGTTGCGGGTCACCGTCGCGCGCCAACTGCTCGCCGCGCTGCAGGACCGCAGCCGTCACCGGCGGCACCGGCGAGCGCGCATACGGCACCTGCTGGGCGGAAAAGTAATCGGCAATCTCGTGCATGTAGGCCGGGCTGAGGTTGCGCACGGTGTACTCCATGGGCGGGTACTTGCGCAGGCCATCCTGGAAGTTCTGGATCTGCCGCGCCAGATAGCCCGCGGGCTTGCCGGCCAGGCGCGGAAAGTACTTGCTGCCGGGCGTACCTTCACCATGCACGCCGTGGCACGTGGTGCAGGCCGCGATGCGCTGCTGCAAGGTGTCGGGCACCTGCGGGGCGGCCGCATCCTGGCCAAACGCACCGGGCGCCATCGCAGCCACCAGGAACGCAGCCGCCAACGGCTTCCATGCTTCACATCGCCTTGGGCTTTTCATCCGCGCATTATAGGCTGCACGTGGCAGGCGACGGCCGCTACCATGTGCCGCACCCTGCCGTCACGGCCCTTCTGCCAATCCAGCGTGGAGGTCGATGTGAACTTTCCCGGCACCTGCTTCGGCGCGGTCATCTGCATGCTGCTCGCCGCCGGCACCCATGCGGCTCCGACCGAACCGCCTTCGACCCTGCCCTATGCCTCGATCGGTGAGCTGCAGTCGCGCCTGCATTCGGGCGTACTCACCAGCCATCAGCTGACCCAGCAGCTGCTCGGGCGCATCGACCGGCTGGATCGGCATGGCCCCGCGCTGCATGCCGTCATCGAGACCAACCCCGAGGCCCTGGCCCTGGCGGACGTACTGGACGCGGAACGCACCAAGCAGCCTGCCCCGGGGCTGCTGTATGGCATCCCCGTGCTGCTGAAGGACAACATCGACACCGGTGACCGCATGCTGACCACGGCCGGCTCGCTGGCGCTGACCAGCGCGCCGGCAGCGCGCGATGCCGGCGTGGTGGCGCGCCTGCGCAAGGCCGGCGCGCTGATCCTGGGCAAGACCAACCTCAGCGAATGGGCAAACTACCGCTCCAGCCATTCCAGCAGCGGCTGGAGCGGCCGCGGCGGACAAACCCACAACCCCTACGTGCTCGACCGCAATCCTTGCGGCTCGAGCTCGGGCTCGGCAGTAGCGGTTTCTGCCGGCCTCAGCCCGGTGGCCGTCGGCACGGAGACGGACGGCTCGGTCATCTGTCCGTCGGCAATGAACGGGATCGTCGGAATCAAGCCGACACTCGGCCTGGTCAGTCGCAGCGGCATCGTGCCCATCAGCCACAACCAGGATACGGCCGGCCCCATGGCGCGCAACGTGACCGATGCCGCCATCCTGCTGACGGCGATGGCCGGCAGTGATCCGCGCGACCCGGCCAGCGCGGATGCGGACGCGCACGCCACCGACTACACCCGCTACCTCGACCCCGACGGCCTGCGTGGCAAGCGCATCGGCGTGGTGCGCGAACTTGGCGGCAAGGAGCCGAACGCCGACCGCGTCCTCGCCGCCGCGATCGCCACGATGGAGGCACAGGGCGCGATCATCGTCGACCCGGTCGTGCTGCCGCACCTGCACGAGCTCGGTACGCCGGAAAACACCGTGTTGGCGTACGACTTCAAGCACGACATCAACGCCTATCTCGCCACGCGCCAGGGCCTGGCCGTGCATACGCTGGCCGACCTGATCGCGTTCAACAACACGCACGCGGCCGAGGAAATGCCCTGGTTCGGACAGGAAACGTTCCTGCACGCCGAGGCTCGGGGTCCGCTCAGCGACAAGGCGTACATCGACGCCCTGGACAAGGCGAAACGGCTGTCCGGGCCCGAAGGCATCGACGCGGCGCTCAAGGCGCACCACCTCGATGCATTGCTGGCGCCGGGACCGGGACCGGCACCGGTGACCGACCCGGTCCTGGGCGAGCACGTGGTGGGTGGCGCCTCACGGCCGGCGGCAGTGGCCGGTTACCCGTCGATCACCGTACCCGCGGGATTCGCCCACGGCCTGCCCATCGGCATCGTGCTGTTTGCCGGCAAATGGAGCGAGCCGAAGCTCATCTCCATCGCCTACGCCTTCGAGCAGCACAGCCATGCCCGCCGGCCACCTGGGTTCGCCGCTACGATCCGCGAGTGAGCCCGTGCGGCATGGCGCCCGCCTTGCCCCGGGACTTGCGCACGATCAGCATGGCCAGCTCCAGCGACTGCTCATAGTTGAGCCGCGGATCGACCATGGACTTGTAGGCGCGGTCGAGGTCGGATTCCGACAGGTCGCGCGCACCGCCCATGCATTCGGTCACGTCCTCGCCCGTGAGCTCCAGGTGCACGCCGCCCAGGCGGGTGCCCTCGGCCGCATGGATGTCCAGAGCCTGGTCGAGTTCGGCGCGGATGTTGTCGAAGCGGCGCGTCTTGCGCCCGCTCGATGTGCTCTCGGTATTGCCGTGCATCGGATCGGCCACCCACAGCACGCGCCGCCCCTCGCGCTTGACCGCCGCCAGCAGCGGCGGCAGCGCGGTACCAATCCGCGCGTGGCCCATGCGATGGATGAGGGTCAGCCGCCCGGGTTCATCCTCGGCGTTCAGTACGTCGATGAGCGGCAGCAGCGCCTGTGGCGTCACCGACGGGCCAATCTTCACCGCGATGGGATTGCGGATGCCGCGGAAATACTCGACGTGTGCGCCATCCAACGCCGCGGTGCGCATGCCGATCCAGGGGAAATGCGTGGACAGGTTGAACCAGCCCGGGTGGCGCGGGATCTGGCGCGTCAGGGCCTGCTCGTAGTCCAGCAGCAAGGCCTCGTGCGAGGTGAAGAAATCCGCCTTGTTGAAACCACCGATCGGGCCGGCCAGCATCTCCATGAAACGCAGGGAATCGCCGATGGCGCGCACCATCTGCCGATATTCGGCCGCGAGCGGCGAGCGCTCGACCCAGGCCAGATTCCAGTATTCCGGATGCCGCAGGTCGGCAAAGCCGTCGTCGACCAGGGCGCGCACGAAGTTCATCGTCAGCGCCGAATGCGCGTGCGCCTGCAACATGCGTTGCGGATCGGCACGTCGCGCCGCGGCGGTGAATTCAGGCCCATTGACCAGGTCGCCGCGGAAACTCGGCAGGCTGACCCCGTCGCGTGTTTCCGTGTCCGAGGAACGCGGCTTGGCGTACTGGCCGGCAAAGCGGCCGACACGGATGATGGGCTTCTGCAGCCCATGCACCAGCACCAGGCTCATCTGCAGCAACACCTTGAGGCGGTTGGAGATGACCGGGCTCTGGCAATCGGCAAAGCTTTCCGCGCATTCGCCGCCCTGCAGCAGGAACCGCTGCCCGACCTGGGCCTCGGCCAGCATCTGCTTCAGGCCAAGCACTTCCCAGGAGGTGACCAGCGGCGGCAGCTGCGCGAGCGCGCGACAGGCCGCGGCCAGCTCGTCCGCGTTCTCGTAGTGCGGCTGCTGCAACGCGGTACGCCGGTGCCACGAGTCCGGCATCCAGGTATCGGAGGTCATTGACGCCAATGATGGCTGGTTCATGCGGGACGCCTCGGAAACACCACGGTCTTGCTCATGCACGGGACCGCCGCAAGCTCACGACGACGGCGAGTGCCGCCAGGGCAATGAACCAGATCAGGGTCCACGCCGGCATTGGCAAGCCGAGAATGGGCTCTACCGTGGCACATTCGCCGGAACCGGTAAACACCTTGTGCAACATGGTCGCGAGCGGGAACGCGTCGAACAGGTAGCCGATCCCTGGGCCGCACGAGGGCACCAGATCGGGAGGCAGCGACTGCAGCCACAAATGACGGCCTGCGGTGGCGATACCACCAAGTGCCCCGAGCACAACCAGGCCCGTATACACCCAGCGCCCCGATCCCACCGGCGCATGGATCCCGCCGATCAGGAAGAACAAGGCCATGAACAGGAAGGCAATGCGTTGCAACACACACAGCGGGCACGGCGACATGCCGAGCACATATTGCGCGTACAGGGCAAAGGCCAGCAAGCCGATGCAGGCGACGAAACCGAGCAGGAAGCCGGTTCGATAGGACCAGGACCTTGGATTCATGGAAGTGCCGCAGCGCGAAAGTGCCAACTGTAACGGCTCGCCGCCCCAGGTGTCAGGCGAGCAGACAACAGGCCGCAGGCGGACAGTGCCCGACCCTGCACGAAGCCCGCCGCAAACGACCGTCTCGATTGCGGGGCGGGGCGCGCCGGCGGGTGGTTATTCGCTGGCAGCCTGCGCGTCCTGCGGACGTCCCACCAACTCGACATAGGCCATGGGCGCGTTGTCGCCGACGCGGTAACCGCACTTCAGGATACGCAGGTAGCCACCGGCACGCTCGCGATAGCGGGGACCAAGCTCCATGAACAGCTTGCCCACCGCTTCCTTGTCGCGCGTACGCGAAAACGCCAGGCGGCGGTTGGCCACGCCATCGGTCTTGGCCAGGGTGATCAGGGGCTCGGCCACCCGGCGCAGCTCCTTGGCCTTGGGCAAGGTGGTACGGATCAGCTCGTGCTTGAACAGCGAGGACGCCATGTTGCGGAACATGGCCTGCCGATGGGCACTGGTGAGATTGAGCTTGCGTCCGGATTTTTGGTGGCGCATGGTCTTGATTCCAATTGATTCTGCTGCGGTACTGCTCAGCCCAGCTGCATGCCGTTGGCGACACCCGGCGGCGGCCAGTTCTCGAGCTTCATGCCGAGGGCCAGCCCGCGGCCACCAAGGACGTCCTTGATTTCCGTCAGTGATTTCTTGCCGAGGTTCGGAGTCTTGAGCAACTCCACCTCGGTCTTCTGCACCAGGTCGCCGATGTAGTAGATACTCTCGGCCTTCAGGCAGTTGGCCGAACGCACGGTGAGTTCCAGGTCGTCGATCGGGCGCAACAGCAACGGATCGAACCCGCTCTGCTCGGCCTCGGTGGCATCCGCCTCGCGTCGGGAGAAATCACCGAACACGGTCAGCTGGTCGTTGATGATCTCGGCCGCCTTGCGCACGGCATCTTCGGCGCCGATCGTACCGTTGGTCTCGATGTCCAGTACCAGCTTGTCGAGGTTGGTGCGCTGCTCGACGCGGGCCGCGTCCACCTCGTACGCCACTCGCAACACTGGCGCAAACGAGGCGTCCAGCTGCAGGCGCCCGATCGGCCGCGCCTCATCCTCCGGGTGCACGCGCGCGCTGGCCGGCTGGTAGCCGACGCCGCGCCGCACCTTCAGGCGCATGTTGAGCGTGATGTCCTTGGTCAGGTGGCAGATCACATGCTCGGGGTTGATGATTTCCACCGAATGGTCGAGGACGATGTCCCCGGCCGTGACCACGCCCTTGCCCTTGCGCGACAGGGTCAGCGTTACCTCATCGCCCGTATGCTGGCGAATGGCAACACCCTTGAGGTTGAGCAGGACGTCGATGACGTCCTCCTGCAGCCCTTCCAGGGTGGTGTATTCGTGCAGCACGCCGTCGATCTCGACCTCGACGATCGCGCTGCCGGGAATCGAGGACAGCAGCACGCGCCGCAACGCGTTGCCCAGCGTGTGGCCAAACCCGCGCTCCAGCGGCTCGACCACGATCTTGGCGTGGTTGGCCCCGAGCTGCTCGACGTTGAGGCCACGTGGCCGCAACACACTTGTAGATGAAACTGCCATGCAGAGCTCCCGTAATTACTTCGAGTACAGCTCGACGATCAATGCCTCATTGATGTCGGACGGCAAGTCAGCACGATCTGGCATCGACTTGAACGTACCCTCAAACTTCTTGGTGTCGACCTCGACCCACATCGGACGCAGGTCCATGGTGTCGAAAATGGTTGCCGCCTCCTGCACCCGCAGCTGCGCCCGCGCGCGCTCGGTGAGGGATACGGCATCGCCGGGCCGGATCTGGTAGGAGGGAATGTCCACCTTCCTGCCGTTCACCAGCACGGCCTTGTGCGACACGAGTTGCCGCGCCTGCGCGCGCGTGACCGCAAAGCCCATGCGGTAGACGACGTTGTCCAGGCGGCTCTCCAGAAGGCGCAGCAGGTTTTCACCGGTATTGCCCTTGAGCGTGGTGGCCTTGGTGTAGTAATTGCCGAACTGCCGCTCCAGCACACCGTAGATGCGTTTGACCTTCTGCTTCTCACGCAGCTGCACGGCATAGTCGGACATGCGCATGCGCTTGTTCACACCATGCTGGCCCGGCTTGTTCTCCAGCTTGCACTTCGAATCCAACGCGCGCGCCGGGCTCTTCAGACTGAGGTCCGCGCCCTCGCGCCGGGCGAGTTTGCAAGTGGCTCCACGATAACGTGCCATGGTTGATCTCGTTTTTTTGAAAAGTCCGCCATGGATGGCGGGTTTTGACTCTCGCGATCAGGGATGATCGCATTTATTAATTTCCGCCAAGGATGGCGGGTTTTTGATCCACGCGATCACGGACGATCGCAAAAGCCGACAATTACACCCGCCGCTTCTTGGGCGGACGGCAGCCGTTGTGCGGAATCGGGGTGACGTCGATGATGTTGAGCACCTTCAGCCCCAGCGCATTCAGCGAGCGCACCGCCGACTCACGTCCCGGGCCAGGACCCTTGATCCGCACTTCCACCGTCTTGATGCCGTAGTCGCCCGCGGCACGCCCGGCCTTTTCGGCCGCCACCTGCGCCGCGAACGGCGTGGACTTGCGCGACCCACGGAAACCAGCACCGCCGGCCGTCGCCCAGGACAAGGCATTGCCCTGCCGGTCGGTGATGGTGACGATGGTGTTGTTGAAGGACGCCTGCACATGGGCCACCGCATCGGTGACCACGCGCTTGACCTTCTTCTTGGTTTTTACCGGCTTAGCCATAATTCTGGGAGCTCTTGGGAATCAGTGCGGCCACGGATGGCCGCTTTTTGATCTACGCGATCAGGGACGATCGCATTAATTCAACAACCAATTACTTTTTGATGGCGCGGCGGGGGCCCTTGCGGGTCCGCGCATTGGTGCGCGTGCGCTGGCCCCGCACCGGCAGGCCACGACGATGACGCAGGCCACGATAGCAACCCAGATCCATCAGACGCTTGACTGCCATGCCGACCTCGCGGCGCAGGTCACCCTCCACCGTATACTTGCCGATCTCGCGGCGCAGCTTCTCGACTTCGCCCTCGCTCAGCGCCTTGATCTGGGTTTCCGGGGCCACGCCAGCATCGGCGCAGACCTTCCTGGCATGGCTGCGGCCAATGCCGTAAATGCTCTGCAGGCCGACCCACACTTGTTTCTGGACCGGCAAATTGACACCTGCGATGCGCGCCATGTTGTAGTTCTCCGAATGCCTAGCTCGCGCGGTAAACGCGCAAGTGTAACGTGAATCCCTGTGACAGGGAAGTAGCGCGGCCCGGAAACCCCGGCCCGCCCACGGTCAATGGCCGGCAGCCTGCTCAGCTGCGGCGCAGATTGGCCTTTTTCAACAAGCTCTCGTACTGGTGGCTTACCAGGTGCGCCTGGATCTGCGCGGTGAAGTCCATCACCACGACCACCACGATCAACAGCGAGGTGCCACCGAAATAGAACGGCACATGCCAATAGCCCTGCATGAACGACGGGATGGCGCACACCGCCACCAGGTAAAGCGCACCCACCAAGGTCAGCCGTGTCATCACCGCGTCGACATACGCCGCGGTCGCCTTGCCCGGGCGAATCCCGGGGATCAGCGCACCGGACCGCTTCAGGTTGTCCGCCGTCTCATCGGCGTTGAACACGATCGCGGTGTAGAAGAAGGCAAAGCCGAACACCAGGGCCGCGGAAATCATCTCGTAGAACGGCTGTCCCGGAGTCAATTGCTGGGTGACTTCCTGCATCCACCGCGACGGGCTGCCGGTGCTGAACCAAGTCACCGCCGTTGCCGGGAACATCAGCAGGCTGGAGGCGAAAATTGGCGGGATGACGCCGGACATGTTGATCTTCAGCGGCAGGCTGGAGGTCTGGTTCATGTAGGCTTTCTGCCCACCCGAACGCCTGGCGTAGTTGACTGTGATGCGCCGCTGCGCACGCTCGACGAAGACCACGAACGCGGTCACCGCCAGCGCCGCGCCAAACACCATCAGCAGCTTGAGCAGGGACAGCTCACCGTTGTTGGCCATGCCGAGGGTCTGTACCACGGCACCGGGCAGGCCAGCGATGATGCCGGCGAAGATCAGCAGCGAGATGCCGTTGCCGACCCCGCGCTCCGTCATCTGCTCGCCAATCCAGGTCAGGAGCATGGTGCCCGCTGTCAGACCGATGACCGCGGACAGGATGAAACCCGGTCCCGGAGCATAGACCACCGGCGCGCCACCGGCCGCCACCTGGCCCTGCAGCGCGGCTGCAATCCCAAACGACTGCACCAGGGCCAGGCCGACCGTGGCATAGCGCGTATACATGGTCATCTTGCGCTTGCCGGCTTCGCCTTCCTTGCGCAGGGCCATCAGGCTCGGCACCACGGCGCCCATCATCTGGAACACGATGGATGCCGAAATGTACGGAATCACGCCCAGCGCAAATACCGAGAAGCGCTCCAGCGCACCGCCCGAGAACATGTTGAACATGTCCATCAGGCCGTTGCCGTTGACCAGGTTGCTCATCGCCTCGGGATTCACTCCCGGTACCGGGATGAACGAACCCAGGCGGAACACGACCAGCGACAGGACCACGAAGACAAGGCGTTGACGCAGCTCCGTCAACTTGCCCAGCTTGCCCAGCGTATTGTCCTTGCCTGCAGCCACCGTGCCTACTCCACGCTTCCGCCGGCGGCTTCGACCGCCGCCTTGGCACCGGCCGTGGCCAGCAGGCCCGACAGTTTCACCGCGCGGCCAATCGCACCTTGCAGCACCACCTTCACCTTGCGCGCCCGCGCATCCACCAGGCCGGCCGCACGCAGCACGTCCAGGGTGATCACCTCGTCCTTGAGGCCGGCCAGCTGGTACAGGAACACTTCCTGGCTCTGCGCCTTGAGCTTGGAACGGAAGCCGACCTTCGGCAGGCGCCGGTTGAGCGGCATCTGGCCGCCTTCGAAGCCGAACTTGTGGGTGCCACCGGCACGCGCGTGCTGACCCTTGTGGCCCCGGCCGGCGGTCTTGCCCAGCCCCGAGCCCACGCCGCGGGCGACGCGCTTGCGCTTCTGGTTCGCGCCAGCGTTTGGTTGGATGTCATTCAATCGCATGATGGTTATTCCTCGACCCGTACGAGGTAGTACACCGTGTTGATCAAGCCCCGCACCTGGGGGCTGTCGACCAGCTCACGTACGTCGTTCACCTTGCCCAGGCCCAGCGCCTTGACGCTCAGGCGATGGCGCGCCTGCGTGCCGCGCAGGCCCTTGACCAGCCGCACGCGTATGATGGGCCTTGCTGCCGTTGCTGCCTTAGCCATTGCCCATCACCTCTTCCACCGTCTTGCCACGCTTGGCCGCAATCTTCGTGGGCGAGGCAACCGCCTGCAAACCCTTGATCGTGGCCCGCACCAGGTTGATCGGGTTGCGCGAGCCGACCGCCTTGGCCAGAACGTCCTTGACCCCAACCACTTCCAGCACCGCGCGCATCGCGCCGCCGGCAATCACGCCGGTACCTTCGGATGCCGGCTGCATGTAGACATGCGCCGCGCCGTGGTTGGCCTTGACCGCATACCACAGCGTGCCATTGTTCAGCTGCACATCGACCAGCTGGCGGCGCGCACGTTCCATGGCCTTGGAAATGGCCACCGGTACTTCGCGTGCCTTGCCATACCCCAAACCGACCTTGCCGGCGCCATCACCCACCACGGTCAACGCGGTGAAGCTCATCTGGCGACCACCCTTGACGGTCTTGGCCACCCGATTGACGGCAATCAGCTTTTCCAGCATGCCATCCGAATTTTCGCGATCACTAGAAGCCATGTGCTTTATCCATATGCCGGAACGAACCGGGGCGTTTGCCTGCGGCCAAGCCGCTCGAAGTTGTATGCCACGTCATGCAAGATCACCATACGCGGCGGCGAACCGGGCCGCCGACCACCTGTGCCGGCTCAGAACTGCAGGCCGGCCTCGCGCGCGGCATCGGCCAGCGCCTTGACCCGGCCGTGGTAACGGTAGCCGGAACGGTCGAACGCCACCGCTGTCACTCCGGCCGCCAGCGCGCGCTCCGCCACCGTCCTGCCCACCGCAGCCGCAGCCGCGATGTTGCGTGTACCGCTGATCCCTTCGGCCACGGACTTCTGCAGGGTCGAGGCGGCAGCCAGCACACGGGCGCCCGAGGCATCGAAGACCTGCGCATAAATGTGTTGCCCACTGCGATGCACGGACAACCGCGGTACCGCCAGCTGACGGATGCGGGAGCGCGTAGCCTTGGCACGGCGCAGTCGGGATTCGTTCTTGTTCATCTGTCTGTTCCTGAGAAGCGGATCGACCTGGATAAGCGAATTGCCCCTGCTCTCTCGTAAAGTCCGGCCATGGATGACCGGTCTCCCGCGCAGGGACCACGCATCATGCCTTCTTGGCTTCCTTCAACGTGATTTTCTCGTCTGCGTAACGTACACCCTTGCCCTTGTACGGCTCGGGCGGACGCAATCCACGAATCTTTGCCGCCACCTGGCCAACCGCCTGCTTGTCGGCGCCCTTGACCAGGATCTCAGTCTGCGACGGGGTCTCGATACTGATGCCCGCCGGCGCATCGAAGGTCACCGGATGCGAGAAGCCGAGGTTCAGCGCGAGCGCCTTGCCCTGCATGGAAGCGCGATAGCCGACGCCAACCAGCACCAGCTTGCGCTCGTAGCCGGCAGAAACACCATGCACCATATTCGCCAGCAAGGCCCGCGCGGTACCGCCAAAGCGGTCGTCCGCGCCTTCGGTCAGATGCACGTGGGCCACACCGTCCCCGGTGGACACGGTCACCCCCGGCAAATGGTGCACCGAAAGCGAGCCCTTGGCGCCCTTCACCGCAATGCCGTCGGCATCGACGTTGAGGGTGACGCCCTTGGGCAGCGGAATGGGTTGTTTTGCGACACGGGACATCGAAGGCTCCTTACGCCACTTGGCCGATGACTTCGCCGCCCAGGCCACGGGCCCTGGCCTGCGCGTCAGTCAGCAAGCCGGCAGAGGTCGAGATGATGGAAATCCCCAGCCCACCCAGCACCTTGGGCAGCTCGTTCTTGCCTCGATACACGCGCAGCCCCGAGCGGCTGACACGCGAGATCTTCTCGATCGCCGGCTGCCCGTCGAAGTACTTGAGCTTGATCTCGAGTACCGGCTTGCCATCCACCGCCGCCGCCTGGGCGTCAAGGATGTAGCCCTCGTTCTTGAGGAGGTTGGCGATCGCCACCTTCAGCTTCGACGACGGCATGCGCACGCTCGGCTTGCCCATGGCTTGGGCGTTGCGCACGCGCGTAAACAGGTCGGCGATGGGATCAGTCATGCTCATGAGGAATCCTTCAGAGTGCACCGATATCCAGTAGAACCGGAAATCATTCGAATTGTGGGCCTGCCTCAGGCTTGTCGTGAGGCAGACCGTCTATTGTATCAGTAAAGCCAGGAACTCATCACCGGCGCTCGCTACGCTGCGCCGGCGGCGACCGTCACCAACTGGCCTTGCGCAACCCCGGCACATCGCCGCGCATGGTCGCCTCGCGCAGCTTGTTGCGACCAAGGCCGAACTTCGCGTATACCGCGCGCGGCCGGCCGGTCAGGGCACAACGGGTCGATAGGCGGACCGGGCTGGCGTCGCGCGGCAGCTTCTGCAGGGCATCCTGCGCGGCCAGCTTTTCCTCGTAGGAAGCGCCAGGGCTGAGGACGGTCGCCTTCAGGGCGGCACGCTTGGCAGCGTACTTCTGGATCATCTTGGCCCGCTTGAGGTCGCGGTTCACCATGGATTTCTTTGCCATAACCTAGTTCCTAAACGGGAAGCTGAAGGCCGCCAGCAGGGCCTTGGCCTCCTCGTCGGTCTTTGCCGTAGTGGAGATCGAAATGTTCATGCCGCGCACCGCGTCGACCTGGTCGAAATTGATCTCCGGGAAGATGATCTGCTCCGTGACGCCGAAGTTGAAATTGCCGCGGCCGTCAAACGAACGCCCCGACACGCCGCGGAAATCCCGCACCCGTGGCAGGGAAATGTTGATCAGGCGATCCAGGAACTCGAACATCTGCGCACGACGCAGGGTAACCTTGCAGCCAATGGGCCAACCCTCGCGAATCTTGAACGAGGCCACCGACAGCCGTGCCTTGGTCGTAACCGGCTTTTGCCCGGACAACTTGGCCATGTCGGCAACTGCGTTTTCCAGCACCTTTTTGTTCGCCGCAGCCTCGCCCACACCCATGTTGAGCGTGATCTTGGTGATGCGCGGCACCTGCATCACGTTGGCGTAGCCAAACTGCTTGGTGAGCTTGGCCACAACTTCATTTTTGTAGTAAGCCTGAAGGCGCGTCATCGTCATGGTCCTTACGCGTCCACGACCTCGCCATTCGAACGGAACACGCGGACCTTGCGCCCATCCTCAAGCGCTTTGGTGCCGACGCGTTCACCCTTGTTCGTGGCGGGGTTGAACAGTAGTACGTTGGAGAGATGGATCGACGCTTCGCGCTCGACGATCCCGCCTGCCTGGTTTGCCTGGGGATTCGGCTTGGTATGGCGCTTGACCAGGTTCACGTTGGAAACGACCACGCGGTCGCCGTCAACCCGCAGCACGTCGCCGCGCTGACCCTTGTTCTTGCCGGCGATCACGACGACGTGGTCACCTTTGCGGATACGATTCATGTCTGCTTGACCCCGCTCAAAGTACTTCGGGCGCGAGCGACACGATCTTCATGAACCGTTCGCTGCGCAGCTCGCGCGTCACCGGTCCGAAGATGCGCGTGCCGACCGGCTCGAGCTTGTTGTTGAGGAGCACCGCCGCGTTGTCGTCGAATCGGATCAACGAACCATCGGGGCGACGCACGCCCTGGGCGGTGCGCACCACGACGGCGTTGTAGACCTCGCCCTTCTTGACCTTGCCACGCGGGATCGCGTCCTTGATCGCCACCTTGATGACGTCGCCGATGCGCGCATAACGACGCTTGGAACCGCCAAGGACCTTGATGCACATGAGCTGCTTGGCACCGCTGTTGTCAGCGGCCGAAAGCGTGCTTTGAGTCTGGATCATGGTTGCATCTCCGCCTTAGCCGTTGGCACGCGTAATGACTTCGACCACGCGATGATGCTTGGTCTTGGACAGCGGACGGCATTCCGCGATGCGCACGAAATCACCCTCGGCCGCGCCAAGATCGTTCTGCGCGTGCAGCTTGGTCGAGCGCCGGATCGTTTTGCCCAGCAACCGGTGCTGCACCTGGCGTTCCACCAGCACGGTGACCGTCTTGTCCATCTTGCTGCTGGTGACGCGACCCTCGAGGGTGCGCGCCTTCTTGGCGACCGTCTCGGCCGCAACTTCTGCTTTGTCTGCGCTCATGTCCGCCGTCCTCTACTTCTTGCCGCCGAGCACGAACTTCGTGCGCGCGATGTCACGCCGCACCCGGCGCAGTTGATGCGGCTGGCTGAGCTGACCCGAACCCTTCTGCATGCGCAGGTTGAACTGCTCCTTGCGCAGGTCCAGCAAATGCTGCTGCAGCTCACCCACCGATTGCTCCTTGATCGGGCTCTCGACTTTCTTGGCCATCACATCACCGCCCTGGTCACAAACTGGGTCTGTACGGAAAGTTTGGCCGAGGCCAGGCGGAAGGCTTCACGCGCGGTGGCCTCGGGCACGCCCTCGATTTCATACAACATGCGCCCGGGTTGCACATTCGCGACCCAGAACTCGACGCTGCCCTTGCCCGCGCCCATACGCACCTCGATCGGCTTCTTGGATACGGGCTTGTCCGGAAACACCCTGATCCACAACCGGCCGCCGCGCTTCACAAAGCGGGTGATGCAGCGGCGCGCCGCCTCGATCTGGCGCGCGGTGAGGGCACCATGCTGGGTGGACTTCAGTCCGAACTCGCCAAAGCTGACCAGATTGGAGCACTGCGCCAGGCCGTCATTGCGACCTTTGAACTGCTTGCGGTACTTCGTGCGTTTTGGCTGCAACATCGCAACTCTCCTTACTTCGCAACCCGGTCGCGACGGCCTTCACCGTCGCGCCGGCCGTCACCGCGGCGGCCTTCACCGGCGTCGCGCCGGGGCTGCGCGGATGGCTCGTCCTTCGACTCGTGGGCAGCGGCTGCCAGGTCGAACACCTCGCCCTTGTTGATCCACACCTTGACGCCGATGATGCCGTAGGTGGTACGCGCCTCGGCCAGGCCGAAGTCAATGTCGGCACGCAAGGTATGCAACGGCACCCGACCCTCACGGCTCCATTCGGAGCGGGCAATCTCGGCCCCATTGAGGCGACCGGACACATTCAGCTTGATGCCCAGCGCGCCCAGACGCATGGCATTGCCCACCGCGCGCTTCATGGCGCGGCGGAACATGATGCGCCGCTCGAGCTGCTGTGCGATGGACTCGGCGACCAGTTGGGCGTCGAGCTCGGGCTTGCGCACCTCGCTGACATTGATGTGCGTGGGCACGCCCATCATGTCGCTGACTTCCTTGCGCAGCTTCTCGATGTCCTCACCCTTCTTGCCGATCACCACGCCCGGACGGGCGGTGAAGATCGTCACACGCGCGGTCTTGGCCGGGCGCTCGATCAGGATCTTGGAAATGCCGGCCTGCGCCAGCTTCTCCTTGAGCATCTGGCGCACCTTGATGTCCGCCACCAGGTACTCGGCGTATTCGCGCTTGTTCGCATACCACTTCGAGTTCCAGTCCTTGGCAATGCCCAGGCGGATACCGGTGGGATGAACTTTATGACCCATCGTCTATGTCCCCGGTCAGTTGCCAACAACCACGGTGATGTGGCTGGTGCGCTTGGAAATGCGCGAACCGCGGCCTTTGGCGCGGGCATACATGCGTTTCAAGATCGGACCCTCGTCCACAAAGATGCGCGAGACCACCAGTTCATCGACGTCGGCGCCAAGGTTGTTCTCGGCGTTGGCCACCGCCGACAACAACACCTTGCGCACCATCAAGGCGGCTTTCTTGTTCGTGTAATTCAGGACGTCGCTGGCCTTGCCCACCGGCAAACCGCGAACCAGGTCGGCCACCAGGCGCGCCTTCTGCGCCGAAATGCGGGCGCTGCGCAAAATCGCCTTCGCTTCAGTGCTCATCACTTGCCCTTCCTGTCGCCGACGTGACCCTTGAACGTGCGCGTCACCGCAAACTCACCAAGCTTGTGCCCGACCATGTTCTCGTTGATCAGCACCGGCACGTGCTGGCGGCCGTTGTGGATGGCGATGGTCAAGCCCACCATTTCCGGCACGATCATCGAACGGCGCGACCAGGTCTTGATCGGGCGCTTGTTGTGGGCGGAGACCGCGGTCTCGACCTTCTTGGCCAGATGGAGGTCGACGAACGGGCCTTTCTTGAGAGAACGCGGCATGACGGCTTCCTGTTACTTGCTACGACGACGCACGATGAACTGCTGCGTCCGCTTGTTGTTGCGGGTGATGTAGCCCTTGGTCGGCGTACCCCATGGGCTCACGGGATGCCGACCGCCCGAGGTCTTGCCCTCGCCGCCGCCATGCGGGTGGTCCACCGGGTTCATGACCACGCCACGCACCGTCGGGCGGATGCCCATCCAGCGCTTTACGCCGGCCTTGCCGAGCTTCTTCAGGCTGTGCTCGCCGTTGCCGACCTCGCCGATCGTGGCACGGCAATCCACCGACACGCGCCGCAACTCGCCCGAACGCAGGCGCAGGGTGGCATAACCGGATTCGCGCGCCACCAGCTGCACCGAGGCGCCGGCGCTGCGCGCAATCTGCGCGCCCTTGCCCGGGCGCAGCTCAATGCAATGCACGACGCTGCCCATGGGAATGCTGCGCAGCTGCAGGCAGTTGCCGGCCTTGATCGGCGCGTCGCGCCCGGACATCAGCCGGTCGCCGGCCTGCACGCCCTTGGGGGCGATGATGTAGCGCCGTTCGCCGTCGACGTAGCACAACAAGGCGAGGTGCGCAGTGCGGTTCGGGTCGTACTCGATACGCTCGACACGCGCCGCGATGCCTTCCTTGTCACGCTTGAAATCCACGATGCGGTAATGCTGCTTGTGGCCGCCACCGCGATGCCGCACGGTAATCCGCCCGTGGTGGTTGCGTCCGCCGGTGCGCGACTGGGCCTCGGTCAGCGCCGCCACCGGCGCGCCCTTGTACAGCTCCTCGCTGCGCACGCTCACCGAATCGCGGCGACCAGGCGAAGTGGGCTTATGGGTAATCAGTGCCATCTCATGGAACTCCTGGCTCAGGCCTTGGCGGACACGTCAATGGCCTGCCCTTCGGCAAGCCGCACGTAGGCCTTGCGCCGCCCCTGGCGGCTGCCCACGCGCGAGCGGAACGACTTGACCTTGCCTTTGGTATTGACGAGATTCACCCGCTCGACGTTCACCTCGAACAGGCTTTCCACCGCCGCACTCACATCGGCCTTGGTCACCCCGGGGGCAACCACGAAAACATACTGGTTGTGTTCGGCCAGACGCGCCGACTTCTCGGAAATATGCGGCGCACGCAGGACGTTGAGAATCCGCTCGTTGCTCATGCCAACCACTCCTCGACCTTCTTCACGGCATCGACCGTCATCACTACGTGATCCGAGCCGACCAGACTGACTGGATTCAGGCCCGCGACATCCGAAACCATCAGGTACGGAATATTGCGCGCGGACAGATACACCGCCTCGTCCGCATCCGAAGACACCAGCAGCACACGGCCGGAAAGGCCCCAGGCCTTCAGCTTGGCCACCATGGACGCCGTCTTGGGCGCCTCGACGGCCAGGCTGGGCACAACCTTCAGGCGGTCCTGGCGCACCAGCTCGGAGAAGATGGAGCGGATCGCCCCCCGGTAGGCCTTGCGATTGACCTTCTGCTCATAGCTGCGTGGCTTGGCTGCAAACGTCACGCCGCCGCCGATGAAAATAGGCGCCCGATAGTCGCCATGGCGCGCGCCGCCGCCCTTCTGCTTCTTGAATTTCTTGGTGGTGCCGGACATTTCGCCGCGGGACAGCTGCGCCTGTGTCCCGGCACGGCCGGTCGCCCGATAAGCCACCACCACCTGGTGTACCAGGGCCGGCTTGTACACGCCGCCAAACACCGCGTCCGACACGTTCAAGGCCGACTCGGCCGACGGCGAACCAATGACGTTCAGTTCCATGACCGGCTCCTCAACCCTTGGTCGTCGCATAAATGGTGACGTCGCCGCCGGTGGCACCCGGCACGGCACCTTTCACCGCAATCAGGTGGCGCTCGACATCCACCTTGACCACCTCGAGCCCCTGCGATGAACGTTGCACGGCACCCATTTGGCCGGACATCTTCTTGCCGGGAAACACGCGTCCCGGCGTCTGGCGCTGCCCGATGGAACCCGGCGCACGATGCGACAACGAGTTGCCGTGCGTGGCATCGCCCATCTTGAAGTGCCAGCGCTTGATCGTGCCCTGGAAGCCCTTGCCCTTCGACACTCCGGCCACGTCGACGATCTGGCCGACGCTGAACACGTCATCGGCCTTGATCTCGGCACCCACGGCGTACTTGCCGAGATCCTCGGCGGAGACGCGGAACTCCCACAGCCCACGGCCTGGCTCGACCTTCGCCTTCGCGTAATGGCCCTTGAGCGGTTGGGTCAGGAGGTTCGCGCGCCGGGATCCGGCGGTCACCTGCACCGCGTTGTAGCCGTCACTGGCTTCAGTCTTCAGCTGGGTCACCCGGTTCGGGGTGGCCTCGATCAGCGTCACTGGGATCGAGCGTCCATCTTCGGTGAAGACACGGCTCATGCCACATTTGCGACCAACCAATCCGATACTCATCTTCGTATCCTGTCTGCCACTCAAGCGAGCTTGATCTTGACGTCAACGCCCGCGGCGAGATCGAGTTTCATGAGCGCGTCCACGGTCTTGTTGTCGTTCGGATCGATGGTGATGTCGAGCACGCGCTTGTGGGTGCGTGTCTCGTACTGGTCACGCGCATCCTTGTCCACGTGCGGGGAAGTCAGGATCGTGTAGCGCTCGATCTTGGTCGGCAGCGGAATGGGACCGAGCACGGTAGCGCCAGTGCGCTTGGCCGTCTCGACGATTTCACTCGCCGACCGGTCGATCAGCCGATGATCGTATGCCTTCAGCCGGATCCGGATCTTCTGGTTCGCCATTACCGTGTCCTGTTGTGTAAAGAACGCTGACCTGAAAACGCAGCGGCTTCTCGCCGCCCTGCACCACCCACACCACAATTCCGTCCAATCGCACCCGTATCGCAACGTGATGCAAACCAAAAGGTCCAAACAGGCACGGTACGAGCCCATCGGGACCAGGATTGCGAATCACGCAGTGCCAAGTGGCTGTGAGCTCAAGCCCACAACGACATCACACCGGGATGGCCTGCCTTGGCCTGCGAACTCGAAGTGCGTCCGGCACCTCATTTCGCGGTATTCCCACTTCCAGACATGCAACATCAGGTCAAGGGAGCTGGCTAGTGTAGCGTCAAGCTTCGAATTAGGGAAGCCCCAACAGCGAAATCAATCCAGCCGATTCCATCTCCCAGGCTGCCGCCCGACTCTGCTGGGCTACCAGCGCATACGTGGACGAAGCCCCGAATGCCGCCCCTGACGTTCCCGGCGTTGACCGGCGCGGCACAACCGTGTCCGGTCCAACGGCGGGAGCTATTGCGGCGCTACGCGCCGCAATAACCTTACTTGACGACCTTGGCCACCACACCGGCGCCGACCGTGCGGCCGCCTTCGCGGATCGCGAAACGCAGGCCCTCGTCCATCGCGATCGGGTGGATCAGGCTCACCGCCATCTTCACGTTGTCTCCA
>Ga0209916_1001013_pt1 | contig 30607 bp, 23 predicted proteins | sample ThiBio_1000_plan_FD_183956 | JGI IMG/M metagenome (GOLD analysis project Ga0209916, IMG submission 183956) | Wastewater bioreactor microbial communities from Cape Town, South Africa - Thiocy_solids_2 (SPAdes) | ecosystem: Engineered > Bioreactor > Thiocyanate-remediating > Anaerobic-Aerobic ... | reverse complement strand
AAGCCCCGCGCCCCCGGGGCCGCCGACCCCGTCCTGCTGGCCGACGCCCGCGGCGCGATCCCGCCGCCGCGAACCGACCTCGCCGGCCGGCCGACCGCCAGGCCGGGCGCGATCCCGCCGCCCCGAACCGACCTGGCGGTGAAGCGGGCCGCCCTCCAGGAACCCTACGTCACCGACCCCAGCCGCCCGCTCTCGCCCGCGCCCCGGGCCCCCATGGAACCCAACCCCGCCGGCCGCGACACGGCCGATCCCAACATCCCCCGCCCCGGCCAAATGGTCCCCGAACGCGCCGACGGCGCCTTCAGTCAGGAACAGGCCGCCGAACTCTCCGGCATCCTCGTCCCCGAAGTCGCCCAACTCGACGACGCCAAGGCCGCCGGCCTGCCGCCGGGAGCCAAGTTCTACCGGATCAACATGCAGCAGGCGTTCACCCTGGCCCTCATCAACAGCCGCTACTACCAGACCCAACTCGAAAACATCTACAACTCCGCGCTGGGCGTCACGCTTCAGCGGTTCGCGTTCCAGCCCCAGTTCTACGCCGGCATGACCCCCAGCACGTCCCCCCTGGGGGCCGGCTTCCCGGCCCTGAACCCCGCCAACGTCTTCAACTACCAAAGGCGGTACGCCCCCGGCGGCCAGATCTCGGGCCTTCAGCTGGGCGAGGTGGCCGGCGTGGGCAAGCTGCTCAACAGCGGCGGCCGCCTGCTGCTGGGGTTCGCCAACCAGGTCATCTTCAACTTCGCGGGCAAGACCCCGATCCAGCCGACGGTGCAGTCGTCGCTGCCGCTCTCCTTCGTCCAGCCCTTGCTGCGGGGCGGCGGCCGGGCGGTCACCCTGGAGGCCCTGACCCTGGCCGAGCGCTCGTTGCTCTACCAGGTCCGCGCCTTCGCCAAGTTCCGCCAGGAGTTCATCGTCTCGATCCTGATCGCCGGCTCGGTGCAGAACCTGGGCTCGACCTTCGCCCTGGCCGGCTTCTCCTCCGGCGGCAACACCGACCCGGTCGTCGGCTACATCCCGACGGTGCTCAACGCCGCCCGGATCGAAATCGACATGCGGAACGTCGCCACCATGGAGCAGATCGTCAACCTGTACAAGGAACTGATCGGCGGCGAGGCCTCCGGCCTGACGAACCTCCAGGTCGACCAGGCCCAGAACCAGTTGATCGGCAACCGCCGGACGCTGGCCCAGGACACCCTCTCCTACCGCAGCAGCCTGGACCAGTTCAAGATGCAGCTCGGCCTGCCCCCCGACACGCCGTTGGCGATGGACATGAGCCTCTACGAACCGTTCAAGGACGTCTTCAAGCAACTCGACGCCTGGCAGCGCAACCCCAAGCGCGACCTGAAGGAACTGCCGACGATCGTCGATCGACTGCCGGAACTCCAGGACATCGTCATCGACGACCGCTCGGTCCTGAGCGTCTACAAGGACAGCGAAACCGGCGAGGCCGAGGACGAGGAACTCGAGGACATCCTCCAGTCGGCGGTGCGCACGGCGCTGGAATACCGCCTCGACATGATGAACAATCGCGCCCAACTCTACGACGCCTGGCGGCAAATTCGTTTCCGAGCCAACGCCCTTAAGGGTATACTCAACGTCGGCCTGACCAACCAGATACTCACCCCCCCCACGGACACCAACCCGTTCGGCTTCCTCTCCCAGGCGCAACAGATCAGCCTGGTGCTCAACGCCGAGCTGCCGTTGATCCGGGTGGCCGAGCGCAACGCCTTCCGCCAGGCCATCATCAGCTACCAACAACAGCGCCGCAGCCTGATGTCCGCGGAGGACGGCCTGAAATTCCAGCTTCGTCAAGACGTCCGCTCGATGCAAATCGCCTATTACCAGTATTCGATCTCCAAACAACAGTTGGAACTCCAGGCCCGACTGAAGGACCAGGCGTTCGAGCAGTTGGTGGCGCCGCCGGCGGCGACCTCGGGGAACAACCTGGCGGCGACGGCCAACGCCGCCACCCAAACCCAGAACCTACTCGGCGCCCAGGCCAGCCTGATCGGCTTCCAGGGGACGATCCTGTCCAACTGGCAGAACTTCCAAAACGCCCGCCTGGTCCTCTACCGCGACATCGGCACCTTGCCCTACGACGAATGGGAGGCGTTCAGTGAACTTTTCCCTGCAGAATACCGAGGCCCCAGCCTCGGCCCCGGCACCGGCGACACGCGACCTGCCGCCGCTGCGGCGACCGAGACGCCGTAAGGTCGGCCTCGGCAAACTGTTGACCATGGGCCTCGCCGCCCTCCTGGCGATCGGCGGCGTGGCCCTGGTCAGCGTGCCGGGGCTGAGCAAGCCGATCCGCGGGTTCTTCGCCCCCGCCGCGCTCGACGTCATCCCGTTCACCGTCAAGCGGGTCGCCCTACCGATCACCGTCACCGAGAAAGGCTCGCTGGAAAGCGCCAAGAACGACGTCGTCTACTGCCAGGTGGAGGGGACCACCACGATCCTGACCATCATGCCGGAAGGGACCAGGGTCAAGAAGGGCGACCTGGTCTGCGAGCTCGACTCCGCCACCCTGAGCGAGTCGCTGACCAACCAGCGGATCTCCACCGAGGGCGCCAAGGCCGCCTACGAACAGGCCAAGCTCACCCGCGAGGTCGCCGAGATCGCCGTCCGCGAGTACGAGGACGGCATCTACGGCCAGGACAAGGCCACCATCAACGGCGAGATCAAGCTCGCCGAGTCCGACCTCGCCCGCGCCGTCGACCGCGTGGAATGGGCCAACCGGATGTTCGACAAGGGCTACGTCTCCCTGGCCCAGAAGAAGACCGAGGAACTCAACCTCCAGAAGGCCCAGTTCGCCCTGGAGCAGGCCAACAGCAAGCTCAAGGTGCTGGAGGAGTTCACCAAGGCCAAGACCATCAAGGAGTTGCGCAGCGACGTCGAGAAGGCGCTCTCCGACGAGAAGGCCAAGGAGCAGACCTACGAACTGGAGAAGCAGAAGGAGGCCAAGTACGAGCGGCAGATCGCCAACTGCAAGCTCTTCGCCCCCGGCGACGGCCTGATCGTCTACGCCAACGACCCCGGCCGCAACTTCGGCAGCAACCAACCCCAGATCGAGGAGGGCGCCAGCGTCCGCGAGCGCCAGGCCATCTTCAGCCTCCCCGACATCACCAACATGCAGGTCAACGCCAAGATCCACGAGTCCCAACTCGACCGGATCGCCTCGCGGATGGGCTCGGGGACGCCCCTGAAGGCCAAGATCCGGGTCGACGCCTTCGCCGACCAGGAACTCGACGGCACCGTCAGCGACGTCGCCCCCCTCCCCGACCCGACCAGCTTCTTCAGCTCCGACATCAAGGTGTACACCTCGCACATCAAGATCGACAACCCCCTCCCCGGCCTCCGCCCCGGCATGAACGCCGAGGTCGTCATCCTGGTCGACCGCCGCGAGAACGTCCTGACCGTCCCGGTCCAGGCCGTGCTCGAGTTCAAGGGGAAGGACCACGTCGCCGTCCGCGGCCCGGGCGGCTACGTCCGCAAGGAAGTCACCCTGGGGGCGACCAACGACAAACACATCGAGATCATGGGCGGCCTGGAGGAGAACCAGGTCGTCGCCCTCAACCCGATCGCCCTGCTCTCCGATGACGAAAGGCGCGAGCTGTTCGCCGTCGGCAAGGGAGGCTCCGGCAAACATGAGTGGGCCCAGGCCGACGGCAAGGGCGAGGGCCCCGGCGGCCACGACGCCGCCGCGGGAGGCCCCGGCGGACCCGGCGGACCCGACGCCGCCAAGGCCAAGGGCAAGGGCGGCCGTCGCGGCGGTCCCGGCGGGGCCATGGGCGCGATGTTCCAGAAACTCAGCGCCGAGGAGAAGTCCAAGCTCCGCTCCGGCACCGAGGAGGAAAAGGCCGAGATCCTCAAGAAGGCCGGCGTCACCCCCGAGATGATGGAACAGATGAAGCAGATGCGCCAAAACGGCGGCGGACCCGGCGGACCCGGCGGACCCGGCGGACCCGGCGGCGGCGGACGCGGCGGACGCGGAGGCGGCCCCGGCGGCCCCGGGGGAGGCGACTGATGCTCGACGCCCGACTCGATCCGGCCGGGAACGGGGCCAAGCCCCTGGTCTCGATCATCGACGTGCGCAAGACCTACGTCATGGGCCACGGCCCCTCCGGCGGACTCTTCCGCCGGCGGGGGCCCAGCCAGACCGTCACCGTACACGCCCTCCGGGGCGTGTCGGTCGATTTTTATCCCGGCGAGTACGTCGCCATCATGGGGGCGTCGGGCTCCGGCAAGAGCACCATGCTCAACCTGCTGGGCTGCCTCGACCGCCCCTCCTCCGGCCAGTACTTCCTGGGCGACCGCGACGTCGCCCGCCTCGACGACGACGAACTGTCCGACGTCCGCTCCCGCTACCTCGGCTTCATCTTCCAGTCGTACAACCTGATCCAGCAGTACACCGTGCTGGAGAACATCCAGCTCCCCCTGACGTATCAAGGACACGGCGAGCTGAGCCCCGAGGCCGTCGAGCGCTCCATCGAACTGGCCGGCATGGTCGGCCTGGGCGACCGCCTCGACCACCGCCCGACCCAACTCTCAGGCGGCCAGCAACAGCGCGTGGCCATCGCCCGCTCGCTCATCAACGACCCCTACATCATCCTCGCCGACGAGGCCACCGGCAACCTCGACACCAAGACCAGCTATGAAATCATGGACATGCTGGAGCGCCTCAACGACGCCGGCAAGACCATCATCATGGTGACCCACGAGGACGACATCGCCGAGCACGCCAAGCGCGTCATCCGGATGCGCGACGGCCTGATCGTCTCCGACGGCCCCAGCCCCCGCCGCCGGATCCTCGCCCACGCCAGGGCCGCCGAGAAAGCCGCGGCCGCCGTCGAGTCCTGAAGCGAAACGACCGTCTTTTGTCAAAACCAAAAAGGAAGAGCGATGACGGACATCCCTTCTCCCCTCGTGGGAGAAGGTGGCCGAAGGCCGGATGAGGGGGGGCGTATCCAGAGGCTTCCGGTCGCGCCCTCCCCTCATCCGCCCCTTCGGGGCGCCTTCTCCCACGAGGGGAGAAGGGATTACGCATGCTTGACCTCGATGGCTTTCGACACGGCAAACCGATCACCTTCCCCGCGGGAGCCTGGACCATGGGACGCATCTGGCGCGGATTGACGCTCGGCCTCAAAAGCCTGCTGTTGCACAAGCTGCGGTCGGGCCTGACGGTGCTCGGCATCGTCTTCGGCGTCGCCGCCGTCATCTCGATGCTGGCCATCGCCGAGGGCTCCAGCCGGGACGCCCAGGAACGCATCCGGGCCCTGGGCGCCACCAACATCATCATCCGCTCGGTCAAGCCGAGCGACGAGGCCCAGGCCACCGGCGGCCGTCCCGCCCGAATCCTCAACTACGGCATCAAGTACGACGATTACGAACGCATCCTGGCCACCGTCCCCACGATCCGCAAGGCCCTCCCCATCCGCGAGATCCGCAAGGGGATCCGCCGCCTCCAGTACACCCTCGACGGCCTGGTCGTGGGGACCACCCAGGACTACGCCGAGTTCAACCACCTGGAGATGGAGCGCGGGCGGTTCCTGACCGCCGCCGACAACGAGAAATACCAGAACTACGCCGTGCTGGCCTCCACCACCGCCAGCACCCTCTTCCCCTACGAAGACCCCGTCGGCCAGACGGTGCGGCTGGGGAGCGACTACTACACCGTCATCGGCGTCACCAAGGAGCGCGCCAGCACCGCCGGCGTCGGCGGCAGCCTGGCGGCCAAGGATTACAACAAGGACGTCTACATCCCCCTGAACACCTGCAAGGTCCGGTTCGGCGAGCGGATCATCAACAACCGCTCCGGCTCGATGGAGGCCGAGGAGACCCAGCTCTCCCAGATCACCCTCCAGGTCGCCAGCATCGACCTGGTCCAGCCGACGGTCCCCCTCATCGTGGCGGCCTACGACAAGTACCACCCCAAGAAGGACGTCGAGAAGACCGTTCCCTACGACCTGTTGCTGGAGGCCCAGCGCACCGCCCGGCAGTTCAGCATCATCCTGGGGACGATCGCGGCGATCTCGCTTCTGGTCGGCGGCATCGGCATCATGAACATCATGCTGGCCACCGTCACCGAGCGCACCCGCGAGATCGGCATCAGGCGCGCCCTGGGGGCGAAGCGGAAGGACATCACCCAGCAGTTCCTGATCGAGACCGTGGTGCTCTCGGGCGTCGGCGGCGTCCTGGGCGTCATCATCGGGATCGCCATCCCCCAGATCATCGTCTACTTCATCCCCGACCAGAAGGCGTTCGTGACCGGCTCGTCGGTACTCCTGTCGTTCGGGATCTCCGTCGCCATCGGCATCCTCTTCGGTCTCTACCCGGCCCGACGCGCCGCCATGATGGACCCGATCGAGGCGCTTCGGCACGAGTGATCCGAGGCGGGTCGTTTCGATTCGCCTTGACCATGGGCAAGGTCGGTCCCCCCTTCTCCCCTTGTGGGAGAAGGTGCCCCGAAGGGGCGGATGAGGGGTGGGCGCGACCCAAAGCCGTGGACATCGAAGTCATGGCTAACCACGAGACGCGACGCGGGTCGCCCCCTCATCCGGCCTTCGGCCACCTTCTCCCACAAGGGGAGAAGGAATGTTTATGTTCGCCCGCCCTTGATTGATTGGGGCGGAGCGTCACGGAGCCCTCGCCGTGCAACCTTCCCCCTCCCGCCGCGCGTTCCTGGAAGGCGTCGGCCTGGCCGGCGCGGGGGTCGCCGCGACCGCCCGCGGCTCCGCCGACGAACCGCCGCGACGACCGAAGATCGCCGCGCTGACGTCCGCCTATTTCTATCTGTCGCACGCCCACCACGTCGTTGGCCGGTTCCTGGACGGCTTCCCGGTATACGACGGCGGTCCCGGCCGCTCGCCGGAGGCGAACCACCACCAGCCGGCGTTCGACGTCGCCAGTCTGTACATCGAGCAGGTCGACGACCAGACGGACCTCGGCCGCGCCAGGGCGCGGGAACGCGGCGTCCGGCTCAGCCCGACCATCGCCGACGCCTTGACGCTCGGTACCGGCGCGCTGGCCGTGGACGCCGTCCTGCTGATCGCCGAGCACGGGAACTACCCGATCAACGAAAAGCTTCAGAAGCTTTACCCTCGCCACGCCTACCTCCAGCAGGTCCTCGACGTCTTTCGGGCCTCGGGAAAGGTCGCGCCGGTGTTCGTGGACAAGCACCTGTCGTACAGCCGCGACCAGGCCGCGGAGATGATCGCGCAAGCCCGCGCGCTGAAGGTTCCTCTGATGGCCGGCTCCAGCCTCCCCGTCACCTGGCGACGGCCGGAGTTGGAGATTCCGCTTGGTCGGCCGTGTCGCGAGGCGCTGGTGGCGTCGCGCGGGGCGATCGAGATCTTCGGCTTCCACGCGCTGGAGGCGCTTCAGTGCATGGTCGAGCGCCGCGACCTTCGCGGCAAGCCGCAAGGGGTTTCGGCCGTGACCTGCCTGGAGGGCGACGCCGTCTGGGAGGCGGGCGACCGCGGAGTCTGGTCGTGGGAGCTTCTTCGCCACGCCCTGGGACGCAGCAACACCGTCAACCCCGGCGACGTCCGCCGCAACACCCGCGAATACAAACGCCCCAACGTCGCCGACCGCCAGACCATGCCGGACGTCCCGACCGCCTTCGTCGTCGAGTACGTCGACGGCCTCCGCGCCACGGCCTTGATCCTCAACGGCCACGTCGACGACACCACGGTCGCCCTGCGAACCGTCGACGCCGCCGGCCGCGACACGATCGTCTCGACCCTGACCTACCTCCCCGCCCCCCCGGGCGCCAGCTTCTTCAACCCGCTGGTCCTTCGGATCGAGGACTTCTTTCGATCGGGCCGTCCCCCCTACCCCGTCGAGCGAACCCAGCTTACCGGCGGCATTTTAGACGTGGCGTTGGAGAGCCGAATTCGCGGCCACGCCCGACTGGAAACGCCCGACCTGGCCGCGATCGGCTACCAGGCGCCGGTCGATTCCGGCTTCATCCGGTCCCCCCTGACCGACCCGACGCCCAACCGCGTCTGACGACGCCGCCCCCCGGCGCGGCTCGTCGTATCGAAGCCTGGATTCGGAGCTATTGAGACTCGCTCCAGACGCGGGCGCGTTTCAGCCTCGCCTCGAACTCCTCCGCGCGCCGCGCGGTCCACGTCGAGCGTCGATACCAGTCGTCCCGGCCCATGCGTCCGACTCCGATCCTGAACGGCGACCGCGAAATCTCGCGAAGTCCGACGGAATCCTGAAATTCCGCCGCCTCAAGCCGCGATCATACCATCGCGACCGTCGTTCTTTGCCAATTCGGAAGCTAGCGACCTGAGCCGAAAGTCCTGGCCGTCACGGGCTTTGGGGTACGGAACGAGCCTTCCCTCCTCGCGGGGGAGGACAGACCGCGGAGCGGTCAGATGAGGGGGACGACACGCGCGAACGCCGTTGGAATTCGCGAAAGCCTCGCCCACGCGGCTTGGTATTCCGATGGCCTTCTGGGGCTTCCTCCCCCTCATCCGGCCCTTCGGGCCACCTTCCCCCGCGAGGGGGGAAGGCCGTTCTTTCCGACGTCTTCCCCCCTCGCGGGGGAAGACAGACGCCGAAGGCGTCAGATGAGGGGGACGACGCGACCAGAAGCCGTCGGAACGTCGAAAGCCCGCCCGAGAGCGCTGGACGTCGATGGCCGTCTGGCGCGCCCCCCCTCATCCGGCCCTTCGGGCCACCTTCCCCCGCGAGGGGGGAAGGCCGTTACGATCGCCCCCAGAATCCGTGGCGGTCAGGAAAAACCCTATCGCGCTCGACGAGCGAACCCACGCGAAAATCAACCCGATATCCTTGCGGTTTCAGTGTTTACGTCCGATGGGTTCGGTCGTCGCGACGACGGACGAAGCCATCGGCGAAGTGGGCGCGTCATCCCCGGGCGCGGACGAACGGGGCGAGGATCTCCGGCATGTAGGTCGAGCGATCCGCGCGGATCCGCTTGACGCACTCCAGCATGATCGGACCTTCGTAACCGACCGCGTCGAGGGCGGCGAACCAGGAGGGCCAGTCGATCACGCCACGACCGGGGGGGTGGTGGGTGTCGTGGCGGCCGTCGTTGTCGTGGACGTGGGTCGTGGTTAAAAGTCGGCCGGCGGCCAGGGTCTCGGTCGTCGGATCGGCCGAGATCTGGGCGTGGGCGACGTCGAGCGTCAGGCCCAGTTCCGGGCGGTCCAGTTCGGCGACGAGTTCCGCGAGGTCGGCCATGCGGCTGCCGGGGTGGACGCCCGGCGGCATGTTCTCCACGGCGACGACGATCCCGGTTCCCGTCGCGTGCTCGGCCAGGACCAGCAAGCCGCGGGCCAGGGCGTCGCGGCGGGCGTCGCGGTCGTCGGGATTGGAAAGGCCACCGGGATGGACGACCAGCGCCCGGCCGCCGGCCTCGGCCAGCCAGTCGACGCAACGGCGAAGGTCGGCGACGGACGCGGCGTGGGTCGTCGGGTCGGTCGAGCCCAGGTCGACGCGGGCCGCCTTGATCGCCTCGCGTCCCCAGCAGCCGTGGGCGCCGTGGACGCGCAGGCCGCGATCCTCCGCGGCGCGTCGAAGCGGCGTCGGGTCGGGGTGGGCTCGCCAGCGCGGCAGGATCTCAAGCGCCTCCGCGCCGATCCATTCGGCCAGGTCCAGTTCGGCGTCGAGGGGGGCCCTCGGATAGCCGTGGACGATCATGGTGCCCAGGGTTCGCGGCGGCAAGGACGCCTCGTTCTTCCAGTCGCGAGGCCCTCGCGGCCGCGGCGGCGCGGAGAGCCGATGAGATCTCTTGTGGAACGCTCCCTCGGGAGTCATGATAGCAGCGAAACGGCTCCCGACCACCGCGACGCGCTTCGACGATCACGCAAAAGGGGCTGGAGGGGCCTTCGACGGACTCCGAGCCGGTCGGCGGACCAGCCGGGGCGACGTCGCACCGCCTTCGCGACGCGAGCACGAGAGAAAGGACAGCCGCGCATGCCTCCCGCGCCCCTGGTCGACCCCGCCTCGATCGACACCTCCCAGGTCCTGCTCGATCGCGACCGGATTCGCCAGGTCATCCCCCAGCGGTTCGAGATGGAGCAGCTCACCGCCATCGTCTCCATCGACGAGGCGGCCAAGATCATCGTGGGCTACAAGGACGTGCGGGACGACGAGTTCTGGGTCCGCGGCCACATGCCGGACTATCCGTTGCTGCCGGGCGTCCTGATGTGCGAGGCCGCCGCCCAACTCGCCAGTTGTTACTGCATCGCCGCTCACGTCATCAAGGAGGGGTTCGTCGGCTTCGGCGGCATGGAGGACGTGCGCTTCCGCGGCCAGGTCCGGCCCGGCGACCGCTTGATCCTGATCGGCAAGGGGGTGCGGCTGCACCGCCGGCATACGATCTTCGACGTCCAGGGCTTCGTCGAAGGCAACATGGTGTTCCACGGCCGGATGATCGGCGTCAACCTCTCGCCCAACGAAGCCTCGAACTGACCGACCCATGACGCGATCCCGATCCGACCTCGACGTCTCCTCGACCCTCCTCGACCCCGCCGAGCATGCCGGCGACGACCCCATGGACTGGTCGGCCCTCTTCGGCGACGACCGGCCGGTCGTGCTGGAGATCGGCTCGGGCAAGGGCTTGTTCCTCGCCAACGCCGCGGCGGCTCGGCCGGACCAAGGCTTCTTCGGGATTGAGATCTCCAAGAAGTACGCGCGCCTCGCCGCCGAGCGAATCGTGAAGGCGGGCCTCGCCAACGTCCGACTCTGGCCCGCCGACGCCGGCCGGCTGATGAGCCACCGCGTCATCCCCGCGAGCCTCCGCGAGGTCCACGTCTACTTTCCGGACCCCTGGTGGAAGAAACGGCACAAGAAGCGCCGGGTGTTCAACGAGACGCTCGTGGCGTCGATCGCCCGCGGCCTGGCCCCCGGCGGCGAGTTGCACGTCGCCACGGACGTCGAGGAGTACTTCGGCGTGATCCGCGAGTTGGTGGCCGCGGACCCTCGCTTCGTCGAGATCGAGCCTCCCCCGCTGGGCGACCCCGAGCACGACCAGGACTACCTGACGAACTTCGAGCGCAAGTACCGCATCGAGGGTCGGGCGGTGTATCGGACGAGTTACCGGCGTCAGCCGGATTGAGGCGGGGCGATCCGCACGCGGCGGCCCTCGATCGACAGCCGGCCGGCGGCGTAGAGGGCGACGGCCTCCGGCAAGGCCTCGCGTTCGGCGGCGAAGACCCGCGCGGCCAGCGCGCGGGCGTCGTCGTCCTCCAGCACGGGGACGACTTTCTGGAGGATGATCGGGCCCTCGTCGTACTCGTCGCTGGCGAAGTGGACGGTGCAGCCGCTGACCTTCACGCCGTAGTCCAGCGCCGCCTGATGGACGCGCTCGCCGTAAAAGCCCCGGCCGCAGAACGAGGGGATCAACCCGGGGTGGATGTTGACGACCCGGCCGCGGAAATCCTCGGGGATCCTCACCAGCGCGAGGAAGCCGGCGAGCAGGACCAGGTCGGCGCCGCTGGCTCGGATCGGGTCGAAGACGGAGGCGCTGAAGGCGTCGACGTCGGCTTTCCGGCTTGATGCGTCGGCGATCGCGACCGACAAGCCGGCGCGCTCGGCCTTCTCGATGGCCGCGATGCCCGGCCGGCTGGCGACGACCTGGACGATCCGGGCGTCGAGCGCGCCGGCGGCGACGCGGTCGAGGAGGTTTTGCAGCGACGTCCCGCCGCCGGAGACGCAGACGGCCAGCCGGATCGGCGAGATCGGCCGGCTCGGGGGTCCGCTCGCGACGGCCATCAGGCGGGCCCCTTGGCGGCCGCGGCCTCGATCACGCGGACGCAGCGGCCGCAGAGCGTGGGATGGTTTTCGATCCGGCCGACGTCCACGCGGTGGTTCCAGCAGCGCTCGCACTTGGCGAAGGTCGACTTCGCGGCCGTCGCCTGGAACCGCTCGGCGCCCTCGGCGACCGGGCCGCCCTCCTTGATCGTCACCTGGGAAACCAGGCAGATCATGGCCAGGAGATCGCGGTCGGCCTGAAGGATGGAGGCGTCGGCCGGCGCGGCGACGACCTCGACGGCCGCCTCCTGGGCCGAGCCGATCGTCTTGTCCCTTCGCAGTCCCTCCAGCGCCTTGAGGATCGCGTCGCGCGCCTCCTTGAGAACCGCCCAGCGGGCGTCGCGCTCCGGGTCGTCCCAGCGGGGATCGGGATCGGGGAAGGTGGCCAGGTGGACGCTGGCCGGGAAGCCCTGGCCGTGCGGGAGATAGCCCCACGACTCCTCCGCGGTGTGCGGCAGGATCGGGGCCAAGAGCCGCGTCAGCGCCTCATGGAGCTTGAACAGGACGAACTGGGCGGCGCGTCGCTCGTCGCCGGTCGGCTCCTCGGCGTAGAGACGGTCCTTGAGGACGTCCAGGTAGAAGCTTGAAAGCGTGATCGACATGAACACGTTCAGCTTCTTGACGACCCAGTAGAACTCGTATCTCTCGTAGGCTTCGAGGGCCTCCCGGATCGTTTGGTTGAGCTGGCCGAGGGCCCACAGGTCGATGTCCAGAAGGGTGTCGCGGTCGATCGTGGAGGGATCGAACCGCCGGTAGTCCTCCAGGTTGCCCAGAAGGTAGCGGAAGGTGTTGCGGATCTTGCGGTAGGACTCCGACGCCTCCTTGATGGAGCGCTCGCTGACGCGGACGTCGTCGGCGTAGTCCATGCCGGCGATCATCAGCCGCAGGACGTCGGCGCCGTGCTGCTCGGTGGCCTTGACCGCGGAGACGACGTTGCCGAGCGACTTGGACATCTTCTGTCCCTTGTCGTCGACCACGAAGCCGTGGGTGAGGATGCTCTCGAACGGGGCCCTCCCGGTCGTCCCCACGGCGGTCAGGATCGACGACTGGAACCAGCCGCGGTGCTGGTCGGAGCCCTCCAGGTACATGTGAGCGGGGAAGCCCAGGCCGAAGCCCCCCCCCTCGGCGAGCACGGCGCGGTGGCTGGAGCCGGACTCGAACCAGACGTCGAGGATGTCCCCCTCCTTGCGGAACTCGGTCCCGCCGCAGTTCGGGCATTTGGCGTCCGGCGGCAGGATTTCCTCGACGGGCCTGGCGAACCAGGCGTCGGCGCCTTCCTTGCGGAACAGGTCGCGGAAGTGGCGGGCGGTCTCGGCGGTCAGAAGCTGGGCGTCGCAGGCGACGCAGCCCAGGGCCGGAATCGGCACGCCCCACGACCTCTGACGGCTGACGCACCAGTCGGGACGGAGCGTCACCATCGCCTCGATCCGCGACCGCCCCCAGGCCGGATACCACGTCACGGCGTCGCGGATCTCCGCCAGCGTCCGACCGCGAAGGTCGTTGCGGTCCACCCCCACGAACCATTGCTCGGTGGCCCGGAAGATCACCGGCTTCTTGCAGCGCCAGCAGTGTGGGTAGCTGTGCGTCAGCGGGGCCGACAAGTAGAGGGCGCCGATCTCTCGCAGCCGGTCGACGACCCTGGGGTTGGCCGCCAGGACGTGCAGGCCGACGAGCCAGTCGGGGGCCTCGGCGGTGAACTTGCCGGCGGGGTCGACCGGGCTGAGGACGGGAAGCTGGTAGGCGCGACCGGTCAGGTAGTCCTCGCCGCCGTGGCCGGGGGCGGTGTGGACCAGTCCGGTGCCGTCCTCGACGCTGACGTAGTTCGCCAGCACGATCGGCGAGACCCGGTCGACGAACGGATGGCGGTACTGGGCGTGCTCCAGCGCGCGACCCTTGCAGCGGCCGACCTCGGCGTAGTCGGCGATCCCGCGCAGGTCCATCACCTTCTTGACCAGTTCGGCGCCGAGGATCGCGCGGACGGTCGCGCCGGTCTCGGGGTCGTCGTAGCGGACGCCGACGTACTCCAGATCGGGGTGGACGGCGACCGCCGCGTTGGCCGGGAGGGTCCAGGGGGTCGTCGTCCAGATCATCGCCCGCCAGTCCTCGGGCATCGATTCGTCGATCCGAAGCCACGAATCGGGGACGCCCGCGATCATCGGGAACAGGACGTGGACGCTGGTCGATGTCTCGTCGCGGTACTCAAGCTCGGCCTCCGCCAACGCGGTCTGGTCCGAGGTACACCAGTGGATCGGCTTGAGTTGGCGGAAGACGTAGCCGCCCTCCAGCAGGTCGGCCAGGACGTCGGTGATGCCGGCCTCGTAGCGGTGGTCGAGGGTCAGATAGGGGTCGTCCCAGTCGCCCATCACGCCCAGGCGACGGAACTGGTCGCGCTGGACGTCGACCCATTTCATGGCCTCGACGCGGCAAAGCTCGCGGATCTCGGCGCGGCTGAGTCCGGCGGCCCTGGGGCCCAGGTCCTTCATGACCTTGTGTTCGATCGGCAGGCCGTGGGTGTCCCAGCCGGGGACGTAGGGGCTGTCGAAGCCTCGCATCGACAGCGAGCGGACGACGAAGTCCTTGAGCATCTTGTTGAGGGCCGTCCCCATGTGGATGTCGCCGTTGGCGTAGGGAGGGCCGTCGTGGAGGACGCGGACGGGGGCGCCCTTGCGGGCGCGTCGGAGTTGGCCGTAGAGATCCTGTTCGCGCCATTCCGCCTGGATCTTGGGCTCGCGGGCGGGGAGGTTCGCCTTCATGGCGAACTCGGTCGCGGGGAGGTTCAGGGTCTCTTTGTAGGGCTTGGCGTTGGTCGACATGAGGGCTTCGGGGATCTCGGGGGTCGGAGACGGCGGGCGCGTGGGGGGGTCAGGCCGGGAGCCGTTCGAGCACGCCGCGGACGATCGCGCCGAGCCTGGGCTCCGCGGCGTTGGCGACGGCGATGATCTGCTCCACGTTCACCGGCTCCAGCGCGTCGGGCAGGCACATGTCGGTGACGATCGAGAAGCCCAGCACCTTGAGTCCGGCGTGGACGGCCACCAGGACCTCGGGGATGGTGGACATGCCCACCACGTCGGCGCCGATGGTCCGCAGGAAACGGTACTCGGCGCGGGTCTCCAGGTTCGGGCCCGGCACCGCGACGTAGACGCCGCGGTGGGCCCGGATGTTCGCCTCAAGCGCGACCTGGAGCGCCTGGTCCTGGAGCTTGCGGTCGTAGGGCTCGATCATGTCCGGGAAACGGGGGCCGAGGCGGTCGTCGTTGGGGCCGATCAGCGGGTTGACGCCCAGCAGGTTGACATGGTCCTCGATGACCATCAGATCGCCCTTGCGGAACTGAGGGTTCAGCCCGCCGCAGGCGTTGGAGACGATCAGCAGCTCGCAGCCCATCTCCTTCATCACGCGGATCGGGAACGTCACCTGGGCCGCCGAGTAACCCTCGTAAAGGTGGAACCGCCCCTCCATCGCCATGACCGACCGGCCGGCCAGCGTCCCGCAGACGAGGCGGCCGGCGTGGCCGACGCTCGTCGAGCGCGGGAAATGGGGGATCTCCGGGTAAGGGAGGACGACGGCCGATTCGATCTCCCCGGCGAGCGCCCCCAGGCCGGTCCCCAGAACCAGGCCGATTCTCGGGCTTCCGCTCCAGGCGGCGCGGACGACCTTGACGGCCTCGTGGACGTGGTCCCAGTCGTGATGCGTCATCGAGGGGTTCTTTCCGAGTTCCATTTCGGACGGTCGCGAAAGGGCGGTCGCCGCCCGCCGTCCGGCGACGGCGGGCGGCGACCGCCCCTGGACGTTCGGGCCGGCGTTCCTGGTCAGAGGATGAACTCGAACCGTCGGATCAGGCGGAGGAAGCGGGGGTCGTCCCGCAACGGCCCGAGGTCGGGATCGCGCCGGAGCCGCTCCTGGCAGCGATAACCCAACTCGAAGGCGCGCTGGAGGCTGGAGAACGCGGGGTCGAGCATGCCGAGCATGGAGTAACTGCACGCCAGGTTGTACCAGGCGATACAGTCCTCGGGGAGGAGGCGGACGAGCCGGTTGTCGAGCCTAAGGGCTTGCGAGTAGAGCCCCTTGGCCGCGAGGTTGCCGGCGTGGACCCGGATCGCTTCGGCGAAGTAGGGGTCGCGTTCCAGGACGCCCCCCAGGAACTCGATCTCGAAATCGCGCTGGGAGAGGTCGCGCACGCGCCGCGTCGAGGTCTCGGGAGCCGGTCGATCGCCGCTGGGATCCCCTGTCCAGTCGTTCGAGCCGCCCATCAATCCACCCCCTTTATCCCAAACGCCCGAACCCGTCCACCTTCCGGCTCGACCCGGCATCGAGCGAAGGGGGCGTCCGATTCGGCGACCCGTACTAGGATAGCCCCGGCGAGGGGGGGGGACAAGGCGCATCTCGGCGGCGAGGGGAAATCCGAACGCGGCGGCGAGGGCCCGGCGGTCAGGGGAGACGTCGGGCGGCCGCGGCGGAACGGCTGGAACGGGAGGCGCGGTCGAGCACGTCGCTGGGGGAGGGTTCGTCGCCTGGGGGGGCTGGAGGGATGTCGGGCGCGCGGCTCGACCGGCGGCCGCGGGGCCGCGAGGCCGAGCGTCCGCCGATCCCCTCGGGGACGGCGGGGATGGAATCGTCCGTCGTCCTCGCCGCGGCCCCCCTCCCCTCCGGCGCCGGGGGGATCGCGTCGGCGCCGCGAGCCCGGCGGGCGCCGCGGGCGCCGGGGTCGGCCACCAGCCCGCGCGCCACGGCGGAACGCGCCTGGTTGTACTCCTTGAACAGGGCGGCCCGCCGCTTCGGGTCGCGCTCGTAGAGATACTGAAAGTAGATGTCGCTGGCCTTGGCGCGCCTGGCGTCGAAGTTCTTGTCGGCCTCGGCGTTGGGACGGTAGACCCGCTTGCGCTCCTCGTCGTGGGCGCGGTAGGCGCGATCGTAGCGGTTGGAGTTGTCCAACCCCTCCATCGCGCTTTGGAATTGGTTGGCGTTGCGGACCCCCTGGCGGTTGATCGTGACGTTGCTCCCGGCGTCGAGCGAGCCCGGCGCGGTGCCGAAGACGTAGGGGTCGTACTGCGAGTTGTAGGGGCGGAACGGGTCGGCGCCGAACCCCTGGGCCCTGGCCGCGGCGACGGGGCCCAGCGAGGCCCCGACGAAGACGAGCAGGACGGGGACGGCGCGGGTTCGGATCGGGTTCATCTCGGGCCTCACCACCGATCGACTCGGGGCGCCGGGCAGGCGCGACCGCAACCTCTTCGCGATCCATTGTACGCTCCGCCGGTCCTCGCGAGAAGGAGCCGGCCGCGCCGAATCGCGACGGCGCGGGGCCGCGGAACCGACCGGCCCGTCGTCATCATCGACCGCCGGAGGCGCGAACGGCCAACGCCCCCGACCGTCGCCGCGGCCTCCGCGCCGGTCGCGCCGGGGGAGACGGTCGCGCGGGCGGGTCAGGCGGTGAGGACGAGGTTGTCGCGGTGGACGACCTCGTCGTAGATCGCCGCGCCGAGCAGGGCGCGGACCTCCAGGGTGTGGCGGCCGCGGACGGCGCGGGCGTCGTCGGCATTGTAATTGGACAATCCCCGGGCGAACTCCCGGCCCTCGGGGTCGCGGACGGCCACCACGTCCCCCTTGCCGAAATCGCCGACCACCTCGACGACGCCGATCGCCAGCAGGCTGTTGCGTCCCGTCTCAAGCGCCTTGCGGGCGCCGGCGTCGACCACGAGCCAGCCGCGGGGCCGGGCGGTCAGGCCGATCCAGCGCTTGCGGGCGGCGTGACGGCTGCCGTCGGCCAGAAAGAGCGTGCCGACCTCCTGCCCCCCCAGGATTCTCGTCAACGGCTCGGGACGGACCCCGGAGGCGATCACCACCGACCCCCCCGCCCGCGTCACCAGCCGCGCCGAGGCCAGCTTGCTCTGCATCCCCCCGCTCCCCAGGGCGCTTTTGACGCCGCCGCGGGCGAGGGTCAGCACCTCCTCGTCGATCCTGGGAACGCACGAGACGACCTCGGCCGGGCCGGGCTTCGCCGGGTCGGTCAGATACAAACCGTCGACGACGCTGAGGATCACCAGCAGCGGCGCCTGCAACAAATTGGCGACCATCGCCGCCAGTCGGTCGTTGTCGCCGAACTTGAACTCGTCGACGCTGATCGTGTCGTTCTCGTTGATGATCGGCACGGCGCCGAACTCGAACAGCGCGTGCAGCGTGTTCCGCATGTTGAGGTAGCGGGCGCGGCCGTCGAAGTCGGCGTGGGTCAACAGGAGTTGGCCGGCGCCGCGGCCGCGCGCGCGCATCGCCTCGTCGTAGCAGCGCATCAGGTACGCCTGACCGACCGCGGCGGCGGCCTGAAGCTGGCGAAGGTCGGCCGGCCTCCCCTTCAGGCCGAGCCGGCCGATCCCCGCGGCCACGGCGCCGGAACTGACCAGGGCGACCTTCCGGCCGGTCTCCGTCACCTTGCAAAGCTGCTCGGCCAGGTGGTCGATGCGGCCCATGTCCAACCGGCCGTCGCGGCCGGCGAGGACGCTGGAGCCCACCTTCACCACCCACACGTCCGCCGAGAGGACCACCTCGTCGCGCACCAGGTCGCGGGTCGCGGCCGGCGGGGAGGAGGGGTCGGTCACGATCCGAGTGGTCCACGACCGAGCCCTCGGCCCGGCTTCCGTCCGCGTGTTCACCGTGAAGAAGTCCCCGATCGACGCGGCCTCCCTCCGCGACGCCGACGCCCGCCGCGCGAGGGCGTCGTCGCCCCGCCCCGCCGCGGGCTCGCCGCGACCTCGCGATCGATTCGGGGTCGCGAAGGTTGATGGAAGGCCGGCGGAACCATTATAATCAAGGGTCGGCGACGGCCTAGTCGAATACTTTCGACGTCGGTCCCTTGCGAGTTCCGTCTCAAGACCCCGCTCTCAAACCCGGTCGCCGGCGCTCTCCGAAGGGGCCCGGACGGAGGAATCCGAGCCTTATGGGCGAGCTTCACCATGAGTGCGGCGTGGCGGCGGTGTTCCACGCGCCCGACGCGGCCGTCTCCTCCCTGGCCCCCATTCCAGGGGACGTCAACAGCGTCGCCCGCCTGGTCCCCCGGATGCTCCTGGACATGCAGAACCGCGGCCAACTCGCCGCCGGCATGGCCAGCTACCGGGCCGACCGCAACGCCCTCATCAAGGTCCACAAGGAACTGGGGACCGTCGCCGAGGCGTTCCGACTCAACCACAAGTCGGAGTTCGAGTCGATCCTCGCCGGCTGCGACGGCGCCGTCGCCATCGGCCACGTCCGTTACGCCACCTGCGGCGGCGACGACCGCTACAACGCCCAACCCTTCGAGCGCGACCACGGCCGCCGCGCCAAGTGGTTCGCCTTCGCCTTCAACGGCCAACTCGCCAACTACAAGCAGTTGAAGGCCGAGTTGCTCTCCAAGGGCGACTACCACCTCAAGCGCGACACCGACACCGAAATCATCATGCACGCCCTGGCCTACGAGCTGCAGAACGAGGACGTCGACCCCGACTGGGTCGGCATCTTCCGCCGGCTCTCGGAATGGTTCGACGGCGCGTACAACATCGTCCTGGTGACCGCCCACGGCGAACTGGTCGTCGCCCGCGACCCGACGGGCTTCCGCCCCCTGTGCATCGCCGAGCAGGGCCCGCTGTTCGCCGCCGCCAGCGAGAGCGTCCCCCTGGCGAACCTCGGCTTCCGCAAGATCCACTCGCTGGAGCCGGGCGCGATCGCCGTGGCCAACGCCCAGGGCGTTCGAATCGAGCGCTACGCACCCTCCCCCCGCCGCGCCCACTGCTTCTTCGAGTGGATCTACTTCGCCAACGTCGCCAGCACCCTCGACGACCGCTCCGTCTACCTGAGCCGCGCCGGGCTGGGCAAGGAACTGGCCCGGCTGGAGACCGTCCCCCTGGACGAGGGGACCATCGTCGTCCCCGTCCCCGACACCGCCAAGGCCGCCGCCGACGCCATGGCCTACGCCCTGGGCGTCCCCTCCGTCGAGGGCCTGATGCGCAACCGCTACGTCGGCCGGACCTTCATCGAGGGGACCGCCGACCGCGCCGCCAAGGCCCGCCTCAAGTACACCCCGCTGCCGGAGGTGCTGGCCGGCAAGCGCGTGCTGCTGGTGGAGGACAGCATCGTCCGCTCCACCACCATGCGCGCGTTGGTCCACGAGATCCGCGACCGCGGTCGGGCGCGGGAGATCCACCTCCGCGTCGCCTGCCCGCCGATCATCGCGCCTTGCTACTACGGCATCGACATGTCCACCCGCGACGAACTCTTCGCCACCCGCTTCGCGGAAGATCGCGACGGTCGCGTCGTCGTCACCGAGGAGGCCCAGCGGCGGATGGCCCGCGAACTCGGCGCCGACAGCCTGCGCTACCTCCCGGTGGACTCCATCGCCCGCTCCGTCGGGCTCGCGCCCGACCACCTCTGCCGCGCCTGCATCACCGGCGAATACCCCACCGCCACCGGCCGCGAACTGTACCGGATCGAGTGCCACCCCAAGGAGGCCGACGCCGACGCCCGCCGCCGCGCCTACGAGACGGCCGTCGTCTCCTCGTGACGATCCGCCCGTCCGCGCCTCGCGTTCAGCCCGGTTTGCGGCAGACGTAGACCTGCGCCAGGTCGTCGTCGGAGACCGGGCCGAAGCGGACCTCGGTTTGAAACCCCGCGCGTTCCAGGACCTCCGGGAAGTCCAGCCCCAACTCCGTGAAGACGTAATAGCCGACGTCGCCGCCGGGGTGCCGGATGGGCGTCGCCAGGGCCTGGATCCCGCCGTCGCGCGCCTGCCGCGCGCGCGGGAACGTCCGGGGAACGTCCGGCGAGACCGGGACCGTGAAGACGTGCAGGCCGCCGGGGACCAGCACCCGGCGAATCTCCCCAAGCGCGACGGCCAGGTCGGGGACGTGCTCCAACGTCTCGGACGTCAGCACCAGGTCGAAGCGGTCGTCCTCGTAGGTCAGCCCGGCCAAGCTCTCGTGCCGGACCCCCGCGACGTAGGTGCCGGGACGGACGTTGGCGACGTACTCCGACGAGTGGAACCGCGCCAGGTTCGCAAGCGCGTGATGGATTCCGTCGACCCGGTTGATCTCGGCGATCCGAAGCGCCGCGGCCTCGTCGCTTCGGGCCCAGGTCCGCAGGTCGTCGACGCGACGGCCGGCGACGGGGTAAAGGTCGAGCAGGACGTCGGCCAGCCGCCGCGCCCGCAGCTTGGCGCCGCAGCCGGCGCAATCGCACGACTCCTTCCGCGCGAGGGCCCGCGCCCGGCGCTCCGAAAGCCCCCAGAGCAACGCCAGTCGCGGCGGGACCACCCGCCGGCGATAGAGCATCAACCGCCGCTCGCCGCAGACCGAGCAACGCTCGATCCGCCGCCGCGCCAGGGCCGTTCCGTAATCGCGCAGCAGCCACCCCAGGCGGTGGGCCTCGTTCCAGGCCGCGACCAGGGGGCGCTTGAGGACGCCGGGCAAGGGAACTTTACTCATGTTTCGATAAGTCGAGACGGTCCCGCGGGCTTGACCGGAACGGCCGCCGCTCGGTACGATCGGTTCGCGCGATTGGCAAAGGACGACGCCCGCGCGAGCCTCCGATTAGACGACGTTTCAAGGCGGGGATCAATGGCCTACGCGACGACCGTTCCGCGGCACAAGACGAAGGTGGTCGAAGTCGGCGGAGTCCCGGTCGGCGGGGACGAGCCGATCCTGGTGCAGTCGATGACGACCACCAACACCTTCGACGCCGAGGCCACCCTGGCCCAGATCCGCAAGCTGGAGGAGGCCGGCTGCGAGGTCGTCCGCGTCACCGTCCCCAAGAAGGAGGACGTGGAGGGGGTCAAGGCGATCCGCGATCACATCAAGATCCCCCTGATCGCCGACATCCATTACGACTACCGCATGGCCCTGGCCTGCCTGGAGGCGCGCGCGCCCTCGGGCCGCCGCGCGGTCGACAAGATCCGGATCAACCCCGGCAACATCGGCGGCGAGGAACGGTTCAAGGAGGTCGTCCGCAAGGCCCGCGACGCCGGCGTGCCGATGCGGATCGGCGTCAATTCCGGCAGCCTTGAGAAAGACCTGGTCGACAAGTACGGCTTCCCCTGCCCGGAGGCCCTGGTCGAAAGCGCCCTGCGGCACATCGAGACGGCCGAGTCGCTGGGGTACAAGGAGATCATCGTCAGCCTCAAGGCCAGCCACGTCCCCACGGCCGTCGCCTGCTACTCCCTGTACGCCCGGCAGGCCGATTATCCGACCCACGTCGGCATCACCGAGGCCGGCTCCCGCGAGTACGGCACCCTCAAAAGCGCCGCCGGCATCGGCGCGATCCTGCTCAAGGGGATCGGCGACACCATCCGGGTCTCGCTCCTGGGCGATCCGGTGCCGGAGATCGCCGCCGGGTTCGACATCCTCCGCGCCTGCGACCGCCGCGTCACCAAGCCCGAGATCGTCGCCTGCCCCACCTGCGGCCGACTCGACATCGACCTGGAGCGGATCGTCGCCGAGGTCGAGGAGAAGATGAAGGGGTTCAAGAACCCCTTGCGAATCAGCATCCTCGGCTGCCTGGTCAACGGCTTCGGCGAGGCCAAGGAGGCCGACATCGGCATCGCCGCCGGCTCGGGCAAGGGAGTCATCTTCAAGCGCGGCGTCCCCATCCGCCAGGTCAAGGAGGCCGAGATGGTCGCCGCCCTGCTTGAAGAGGTCGAGCGGTTCGACGAATACGTCCCCCCCCTCCCCTCCTACGTCGAGCGCGAGAAGCGCAAGGCCGCCAAGGCCGCCGGTCTGCCCATCGCCCAGTGAAAGTCTGTCGCCGTAAGCATGTGAAGGACGACCATAACGGTCTTCCCCCCTCGCGGGGGAAGACAGACGCCGAAGGCGTCAGATGAGGGGGACGACACGACCGGAAGCCGCCGACCAGTCAAAAACCGACCCGGACGGCTCAAGATCGCGACGGCCCTTGTTCCCGTCCCCCCTCATCCGGCCCTTCGGGCCACCTTCCCCCGCGAGGGGGGAAGGCCGTTCTTTCCGACGTCTTCCCCCCTCGCGGGGGAAGACAGACCGCGAAGCGGTCAGATGAGGGGGACGACGCGCCAGACGACCGTTGGGATTCGCGAAAGCCCGTCCGGAAGCCCTGGACGTCGACGGCGTTTTGGCTCGCCCCCCCTCATCCGGCCCTTCGGGCCACCTTCCCCCGCGAGGGGGGAAGGCCGTTCTTTCCGACGTCTTCCCCCCTCGCGGGGGAAGACAGACGCCGAAGGCGTCAGATGAGGGGGACGACGAGCGCGAGGGCCGTCGGAAGTTCGAAAGCCCGCCCGACCGGCGCCGCGTCCCAACGGCCGTCTGGCTCGCCCCCCCTCATCCGGCCCTTCGGGCCACCTTCCCCCGCGAGGGGGGAAGGCCGTTACGCCCATCGCGATACCCTTATGGGACATGCATCTGATCGGCCCTTTCAAGCGGGCGCGGCCTCGCGCGCCCGGCGGAGGGCGCGGACGAATTCCGGCGTCGCGCCGCAGCAGCCGCCGACGAACGCCGCGCCGGCCTCGACAAGCGCCGGCAGGAACGCGGCGAACTCCTCGGGCGCGGTCGGATGGACGGCGCGACCGGCGCGGAACGTCGGCAGTCCGGCGTTGGGCTTGATCCAGACGCCGCGGCCGGTCGCGGCTCGCAGGCGGCGGCAGATCGCGACGAACTCGGCCGGCCCGGCCCCGCAGTTGGTGCCGACGGTCGCCACCCCCTCCTCGGCCATCGCGCGGGCGACGTCCTCCGGCGATGCGCCGTCGGCCGTTCTCGGCTCGCCCGAACTCGTATCGAAATAGAACGAGGCGACGACCGACAAGCCGGTCCCGATCGCCGCGCGGACGGCCAGCCGAGCCTCACCGACGCCGCCGAACGTCTCCAGGACGATCCCGTCGACCCCGCCGTCGGCCAGCGCGCGAGCCTGAAGGGCGAAGGCGTCCGAAACCCGCCGCGCGACTTCGGCCGTTCCGGCGTCCAACGCGCGGCCGAGCCCCGTCGGGCCGATCGAGCCGTAGACCAGCGTACCGCGCGAGGCGGCCCGACGCGAAAGCTTCGCCCCTTCCTCGTTGATCCGACGCGCCCGGTCGGCCAGGCCGAACCGGGCCAGGGAGAGCGGGTTGGCCTGAAACGTGTTGGCGAGGATCGCCTCCGCGCCGGCCTCGACGTAAGACCGGGCGACGGCCGCCACGTCGTCGGGCCGCGAGAGGTTCCAGGCGTCGGCCGATTCGCCGACGGCCAGCCCCCGCCGCTGCAATTCGGTGGCCCAGCCGCCGTCGAGAATCATAACCCGCCGCGCGTCGTCGCGCCCGGTCATGGCGCGAGGTACGCGACGATCGCCGCGGCCATCGCGATCAACATCGACTGTGTGATGATCCGCCAGGAGGTCCGGCCGTCCAGTTCGCGCGATTCCTCGTCCTCGATCCGCTCGGTTCGGCCGGCCTCCTCGCCAAAGCCGGCGACCCCTCCCAGGCCGTAGTTGACGCAGAAGTTCCGGCGAGCCTGAAGAAACCCCAACGCCGCCATCAAGGCCGGGCCGCCGACCCAGAGCCGAACCGGCCGCGGCGCGTCCGCCCAGATGAAATACCCCCAAAGCGCCGCGCCGCCGACCAGCCCCGCCCAGCCGACGAGCCATCGCAGCCGGACCTCGGCGCGGCCAATGTTGCAGACGCCCGGAACGTACTGAGTCGGAGACGACACGGGTTGGGAGTCCAAAACGACGTTGAAACGGTGGTTGCGGACGATTCTTGAGTCGCGGGGTCTTTCGAGCGCGACGCCATGTTGCCCTGTCGAAAACCTAAGTATCGGGCGATGATGAACATCCCTTCTCCCCTTGTGCAAGATTATTCGTGGGACTCGTAAATCGTTATGGTGCCGGGTGTTGTCGCAAATCAGCCCAAGCCCGCCCTAAGTCATTGGACGGTTGGGTGATCGGACGAGGCATCCGGGATCGTTCTTGGACTTACGTCACTCACGAATAATCTTGCCTTGTGGGAGAAGGTGGCCGAAGGCCGGATGAGGGGTCGACCGGCATCGCGTCTGGCGATCGACCCCGACTTTGAAGTCCGCGGCTTCCTGTCGCGCCACCCCTCATCCGCCCCCGCGGGGCACCTTCTCCCACAAGGGGAGAAGGGATTATGCACACTTGCTCTTGGTGGTTTTCGACAAAGCGCCATCGTATCGATACCGAGTCGAGCCCGCCGCGGCAAGTTTCGGCCCCGATGCTCCACGCGCTTGACGCCCTCGCCTCCAGGCTTGTAGCATCCGACGACTTTCACAGAACCAAGGAACGTCCATGCGCATCCAGATCGACGGCCCCGGCCGGGAATCGAGCCCGAGGCCATGACTTCACAAGCCTCCGTCTCCTCGATGCAAGGGAAAGTCGTCCTCATAACCGGGGCGACCGCCGGGATCGGCTACGTCGCCGCCCGAGAGTTGGCTCGCGCCGGCGCGCGGGTACTGCTTGGCGGACGTACTCGGCAATCGGCCGACGACGCGATCAGTCGCGTTCGCGACGAAGTTCCAAACGCCGATCTGGAACCCCTCGCCGCCGACCTTTCGGCCCTGGCCGAGGTCCGGAAGCTGGCCGCGGACGTGGCGGCCACGACCGATCGCCTCGACGTCCTGGTCAACAACGCCGGCGGCATCTTCCTCGACCGGAGGGAGACCGTCGACGGGTTCGAGATCACCTTCGCGGTCAACCACCTGGCCCCGTTCCTGTTGACGAACCTGCTTCTGCCGCTTGCGCGGTCGACCCCCGCGGCGCGGATCGTCACCGTGGCCTCGGAGGCGCATCGGGGCGTGACGCTGGATTTCGACGATCTTGAGGGGAAACGGCGTTTCGGCGGTTGGCGGGCCTACCAGCGGTCGAAGCTCGCCAACGTCCTCTTCACCCGCGAGCTGGCCGGCCGGCTCAAGGGAGAGCCGATCACCGTCAACTGCCTCCATCCCGGCTACGTGAACACGCGGTTCTTCCGCGACGCCACCTGGAAGGGGGCGGTCATGAGGGGCTTCGCGAACCTCTTCGCGATCACGCCGGAGCGGGGCGCGGAGACGACGGTCCACCTCGCGTCCTCGCCCGACGTCGCGGACGTCACCGGCGGGTACTTCGCGAAGTGCAGGCCCGCCGTCCCCTCGGCGGCGGCCAGGGACGACGCCGCGGCGCGACGGCTCTGGGACGTCAGCGCGGCGATGACCGGACTGAACGACGGCGGTTGACCCGTTCGACGACGCCTCCCTATCATTTCAGCAGGGATTCCAGGACCGCGGCGGCTCGCGCCGCGATCGAGCCCGTGGGACGAGGGCGAGACGGCGTGTCGCGATACGAGATCGAGTTCGGGTCGGAACGGGTGGCGGTCGATTTGGCCGACGAGGCGGAGGTCGAGGTCTTCTCGCCCCCCGCGGGCCTGGCGCCGGCCGCCGCGGAGGCGGCGCTGCGCGAGGCGCTGGAGAATCCGACCCATTATCCGCCCCTGCGCCAACACGTCGTGCCGGGCGACCGGGTCGCGATCGCCCTGGACCCGGACCTGCCCGCGCCTCGGGCGATTCTCGACGTGGTGACGGACGTCCTGGAATCGGCCGGCGTCGAGCCCGAGGCGATCACGATCGTCGAGGCCGCGCGGCGCGACTCCCCCTCGGTCTCCGGCGACCGCGGCGAGGTCGCCGAGGTCCACGACCCCTCCAACCCCGAGCGGTTGGCCTACCTCGCGACGACCGCGGCGGGGAGCCGCGTCTATCTCAATCGCACCCTGATCGACGCCGACGTGGTGGTCCCGGTAGGGCTGCTGCGTCGCGACCCGATCGCCGGCGCGCATGGGCCCTGGAGCGTCCTGTTTCCAGGGTTGAGCGACGCGGCGACCCGCGAGGCGCGACGGCGGGCGCGCGAGGCCGAGACCGACGCCGAGGCGTTCGAGGTCGGCGGGCTGCTGGGCTCGCGATTCCAGGTGGGGGTCGTCGCCGGCGCGGGAGGGCCCGCCGGGTTCGTCGCCGGGCTCGCCGAGAGCGTGCGCGACGCGGGCCTCGCGGCGGTCGAGCGCGCCTGGGGGTTCCATCCCCGAGAGCGAGCCGAGACCGTGGTGGTCGGCGTCGGCGACGCCGAGTCCCCCGGCGGGCTCGCCGAGTTGACGGCCGCGCTTTCGGTCGCGACCAAGCTAGTCCGTCGCGGCGGTCGGATCGTCGCGTTTTCAAGGGTCGCGGGCGAGTTCGGGCCGGCCCTCGCCCGGCTGGCCGCCGCCGGCGAGGAGGGACGGTCGCGACGGCTCCCGCGCGGCCGCGAGGCCGACGAGGACCACCCGCTCGCGCTGGGCCTGCTGGCCGCGCTCGACTGGGCCGACGTCTACGTCCTGAGCCGCCTGGATCCCGACGGCGTGGAGGGGCTCGGCCTGGTCCCGTTCGAGCGTCCCGAGGAAGGGGCCCGGCTCGCCGCGCGCTCGCGGTCGTGCCTGCTGGTCGGCCGCGCCGAACGGGTCCGAGCCCAGGCCGCCGACGATTAGACCGATTACGCGGTCGACCTTGCCCGGATCCACCGACGGGGCTAAGATTGGCTTGACGGTCGGGGTCTCCCCCGTTCCTCGTTCGGGTCTGGCTTTCAGGGACACATCTCCATGCCCCGACTTGCATTACGTCCGCTCTCACTCATCGCGATCCTGTTCTTGATGGCCGCGATCGTGGGGGCCCAGGCCCCCGCGCCGACCGGCGAGGAGCAGGAGATCGCCCGCACCGTGGTCACGCTCCTGGAGCGGGGCCACATGGCCCACCCCGTCATCGACGACGAGATCGCGGCCAAGTGGTGCGACAACTTCCTCAAGGACCTCGACCCCCAGAAGTACTACTTCCTCAAGTCCGACGTCGAGGAGTTCCGCAAGGAGGCGACCGACCTGGACGACCAGATCCGTCGCGGCGACGTCGGCTTCTCCCGCAAGGTCTTCGAACGCTTCCTCGCCCGCCAGGACGAACGGTACAAGACGGTCATGGACCTGCTCTCCAGGCCGTTCGACTTCGACAGGGACGAATACGTCGTCGACGACCCCGACCTGCTCGACTACCCCGAGACCAAGGCCGAGGCCGACGAGCGCTGGCGGAAGAAGCTGAAGCTGGAACAACTCGGCTTCCGGATGGACGACTCGCTGAAGCCGGAGGAGATCGTCCACAAGCTCCAGGTCCGCTACCGCGACCGCAACCGGATCTTCCATCAACTCGATTCGGGGGATCTGCTTGAGATCTACCTGTCGAGCCTGACCCGGACCTTCGACCCCCACTCGTCCTACCTGGGCCCCAAGACCCTGGAGGACCTGCTCAACCAGTCGCTCCACCTGTCGCTTGAGGGGATCGGCGCGTCGCTGGGGAGCGAGGACGGCTACGCCGTGGTCAAGGAGATCGTCCCCAACGGCCCCGCCGACAAGGACGGCCGGCTCCAGCCCGACGACAAGATCATCGGCATCCGCAACGACGACGGCTCCGAGACCAGCCTGGTCGAGAAGAAGCTCGCCGACGTGGTCCGCTACATCCGCGGCCCCAGCGACACCGTCGTCAAGCTGATCGTCCAGACCGGCGACTCCAAGGAGTTGAAGGAGTACGCCATCACCCGCGGCAAGGTCGAGCTGACCGAACAGCACGCCAAGGGGAAGGTGCTCCGGATCAAGGCCGAGGGCCGCGAGGTCAAGGTCGGCGTCATCAACCTGCCCGCCTTCTACGGCGACACCATGGCCATCGTCCGCGGCGACCCCAACGCCGTCTCCGCCACCATCGACTGCAGGCGGCTGCTCGACGAGTTCAAGGCCGAAGGCGTCGAGGCGGTGATCGTGGACCTGCGCGACAACGGCGGCGGCCTGTTGGAGGAGGCCAAGACCCTCTCCGGGCTGTTCATCGACACCGGCCCGGTCGTCCAGGTGAAAGACGCCGTCGGCGTCAAGCCCCTGCGCGACGACGACGAGGGGACGGCCTGGGACGGCCCGTTGGTGGTCCTGATCAACAAGTCCAGCGCCAGCGCGTCGGAGATCTTCACCGGCGTCATCGCCGATTACGGCCGCGGCCTGATCATCGGCGACGCCAGCACCTTCGGCAAGGGGACGGTGCAGAGCATCGTCGAGATCGGCGACAAGCTGCGCCGCGGGCCGGAACGGCTGAAGCTCGGGGCCTTGAAGCTCACCATCCAGCAGTTCTTCCGGGCCAACGGCGACAGCACCCAGATCCACGGCGTCGCCCCCCACGTCCATCTCCCCTCCCTGCGCGACTCGATGGACTACAGCGAGGAGAAGATGGACAACGCCCTCAAGTTCCAGAAGGTCGCCCCCCTGACCCACGAGGAGTGGAACCGCACCCCCGAGGACCTGGTCGCCGCGCTCAACGCCCGCTCCGCCGAGCGCCGCAAGGACGACCCCGGCTTCCAGAAGCTGGAGGGGCGGATCAAGCAGTACCTCGCCCGCAAGGCCAAGCACCAGATCCCGCTTGAGGAGGCCAAGTTCAAGGCCGAGTTCATCCCCGACGACGAGGAGAAGGCCGCCGAGGAGAAGGAGAAGAAGGACAAGCTCGCCAAGAAGAAGTACAGCGAGCGCGAGGTCTGGTCCTCCGACTTCTACAACGACGAGATCCTCCGCGTCGTCGGCGACTACCTGACGCTCGGCTCCAAGGTCCTCGCCGCCGGCCCCGTCGCCGCGGCCGACGAGTGAGCGAACCGAACGGTCGTCTTGAAACCTCGCGCGGGCCGGTCGATCCCCTCGACCGGCCCGCGACGTTTCGAAGTCGAAGCCCGCGCCGTTCTCAGTTCACCACGTTGATCGGCGCGCCGGCCGCGAAGGCGGCGACGTTGGCGACGGTGGCCTCCATCAGTCGGGCGCGCGACTCGTCGGTGGCCCAGGCGATATGCGGGGTGATGATGCAATTCCTGGCCGCGAGCAATGGGTTGTCGGGGACGATCGGCTCGCGCGAGACCACGTCCACCGCCGCGCCGGCGATGACTCCGGCGCCGAGGGCGTCGGCGAGGTCCCGCTCGACGACCAGCGCGCCGCGGGCGGTGTTCACCAGGTAGGCGGTCGGCTTCATCCGTCGCAAACGGGCGGCGTCCACCATTCCCGAGGTGGCCGGCGTCAGCGGGCAGTGCAGACTTACGACGTCGGCCCGCTCGAACAGCGCGTCAAGGCCGACGGCCGGAACGAGGTCGTCGGGGGCGGGCTCGCGGCCGCTGGGACGGTGCGCGATCACCGACATCCCGAACGCCCCGGCGATCGTCGCGACCTTGCGGCCGATCCGGCCCAGGCCGACGATCCCCATCGTCTTGCCCGCCAACTCCACCAACCGCGTCTTGCGCATCGAGAAGTCCGACTGGGCGGACCACTCGCCCGCGAAAACGGCGTCGTGGTGCGGACCCACCTGCATCGTCAGTTCCAGCAGCAGGGCGAAGGTCATCTGCGCGACCGAGTCGGTGCTGTAGCCGCGGACGTTGGAGACCGTCACGCCCCGCCTCCGCGCCTCGGCGACGTCCACGACGTCGAAGCCGGTGGCGGTGATGGCGATGAACTTCAAGTCGGGCAGCCGGGCGAGCGTCGGCTCGCGGATCGCGCACTTGTTGAGGATCAGGACCTCGGCCCCGGCGGCGAACCCCAGGACCTCCTCGGGCGCGCTTACGGCGTGATAGGCGACCCGGCCGTAAGGATCGAGGGCGGACCAGGCCCGGGGGTCGTCGTAGAGGGTCCCGCCGTCGAGCACGACGATCTTCACGGCGCGCCATCCGTTCGAAAAGAGCTGACCGTCACGGATTTTGGGGGTGGTGGACATAACGGCCTTCCCCCCTCGCGGGGGAAGGTGGCCCGAAGGGCCGGATGAGGGGGGGGCGAGACAAAACGCCATCGACGTCCAGGGCCTCCCGG
>Ga0209916_1001012_pt1 | contig 30661 bp, 30 predicted proteins | sample ThiBio_1000_plan_FD_183956 | JGI IMG/M metagenome (GOLD analysis project Ga0209916, IMG submission 183956) | Wastewater bioreactor microbial communities from Cape Town, South Africa - Thiocy_solids_2 (SPAdes) | ecosystem: Engineered > Bioreactor > Thiocyanate-remediating > Anaerobic-Aerobic ... | reverse complement strand
GACGCCGCTTCGGCGAGGTGGTGCGGCTGGAGATCGCGACCGGGATGAACCCGCGGCTGCGTCACGAGTTGATCGGCGCGCTGCGCCTCGAAGACCGCGAGGTGTACGACATCGACGGGCTGCTGGACCTCGCCGACCTCTCCGAGATCGCCGACGCCCCCGGCCACGCCGAGCTGCGCTACTCGCCCTGGACGCCGGTCACCCAGCCGCGACTGCAGGGCGAGGAGGAGGGCTCGGTCGACATGTTCCGGGAGATCCGCCACGCCGACCTGCTCGTCCACCATCCCTACGACTCCTTCGCGAGCTCGGTCGAACGCTTCGTCGAGCAGGCGGTCGAAGACCCCGACGTGCTGGCGATCAAGCAGACCGTGTACCGGACCAGCGACGACTCGCCGCTGGTGCCGGCGCTGATCCGCGCCTCCGAACGCGGCAAGCAGGCGGTCTGCATGGTGGAGCTGAAAGCGCGCTTCGACGAGGAGGCGAACATCCACTGGGCGCAGGCGCTGGAGGAGGCGGGGGTCCACGTCGTCTACGGGATCCCCGGGCTGAAGACGCACGTGAAGGCGATCCTGGTCGCCCGCCGCGAGGGCCGGCAGGTGCGCGAGTACGTCCACATCGGCACCGGCAACTACCACGCCAAGACGGCCCGCCTCTACACCGACTTCGGTCTCTTCACCGCCGACCCCGACATCGGCGCCGACGTCGCCGAGATGTTCAACTTCCTCACCGGTTACGGGCGCCCCGCGGAGTACCGCAAGATGCTGGTCTCGCCGACGACGATGCGGGACCGCTTCATCGAGGAGATCGAGGCGACGATCGCCGCGCACGAGGCCGGGGAGGAGGCGCGGATCGCGCTGAAGATGAACTCGCTGGTCGACGCGGGGTGCATCCGGGCGCTCTACCGCGCCTCCCAGGCGGGCGTGCCGGTCGACCTCAACGTGCGCGGGATCTGCTGCCTGAAGCCGGGCGTGCCGGGCGTCTCGGAGAACATCCGGGTGGTCTCGATCGTCGGCCGCTTCCTCGAGCACTCGCGCGTCTACACCTTCCGCCGCGGCGAGGAGACGCGGGTGCTGATGGGCTCCGCCGACATGATGCCGCGTAACCTCGACAGCCGGGTCGAGCTGGTCGCGCCGGTCGAAGACCCGGGGCTGCGGGCGGAGATGATCGACGTGCTGGAACGCTGCTTCGCCGATAACTCGAACTCCTGGGACCTGGGGTCGGACGGCGAGTGGACGCGGATCCGGCGGGGAGAGGACGAGCCGCGGCGCGACGTGCAGACCGAACTGCGCGAGCGGGCGGCGACGCGGGCCGCCGAGCAGCTGGCGACGGCGACGAGCCCCGCGGCCGCGACCGCGGTGACCAGCTGACGAGGGGCGCCGGATGGCGACTAGGATGTCGTCGGTGGCGCGCTTCTCGCTTCTACCCCACGATCAGACCTTTTTCGATCTATTCGTGGAGGCGGGGAAGAACAGCGTCCATTCCGCCCAACTGCTCGACCGGCTGATGCGCGAGTGGCCTGACGCCGGGACGCTCCACCAGGACATCGTCGAAACCGAGCACCGTGGGGACAAGGTCACCCACGAAATCATCAAAAGGCTGAATACGACCTTCGTCACGCCGATCGACCGCGAGGACATCTACGGACTGGCGACCCAGCTCGACGACATCGTCGACTTCACCGAGGAGGCAGCCGACTTCCTCGGGCTCTACCAGGTGGAGGCGCCGATGGACCAGGCTGGGGCGCTGACCGGGGTGCTGGTGCGCTCCTGCGAAGCGCTCGCCGAGGGGCTGGAGAACCTGCCGTCGTTCAAGGACCTCGACCAGTACTGGATCGAGGTCCACCGGCTGGAGAACGAAGGCGACCGGATCTCCCGCGACGCGGTGGCGGCGCTCTTCACCGACGCGATCGACCCGATGTTCGTGATCCGCTGGAAGGACATCTTCGGCGTGCTCGAGGAGGCGATCGACGCGACGGAGAACGCGGCGCAGATCCTCGAGGGGATCGTGATCAAGAACTCGTAGGGGGCGCCGCCAGGGTTCGGTCGCCTGTATCACTTTTGTGGCGGATTCGTGAACGCCCGCCGTCTCGGGTATTTGTTCCGGGCAGTGAGCTCTGACGTCATCCTCGTCATCGTCATCGGCGCTGCCCTCGCCTTCGACTTCACCAACGGCTTTCACGACACCGCGAACGTCGTCGCGACCTCGATCTCGACCGGGGCGGCGCGGCCGCAGGTGGCGATCGCCGCCGCCTCGCTGCTGAACTTCGCCGGCGCGTTCATCTCGATCTCGGTCGCCGCGACGGTCGCCAACGACGTCGTCGACGCCGCCGTGATCACGCCGACGATCGTCTTCGCCGGGCTGATCGGGGCGATCTCCTGGAATCTCGTCACCTGGTATTTCGGGCTGCCATCGAGCTCCTCGCACGCGCTGATCGGCGGCGTCGTCGGCTCGGCGGTCGCCGCCTCGGGCTTCCAGGTGGTGCTCGCCGAAGGGCTGATCGGCAAGGTGCTGATCCCGGCGATCATCGCGCCGCTGCTCGCCTTCGTCGCCGCGGGTGCCTCGATCGGCCTCGCCTACCGGGTGATCGGCAAACAGCGGCCGGGGATCGTCAGCCGCGGCTTCAAGTACGGGCAGGTCCTCTCCGGCGGGATGCTGGCGCTCGCGCACGGCACCAACGACGCGCAGAAGACGATGGGGGTCATCACCCTGGCGCTGATCGCCAACGGCAGCCTCGGTGCGGGGTCGAATCCGCCGATCTGGGTGATCGCCTCCTCGGCGGCGGCGATCGCGCTCGGCACCTACAGCGGCGGCTGGCGGATCATCAAGACGACCGGCACGAAAATCATCAAGATGGACGCGGCGCAGGGATTCACCTCGCAGGGGGCGGGGGCGGCGGTGATCCTCGCCTCGACCCACTTCGGCTTCCCGCTGTCGACCACGCACGTGATCAACGGCGGCGTGATGGGGGCCGGGGCGGCGAAACGGCTCTCGGCGGTGCGCTGGGGCGTGGCCGGGAACATCGTCACCGCCTGGGTGCTGACGCTGCCCGCGGCGGCGGCGATCGGCGCGGCGACCTACGGGGTGACGAGCATCTTCGGCAGCGGCGCCGTCGGGCCGGTGGTGGTGACGGTGGCGGCGCTCGGGGGGATCGGCGCGGCCTTCGTGCGGCGTGCCCAGCGCGGCGCGCCGGTCCCGGTGCAGAGCGGGTGAGGGGGATGCCGGGGCTGGCGGAGATCGTCGAGACGAAGGAGCTGGTGCAGACCGTTGTCTTTGCCTTCATCGCCGGGGTCGGGGTGACGGCGATCTTCTCGGTGGCGATCTGGGGGGTGGCCCGCTTCGTCGACCTGAGCCAGGAAGACCGTCCGGTGGCCGCCACCGCCGCCGCGGCGATCGCGACGCTCTCCTTGTTGGTGGTCATGGCGGCCGTGGTGATCGGCGTGATCGTCATGACCAGTAAGTAATTCGACGACCGGTTGACGGGTCGGAGTACGATTTGTGACGTGAAGGCCGCGCGAAACGTCGCGATCATCATGCTTCTGGCGCTCGGAGTCGCGTTCATCCCGGGAGGTGGCAACGCGGTCGACACCGTGATGACCGCGATCGTGATGGCGTTCCTGGCCGGGATCACCTGGATGCTCTACACGCTGAGCCGCCAGAACCAGCTCACCCTGGCGACCCTGAGCGACGGCCGGCGAGCGATCTTCTACGGCGCCTTCGGAATGCTGGCCCTGCTGATCGCGGGCCAGGACAAGCTCTGGTCGAGCGGCGGCGGCACGCTCCTCTGGATCCTCCTCCTGGCGGCCTCAGTGGTCGCGATCTGGCGGATCTGGACCGAGGCGAACACTTACTAGGCGGCGATTCCTCCGGTCCGCGCTGGTGAGGCGGGAGGGCCGGGGCCGGAGGCGCGCTCGGAAGGCCCGCCAAGCGAGTTCGCACTTCTCCGCGCTATCCGCGGATTTCTGCGAACTCACCCCGCAGGCTGGCGCACGGGAGGGACGGGGCCCCGCAAGCTGTCGCCCGGGGAAGGACGCGCCCCTCTCGCCACGGCCCGGGCAGGCTGTGGCCGTGGCGAGAGGGGCGGGTGTGCGGAAGGTGTGGAGGGACGTGCGCGGGAGCGTCACGGGAGTGCGTCGGGAGGGTCACGGAACCGTGACGGAGGTCAGACCTCGTCACAAAGAGCGTGAGAACTCCACTCTTCCTCCCGTGTTGTGCAACACCGACCTACGCGCTGCGTGTATTGACCCCCCTATAGGGGCCCTAAAACACGCAGCGCGTTTCCGGCCCTTGATCTGGGGCCCGAAAAGGGCCTCTGAGGGCCGGAAAGTGTGACGTTCCCGGCATCTTCGTCAACGATCCGGGCGAGGTGTGGAGGCTCCCCGACCCGATCGTCACGTAAGTCCGACTTCGCATCGTCCCTGTGCCGCCTCTCCCACGAACGCCTCACGTCCTGGGCTCCTCATGGGGGTCACAGCCTGCCAGGACCCCCATGAGGAGCCCAGGACCTCCCTCGGACAGCCGGCAGCGCCGCGGAGCCCCGCCGACCGCCCACCCGCCCCCCGAATCCGCCCGGGGCGGGCCAACCCGAGCCCCTGAACCCCCGCAAACCGGCCGTCGTGCCACTTCCGGCACACAATTGGTCCGCAATTGATCCTTTCTGCGCACCACACGCGCGCATTTCGTCTTCAGGGTGGTTGGCGTGCCACCCAGGAGCGCCGACAACACGAGTCACGGGGAACGAGGGACGGCCTCGGTCGAGCTGGTCGCGGCCGTGCCCTTCCTGTTGCTGGCGCTCGCCGCCGCGGCCCAGATAGCGCTCGCCGGCCAGGCCCTCTGGTCGGCGAGCGTGGCCGCGCGGGCCGGGGCGCGGGCGGCGCTGGTCGGCGCTGACCCGAAGGCCGCGGCACGTCGGGCGCTGCCCGCGACGATGCGCGACGGGGCGGTGGTCGAGGACGAAGACGATGGCGCGATCTCGGTGAAGGTGCCGGTTCCGACCCTGCTGCCGCGACTGCCCGAGGTGACGGTAGACGCGCGGAGCGGACTGGGGGACGGCGATGGCTGAGGTCTCTCGATCCCTGCGCGCCCGAGATGTACCCCTGCGCGCCCGAGACGCCTCACCCCGCGCGCCTCATGCCGCGCGGGCCATCCGTCCATCGCTGCGCGCCGAGACCGGCCAGGCGACCGTCGAACTCGTCGCGGCCGTCCCCGCGCTGCTCCTTGCCGCCTTGATCTCGCTCCAACTTCTGGCTGCCGGATACGCCCTGACCTTGGCCGACGGCGCCGCCGAGGCGGGCGCGCTGGCGCTGGCCGAGGGGGGCTCGGCCGCCAAGGCGGCCCGCGACGCGCTGCCGGGCTGGGCCGACGGCAACGTGTCGGTGGCGGTCGAAGGCGAAGAGGTCATCGTCCACCTCCGCCCACCGTCCCCGTTCGGCACGATCGCCGACCACCTCGCCGTCACCAGCACGGCGAGCGCGAGGTCCGCCGAATGAGCCGCGATCCGGCGACGGCCGAGACTCCGATCAACTTCGGCCCGGTCGTACTGGGGCGTGAGTCGACGTCGAACGGCGCCTTCGGCCGCCCCGTCGATGGCGTCTTCACCGCCCCGCGCAACGGCACGGTGGTCTTGGTGACCTCGGTGGGCGGGGCTGAGGGCTCGCGGGGTGCCGCCGCGGCGCTCTCCTGCGCCGGATCAGGGGTCGAGCAGGCGGCGCTGCTGGTCGACGTCGGCGGCCGGGTCCCGCGGCCGACCCTGATCGCCTCCGCCTCCGCGCACCGGCTCGAGGAGCGCCTCGCGGCGCGCCTGCCCGCCTTGCGCCCGGCGGCACGCGGGGAGGTGTGTCACCTCTCGGTCACCGGCGACGAGAACGGTCTGGCGGCGGCCGGCACCGCGGTCACGGCCGCCAGCGGCGGCCTCGCGGTCGTCCACGTCGCACCGGCTCTGCTCCAAACCCTGCTCGAGGCGCCGGGAGCGCCGCGCCCCGACGCGGCTCTCCTGCGCGCCGACCTGGAGGACGCGCGGCCGTTGGTCGCGCTGGCGGTCGACGACCTGCTCCGGCGCGGCCTCCGCGTCGCGGTGCTGAAGCACCGGCTCGGCTGGGTGGCGGAGCGGCGCGCCGGGTTCGGCGCCCTCGGCAGCGACTCCGGCGGGCTGCCGGAGCCACTGCTGCGGCGACTGCTCGATCTGGGGCCTAAGGGGTGACGGCGTGCCAGGTGCCGACGTCCTTGAATCCCTCGCCGTTCGCCTGCCCCTTGGCGCTGTCGCCGTCGAAGGTGTAGAGCGGCCGGCCCCGGAAGGTCACCTGGATCTTGCCTTCCGGACGCCGCACCGTGCCGAGCTTGACCGGTCCCTTCGGCGTGGTCCCGCGGGCGACGACGAGCGGGATCCAGGTCGAGGTGCAGGAGCCGGTGCAGATGAACTTGCCGTTCTTCTCGACGCTCAGGCTGTAGAGGGTCAGGCCCTTGCTGTTGGTGAGGACGGTCTTGTGGAGGCTCGGGGCGGTGGCCTCGCGGACGACGGTCTTGCTGCCGTGCGCGAGCGCCGCCGGCACGGCGATGGCGCCGACCGCGAGGACGGCGGCAAGGGCGAGGGCGGCGAGGCCGCGTGCGCGGCGCGTCGTCGTTCGGGATCGAGTTCGGTGCATCGGATCAGCTCCTTCGTCGGGATGTTCTGCCGGAGGTACGGAGCGAGTACGGAGAAGGTTCGGAGGCCGCGCGAGACAGGCGTTCGGATCGGTGCCCGTCAGCTCCGAGGTTGGACCGCGGCGGCCGGCGACGAGTCGGGCCAGGCTCTCGTCCTCGCGCTCGGCGGCTGCTTCGTCCTGATCGCGGCAGCCATCGCCCTGGTGGCGATCGCCGGGGCGGTCACCGGCAAAGGCCGTGTCCAGCGGGCGGCCGACCTGGCCGCGATCTCGGCGGTGCGCTCGATGCGCGACGACCTGCCGAAGCTCCTCTCGCCGCCGCGCCTGCCGAACGGCGCGCCGAACCCGTCCCACATCGGGAAGTCGACCTACCTGGCGCGGGCGCGCGATGCCGCCGTCGCCGCCGGTCGTCACAACGAAGTCGGCCCGGGCCACCTGCGCATCGCCTTCCCCGACCGCTCCTCGTTCGCGCCGGTGCGGGCGAAGGCGACGGTGGTTGGGGAGCTGGACCTCGGCTCCGGTGCCCCGCCGGAGGTCGAGGCGAGCGCCGAAGCCGAAGCCGAAGCCGCGGCCCCGGTGACGAGCGCCGGCGGCGAAGGTCCGGCGGTGGCGAGCGGCGGCGGCTACAGCGGCCCGCTCGTCTACCGGAACGGCGAGGGCATGCGCCCGGACGTGGCCGCCGCCTACGACCGCATGTCAGCGGCGGCAGCCGCCGACGGGATCACGCTGATCGTCGTCTCCGGCTTCCGCTCCGACGCCGAACAGGCCGAACTCTTCGCCGCCCACCCCGACCCGAAGTGGGTCGCGCCGCCCGGCACCTCGCTGCATCGCTGCGCGACCGAGCTGGACCTCGGCCCCGAATCCGCCTACGGCTGGCTGGCCGCCAACGCCGGCCGCTTCGGCTTTCTGCAGCGTTATTCGTGGGAGGCCTGGCACTACGGCTTCACGGCCGGGCCGGCGCCCTGCTCGGACGCCGGCAACGCGGTGATGGGGCCGGGTCAGGACGCGGCTCCGCCCGGCGGCGCGACGCTGCCGAGCTTCGTCCCCGCCCGGTTCCGCGACCCGCTGGTCGATTCCGCCGCGAGGTGGAACGTCTCCGCGGCCCTGCTGGCGGCGCAGTTGATGGCCGAGAGCAACTTCAACCCCTTCGCGGTCTCGCCGGTCGGTGCCGAGGGGATCGCCCAGTTCATGCCCGACACGGCGGCCTCCTACGGCCTCGCGGATCCCTTCGACCCGGTCGAAGCGATCGACGCCCAGGCGCACCTGATGTCCGACCTGATCCACCAGTTCGGCTCCCCCGAGCTCGCCCTCGCCGCCTACAACGCCGGTCCCGCCCCGGTCGAAGCCTGCCACTGCGTCCCCGCGATCCCCGAGACGAGCGCCTACGTCGCCCGCATCATGGCCCTGCTGGGCGGCGCCGGCGCCCTGGTCGTCCCCGCCTTCGAAGTCCGCCTCGTCGCGTGAGCTCGGCGTCCCGTCCTCGACCCGTTGTCGGCGTTGCGCACCTGCGAAGTCGAGGGTGGCCGTGTGCTGTCTGCCGTTCGCTGTGGACGCGGTCCGGTCAGTGCCGCATATTCGACGGGATGGCTCTTCCCCTTCCTGATCACCTGCCGGGCTTCTACGCGTTCGGGATAGCGATCCTGGCCCTTTTGGGGTTCTCGTTGAAGCTCGCGTTTTGGGCCATTCGTGAAGTTCTCGACATCCGACGCGAACAGGTGGAATCCCGGCGCGAGACTTGAGCCACCCGCGTTCGTGGAGTTGGCCACACTCTGGCGTGGTCAAGGTAACGAAGGCGAACTTGAGTGGCCGGCCTCGCTCAGGGGGAGCCGGCGGCGGTCCGCTGGGCCTCGCGGACCTTGTTCATGTGCTCGTGGACGAAGCGGACGACGGTGGCGCCCTCGCCGACGGCGGTCGCGCAGCGCTTGATCGAGCCGGAGCGGACGTCGCCGGCGGCGTAGACGCCGGGGACGCTGGTCTCGAGGAGGCCCTCGGCGCCGGCGTCGGTGCCGGTCAGGACGAAGCCCTTCTCGTCGCGAGCGAGGCAATTGCCGAGCCAGGTGGTGCAGGGGGAGGCGCCGAGGAAGAGGAAGAGGAACGAGAAGGGGAGTTCGGAGCCGTCGGTGAGCTTGACGCTCTCGAGGCGGCCCTCGGTGCCGCGGAGCGCGCAGATTTCGCTGCGATCGCGGATCGCGACGCCGTAGCGGTCGAGCTCGTCGATCAGGTAGGCGGACATCGTCTCCGCGAGGTCGGCGCGGCGGTGCAGGAGGGTGACGAGGGCGCCGCCGCGGGCGAGCCACACCGCCGCCTGTGCCGCCGAGTTCCCACCGCCGACGACGCCGACCCGCTGGGCGCCGCAGAGCTGGGCCTCCGGCGGCCCGGCCGCGTAGAAGACGCTCAGGCCCTCGTACTCTTCGAGGTCGTCGACCGGCAGTTTGCGGTATTCGGCTCCGGTCGAGAGCAGCACCGCCTTGGCGAGGACTTCGCGATCGCCCTCCAGCTTCACCACGTGATCTCCCTCGCCGCCCGGTTCGAGCGAGAGCGCCCGGTACGGCGTCGCGGTGCGGGCGGTGAACTTGCGCGCCTGGGTGATCGCGCGGCTGATCAGTTCGGTGCCGCTGATCCCGGCCGGGAAGCCGAGGTAGTTCTCGATCCGCCGCGAGGTCCCGGCCTGGCCGCCGAGCACGTTGCTCTCGACCACCAGCGTGTTCAGGCCCTCCGAGGCCCCGTAGACCGCGGCGCCGAGCCCGGCGGGGCCGCCGCCGACGATCAGCAGGTCGACTTCTTCGCGCGGCGCCAGCTCGAGGCCGATGCCGAGCGCCCGCGAGAGCTCGCCGTGGCTCGGCCGCCGCAGGTCGACGCCGCCCGGCAGCCGCACCAGCGGGATCTCCTCCGGCGCGAGGTCGGCGACCAGCGCGGCCGCCTCGGCGTCCTCGACCGGGTCGCGCCAGGAGTAGGGGAGGCGCTGGCGTTTCGCGTACTCGACCAGGTCCCGGGTCGCCTGGTCCTGGGTCGGCCCGACGATCTCGATCCCGACCCCCTCGACGCGCTGCAGCGATTCGCGCCGCTGCACGAAGGCCGAGAGCAGCAGGTCGGAGAGGGCGCCGTCCTCGAACAGCAGGCCGCGCAGCGTTTCGCGGTCGACCTCGACGTAACGCAGCGGCTCGGTCACGACCGCGGTGAGGAAGACGGTCTGGCCGGAGAGCAGGTTCATCTCGCCGAGGAACCCGGAGGGCCCATGGCGGACGAGCTCGCGCCCGGTCGCGTCGAGGATCGCCGTCTCGCCCTCGCGGATCGCGATGAACGGGTAGACGGCGTCGCCGACCTCGAAGAGGATGTCGCCGACCGCCGCCGTCTTCTCCTCGCCGTGCTCGGCCAGCATGTCGATCTGCGACTGGGAGAGGACGCGGCTGACGGGACGGGTCACGCCCCCTAGGCTACGGACCTCGTCAACCGGGACACGAAACTTTGGAGGGACATTGCCGGACTACACGCACATGAACCTGAGCGAGGTCAAGGACTCCGCGCCGGGCTTCGGCGCCGACCAGTTCCAGGAGGCCCGCTTCGCCCGTGAAGACCTGGGGGCCGAGCAGGCCGGCCTCGCCCACATCAAGGTCAAGCCGGGCAAGCGGATGCCGTTCGGCCACAAGCACGACGAGGCCGAGGAGATCTACGTCGTGATCGCCGGCTCAGGCCGGATCAAACTCGACGACGAGATCGTCGACGTGGTCGAGCTCGACGCGATCCGCATCGCCCCCGAGGTCGCGCGCTGCATCGAGGCGGGCCCGGACGGCATCTCGGTCCTCGCCATGGGCGCCCATCACGACAACGACGGCGAAGTCCTGCCGAACTGGTGGGCCGACTGATGGCGGGCGTCGAGGTGCACGGCGTCGAGGGCATGCAGGGGATCGTCGGCCAGGAGATCGGCCCGAGCGCGCCGCGCGCGGTCACCCAGGAGCTGATCGACGGCTTCGCCGAGGTCTCCGGCGACCACCAGTGGATCCACGTCGACCCGGAGCGCGCGAAGAAGGAAAGCCCCTACGGGATGACGATCGCCCACGGCAACCTCACCCTGTCCCTGGCCGACAGCTTCCGCAAAGAGCTCATGCAGGCCGACGGCTTCGCGCTCGGCGTCAACTACGGCTGGAACAAGGTGCGCTTCCCGGCGCCGGTCCCGGTCGACAGCCAGATCGTCGGCACCGCCGAACTGGTCTCCTTCGACGAGCTCGAGGGCGGCTGGTGGCAGGCCGTGACCAAGTTCACGATCACGGTCGAGGGCGCCGCGAAGCCAAGCTTCGTCGGCGAATCGGTGACGCGCCTGATGGCCCCGCCAAGCTGAGCCCCGGGCCGCCGATGACCACCGCCGCGACCGTCGACCGCGACGATCCCGCCCACGCCGGACAGGCCGTCTACACCCGGAGCTTCCTCTCCGTCTACGACGCGATCGTCTACGGCTTCAACAGCCCGGTGCTGTGGCGCTGCCCGAAGTCACGCGTCGTCGAGCATTACGACGCCAACGTCTCCGCTCGCCACCTCGACATCGGGGTGGGGACCGGGACGTTGCTCGACGCCTGCCGCTTCCCGGTCGCCGCGCCGGAGATCACCCTGATGGACCTCAATCCGAACTCGCTCGCCGCGGCCTCCCACCGGCTCGCCCGTTACTCGCCGCGCACCCACCGCGCCAACGTCCTCGGGGACTGGCGCCTCGAACCGGGCACCTACGAATCCGTGGCCGTCACCCACATCCTCCACTGCCTGCCCGGCACGATGGCCGAGAAGGGCGTCGCCTTCGAGCACGCCCGGCGCGTCCTCGCCCCGGGCGGCACCCTCTTCGGCGCCACGATCCTGGCCAAGGACGTCCACCTCTCGCCCCTGGCCCGCGCCGTCACCGCGCTCAGCAACCGCCGCGGCATCCTCCACAACTGGGACGACGGCCCCGCCGAGCTCGACGCCGCCCTCGCGGGCGTCTTCCCGGACCGCACGGTCCGCGTCCACGGCACCGTCGCCCTTTTCACCGCCCAGGCCCCACGTTGACGGGCCGAAAACTCAACTATGGCTTGAGTTTTCGGCCCATCAACATCGTCAGCGGCCCTGGAACTCGGGCTTTTCGCCGCTGAAGAAGGCTTTGATGCCGGCGCGGGCGTCCTCGGTGGCGATGCCGTCGGCGATGCCGTGGCGCTCCAGCTGGAGGTGGTCGGCGATGCCGTTCTCGAGGCTCACGCCGACCAGGGATTTGGCCATCTTCACGTAGTGGGGGGCGAGCTTGGCGAGCTTCGCGGCGCGCTCGCGGGCGCGGTCCATGACCTCCTCGCCGGGGACGACCTCGGTGATGAGGCCCATCGAGAGGGCCTCGGCGGCGGGCAGGTTCGGGTCGTCGAGGAGCAGCTCGAGGGCCTTGGTGGGGCCGACGACGCGGGGCAGGAAGTAGGTCATGCCGCCGTCCGGCGAGAGGCCGACGCGGCCGTAGGCGGGGGCGAAGAAGGCGTCCTCGGAGGCGACGCGGATGTCGCAGGCGAGGGCGAGGGAGAAGCCGGCGCCCGCCGCCGGGCCGTTGACCGCGGCGACGACGGGGACCGGGATCCGGCGCAGGTCGATGATCGCCTGGTGCATGACCTCGGCGCCGCGGCGCACGTCGGCGGAGACGTCGAAGCCCTCCTCGTCGATCCCTTTCTGGAACCAGTTGATGTCGCCGCCGGAGCAGAAGGCGCGGCCCGCGCCGGTGACGATCAGGGCGCGGATCGGCGCCGAGTCGGCGAGATAGCCGGTGGCGACGGTGAGCTCGCCGATCAGTTCGGGGCTCATCGCGTTGAAGGCGTCGGGGCGGTTGAGGGTCAGGGTCGCGATCTCGTCGTCGATCTCGATCCGTAGCGTGGTCAGTTCCGGTGGGCTGGTCATGGCGGCAGCCTACCCTTAAGGAGATGGCCGACGAGAACGGAAACGGGGCGCTCAGCCGCGCCGAGCGGATCGCCGAGGAGCGCCGCAAGCTGCCCGACCAGTCGGGCGTCTACCTCTTCTACGGCAAGGACGACGAGCTGCTCTACGTCGGCAAGGCGCGCTCGATCAAAAAGCGGATCGCCTCGCACTTCAGCGGCGGTGAGCCGCGCCTGACCAGCCGCATCGAGCGCATCGACACCCTCGTCACCAACTCCGAGGCCGAGGCCCTCCTCACCGAGCAGAGCTTCATCAAGCGCCACCGCCCGCGCTTCAACATCCGCCTCCGCGACGACAAGTCCTACCCCTACGTCGCCGTCAGCCTCGACGAGGACTACCCGCGCGTCTACTTCACCCGCGAGAAGCACCGCGCCCACCGGGCCTACTTCGGCCCCTTCTCCAGCGCCAAGCGCCTGCGCGAGACGCTCGACCTGCTCGGCAAGCTCTTCCAGTTCCGCACCTGCGAGGGGGCCGAGCCGGGCCGCCGCTCAGGCAGTCCCTGCCTCGACTACTACATCAAGCGCTGCGGGGCGCCCTGTGTCGGGCACGTCTCCCAGGAGGAGTACCGGCGCAACATCGACGCGATCATCGACTTCCTCTCCGGCCGCTATCGCCAGGTGGAAAAGGAGCAGGAACGGAAAATGGCGGAGGCCGCGGGGGCCGAGGAATTCGAGCGCGCGGCGATCTACCGCGACCGCCTCAAGGCGATCCGCTCGCTGTTCGAGCGCCAGCGCGTCGCCGGCGGCACGGTCGGGACCGCCGACCTGATCGGCGTCGCGGTCGAGGGCGCCGACGCCAACGCCCAGGTCTTCCAGGTCCGCGACGGGATCCTCGCCGAGCGCCAGAGCTTTTACCTCGACAACGAAGGCGAACGCGACGTCGCCGAGGTCACCGAGGAGTTCATCGGCCAGTACTACTCGGCCTCGCCCTCGATGCCGCGGACGATCATCGTCGGCCCCTACCTGCGCGACCGCGCGCCGGTGATCGCCGAGGCGCTGAGCGAGCGCCGCGGCACCGCGGTCGACGTCCACGCCTCCGAGCGCGGCGACAAACGCCGGCTGCGCGAGCTCGCCGAGCGCAACGCCCAGCTGGCGCTGGACCAGGACCGCCTGCGCCGGGAGCACCGCCGCGCCCGCCGGGTGGAGAGCCTCAGCTCCCTCGCCGAGGCGCTCGGCATGGAGGAGCTGCCGGTCCGCATCGAGGGCTTCGACATCTCGACGATCGGCGGCGAGCACACCGTCGCCTCGATGGTCGTCTTCGAGGGCGGCGCGCCGAAGAAGTCCGACTACCGGCGCTTCAAAGTGCGCGGGGACCTGCGCGAGGAGGTCCACCGCGGCCCCGACGACTTCGCCTCGATGGAGGAGGTGCTGACCCGCCGCCTCAACCGCTATCTCGAAGGGAACGACCTCTCCCCGCACGACGGCAAGCGCGACGAGAGCTTCGCCTCGCTCCCCTCGCTGATCATGATCGACGGCGGCAAAGGCCAGCTCGCGGCGGGGATGCGGGCGCTGCAGCCGTTCGCCGACCTCGGCGTGACGATCGTCAGCCTCGCCAAGCGCGAGGAGGAAGTCTTCGTCCCCGGGCGCGGCGACCCGATCGAGCTGCCGCGCGCCTCGGAGGGCAACCAGCTCCTGCAGCGGGTCCGTGACGAGGCCCACCGCTTCGCGATCGAACACCACCGCGGCCGCCGCGACCGGGCGATGACCGGCTCCGTGCTCGACGAGCTGAAGGGCGTCGGCCCTGCCCGCAAGCGCGCCCTGCTCCAGCATTTCGGCTCGCCGGAGCGGTTCCTGGCCGCCTCGCGGGAGGAACTCGAGAGCGTGCCCGGCCTGCCTGGCAAACTCGGTCGTGAGATCCACGAGCAACTTCACCGCATTGGCTAGCGAGACCGACACCAGGCGCGACGGCGACGCCGACCGCGGCGCGGCGGAGAAAGCCCGCCGCGAGATGATCATGGTGATCATCACCGGGCACTCCGGGGCCGGGAAGTCGGAAGCGATTGCCGCCTTCGAGGACGGCGGCTACTTCTGCGTCGACAACCTGCCGCCGCGGATGATCGCCGGGCTCGGCGAGCTCTTCATCCACGAGGGCTCCGGCGTCGAGCGCGCCGCGATCGTCTCCGACGTGCGCGGCGGCGAGTACTTCGAAGATCTCCAGCAGGTGATCGACGACCTCGAACGCGACGGGCCACAGCCGAAACTGCTCTTCCTCGAGGCCGACGAGGAAACCCTGCTCGACCGCTACAAGGAGACGCGCCGCCGCCACCCGTTGGCGCCGGAAGGGCGGATCGTCGACGGCATCCGCGCCGAGCGGGAGTTGCTGGCGCCGCTGCGCGAGCGCGCCGACATCGTCATCGACACCACCGACCTGACCGGCCACGAACTGCGCCGGCGGATCGCCGAGGAGCTCCTGGGCACCGAGCGCGACGAAAAGCTGGCCCTGACCCTGCTCACCTTCGGCTTCAAGAACGGCCCGCCCCGCGATGCCGACCTCACCCTCGACGTGCGCTTCCTGCCCAACCCCCACTACGACCCCGACCTGCGCCCGCTGACCGGCCAGGACGAGGAGGTCCGCCGCTACGTCGAGTCCGGCACCCAGGCGGGCGAGTTCTACGGCCGCCTGATGCCCCTCCTCGAGTTCCTCGTCCCCGCCTACGTCGCGGAGGGCAAGAGCCACCTGACGATCGCAGTGGGCTGCACCGGCGGCCGCCACCGCTCGGTGACCGTCGCCGACCGCATCCGCAGGGACCTGGAGCAGCGCGACGACGTGGTGGTCGGGGTCAAGCACCGGGACGTGGATATCGACGGGTAGGGGGGTTGCGGGGGTTCGGGGGCATGCCGGGCTGGCGCCCGGGGGAGGGTCCAGGCCCCACAAGCTGTCGCCCGGGGGGCAAGGGACGGGGACCCGCAAGCTGTCGCCCGGATAACGGACGCGCCCCTCTCGCCACGGCCCGGGCAGGCTGTGGCCGTGGCGAGAGGGGCGGGTGTGCGGAAGGTGTGGAGGGAAAGCGCGCGGAAGCGTCACGGGAGTGTGACGGGACGCCCCAGGCGGGCGCAGGCGGCCGGTTCTCGAACGGTCAGGAATCTCCCCGGTTGGAAACCCACGCCATACGTGGATTTCCAACCACGCGAGCTCCCGGCCGCCGGATCCGTGACGGAGATGCCGGGAACTCCACGCTTCCTCCCGTGTTGTCCAACAGTGACTTACGCGCTGCGTGGATTGCCCGTGCCAGAGCACGGTGAAATCACGCAGCGCGGTTTCGACCCCCCGATCCGGGCCGAAAAAGGGCCTCCCGGGGCCGGGAGGTGTGACGTTCCCGGCATCTTCGTCAACGATCCGGGCGAGGTGTGGAAGCTTCCGGACCCGATCGTCACGTAAGTCCGACTTCGCGACGTCCCTGTGACGCCTCTCCCACGCACCCCTCACGTCCTGGGCTCCTCATGGGGGTCACAGCCTGCCAGGACCCCCATGAGGAGCCCAGGACCATCCTCGGACGGCCAGCAGGGCAGCGCACCCCCGCCCCGTCCCCGCCCAGCTGTTCTTTATGGCCCTCTCACGGCCATAAAGAACAGCTAAGGGCGGCTGGGGACCTCAAAACCTAGAATCGGACGCGAGTGCCTGAACCTGCGATCTCCATCAGCGGCCTGCGCATGAGCTACGGCGAGACCGAGGCGGTGCGGGGCATCGACCTCGAGGTGGCGCGCGGGGAGATCTTCGCCTTTCTCGGTCCCAACGGGGCCGGGAAGACGACCACGGTCGAGATCCTGGAGGGGTACCGGAAGCGGACCGGGGGAGAGGTGCTCGTGCTTGGTGAGGACCCGGCGACGGCGGGGCGCGGTTGGCGCGACCGGATCGGGATCGTCCTGCAGTCCAACAGCCTCGATCCCTACCTGACCGTGCGCGAGTCGATCGAACTGTACGCCGGGTACTTCAGCCACCCGCGCTCGGTGGAGGAGACGATCGCGCTCGTGGGCCTCGAGGGGAAGGCCGACGACCGCGCCCGCAAGCTCTCCGGCGGCCAGCAGCGCCGGCTCGACGTCGGCATGGCACTGGTCGGCGACCCCGAGCTGCTCTTCCTCGACGAGCCGACTACCGGCTTCGACCCCTCGGCGCGGCGCCAGTTCTGGGACGTGATCGAAAGCCTGCGGGAGCTCGGCAAGACGATCTTCCTCACCACCCACTACATGGACGAGGCGCAGCGGCTCGCCGACCGGGTGACGATCATCGCCGCCGGCCGGATCGTCGCCCAAGGCACCCCCGAGGACCTCGGCGAACGCGAGAAGGCCGCAGCGACGATCCGCTATCGCGACGCGCGGGGCGAGGAGGTCACGATCGAAACGCTCGACCCGGTGCGGGAGCTGAACCGCATCACCGGCGAGGCGATGGAGCGCGGCGAAGACCTCGACGGCCTCGAAGTGACGCGCCCCTCGCTGGAGGACGTCTACCTCGACCTCACCTCGACCGCGGAGGGGGTGGCCGGCGAATGAGCGGCCTCGCCCTCGTCGGCCACCAGTTCCGCTTCGACCAGAAGGCCTTCTGGCGCAACCCCGCGTCGGTCGGCTTCACCGTCTTCTTCCCGGTCCTGCTGCTGGTCATCTTCGGCACGATCTTCGGCTCCGACAACGTCGAAGTGCGCGGCGGCCACATCGACACCGACACCTACTACGTCCCCGCGATCATCACCATGGCGATCATCTCCTCGACCATGCAGACGCTGGCGATGTCGCTGGTGATCGCCCGCGAGGACGGCAGGCTGAAGCGCGGCCGCGGCACCCCGATGCCCGCCTGGGTCTTCATCGCGGGCCGGGTCGGCAACTCGATCGTCACCGCGCTGATCATGCTGGTCCTGCTGGCGCTGATCGGCGGCCTCGCCTACGGCGTCCACTTCCCCTGGGACCGGATCCCGGCGATCCTCCTCGTGCTCGCGGTCGGCGCCGCCGCCTTCTCCTGCCTCGGCATCGCCCTCACCGCCGCGATCCCGACCCAGGACGCCGCCGCCCCGATCGTCAACTTCCTGCTCCTGCCGCTCTACTTCCTCTCCGGTGTCTTCATCCCCGACGACCAGCTGCCGAGCGGCATCATCCACTTCGCCGACGTCTTCCCGATCCGCCATTTCTTCCTCGCCTTCTTCGACGCCTACGTGCCCGGCGGCGCCCACACGGTCGCCTGGGGACACCTGCTGATCGTCGCGATCTGGGGCCTCGGCGGCCTCCTCCTGGCGATCCGCTTCTTCCGCTGGACCCCCCGCTCGGGGTGAGGCGCGCCGCCTGCCGCCGCCCGCGCCAGATAAATTCCCATCAGCAACATGCTGCACCACGTCCTCCTTGAGGTCTCGGACCTCGAACGAAGTGCCTCGTTCTACGACACGATGCTCGCCCCACTCGGTTGGCGGCGACACTTCGATGAGGACAAAACGATCGGCTACGGCATCGCCAAACCGGTCTTCTTCATCTCCGCCCACCACGGCCCGCAGCCCGGCTACGGCTTGCTCAGCGTCTCCGGCCTCGGCATCGTCGCGGTGAAGGCGGCCTACGAAAACGGGATGAAAGCCGGCGGCACGAGCGTCGCGGAGCCAGGCGAACGCCGCTCCTACGGTTCGGGCTCCTACTCGGCTTTCCTCAAGGACCCCGACGGCTACGAGATCGAGATCACCGTCGGGTCCGATTAGAACGCCGAATCCTTAGGATCGGCTCGTCCAAACGAATTAGGGAAGCGAGGCTTCATGGCTGTGAAGGTCGGGATCAACGGTTTCGGGCGGATCGGGCGCAACGTCTTCCGCGCGGCGCACGCGGCGGGGGCGGACATCGACTTCGTCGCCGTCAACGACCTGGTCGACACCGCGACGATGGGCAACCTGCTCAAGTACGACTCGATCCTCGGGCGCTTCCCGGGCAAGGTCGAGGTCGGTGACAACGCGCTGACGATCGACGGCAAGGAGCTGAAGGTGCTCGCCGAGCGCGACCCCGCCGCGCTTCCCTGGGGTGACCTCGGCGTCGACGTCGTGATCGAGTCGACCGGCTTCTTCACCAAGCGCGAGGACGCCGCCAAGCACCTCGCCGCCGGTGCCAAGAAGGTCATCATCTCCGCCCCGGCGACCGAACCCGACGTCACCGTCGCGCTCGGCGTCAACTTCGACGAGGCCTACGACAAGGCGAGCCACGACGTCATCTCCAACGCCTCCTGCACGACCAACTGCCTGGCGCCGCTGGCGAAGGTGCTGCACGAGTCCTTCGGCATCGAGCAGGGCCTGATGACGACGATCCACGCCTACACCGCCGACCAGCGCCTGCAGGACATGCCGCACAAGGACCCGCGCCGCTCCCGCGCCGCCGCCCTGAACCTGATCCCGACCACGACCGGCGCCGCCAAGGCCGTCGGCCTGGTGCTGCCGGAGCTGAACGGGAAGCTGAACGGCTTCTCGATGCGCGCCCCGGTGCCGACCGGCTCCGCCGTCGACCTCGTCTTCACCACCGCGAACCCGCTGACCCCGGAGGAGATCAACGCGGCGCTGAAGACCGCCGCCGAGGGCCCGCTGAAGGGCATCCTCGACTACACCGAGGACCCGATCGTCTCCACCGACATCGTCGGCGACCCGCACTCCTCGATCGTCGACGGGAAGTCGACGATGGTGATCGGCGACGGCCGCATGGCCAAGGTGATCGCCTGGTACGACAACGAGTGGGGCTACTCGAACCGCTGTGTCGAGCTCGCCGGCAAGGTCCTCTAGCACCGGCCGCCGGTAGATAGGGACGCTCGGAGGCTCGATGGCGTTCTCGAAGGCAAGCGTGCGCGACGCCACCGTCAAGGGGCGTCGCGTCCTCGTCCGGGTCGACTTCAACGTCCCGCTGCGCGGCGGCGAGGTCGTCGACGACACGCGGATCCGGGCGGCGCTGCCGACCCTGGAACTGCTGCGCGAACGGGGGGCGGCGCTGGTCCTCTGCTCCCACCTCGGGCGGCCGGGCGGCGAGGTCGTCCCGGAGCTGTCGCTGGCGCCGGTGAGCAAGCGCCTGAGCGAGCTGCTGGACGTCGAGGTGACGCAGGCGCCGAAGGTGATCGGCGCCGAGGTCGACCTCGCAGCGGGCTGCCTCGGGCCGGGCGAAGTGCTGCTGCTGGAGAACACCCGCTTCGAGCCGGGGGAGACGAAGAACGACCCGATGCTTGCGGGCTCGCTGGCGTCGCTGGCGCAGGTCTACGTCAACGACGCCTTCGGGGCGGCGCACCGCGCGCACGCCTCGACCGAGGGCGTGGCGCGCCACCTGCCGGGCTACGCGGGGCTCCTGCTGGAGCGCGAGGTCACCGAACTGAGCAAGGTCGTCGAGGACCCGGCGCGGCCGCTGGTCGTCGTGCTCGGCGGGGCGAAGGTCTCCGACAAGGTCGGGGTCATCGACCGCTTCCTCGAGGTCGCCGACCAGATCCTGATCGGCGGCGCGATGTGCTTCAGCTTCTTCAAGGCGCAGGGCAAGGAGATCGGGAACTCGCTGTACGACGACGAGAGCGTCGAGGCGGCGCGCGAGGCGCTCGCCAAAGCCGAGGCCTCCGACTGCGAGCTGACCCTGCCGGTCGACCTGGTGCTGGGACGCGAGTTCAGCGCCGACACCGAGCGCGAGGAGCTGGACGGGGTCGAGGTGCCCGAGGGCTGGATGGGTCTCGACGTCGGTCCCAAGACCGGCGCGCTCTACGCGGAGGCCGTCGCCGAGGCCGGGACCGTGCTCTGGAACGGGCCGATGGGCGCCTTCGAGATGGAGCCGTTCGCGGCCGGGACGCGCGCCGTCGCCGACGCCGCGGCCGCGGCGCCGGGCAAGACCGTGGTCGGCGGCGGGGACTCCGTCGCCGCGATGGTGCAGTTCGGCCTCCAGGACAAGGTCGACTGGCTCTCGACCGGCGGTGGCGCCTCGCTGGAGCTGCTCGAGGGCAAGAAGCTGCCCGGCGTCGAGGCCCTGATCGACGCCAAGCCCGCGCAAGACTGAGGATCCCGGATCTAGAAAACGAGGAGGCCCGATGCCCCGCACGCCGTATATCGCCGCCAACTGGAAGATGAACAAGACCGTCGCCGAGGCGGCCGAGTTCATCGACGCGCTCTTGCCGCGGATCGCCGCGACCCAGCACGACGTGGTCGTCTGTCCGCCGTTCACGGCGCTCCACGAGGTGGTCGAGCGCCGGCGCGGGACCGCCGTCCGGGTCGCCGCCCAGAACATGCACTTCGAGGAGAGCGGCGCCTTCACCGGCGAGGTCTCGGCGCCGATGCTGGTCGAGCTCGACGTCGAGGCGGTCGTCCTCGGCCACTCCGAGCGGCGCCAGTTCTTCGGCGAGACCGACGAGGCGCTGGCGAAGAAGGTGCCGGCGGCGCTGGCCGCGGACCTGGAGCCGATCCTCTGCGTCGGCGAGTCCGAGGCGGCGCGCGACGCGGGCCAGACCGACGAAGTGCTGGAGCGCCAGCTGCGGGCCGACCTGGCGGAGGTCGCCGACGAGGACGTCGCCAAGGTCGTCGTCGCCTACGAGCCGATCTGGGCGATCGGCACCGGCAAGGTCGCGACTCCCGAGCAGGCCCAGGAGGCGTGCGCGTTCATCCGCGACGTGCTGCGGGCGCGCGGGGCGGCCGCCGACGACGTGCGGATCCTCTACGGCGGCTCGGTCAAGCCCGGCAACGCGGCCGAGCTGCTGGCGCTCCCGGACGTGGACGGCGCGCTGGTCGGCGGCGCCGCGCTCGTCGCCGAGGACTTCGCGGCGATCGTCGAGGCAGCATGACCCTTGTCCCTTCGGTCGCGCTGGTCATCCTCGACGGCTGGGGACTGGCGCCGGCCGGTCCCGGCAACGCGGTCTCGCTCGCCGGCACGCCGGTCTTCGACCGCCTCTGGGCGCGCTACCCGCACACCGAACTGTCGGCGCAGGGCCCTGACGTCGGCCTGCCCGTCGGCCAGATGGGCAACTCCGAGGTCGGCCACCTGAACCTCGGCGCGGGCGCGATCGTCAAGCAGGACCTGGCGCGGATCGACGGCGCGATCGCCGACGGATCCTTCTACGAGAACGAGGCGCTGGTCGCCGCCTGCGCGCGGGCGCGCGAAAGCCCGCGAGGGCGGCTGCACCTGCTCGGGCTGGTGTCCGACGGCGGCGTCCACTCGGGCTGGGAGCACCTCGAGGCGATCGTCGAGCTGGCCTCCCAGGAGGGTGTGCCCGACGTCGTCTTCCACGCCTTCACCGACGGTCGCGATACGGCGCCGACGGGCGGCCGCGAGTACCTGGCGGAGCTGGAGAGCTGGCTGCGCGCCGCGGGCCGGGTCGGGACCGTGAGCGGCCGCTATTACGCGATGGACCGCGACACCCGCTGGGAGCGGGTGAAGCTCGCCTACGACGCGATCGTCCACGCCCAAGGGCAGAAGGCGGCGAGCTCCGCCGCGGCGATCGAGACCTCCTACGAGGACGGGAAAACGGACGAGTTCGTGCTGCCCACCGTGATCGGCGACTACGACGGGGCCGCCGCGGGCGATGTGGCGATCTTCGTCAACTTCCGCCCCGACCGCGCCCGCGAGATGACCCGGGCGCTGGCCGAGCCGAACTTCGACGAGTTCAGCAGCGCGGGCGGGCCGACGCTCGACATGACGACGATGACCGAGTACCGCAAGGGCTGGCCCTACCCGGTCGCCTTCCCCGAGCAGCGGCCGCAGACGACGCTGGCGGCGACGATCGCCGCGGCCGGCGGGCGCCAGCTCCACGTCGCCGAGACCGAGAAGTACGCCCACGTCACCTACTTCTTCAACGGCGGTCGCGAGGGCGAGCAGGAAGGCGAAGAGCAGACGTTGGTCGAATCGCCCCGCGACGTGCCGACCTACGACCACAAGCCGGAGATGAGCGCCGAGCAGGCCGCCGACGCGTTCGTCGGGAAGTGGGGCGAGGGCGCCTATCGCTTCGGCGTGATCAACTTCGCCAACCCCGACATGGTCGGCCACACCGGCGTCATCCCGGCCGCCGTGAAGGCGCTCGAAACCGTCGACACCCAGCTCGGCCGGGTGGTCGAGGCGGTCGCGGCGAAGGGCGGCGTCTGCGTCATCACCGCCGACCACGGCAACTGCGACAACATGCTTGAGCCCGACGGCTCGCCGAACACTGCGCACTCGCTGAACCCAGTGCCGCTGATCGTCACCCAGGAGGGCCTGACGCTGCGCTCCGGCGGCATCCTCGCCGACGTCGCCCCGACCGCCCTGGACCTCCTCGGCATCGCCCAGCCGGCGCCGATGACGGGCCGCTCGCTGATCGAATGACCGCCTGAGCCTGCGCTCAGAAGACTTGACATACGCACACTTAGATTCATAATTTCGCCATAGCACTGAGATGGCCCTCGGACCGAGAGGGCAGCAGCGAAGAGGAGGACAGTGAGATGGCAATCGTGAGATGGGATCCGGGTCGGGACATCGACAGCCTGCAGGGCGACGTGAACCGGCTCTTCGACAGTTTCTTCGGTCGTCGCGAGGCCGGCCAGGCAAGTTCCCTGCGCCGTTGGGTGCCCGCGATGGACCTGGCCGAGACCGAGGACCAACTGGTCCTGCGCGCCGACTTGCCGGGCATGGAGCGCGACGACATCGACATCGAGGTCAAGGACAACGTGCTGACGATCTCCGGCGAGCGCAAGGCCGAGCACGAGAAGAAGGGCGAGGGCTTCCACCGCATCGAGCGGTCGTTCGGACGCTTCTCCCGCTCGCTCGGGCTGCCCCGCGGCGTCGACGCCAAGAGCGTGACCGCGAGCTTCGAGAACGGCGTGCTCGAGGTGCGGATGCCCAAGCCCGAGGAGCGCAAGGCGACGCGGATCGAGATCGCGACCGAGGCGGTCGAGGTCGAGAGCGGCGAGGAGTCCGCCGAACACTCGACCGGCAGCAAGCCGGTCGACGCCGCGGCGTAGTTGGTGATTCCACGGTCGGCCCGGGACCGCGGGGTCTGTGGCCCGGGCGTCCGTGCGAGATGGTCTGAGGGTGTCCTGGGCGCCTCATGGGGGTCCTGGCAGGCTGTGACCCCCATGAGGCGCCCAGGACGTGAGGCTTTCGTGGGAGAGGCGTCACGGGGACGTCACAAAATCGGACTTCCGTGAGGACTTCCCGCCCGGATCGAGGTCCTCCCAGGACGCGTGTCGTGTTCGGGCGCTCACGGCGCCCGAACACGACACGGAGATCCTTGACCGACGGGAGATCCGGGAGGAAGGGGCTCCAGGCCCCGAGCCCCGGCGGTCGTCCTTTGGTCCGGTCCCCCGGCCGCGGTCGACCTGGCGTCCGGGTGCCGGGCCAAGGGACGACCGCGCTGTCGGTGACCGGGCCAAGGGACGACCGCGACTGCCGCGGCGACTCCGAGTCAGCGGGACGTCGCCGAGGTGCGGGGCGGGGCGGGCGCCGTCGCCTCGGTGCTCCCGCATACGCTGCGGGCGTGCGCCACGATTCGCAGCGACTCAACTTTGTGATCGACGCCCGCGACGGGGCCGCTCGGTCAGGGGTCATCGAGACTCCGCACGGGCCGATCGAGACGCCGACCTTCATCCCGCTGGCGACCAAGGGGTCGGTGCGGGGGCTTGATGTGGACGAGGTCGAGGCGCTCGGCTACCAGCTGATCCTCGGCAACACGTACCACCTGTTCGTCTCACCGGGGCCGGAGCGGATTGCCGCCGCGGGCGGCCTGCACGGCTTCATGAACTGGGACCGGGCGCTGATCACCGATTCGGGCGGTTTCCAGGTCTTCTCGCTCGCCCACGGCGGTGTCGCCAACGAGGTGAAGGGCAGCGGCCGCTCCGGCGACCATGGCTCCGAGGTCGAGATCACCGAGGAGGGCGCCCGCTTTCGCAGCCCTCGCGACGGCCGTGAGCTCTTCATCTCCCCGGAGGTCTCGATGCAGGTGCAGGCGGCGCTCGGCGCCGACATCGCGCTCGCCTTCGACGAGTGCACGCCCTTTCACGCCGACCGCGACTACACCGCCCGCTCGACCGAGCGCACCCACCGCTGGCTCGACCGCTGCATCGCCTGGCACGAGGCGGAGGGGCCACGCGAGCAGGCCCTCTTCGGGATCGTCCAGGGCGGCACGCACGAGGACCTGCGCCGCGAATCGGCCGCCTACATCTCGGCGGCGGACGTCGACGGGATCGCGATCGGCGGCACCCTCGGCCGCGACAAGGAGGAGATGGCGGCGGTCCTCGCGATGACCGCCCCGCTCCTGCCCGAGGAGGCGGCCAAGCACCTCCTCGGCATCGGCGAGGTCGACGACCTGCTCGGCGGCATCGCCCTCGGCCTCGACGTCTTCGACTGCGCCGTCCCGACCCGCCTCGCCCGCCACGGCGTCGCCCTGGCGCCGAGCCCCGAGACCCGCTGGCGCCTCGACCTCCGCAAGGGCCGCCACGTCGGCGACCGATCGCCCTTGGTCGAGGGCTGCCCGTGCCCCGCCTGCACCCGCCACACCCGCGACTACATCTCCTACCTCTCCCGCGCCGAAGAACTGACGGCAGTCCGCCTCCTCGTCCTCCACAACCTCACCTACATGCGCGAGCTGACGACCCACGCCCGCGCAGCCATCCAGCAGCAGCGCTTCGCCGCTTACCGAGCAGCAGTCATGGACGGCGCGCCCCCCTGGAAGGCCGGCGAGCGGAGGTCCTGACCCCCTCCGAACGGCTTGTAACGAGGGCCCATAAACCATCTCGGACGGCCGGGGAGCGATCCAGCCCGAGTTTGAGCGAGGAGGGGGTCAGGACCTCCGCCCCTCAGGCCTATTCCTTGTTCTTGGACACAAGCCCCTTGAATTCTTCGACCACCTTGTCGACCGTGTCCCCGGCCACCTTGGAGATGTGGACTCCGGCGGCCTTGTCGGTGGTCAGGATCACGCCGGTCGCCACCGCGCCCGCGACGAGGACCAGGGCGATCAGGGCGAGGACGAAGCGGACGAAGCGGGAGAAGGCGGAGCGCTTGCGGGGCGGGGCCGGTCGCACCGGCGCCTGGGCCTGCGGGTCGCCCGCGTAGGGCGCGGCGCGGCGCGGGGCGGCTTCGCGGCGGGGCTCGACACGGCGCGGCGGCGGGGCGGGGCGGTACTCGGTCTGGGCGGTGGTGCGGTCCAGGTGACGGGTCGCGGCGGTGTCGCTGCCGAGGACGCGGGTCGGCGTGTTGCCTTCGCCGAGGCCCTCGATCGCGGTCACGTCCTCGCCTTCGAGGCCCATCTGCAGCCCGGTCGCGAACTCGTCGGCGCTCGCGTAGCGGCGGTTGGTGTCGCCCTCCAGCGCCCGCAGCACCGCGGCGCTCAGCGGCTCGGGCACCTCGGAGTTGTAGGTGCTCGGCGGCAGCGGCTTCTCGTTCTGCTGGCGCACCGCCAGCTCGGCCAGCGAGGAGCCCTCGTAGGGCAGCCGCCCGGTCAGGAACTGGTAGAGGACGACGCCGAGCGCGTAGACGTCGGTCCCCGGGGTCGCCTCGTCGCCGCGCACCTGCTCGGGGGAGAGGTAGGCGGCGGTGCCGACCACCGAGCCGACCTGCGTGATCCGCGTCTGCTCGATCGCCCGCGCGATCCCGAAGTCGGTCAGTTTCACGACCAGCTCGCCGCTGCCCACCGGCCCGCCGGTGATCATCAGGTTCCCCGGCTTGACGTCACGGTGGATGATCCCGCGGCGGTGCGCATAATCGAGCCCGGCGCAGGCCTGGATGCCGACCTCGGCCGCGGTCTCGGCGCCGACCGGCCCGTGGCGCTGCAGGATCTGCGCGCCGGAGCGCCCCGCCACGTACTCCATGACGATGTAGTGGCGGCCGTCGTCGACGCCCGAGTCGTACACCTGGACGATGTTGGGGTGGATCAGCCGCGCCACGGCCAGCGCCTCGCGCCGGAAGCGGGCGACGAAGCGCTCGTCGTCGGAGAGGTGCTCGGCGAGGATCTTCACCGCGACGGTGCGCTCGAGGATGCGGTCGGTCGCCTTGTAGACGTTCGACATCCCGCCCGAGCCGAGGCGCTCGCCGGTCTCGTAGCGCCCAGAGAGGGTCCCGGCCTCCATCAGGAGGCCCCTTCGACTTCCGCGCCAGGGCCGATCCCGCCGGCGGGCCCGCCGCCCGGGGGAGTCACTTCTTCTTCGCCTTCAACTGGGGGTTCAATTTCTTCCTGCTTTTCGTGGCCTTTGGCTTTGCCTTTTGCTTCTTCGCCCTGTTCCGAGGGACCGGGCTGTTCGGCGTGTTCTTCGGCTTTTTCCTTGGCCGTCTTCTTTTCTTCGCGTTCTTCGGCCTTCTGTTCCTTTTCGAAGGCTTCTTCTTCGGCGGCGAGTTCTTCGGCTTCGATTTCCGCCTGTTCTTCCAGTTCGGCTTCTTCGGCCGCCTGTTCTCGTTCTTCTTCCTCGGCTCTACAGGTAGAAACCACCTTGGACAGCTTTGCCGCGCCGTGCTTCAAAGCTTTCTTCAGCCGGGCGTCGACCTTGCCGAGTTCCTCGACCTCGGTGCTCACGTTGGCGACGCCGTCTTCCGCCTGTTCGCAGTCTCCTCGTTCGAAGCTCGCCTGTACCTGGTCGAGGTTCGAGTTGATCTGGTCGGCGGTCGTCCCGGGCAGCAGTTCGTCGCCTCCGCCGCCCCCGCAGGCGGCCAGCAGAAGTCCCACCGCGAGGGCGGCAAGGACCAGCGAGGCTGCGCGGACGCGACCCATGATTCGAGTCTAGAGAACACTTCTGAGTCGATATTTACCCTGCATCTGCCGTTATGTTTCGCTTGTTTGGGACGTTTGTCTGGGTCTTTTGCGCGGGACGCCTGCGGCTTCTGCGAGGCGGCCTAGCGGCCGATCTGCAGGCGCTCGGCGAGCGCCGTCGGCAGCCCCGCCTCGAGGATCGCCGCGCCCGCCGCGAGGGCGTCGTAGGCGACCCGGTGGTAGCGGGCGGTCCCGTCGTCGGTGTCGAGCTCGAGCCAGGCGGCGCGCGGGTCGCCGTCGCGCGGCTGGCCGACGCTACCGGGGTTCAGCAGCCATTCGCCCTCGGCGAGGTCGAGCAGGTCGCCGTCGCCCGCCTGGGCGCCGGTGGCGAAGCTGCGCCGGCCGGTCGAGGGCGGCCGGGTGAAGAAGAGCGCGACGTGAGAGTGGCCGATCAGGCAGACGCGCTCCCGCTGCGCGTCGAGGCCGGCTTCCGCCTGGTCGATCGAGAGCACGTACTCCCAGATCGGGTCGCGCGGCGAGGCGTGGAAGAGGCCGAAGCCCTCGCGCGCGCCCTCCGGCGAGAGCCCCTTGAGGAACTCGATCGTCGCCGCCGAGGCGTTCTCCTTCGTCCAGTCGACCGCCGCCCGCGCGGTCTCCGAGAAGGTCGCCGCGTCGATCCCCCCGGTCACCGCCAGGTCGTGGTTGCCGTTGAGGACGAAGGCGCAGCGCTCGCGCACCAGCGCCGTGCACTCGTCCGGCTGGGCGCCGTAGCCGACCACGTCGCCGAGGCACCAGATCTCGTCCGGCCCGGCAGTCTCGATCGCCTCGAGAACCGCCTCCAGGGCCGGGAGATTCGAGTGGACATCTGAGATCACCCCTACGCGCAAGCGATCCAGGGTAACCGGCCCGCCGGCCGCCCACCGGTCAACCCGGGCAGACACTTACGATTGCCGCATGCCTCCCACCGATTCCATCGCCGGGCTGAAGGGTGCCGTCGAGGCCGCCGCGCGGGCGCTGCGCGACGGCGAGCCCACCGAGCCGGCCCCGACCCTCGACCGTCCTCCCAAGCCCGACCTCGGCGACTACAGCTCCAACGCGGCGATGCTGCTCGCCGGGCCGCTCGGCGACAACCCGCGCGCCGTCGCCGAGCGCCTGCGGGGCGAGCTCGAAGGGAGCCTCGGCGGCGACGCGGGGAGCCTCGACCGGATCGAGGTCGCGGGCCCCGGCTTCGTCAACCTCTACCTCTCCGACACGTGGTACCGGCGCGCGCTGGGGGCGCTGGTCGCCGCGGGGGAGGACCTCGGCCCGGCCCCGACGGCGGCGCCGGAACGGATCCTGGTCGAGTTCGTCTCCGCCAACCCGACCGGCCCGCTGCACGTCGGCGGCGGCCGCGGCGCGGCCTACGGCGACGCGGTGGTGCGCCTGCTCGCGGCGGTCGGCCACGAGGTCGAGCGCGAGTACTACATCAACGACGCGGGCTCCCAGGTCACCCACTTCGCCCGCTCGATCAGCGCCCGGATGAAGGGCGAGGACCTGCCCCCGGACGGCTACCGGGGCGAGTACGTGGTCGAGCTGGGGAAGGCGATCGCCGCCGCGGGGATCGACCCCGACGACCTCACCGCGGTCGGCGAGCGCGGCATCGCGCTGATGATCGACCAGGTGCGCGAGACCCTGCGCCGCTTCGGCGTCGTCATGGACACCTGGTTCTCGGAGCGCAGCCTGGTCGACCGGGGCGACGCCGAAGCGGCCCTCGCCAAGCTCGACGCGGGCGGCCACACCTACCGGCACGAGGGCGCGCTCTGGCTGCGCACGACCGAGTTCGGCGACGACAAGGACCGGGTGCTGATCCGCTCCGACGGCGAGCCGACCTACCTGATGCCGGACATCGCCTACCACTGGGACAAGCTCGAGCGCGGCTTCGGGCGGCTGATCGACGTGCTCGGCGCCGACCACCATGGCTACGTGGCGCGGCTGCGGGCCTCGATCGAGGCGCTGGGGGGCGATCCGGACGGCTTCGAGGCGCTGATCATGTCCCTCGTCCACATCGTCGAGGACGGCCAGCGGGCGCAGATGTCGAAGCGCAGCGGCGACTTCGTCTCGCTCGACGACCTGATCGACGACATCGGCGCCGACGCGGCGCGCTGGTTCATGCTCTCGCGGTCCCACGAGACGACCGTCGACATCGACCTCGCCCTGGCCCGCAAGCAGGCGAGCGAGAACCCGGTCTACTACGTGCAGTACGCCCACGCCCGGATCGCCTCGATCCTGCGCAAGGCGGCGGAGGTGGGGGGCGGTGGCGACGCGGGCGATGCCGGGACGGGTGCGGCCGCGGCGGGCGACGCGGGCGCCGCGGCCTTCGACCCCGACGGGCGCAGCGAGCCGCTGGAGCCGAGCGAGAAGGCGCTGGTCAAGCGGCTGCTCGAGTTCCCGCACGAGGTGCGCGAGGCGGCGGCGCGGCGGGCGCCGCACCGGATCTGCGCCTACTCGACCGCGGTCGCCGCCGACTTCCACGCCTTCTACCGCGACTGCCAGGTGGTCGGCGCGGAGGGTGAGGGGGTCGAGGCCTCGCGGCTCGCCCTCTGCCTGGTCGCCAAGCGGACGATCGCCGGGTCCCTCGGGCTGCTCGGGATCTCGGCGCCCGAGCGGATGTGATCCGCCGAGGCGCCAAGCTCCCCGTCCTCGCCGAGATCGGCGCCCCGGCCTCCTCGAACGGCCGCGCCTGGGGACTGCGACGGGCCGACCTGGAGGCGCTGCGGGAGGTGCTCGGGCGGCTGGATCGCCAGCGGGCGGTCCTGGTGACCGGGGAGGAGGCGCCGGCGGCGACGCTCGCCATCGCCCTGGCCGGGGTCGCCGCCGCCGCGGGTACGCCGACGGCGCTGGTCGAGTGCGATGTCGAACGGCCGCGGATCGCCGCGGACCTGGGACTGTCCCCGACCCCGGGCCTGCACGAGTACCTGCGCTGGGAGGTGACCCCGGCCGACATCGTCCAGCCCCTGACCCTGGCGGGCGCGGCGAGCTCGACCGCCGCCGGCCCGCTGGCCTGCGTCTGCGCCGGGCGACCGAGCAAGGACGCCCGGACGCTGCTCGGCCTCGGCAGCTTCCACCACATGGCGACGAAGCTGCGCGACGCCTACGCCCTGGTCGTCCTCCTCGGCCCGCCGCTGGAAGGCGCCGGCGGCGCGCTCTCGAGCGCAGCAGCTGAGGCCGATTGCGTCCTCACCGCGCTCCGAGAGCGGCCGGATCGCCGCGCGGCGAAGGCGCATGGCGAGGCGCTGTCGTGGCTCGGGGCGTCGCCGTCGGGCGCGGTCGTCGTCGGGGGGTAGCGGGGGTTCGGGGGGTTGGCGGCCGTCCGAGGTGGGGGTGCGGGTGTCCTGGGCTCCTCATGGGGGTCCTGGCAGGCTGTGACCCCCATGAGGAGCCCAGGACGTGAGGCTTGCGTGGGAGAGGCGTCACAGGGACGTTGCGAAGTCGGACTTCCGTGACGATCGGGT
>Ga0209916_1001011_pt1 | contig 30685 bp, 34 predicted proteins | sample ThiBio_1000_plan_FD_183956 | JGI IMG/M metagenome (GOLD analysis project Ga0209916, IMG submission 183956) | Wastewater bioreactor microbial communities from Cape Town, South Africa - Thiocy_solids_2 (SPAdes) | ecosystem: Engineered > Bioreactor > Thiocyanate-remediating > Anaerobic-Aerobic ... | reverse complement strand
CTGGGCGCACGACGAAATCGCAAGCTTTTGCGCATCAAAGTCCCAATCCCTTGCGAAATCGAATACTTGAGATCGTCGAAAACCCTAACCAGCGCAAGCAGTTGCGGGTTGTTCACGACCGACTAGCCAGCCTCCAGCCCGCATCGCCAACACGGTAAGAACACCCGCGACGAGAAACGTTGCTACTGCCGCGAAGGATCTTGGAGACAAACGGGCAAGACCCGAAATGCCGTGGCCCGAGGTGCAGCCCGAACCCATGCGCGTGCCGAAACCGACGAGAAGTCCCGCAACGAGCAGCAGCGGCCATCCGGCAGATATTTGCACTTGTGGAGTAGCGCCGTAGATCGCGAAATAGATCATGGGGGCAAGAAGAAGTCCCGCGACGAACGCTGCGTCGTGAAGGAAGCGGCCATTGCGCTTACCCAGGATACCGGCGACGATGCCGCTGATCCCCGCTATCCGGCCGTTAAGAAGCATGAGGAGGCTGGCAGATAGGCCAATGAGTGCGCCGCCGGCGAGAGGAGAATAATAGGCTTCCATCACCAAGCCGCCCCCTCAAGCGCATCGAGTGGAATCTTGAGATACCTTCGGCCATTGCTTTCCGGCTCTGGAAGTCTTCCCCCGTTCATATTCACCTGAAGTGCATGCAGAATGAGCTTGGGCATTGGCAGCGTGGCATCGCGGGCTTCCCGCAAGGCGATGAAGCTCTCCTCGGTCTGCCCGGCGATATGTGGGTTGGAGTGCTTCTGCACGGCGACTGTGCTCTCCCACAAGGCCTTGCGCCCGCCCGGCTGGTAGTCGTGGCCGGTGAAGATGCGTGTTTCGTCACGCAACGAGAGAATATCCATAATGGATCGCCATAGCCGCTTGGCGCTGCCGCCCGGGAAATCGGCCCGCGCCGTGCCGGAATCCGGCATGAACAGCGTGTCGTGGACGAACGCGGAGTCTCCGATGACATAGGTGATCGAGGCGAGCGTGTGTCCGGGCGAAAACATCACTTTCGCGTCGATCGTGCCGAGCTTGAAAGTCTCCCCTTCCTCGAACAGGCGGTCCCACTGACTGCCGTCATTCGCAAAGTCCGGCCAGTTGTAGATCTTCTTCCACAGCGTTTGCACATCGACGACACGGGCGCCGATCGCTGTCGATGCTCCGGTCTTTTCCTTTAGGTAACGGGCCGCCGAGAAGTGATCGGCATGCGGATGGGTGTCGAGGATCCATTCGACTATAAGGCCATGCTCGGCGACATAAGCGAGAATCTCGTCAGCATGTTCGGTCTTGGTCGCCCCGGACTTCTCGTCATAGTCGAGAACCGGGTCGATGATCGCACATGCATTCGTCGCCGGATCGCTGACGACATATTGGATGCTGCCGGTTTTGGGATCGTAGAATCCCTTCACGTCAGGTTTGCTGATACGACGGTGCGAAGCGAGCCAGGCCCGTGATGCGTCCGGCGCGATGCCCACATCGCTTGCGACGGCGATCAGCTTGTCGTCGCTGAAGCCATCAACTTCAGCGTCACCGGCCAGAATCCACATGTAGAAAGAGCGGGCGCCGGACCGGCAGTGCGCAATCACCGGGCCGTCCGAGGCGACGATTGTCTCGGCAAAACGGCGAACGTCGTTTTCCGGCATGCATGTACTGGTAACGGGAATGAATACGTAGTCGAGCCCAGCAGCCTTGGCTGCCGCTTCTTCCGCATCAGATCCTGGCTGCGTCGTATCTTCGCCATCAGGGCGATTGTTGATGACTGTTTTGAAGCCGAGACGGCGTAGTTCCGCGAAATCGCTCGGCTGAATTTGCCCGACGACGGAAAACTTCTCAGTGACCGGAATAGGTTTCATACGGCAGCTCCTTGACGATCCTCAATATGAATTACATAATTACATATAATAAGATATGAGACTCTGCAAGTGGGAGGATAATCATGGACGTTGCATTGCAGCCGCAGGTCGGCCAGACAGCCACACTCAAGCATCGGATCGTGATCGTCGGCGGAGGCGCCGCAGGCATCACCGTTGCGGCCGAATTCCTGCGTCGCGATGCAAGCCTCGACGTGGCGATCGTTGAACCTTCCGAAACACATTCCTACCAGCCGGGATGGACACTCGTCGGCGCGGGCGTATTCACGCGACGGCAGACGGAGCGCGCCGAACGATCGCTTGTTCCCAAAGGTGTGACTTGGCTGAAGGCTGAAGTCAGCGCTTTCGATCCTGACAACAATATCGTCAGGCTGAGTGACGGCCGCGCGCTCGGATACGACTATCTCGTCGCCTGCCCTGGACTGAAGGTCGACTGGGACGCGATTCAGGGCCTGAAAGATACGCTCGGAAAAAACGGCGTGTGCAGCAACTACCGGGCCGACACGGCAGAATACACGTGGCGCCTCATCCAGGACTTCAAAGGTGGCACCGCGCTCTTTACCCAGCCGCCAATGCCGATCAAATGCGCCGGAGCGCCCCAGAAGATTATGTACATGATGGCGGATCACTTGCGTCGACGCGGGCGGCTGAGCGGCACGAAGCTTAAATTCTGCCTTGCCGGTGATGCGCTGTTCGGTGTTCCTTTTTTCGTTCCGCCATTGCAGCGGGCGGTCGACGGATATGGCATCGAGGTCGCCTATAAGCACAACCTGATCGCCATCAACGGGCCGGCGAAGTCTGCGCTGTTTTCCGTGACCAACAAAGATGGCGAAGCGCGTGACCTTGAGATGCGTTTCGACATGATCCATGTCGTCCCACCACAGATGGGGCTCGATGTCGTGCGCAACAGTCCACTGGCTAACCCGGCTGGCTGGATCGAGGTCGACCCGGCAACCCTTCAGCACGTCCGCTATCCGAACGTTTTCTCGCTGGGGGATGCGGCCTCGACAACGAACGCCAAGACAGCGGCGGCCGTGCGGCTGCAGGCACCCGTCGTCGTTGCAAACCTCCTCGCCGCCATGAAGGGCAGCGCTCCGGCCAAAACCTACGATGGCTATGGGTCGTGCCCATTGACCGTGAGCCTGGGCAAGATCGTTCTCGCTGAATTCGCTTACGGCGGGAAGGTGACGCCAAGCTTCCCGCTCGACCCACGGGTTCCACGCCGAAGCATGTGGTACCTCAAGACAAAATTTCTGCCTTGGCTTTATTGGTCTCACATGCTGAGGGGTGGCACGATCGACATCAAGCATCGCGAGCGAGGCTGGTGAGAGCTTGGGCGCCTCACTGCCCCTCCGCCTGCTTTTTGCGCGCATCCGCCACAACCTGTTTGAAACCCTGATAGTCGAGGGTCGAGGTTTGGAACGGGCCTACGAGGTAGGCCGGAGTACCTTGGAAACCGATCGCATCGGCTTGCGCCATGTTGCGCTTGATGATGGCGTCGATGTCTGCGGCCTTCGACTTCATGTCGGCATCGAGGCGTCGCATGTCGATGCCCGCTGCCTGCAAGCCTTGACGCATTTTGTCCTTGGCGACCCCCGATCCCGGGATACCCATCAGTGCGTGGTGAGCGATATCGTATTTGCCTTGATATTTGGCAGCGAGCGCCATCATAGCTCCGTCGATCGAGGTCGGCCGGATGACGGGCCAGTCCTTATAGACCAGCCTAATTTTGCCGTCTTCCTTAACGATGCGGTCAAGATCGGGCGCAGACTTTTTGCAGAATGGGCAGTTGTAGTCGAGGAAAGCGACGATGGTCACGTCACCCTTTGGGTTGCCGGCCGTCGGCGCGGCAGGGTCGTTGAGGATCATCTCCTTGGACACGTCGGCAGACTGCGCAAGAGCTGTCCGATGCATAAGCGGTACCGCGAGGGCAGCGGCACCGAAGGTCATTATGGCGCCGCGGCGCGTGATAGCTGGCATAGGCGATCTCCTTTTCGTTACGAGACGGACAGGGCATCGCCCCGCCTAGAAACGAGAACCGCGCCCGTCACCTTAAGGCTGGCTTAAGGTCGCGGGTGAATGGCAGATCTTCTGTCGGAGGTAACAAGAGGTGTTATGAGAGTTCTAGTGGTCGAAGACGATGCAGTATTATTGAACGGCTTGCAGGTCGGTCTCGGCCTCGCAGGCTTTACAGTCGACGCTGTTTCGACCTGTGGCGATGCTTCTGCGGCGCTGCATAGCTCAGCTTTCGATGCAGTGGTCCTCGATCTGATGCTTCCCGACGGATCCGGGCTAGACATCCTCGACGAAATGCGGGCGCGCAAGGTAGCAACGCCGGTTTTGCTCCTAACGGCGCGTGACAGCATCCCCGACCGCATTGCCGGTCTTGATGCCGGAGCCGATGACTATCTCGGCAAGCCGTTCGATCTCAACGAAGTGGCCGCACGATTGCGAGCTCTGACACGGCGCGGCAATGGAACTGCCTCAGCTTGCCGTGTTTGGCGCGAGTTGCGGCTCGACCCGGCAATGATGACGGTCTCTAGGTCAGGCGACCCCGTAAAGCTGTCGCGTCGCGAGTTCTCTATCCTGCACGCGCTGATGGACCGGCCCGGACAGATCCTATCCAAGGGCCACCTGGAAGATCGTCTCTATGGCTGGCAAGAGGATGTAGAAAGCAATACGATTGAGGTCCATATCCATAACCTCCGGCAAAAGCTTGGCCCTGCTACCATCGAAACCGTGAGAGGTGTGGGATACAGGCTGGCGGAGGAATCGCCATGACATCGATCCGAAGCCGCTTGTTCCTCATTTTGATGATCACCACAGGCGTCGTGTGGATGTCGGCGATTGCATGGATTTATCTCAGCACGCGAGCGGAGGTCGAACGGGTTCTCGACGCGCGATTGATCGAAGCGGCGCGAATGGTCAGCTCGCTGATCACCAGCCAGGAAATCGACCCATCCCGTGCCGCGCAAATTCCTCCAGTCGTATCTGCTCAACATACGTCCTACGAACGGCAACTTTCCTGCCAGATATGGGCGTTCAACGGAACGCTGGTTGGTCGCTCGGACGCAGCGCCTACGACCCCTCTCACCGAAAGTGGCGATGGATTCTCGGAAACATTGGTCGACGGCGAGATCTGGCGCGTTTATGCGGTTGCGAATGCTGATCTTGGCATGCGTGTGCTCGTCGGTGACAACATGCGCGTTCGCGATCGGTTGGTCGAAGACGTTATCCGGGGGCTTGCGCTCCCCGCGTTGCTGATACTGCCTATCCTGGCCGGCCTGATCTGGTTGAGCGTCAGGCAAGGTCTCGCTCCGATGAGCGCGATGGCCCGGACACTCGAGACGCGTCCGGCATCAGATTTAAGTGCCTTACCCGACATCGATACGCCCAAGGAGATTGTACCCGTCATCCGATCACTGAACGGGCTGTTTGGACGCGTGAGCGCGGCTCGCGAACGAGAACGCGACTTTACCGCCTTCGCGGCGCACGAACTGCGAACGCCGATTGCCGGCCTGAAAACACAGGCGCAGGTAGCGCTAGGAAGTGAAGACCCCGAGATAAGAAGCAACGCTTTGCGGCAAATAGTGATCGGAGTGGATCGGACGTCTCGCCTGGTCAGACAGCTGACCGATCTGACGAATACCGAAAGTGGCGAGATCACAACGACCAAACGCGATGTCAACCTCGGCAGAATCCTCGGGCAATTGGCGGATGACATCGATCAGCATTATTCGGACACCGCCACAATCGAGGTGGATCAGGCGCTTGCGAGTATCTGCCTCTCTGTCGACCCCTCATTGTTCACCCTTGCATCGCGAAACCTCTTGGAGAATGCCGCCCTGCATTCGGGTCGGGACGGAGTGGTGCACTGCTGGGTGCGCAACGGGGCAGACGGATTCGCTATCGTCATTGATGACAGCGGACCGGGCATACCGGAGGAGGAGTTACCGAAGGTTCGCGACAGATTCTTCCGGGGCCGTAATAAGACAGTAATGGGCAGTGGTCTTGGTCTGGCGATCGCCGATCTCGCCATAAAGCGGATTGGAGGAGAGGTTTATCTCGCAAATCGTCGCGAGGGCGGACTAAGAGCGGAGCTGCGCTTTTCCGATACAGTACAAACCGACTGCTTGGAAAAAGCTTCCCCCCGACAGCGTCAAGAAGATCCTCTTAAATCGATCGCCTGACGACACGACAAGAAGGAAGACGAACGCCGTACCAATCTACAATATGTGATCCTTCGTGGCGACTGCGACGTTTAGGGGGTCGGTTCCGGCTGGGGGCGGAATGACACCCTAAGCGTTTGCCTCCGTGGGCCAAAGATATTCGCCGGTCAGCAGGATATGCGCCCAGCCCAGAGGAGAGATGTGGGCTAAAAGTTCGGGTGGCACATCGAGGCCTTCGTTTCGCCGTTCGGCGACGGCGTGGCCAAGGTGGACGGTATTCCAGTAGATGATGATCGCCGTCAGCAGATTCAGCCCGGCGATCCGGTAATGCTGCCCCTCAGTGGTTCGATCACGGATTTCACCTTGACGGCCGATGCGCAGGGCACTCTTGAGGGCATGGTGGGCTTCGCCCTTGTTGAGGCCAATCTGGGCGCGGCGCTGCATATCGGTATCGAGGATCCACTCGATGATAAAGAGAGTGCGCTCGACGCGGCCGACTTCCCGAAGCGCGGCCGCAAGATCGTTCTGTCGGGGATAGGATGCGAGTTTCCGGAGCAACTGGCTCGGTCTGATCTTTCCGGCGGCCATCGTGGCAGCACAGCGGAAGAGATCAGGCCAGTTTGACACAATCAGTTCTTCGCGGATTTTGCCGCCCACCAGCTTGCGTAAATCTTTGGGTGTCCCCGCGGGATCGAAGACATAAAGCCGTTTCGACGGTAAGTCGCGGATGCGCAAGACGAGCCGGTAGCCGAGCATGGCACTGGTCCCGAACAAATGATCGGTAAACCCCGCCGTATCGGCGTATTGCTCGCCGACCTGCCGGCCGACTTCATTCATCAGCAGGCCATCGAGGATGTACGTAGCTTCACTGACGGTTGCGGGAATAGTCTGTGAGGCGAACGGCGCGAACTGGTCATTGACGTGGGTATAAGCCTTGAGCCCAGGCTCACTGCCGTACTTGGCGTTGATCATGTTCATGGCCTCGCCCTGTCGTGCCGAAGGGAAAAACTGACCATCGCTTGATGCGGTTTTTCCCATGCCCCAGAACCGGGACATCGGCAGCTTGCCCTGCGCGGCCACGACCATCGCCAGCGCCTGGTTCATGCCCTCGCTTTCGACATGCCAGCGGGCAAGGCGCGAGAGCTGCCAGTAATCATGCGTGTTCGAGGCTTCCGCCATTTTTCGAAGGCCTAGGTTCAGCCCTTCGGCGAGCAGAACGTTCAGCAAGCCGACCCGATCGCTGCATGGCGCTCCGGTTCTGAGATGGGAAAAGGCGTCCGAGAATCCGACCGCCGCGTCAACTTCCAGCAAGATGTCAGTGATCCGCACAGGCGGCATTCGACGATAAAGATCGAGGACCAGTTCCTCTGCGCTTTCGGGAACGTCTGCGGTCAACCGGTCGATCCGCAACGTTCCATCTTCAATGCTACCATGGGGGATGGTCCCGTCGCGAGCGGCACGTGCCAGCCGCTTCAGACCATCCGCAAGGCGACCCTTGCGGTCAGCCAGCCAAGCTTGAGGATCGAGAGGAACAGCCATCCTGGCATTCGCCTGCGCCGAGGTCATCGGAACAAGCACCTGCTTGAGATCGCCGTAGCGGCGGGAATGATCCAGCCATATGTCTCCAGACCGGAAAGCATCGCGAAGATGAAACAGCACCGCGACCTCCCATAAACGACCATCGCCTCGGTCTTGCGCTCGGAGATGGCGATGCCATTTCGAATTCGGCCGCAGGAATGATATACCTGTTGATGTCGGCGCACGTGTTTCGCCGATGGCTTTCGCGGCTGCAATCAATGGCTCCGCCACCGACGCAGCCTTGAGCTTCAGGCATCGCAACATCCGCGGCGCATATCGGCGAAAACGATGATACCCTTGTCCGACGTGAGCCAACGGCTCGTCTGCCAATGTACTGGTGAGTTGCGTCCCTACGGCAACCAGCTGTTCAAGCTGATGCCATTCGGCCGACCGTGCCAACACATTGTCCAACGGAACACCATCGTCGCGAGCTTCCAGCAAAGAGGCTCCCAATGCCGTGAAAGCGCGAAGCGTATCGGTGACTGCGGCCTTGGAACCGGCAATCCGCTCGTCATGTAGCCGTTTCGCCTCTCGCCAAGTTTTCCCAACGATGCGGTCGTGGGTTTCGATGATGGCATCGGCGATCGCGGCTTCCCATTCGACGACGCAAACGGCGAGGATCGCCCACCGCCGATCCGAACTGATGTCGCGCAGGCCATCCGTGAAGTAACGCTCGCCCTGCCGACGCAGGCGCGCGATGCGGTGTGGCGGTACGCCTAGGAGGATCTGGGGATCGACTTCCAGACCGCGCAGGAACTCCAGCCGATCAAGCAAGCGGTTCGCTGATGCGGAATTGCTGCCGACTTCGAACTGGCGAAGCCAGATGAAACGGCTGATGTTTCCGTCAACCATTTCGGTCAGAAGCCCGTCCAGTTGCTCGCGCACACTAAAGTCGAGCCTTTCCGCTATCCGTGTCTCAATGCATCGCTCGGCGGCAACAAGGGCATCGGCGCACAGACGCTCGATCGTTGACGCCGCCGGCAGGATGGTCACCATTTTCCTGCATTGCGCGACGAAGCGCCGCGCCAGATCTTCGTTCGACCTGGCATCTTCAGCCTGATCGAAAAGCCAATCCCGCAGATCACGGGCCCCGCGCCCCGTGAATGTCTTGTAGCCGTAGATCTCGCGCAACGCCTCCATATGTTGCTGGCGGGTCTGACGCCGGGCGGCATAGGTGAGAAGCGCATCGGCCGGAACGCCGAGCTGAGCTCCGATGAAGGAAAGGACTTCATGCGGAATCATTTCGCCCGGAGCCAGCGCGCGCCCTGGATAGCGTAGTGCACAAAGCTGCAGGGCGAAACCCAGCCTGTTTTCTGGTCTGCGGCGTTCCTGAATGTTTGCCAGATCGTCGTCGCCCAATGTGTAATGCTTCAGCAGTGATAACTCGTCCGTCGGCAGGTCGAGCAACGCCGAGCGCTGTCGCTCGGCGAGAATATGTCGTCTTGGCATGCGCGCGTTGTCCCTGTTGAAGTACAGTCTGTTTTGGACAACAATCGCCCCATGCAAATCAAGGCTTTGCGAGCCACAAAACCACGAGGGTTCAATTGGGACAGCGCGTGGCCATCTATTGCCGGGTTTCGACGGCTGATCAGTCCTGCGAACGACAGGAGCGAGATCTGACCGCCTTCGCCGGACGTGCCGGATATAAAATTGCCGGCATATATAAAGAGACGGGCTCGGGCGTGAAGCTGGACCGGGCCGAGCGCAAGAAGATCATGGCGCTCGCTCAGGCTAGACATATCGACGCCATCCTGGTCACAGAACTCTCCCGCTGGGGACGCTCGACGATCGATCTCCTCAACACGTTGCGCGAGCTGGAAAGCTGGAAGGTCTCAGTCATCGCCATGAACGGCATGACCTTCGATCTGTCATCTCCTCATGGCCGTATGCTGGCGACTTTCCTCTCCGGTATCGCTGAATTCGAACGCGATCTTATCAGCGAACGGGTCAAATCGGGCTTGGCCGTTGCCAAAGCGCGCGGCAAGAAACTCGGTCGACAGCGGGGGCAGCGCCCGAAGTCGGACCGTCTGGCTCCGCGAGTTCTGGCGCTCGTTGCTGAAGGCCGCAGCTATCGGCTCATTGGTCGCGAACTTGGGCTCAGCAAGAACACCGTCTCCGATATCGTGCAACGTAACCGCAACGCTATCGTCGCTCGCGAGCCAAATCGTTGAGCCCGATAAAGGTCCCGATGACATCGAGCGAGAACCGGAACGCCGGTTGATCGCCGGGCAACGCCGGCTCCATGACCAGAGATACGCCTACATCGTCTCCCGTTCGCCAAAAGCGAACTGATTGTTTCGGTGTTACCGGCTCCTTAGCTGGCGTACTCTGAGCCAGACATTGAGAAAACTGGCGGCGATCAAACCAGAGATGCCGACGTAGGCCAGGACAAGGCTTGGCATGAGACCGAGAAACACGACCGCTATCGCCAGCGTACTGAGCCCCCCGATGATGAGAGCCCACGGTTGATGATGGCTGCGTGTTCCAAGATATAGCCCGAGTAGGGTGACGGCCAGAAACGCTGCTAACAATGGGAACAGGATCGCATCTCTTTTGATGAAGCCAAGCCCGACGGCCGATACAATCGAAAGGAGTACCGGGGAACCGAGGCAGCAGAGCGCCGCGAAGACCGATCCGGCGGCCCCGAATTTGTCCAGGTGCCGTTTCCAAAAGGTACTTTGCTCGATGGTGTTCGCGGCCATAGCTGCAGTCTCCTACACACCTGCAACTTCGCACCCGCCGGGTGGATATTTTCGACGGCGCCGTTCACCCTTTGAGGCAGCAGCGTGCCGATGTGGAGCAGCGAAGAGAGGTGATACCGCTCTCCGCCCGCCGCCGCCAATCAGCCGGCGGCTATTGCGCCACATGCGACGGATAGCCGGCGTTGGTCGTCGCAGCAATGAGGGTCGGTACGCCGGTGACTGCGTCATCGAAAGAGACCGTGGCGACAGCACCCGACATTGCGTCGGCTTCCTTTACCTGGACCGCTGTGACACCCGAGACACGAGAGAGGGCCGTTTTGACGATGGGGGCGCAGAGCGCGCAGGTGGCGTTGTCAACGTTCAGTATAACAGTCTTCTCGCCGGCCACGGCGGCGAGCGGGGAAAGCAGAGCGAGGAGAACGGCAACTGCGACAGGGCGGATCATGGGATCATTCTCCTTTGGCTTAGAGGAACAGGGGCGCAAGTCTCGGGAACCCTAGTCCGACGATGACGAGGACGGTGGCAACCCAGAGGCCGGCTTTGGCGATCCGTCCCGACTTGGGCTGGGCGCAATAGGAGCCCTCAGCGCAGGCGACCTTTGGCTCGCGATAGACGAGATAGAACCCGTAGCCGAGGATACCGAACGTCATGGCGGCAAAAATCGGTTGATACGGTTCGAGGGCGGTGAGGTTGCTGATCCAGGCTCCGCCGATGCCCACGGTGAACAGGGCAAACGGGATGACGCAGCAACTCGAGACGGCGATCGCCCCGAGAATGCCGCCGGCGGCGAGCAGTTGCTGGCGTCCGCCCCGCTGGTGTTCCGATGTCACGTGGATGGCGGCGGTCGCCGACGTTCGGGATCCTTTGAGACCTGATGATGCCTCCATAATTGCTCACTTTCTGCATCGTTGAACAGCGATTTGCGAAGTAGCCTACGCCTTGTAGTCACTACAGACTCAAGGGGGATTTCAACGATTTGCGATCACGCTTCTGTGAGGGCGTTGGAAAGTGGAACCCGTTGAGCAGTCGCTGTCGTCTGAAGACCGTAGCTGGGGTTTTCAAGCATCATGAACCGTGGCGCTACCAATCTCTGTTTCCGCAGTGCCTACGTGGCCAAGCGATCAAGATTTTGTCTTGACCCTGTACCGAGTACAGGGTGTAACGAATCTCTTTGGCAGCGATCGCGTCATCGGGATACCCGACGCGGTCGTGCTTGTGATTAATGGACCGCGCCGCAGCGATGCTATGGATCTGCGATCAGAACGGAGAGCGCCTTGGACGACAAACCGACCGCCGGCATCGTGACCGCGATCATCATCGCGCCTTTAGTCGCGCTTTGCTGCCTTGGACCGGTAGTCATCGGCTCGGCGGTGGGCGGCGTTTTGGGCTGGTTCAGCGGGCAAGGTCTCGTGATAGGGGGTGTGCTGACACTCCTGGCTGGAGCCGCCGGCTATGCCCTCATGCGCTGGCGCCGGGCTTCATCTCGTCGGGAAGATGCCTCCCCGACATGCACATGTGACGAGCCCAAAGCACGGCCCGGCAGCCGCCAACCACCAACCATCCTTTGAGCCGGCACACTCCAATCGCGAAATACCCCGTACACTCGGAGATACGCCCTTGCCCATGACCACGCCGGCCGCGGACCTCGCGGAAACGATCGAAGAAAACTCCATTCTGACGCCGCAATTCAACGCGGATGGGCTCATTCCTGCAGTCGCCACGGATGCGGCGAACGGTGTGGTGCTAATGCTGGCGTGGATGAATGCGGAGGCGCTGGAAAAGACGATCGAGACCGGTCAGGCCTGGTACTGGAGCCGGTCCCGCAAGTGTCTTTGGCATAAGGGCGCGACGAGTGGGCAAGTCCAGCAGGTCGAGGAACTGCGCATCGATTGTGATCAGGACGCGGTGTGGCTCAAGGTGCGCGCTGGCGGAGACGGCGGATGTTGCCATACCGGCCGGGCGAGTTGCTTCTATCGCCGGATCGTTACGGCGCCGGGTCGCCCGACGCTCCGCCGGGTGCCGGATGCCCCGCCGAGATAGGTCCTCAGGGTAATATCGATGTTTTCGAGCGCGACCAGGCGCTCCAGTATCACGGTCAGAAGACCGACCAGCCGCCGAAAACCCTCCAAAGCCACCTCCGGAAAGCCGTTCCGCCGGCGTGTCGCGATGGAGAGAGTATTGATCGTGCCATCACCGAAGCGCAGCGGAACGATAAGATAGTCGGTAAAGCCGTCAGCCCTAAGTTCGCCGTAGAGGTCGCACCGAAACGCTCGGACGTCCTGCAGGCGAGGAACGCGGAGCTCCGTGCGCGTCGTGTGCACATGATGATCCGGGGAAGCGAGATAGCCCGGTCGGTTCTTCAGACCATGCGGCCAATCGATGACACGAACTCTGTCGTCGTCGGCAAGCCAGAGATAGGTCCGGGCACGGAAGGCCGGATGCAGCGGCTGCGCGCTCACAAAGATGCGATCGACGCGAAGCGTTGCCGCGGACAGCAACCGTCCGATATCGCGGATCACCGCACGCGCGTCGGTCGACGCAGCGGCGCTGTCGGAGAGACCGAGTGCGAGGCGGCCGAGATGCATGCCCGGATCGCCGTAGGGTGCCTCGGAATCACAGACCCGGCGCTTGGTCATGGGCGTAATCCTGCTGAACGGGCAGGACTAAGACGCTCGACCGTCGGGAATCGCTGACTGGGGGACATTCCTTTGCTCATGCTGTCCTCGATGGTAAGGCCGTTGGCCGTTCGAAACGATCGTGTGTCTGCCGGTGGGGCGCCTCCCAAACTCTGCTCCCCGTCGCGTCGAGCGTTTTCAGAGACGCCCGCAATCGAAATGCCAGCCTTGCCGCATCAGCTACACCATCGAACTGATGTCCGACGCATAGCTGGGATAGGCGAAGATGATGCCCTTGATCCTGTTCGCGGTCAGCCCTGCGCCCATAGCCATGGCAAAGAGATTGATTTGTTCCTCCGCTCCGGGGCCGATCAGATGTGCACCAAGAATATGGCCGGTCCCGTTCTCGACCAGAACCTTGTAGGCACTGTAGCGCGCCCCGACCCGCAGCGACGAGTACCAGCCGGCGGTCTTTTCGAAATGCGTGTCAAAGGCCAGCCCCTTGTCGCGTGCTGCGGCTTCGGACAGGCCGACCGAGGAAAGCTGCGGCAGCGTGAAGACAACGCTTGGGATCGGCGGATAACTGACCGCGCGCTCATCCTTTCCTGCGAGCAGGTTCTTGCCTGCAATCCGGCCTTCGTTGGCCGAAACCGGGGTCAGATTAGGCCCACTGTCGGCACAGTCGCCGGCTGCAAAAATGGCGGAATTTGTGGTCCGCATGTAGGGGCTGACCTTGATGCCTTTGCGGCCGTATTCCACGCCCGCGGCCTCCAGGTTGAGATGCTCGATGTTGGGCACGCGCCCGGTGGCATGAACCACCAGATCACAATTGATCGTCTGCTTTCCTTCCGGCGTCTTATAGGTAACGGTGAAATCCGACCCGTCTTTCTCGATCTTCAGAACCTTGGCCTCGGTCCGCAGGTCAATCCCCAGATCGGCGGTCGCCTCGGAAAGGATACCGACCAGGTCGGGGTCGAAATTGCCCAGCGGTCGCTCCATCATCTCCAGAACCGTGACTTCCCGCGCCCCTGCGCGTTTGGAGATATGGGCAAATTCCATCGCAATGAATCCGCCGCCGACGAACACGACCCGGTCCGGCCGTTCGGGCAGCTCGAGAAAGTCGGTGCTAGTCGCCAGCAACTCCTCGCCGGGGATATTCAGCGTCATTGGCCGAGCGCCGGTGGCGATATGAAAGTTCCGGGACGACAAGATCTCGCCATTCACCTCGATCTTGTCTCGCCCGGTGAAGCGTGCCTCGCCATGCAACACGGTGATACCGGCTTTCTCCAGCCCGCCCTCGATGCGACCAGGCATCGCGTCGGTGAACGTGCGCTTGAAGGCGATCATGTCCGCCCAGTCGACGGATGTCTGTGCTTCCAGCCCCTTGCCGCTCAAGTTGCGGGCCCAGTCAATGCCCTCAGTCACGGCGATCAGCATCTTTTTGGGATCGCAGCCTCGCAATGCACAGGTGCCGCCGAAAGGAAGGGCGTCGATGCTGGCGACCTTCCAGCCAGCGTCAGCGGCCATCCGGGCGACACCATTTCCACCCGTCCCACCTCCGATCACGATCAGATCGAAGCTTTTGTTATCGCTCATGCAATTCTCCTCTCCTAAAAGACTACTTTTCCCCCTGACAAAAAACCTAACCCCCACAGCAAGGTTTGCAACGCCCTGCCTGCAATAATACCCTTCTCAACATGACATCCGGCGACGCTTTTGAGCAGAACTACTTGCGCCGACCGTATATCGGTTGACCGACGGGGCCTTTGCCGTCGGTCTTGCCATTTGCCCGCGCGCGGTGCCGCCACAAGTAGATTCCGACAATGGCCAAGACGGCCGCTGCCAGCCAGAAGTAGCCGCCGCCGACCAGCCAACTGGCAAGGCCGGCAAAGCTGATCGCGCCTGTTGCTGCCAGTACAATCGCGCCGCAGCAGACGATCTTAGCCGCGAGCAATCCCGCAAGGCCGTATCCGTTCGAAGGTTCCATCGAAGCCTCCTATCCGGCGCAGCATGACAGCTTCGCCACGTCCTTGCCGAAGCCCTGCGCCGCCAGTTTCAACCCTTCGACCGTGGTGAGATAAGGGAAGATTGTCTCGCCGAGCGCCTTCGCCGTCATGCCGTGCTTGATGGCCAACACCACCGTCTGGATGCTGTCGGCGCCCTCGGGCGCGAGGATCTGTCCACCAAGCAATCGGTCGCTTTTGGCGTCGGCAACCAGTTTGATGAGCCCGCGCGTGTCGCGCGCGGCCAGCGCCCTCGGCACCTGGTCAAGAGATACGATCGAAGTCTTGGTCTCGAAGCCGGCGTCGCGAGCCGCCTGTTCGGTCAGGCCGACGCCCGCGACCTGCGGATCGGTGAACGTCACCCACGGCATGGCCGCATTGTCATAGACAAGGCTGTCACCGTTCAGTGCGTTTTGGGCAGCGAGCTTGGCGCCATAGGCTGCCATATAGACGAACTGGTCGCGACCGGTGACATCACCTGCCGCATAGACGCCAGGCTTTGAGGTGCGCATCCGCTCATCAACCAAGACGCCGCCATTACCGCATAGCTTAACTCCCGCCTCGGCAAGGCCAAGACCGCCGGTGTTCGGGGACCGCCCAGTGGTCAAAAGCACCTGCTCGGCCGCGATCACTTCGTCCGCTCCGTCGATGGCGACCGTCAGTTCGACACCGCGGTCCGTGCGCGCGATCCGGCGATAGGAGAGGCCGGTTAGGACGGTAATGCCCTCGTCGCGAAGATAACCGGTCAATGCTGCGGAGATTTCCGGCTCGGCTTCCGGCAACAGGCGGCGGCGGGTTACAAGTGTCACTTCCGCCCCGGCACGGGCGAACATCTGCGCCAGTTCACAGCCGATATAGCCACCGCCGATCACCAGCAGCGAACGCGGCAGCTCGGAAAGCTCGAGCGCGGTCGTGCTGGTGAGGTAAGGCACATCCCCAATGCCGGGAATGTCCGGCAGGGCCGGCGCTGATCCGGTAGCAATGATGATTTTGCCAGCCATGATCGGATCGCCGTTCACAATCAGAGCGCCCTGACCATTCAGGCGCGCTTTCCCTTCCAGATAGGCGACGCCGTTGTATTGTGGCAGAAGGTCGACATATTTCTTCTGCCTGAGCGTGGTCACCAGGTCGTCCTTGGCGGCGACCAAACGGCCCCAGTCAGCGACGTTGGCTTCCCCGGCAAGACCGGGAAAGCGATGCGCGGCGCGTGCACCATGCAGCGCCTCGGCAGCGCGGATCATCGTCTTCGACGGTACGCAGCCGACATTGACACAGGTGCCGCCGATCGTGCCGTGGCCGATCAGGGCGACATTCGCCCCCTGCTCAGAGGCCGTGATTGCGGCCGAGAACCCGGCCGAACCGGCACCGATCACCGCAAGATCGTAGCGGCCATTGCCTTTTTGGGGCGCACAGCAGTCAGACATGAAAATCTCCTAATGTTTCCTGGTATCGATGTGTGAACGATGTCGCCACAGCAGGTAACCGGCTGCGGCAATGATGAGGATGAGAATTGGCACCAGACCGTAGACCGCTGTTGTCAGCGCTCCCACGCCGATCAAACCTGCCGCCACCAGCAGGATCGGCACCAGACAGCACAGCGCCGCGATCAAGACGCCAACCACTCCGACGCCAAGCATGGACCGGTCAGGCACGGACTCAACTCCCGATCGCCTTGGCAGGATAGCCAACATTGGTGGAAGCAGCGGCAATGGCCGCGACCGTCGCGGTCGACGGGTCATAGGCAACCGTCGCCGTCTTGGCCTCGAAATCCACCTTGACCGACTTCACGCCCGCAACGCCTTCCATGGCCTTGCGCACGGTGACCGGACAAAGGGCACAATACATGTTCTCGATTGCGAAGGTCTGCGTCAGCTCCTTGACGGTAACCGTTTCCGACGCGGATTGTGCGGACGCGGGAAGGGCAAGTGGCAGCATAATAGTACCGCTCAAGCCAAGCGCAGCCGCGGCGACCAGATGTTTCGACAGGTATTTCACGTGGTTATCTCCTCGTTTCAATAGAACAGCGGCGCCCACCAGCCGATGGTGCTGGCGAGCACGATGAGGATCGTTGCGATCCAAAGCGCGGTCTTGGTGATGATGGCGGAGCGCGGACGGGCGCAGTAGGAACCCGGCTCGCACGCGGCTTTGGGCTTGAAATAGACCTGCCAGAAGCCAAACCCGAGCGGCACGAGTGTCGCCGCCGCGATATAGGGCTTATAGGGTTCGAGCATCGTCAGGTTGCCGATCCATGCGCCCGATACACCGAGTGTCACCAGGAGCAGCGGGACGATGCAACAGGCCGATGCCAGAAAAGCGCCGATAACGCTTATCGCCGCGAGCCCGCCCTCGCGCCGATCCGGTTCGGCGGCCGCCTTCGAAGAATTCAATGTCTTGCTACCAATTTCGTTCATCGCAAACCATCCTCGATTTCTGACTGAAAACAGGATAGGCTCTGTAGCCAGTACAGACTCAAGAGGTATTTTCACCATGAATTCTCTTCTTTCCGCCAAGGGACTGCAGCGCCACCAATTGGCCCGTGCGACCGGCTGCCATCTGGAGACCATCCGCTATTACGAGAAGATCGGCCTGCTACCCGACCCGCCGCGCAGCGCCAGCGGTTATCGCATCTATGACGAAACCGACGTCCGCCGCCTGCGCTTCATCCTCAGGGCGCGCGAACTCGGCTTTGGCATCGACGAGGTCCGCGGCCTGCTTCATCTTGTCGATTGCAGAAGCCAGACCTGCGCGGAGGTGCAGCGCCGGACCGAACCGCATCTAGCCGAGGTTCGCGCCAAGATTGCCGACCTCCAGCGCATTGAAGCGGTGCTCGTGACAATGATCTCGCAATGCTCTGGCGAAGACGTGCCGGAATGCCCGATCCTTAACGCGCTCGCCGCTTGACGGGCGCTTAGGGTGTCATTTCGCCCCATACCGGAACCGACCCCAAGTGCAGCCCGGCAAGCCGGGTTGCAGGGATGCTCCATTCGACCGAAGCCGACCGCGATCGCAGTCGCTGCTTTGTAAGGGCGGTAGCCCCGCATCGGTCCAGCCGAAACACTTCGGCCTGTCTTGCGACGTATTGCGAATGGCAGCATGGCGCGGGACAGAATGCCCAAGATGGACTTTACAGGCCGTCCAGCCTCGGATAGTAAACCATCAATATATCCAAGGATGACGATATATGGATAAGAAATCATCATTGGCGGCGCTTGCCGCGCTCGGTCAGGAAACCCGGCTGGACATCTTTCGCCTGCTGGTCAAGGCCGGCGGCGCGGGCATCCCGGCCGGGGAGATTGCAGCGCATCTGGGTGCGGTCCAAAACACGATTTCGGCCCACCTGAAGATTCTGGACCACGCCGGTCTGGTCCGCGCCGAGCGCGAAGGGCGCACGATCCGCTACGTTGCCGACATGACCGGATTCCGTGACCTGCTGGCCTACCTGATGGAAGACTGCTGCAACGGCGCGCCTGAACTCTGCCGCCCCGTCATCAACGCTGTCACCTGCGACTGCTAGGAAAGACTGGCACATGAGCAACCAACCATTCAACGCGCTATTCCTGTGCACGGGAAACTCGGCACGCTCTATCCTCGCCGAAGCAATCCTCAACCGGGTCGGCGAGGGGCGTTTCAAGGCCTTCTCCGCCGGGTCGCAGCCCAAAGGCACGGTCCATCCCTATGCGATCCAGCTCCTGCAGGGGCTGAACTACGACACCGCCTTTGCGCGTTCAAAAAGCTGGGAGGAATTTGCCGCCCCCGGTGCGCCGGAGATGCACTTCGTCTTCACCGTCTGCGACAGTGCAGCCAATGAATCCTGCCCGGTTTGGCCGGGCCAGCCGATGACGGCGCATTGGGGCATCCCGGACCCAGCAGCCGCTGGCGGGACCGACCCCGAAAAGCACCTGGCCTTCGCCGAAGCCTACCGGATGCTGAACAGCCGCATCGCGCTCTTCACAAGCCTGCCCATGGCGACGCTCAACCGACTGTCGCTTCAAAGGCGTCTGGACGAGATCGGCGGCAATCTGCCTTCGGCCAGTTGAACGAATACGAAAGACAATCATGACGGACCACGCTATCGCCACGGCCGAGCCCACCGGCATTGGTTTCTTCGAAAAGTATCTAACGGTGTGGGTGGCGCTCTGCATCGTGGCCGGCATCGCGCTCGGCCACCTGTTTCCGGGTGGTTTCCAGAGGATCGCGGCGGCGGAAATCGCCAAGGTCAACATTCCCGTAGCCGTGCTGATCTGGCTGATGATCGTGCCGATGCTGTTGCGCGTCGATTTCGCGTCTTTGGCCAAGGTCGGCACCTACTGGCGCGGCATCGGCGTCACGCTGTTCATCAACTGGGCGGTCAAGCCGTTCTCGATGGCGCTGCTCGGCTGGCTGTTCATCGGCTGGCTGTTCCGGCCATATCTTCCTGAGGTACAGATCGATTCCTACATCGCCGGCCTCATTATCCTGGCGGCGGCACCGTGTACGGCGATGGTCTTCGTCTGGTCGAATCTGATGCGGGGCGAGCCGAATTTCACGCTGTCGCAGGTGGCGCTCAACGACGCGATCATGATCGTCGCCTTCGCGCCGATCGTCGGCCTGCTGCTCGGCCTGTCGGCGATTACGGTGCCTTGGGACACGCTGTTGCTCTCGGTCGTGCTCTACATCGTGCTGCCCGTGGTCGTGGCCCAGATCGTGCGCCGACGGCTTTTGGTGGCCGGGGGACAGGCGGCGCTCGGTCGACTTCTGGGCAGGCTGCAGCCTGTCTCGCTGATTTCCCTGCTGGCAACGCTGGTTCTGCTGTTCGGCTTCCAGGGCGAGCAGATCATTGCCCAGCCAACCGTCATCGCGCTGCTGGCAGTGCCGATCCTTATCCAGGTCTATTTCAATTCGGGCCTCGCCTATCTGCTCAACCGCATGTCCGGCGAGCGGCATTGCGTGGCGGGGCCATCGGCCCTGATCGGTGCATCCAACTTCTTCGAACTCGCCGTCGCGGCAGCCATTGCGCTGTTCGGCCTCAATTCGGGTGCTGCCCTGGCAACAGTTGTCGGCGTGCTGGTCGAGGTGCCCGTGATGCTGTCGGTTGTCTGGATCGTGAACCGCAGCAAGGGCTGGTACGAAGCCGGCATCCCGGCCCATGCAAAATCAATCAGGAACCCCGCCGAATGACGATCACCATCTACCACAATCCCGCCTGCGGCACGTCGCGCAACACGCTGGCCATGATCCGCCAATCGGGCGAGGAACCGCAGATCATCGAGTACCTGAAAACGCCGCCTGCGCGCGAGACGCTGATTGAACTGATCGCGGCGATGGGGATCACCCCGCGTGCCTTGCTGCGCGAGAAGGGAACGCCCTATGCCGAACTTGGCCTCGGCGATCCCAAATGGACCGACGACGAGATCGTTGATTTCATGTTGGCGCATCCGCTCCTGATCAACCGCCCGATTGTCGTCACACCACTCGGCGTTGTCCTGGCGCGCCCGTCGGAAGCCGTTCTCGATGTCCTCCCCAATCCGCACATCGGCTCGTTCACCAAGGAAGACGGTGAGGTTGTCATCGACGGGGAGGGCAAGCGCCTTGCCTGACATTCACGATTTTCCCGATGATCCGTTGCCGAACATCGACGAAGACCAGTTGCTGCCGATCGACGGAAAGGCGCTGTTCGACGGACCGCGCGCCATCCACAGGCCCCGGGTGCTGATGCTGTACGGGTCGCTGCGCGAACGGTCCTATTCCCGCCTTGCTACGGAGGAAGCCGCGCGCATCCTGCGCCGGCTCGGTGCCGAGGTGCGCATCTTCAATCCTTCAGGCCTGCCGCTTCCGGATTCGACATCGGCCGATCATCCCAAGGTGCAGGAACTGAGGGACCTCTCGATCTGGTCAGAAGCCCAGGTCTGGTGTTCACCGGAACGGCACGGCTCCATGACCGGCGTGATGAAGGCCCAGATCGACTGGCTGCCGCTGTCGATGGGTGGGGTTCGCCCGACACAGGGCCGGACACTCGCCGTCATGCAGGTGTCGGGCGGCTCGCAAAGCTTCAATGCCGTCAACCAGCTTCGGATTCTTGGACGCTGGATGCGTATGTTCACGATCCCCAACCAGTCGTCGGTGGCCAAGGCCTTCAACGAGTTCGACGAAGCCGGACGCATGAAACCGTCTTCCTATTACAACCGGGTCGTCGACGTGATGGAGGAATTGATGAAGTTCACGCTGCTGCTGCGCGATCGTTCGGACTATCTGACCGACCGGTATTCCGAGCGGGTCGAAAGCGCGGAGCAGGTCGCCAAGCGGGTGAATCAGCAGTCGATTTAAGGTCGGTATCTGCCGCGAACAGGATTGCTTGCGCAGCGTGGCCGGCAGATCGTATCCTGGGTCGTAACGACGCTTGTCATTTTCGGGGCATCTCATGGCGGCTGGATCATCCGAAGACCTTGACGGGGAAGCGTCGGTATGAGGCCTTGCGACGTTGCCTTGGCCGTCATGCCTCCCGCTTTGTGGGCGATCGCCTACACGATCGCCAAACCCACCATGCAGAGCTTCCCGCCCTTGTTCCTGATGAGCATCATCTACGGAATAACGGCGATCGCCTTGTATCGCCCGGCCCTGAAGCGGCAGACGCCGTTCTGGGTCATCTTCGTTGGGTCGGTGCTGGGCGGTAGCGTGCAAAGCGGCCTGATCTTCAGCGGTATCGCGCTCGTTCCCGCCAGCACGGCGGTCATGACGGTTCAATCCCAGGTCCCCTTCGCCGTTCTGGCCGCTTGGGCGATCGGCCTGGAACAGATCAATCGCCGCCGACTTGCTGGGATCATCCTCTCGCTTGGCGGCGTTGCCCTTGTCGTGGGATTGCCGAATTCCGTTGGCGAAATCCGCGGCCTGGTGATGATCGTTGCCGGAACCCTCTGCTGGGGGATCGCGCAGGCGATCATCCGCGCCAAATCGACGGAGGCGGGTGGCTATCTCATGGGGGCCATGTCCGCACTCGCGGTGCCGCAGATGCTGGCGATGTCGTTGGTGTTGGAAACCGGGCAACGCCAGGCCGTGCTCAATGCAAGCCTTCTGGACTGGGGCGCGATCCTCGTGTTGTCGGTAGGCGGTTTCGCAATTGCGTACAAGATTTGGTACGGGCTGCTCCGCAGCTACCGCGTTGACCAGGTCGCCCCGTTCATTTTGTTGATGCCTGTCATCGGCGTGCTTCTGGCGTTTCTGTTCTTGAACGAACAGCCGTCGGCGTTGGTGCTTTGCGGAGGCGCGATTATTTTGGCAGGCCTCGCCCTCGTTGTTCGTGCGCCAAGGGAGATGAGCTTCCAAGCAGCATAGGAAGTGGCGGCGGTTTCAAGTTGCCAGTATTTCGATGATTGTCGAAATTCTGTTGACGGCCGGAACTCCGACGAGTATTCATACTTCCATGAAACTCGAAAAAGCAGCAGCTCAGCTCGAAGCCCTCGGCAACCCAACGCGGCTCCAGCTCTATCGCATTCTCGTCCGCGCCGGCGACGACGGGCTTCCGGTCGGTAGTGTCCAGGAGAAGCTGGCCGTTCCGGCCTCGACCCTGTCGCACCACCTCAAGCGGATGGTCGACACGGGTTTGGTGACGCAGGAGCGTCAGGCGACCACCCTGATCTGCCGCGCCAATTATCCCGGCATGGACGCGCTGATCGGTTATCTCGCGGACGAATGCTGCGCCGACGCCAAATGTACCGCAGCCGTGCTGGAAACGATTGTGTGACCGCCCCTTTTTTTGCCTGATTTATTCGAAGATGCCAGAAGGACCGAAGATATGGAGATGACGGCAAACCTTCCCGTAGCCGTGATCGGTGCAGGCCCCGTCGGCCTGGCCGCCGCTGCGCACCTCGTGGAACGTGGCATTCGTCCCGTTATCTTCGAATGCGGCCCGAGTGTTGGTGCCGCCCTTCTCGAATGGGGCCATGTCCGGGTCTTTTCGCCATGGGCCTACAATATCGACGCGGCGGCACGCGCTCTGCTCGATCGCTCCGGTTGGATCGCCCCGAACGAAGGCGGCCTCCCTACTGGTGGCGAGATCGTGCAGGACTATTTGAATCCGCTCGCGGCCCTGCCGGAGATCGCTCCTAACCTTATGCTCGGGGCGACAGTCACGGCCGTTACGCGGCAGGGACACAACAAGGTCTCGAATGAAGGCCACAAGGATTCGCCCTTCGTCATCCGCTATGAGGATGCCGGCGGCGAGCATCGTGTTCTGGCCCGCGCGGTGATCGATGCCTCCGGCACATGGTCACGACCGAACCCGATCGGTATCGATGGGCTGGCTGTTCCAGGCGAACGCCAAGCGGCAGAGCGTATCGCTTACGGCATTCCAGACGTGATCGGCCGCGCGAGGGACGACTACGCCGGAAAGCGCGTGCTTGTCATCGGCGGCGGGCATTCCGCGATCAACGTGGCGCTGGCACTCATGGAACTCCAGCGCGAGGTCCCTGACACGAAAATCTTCTGGGCGCTGCGCCACAGCAGCGTCGAAAAACTTCTCGGCGGCGGCCTCAACGACCAGTTGCCTGAACGCGGCGCGCTCGGCCTTGCCGCCAAGCAGGCGATGCAGGACGGGCGATTGAACATGCTCACGGCCTTCGCCGTCGATGGTATCGAAACCGAGCAGGACGGCCTTCTGGTCGAAGCGGTGCTTGGCGGAAAGCCGTTCAGCCTTGCCGTCGATCGGATCGTGGTAACGACGGGATTCCGGCCCGATCTTTCGTTCCTCGGTGAGCTTCGCATCGCACTCGACCCGGTTGTGGAAGCGCCGCCTGCATTGGCACCCTTGATCGATCCGAACTTCCATTCCTGCGGGACGGTGCCGCCGCACGGTGTCGACGAACTTACCCATCCCGAACCGGGCTTTACGATCGTTGGCTCGAAATCTTACGGCCGCGCTCCGACATTCCTCATGGTGACAGGCTACGAGCAGGTCCGTTCGGTCGTTGCCGATATCGCCGGAGACCACGACGGCGCGCGCGAGGTAAGGCTGGTCCTGCCAGAAACTGGGGTGTGCAGTGGTGTCCCTGTCACGGACCCCGAAGCCGTCGCCTGCTGTGGCGGCCCCGCTCTCGCCGAGGTCGATGCCTGCTGCGTCAAGGACGCGGAGGCGAAGGGGAAAGGCAGAGCAGGTTGCGGGTGTGCTTCGTCCGAAGTGGTTGAGATCTCGTCTGTGGCCGACGCCGAATGTTGCCAGAGTGCCGCGTGACCTCCACGGTGATCGATGACGAGACGCGAAAGCGCAACGCCGGAGCAGGGCGGCTGATCACCGCTCTCGGCATCGCCCAGATCTGTTCCTGGGGAACGCTCTACTATTCCTTCGCGCTGATGGCCGAAGCGATGCGTATCGATCTCGGCTGGTCGAAGACCGAGATTTATGGTGCGGCGACACTCGGCCTGACGCTTGCGGGGCTTGCCGCCTATCCAATCGGCGCCGCCATCGACCGTGGACAAGGCCGCACCGTCATGAGCCTCGCCTCGGTTGGAGCAGGCCTTCTGCTGTTCGCCTGGTCGCAGGTGTCGAATGTCTTTGTCTTCTACGCCATCTTCGCCGCCATCGGTTGCCTGCAGGCCGCAACCTTTTACGAGCCCGCCTTCGCGGTGATCGCCCGCCGCGTCGGTTCTGGAAATGCGCGGCGCGGCATCACGACCCTGACGTTGTGGGGCGGGTTCGCCAGCACCGTCTTCATCCCGCTCATCCAATTCCTCATCGATGCCATCGGATGGCGGGATACGCTCATGGTTCTCGGCGCAATCAACATTATCGTTTGCGGCGGGCTTTACTTCGTCGCGATCGACACCGCCAAGGACCATGTGGTCCCGGCCCGGCAGCCGCACGAAGCGCCGCCGCTGGCGGGCCGCAAAGCGGTCGCATGGGCGATGCGCCGCCCGGTGTTCTGGGCGCTCATGGTCGCACTCATCGGCTATGAAGCCGCCTTTGCCGCGCTGACTTTCCACCTCTATCCACTGCTGCTCGAACGCGGGCTCGACACCGCTGGTGTCGTCACCGTACTGGCGGTGATCGGCCCCGCGCAGGTGGCAGGGCGCATCCTGATCATGGTGTTCGCGCCCAACGTCCCGATCCGCAGGGTTGGTTCCATGATTGTCATCGCCTTTCCGCTCGCCGTCCTTGGCTTTGCGCTGGCCCCACCGAACGTGGTGATCATCGCGGGGATCGCTGCCTTTTACGGCGGAGCCAACGGCATGATCACCATCGTGCGCGGCCTCATGGTACCGGAAATGATCAGCAAGGATGCCTATGGGGCGATCAACGGCGCGCTGGTTGCCCCGATGAACATCATGCTGGCAGTCTCTCCACTGGCGGCGGCCTGGATATGGTCAGCGACAGGCGGCTACGATGCCGTCCTGATCGCAATCGGCGTGGGCGCGTGCGTTTTGTGTCTTGGGTTCTGGATAGCGGCAGCGATTAACGTCCGGAAGGTGCAAAGCTAGAAATCTACCGCTTGTACGACCAAAACGGTGAAACTGCTATCTTTCAGACGCTGGTTGATATGAAAGGCCACTTCCGACCGCAAATCGGCCGCTATGACGCTCATTGCCGTTGCCCAAAAGCAGACCCTCGGCTGTAGCCGGGTCGGCCGCATATCGCAAAGCGAGCCGTCTGCCGGAACCATCGGGAAGGCGCCCGGCGCTCGAGATCGACAGGAACGAACTGCAGAAGTGCGAGCCGCGCGGTGCACTTCCACCGTGCGAGCGGTCATCAAAAACGTCGCTGCAGTTTGCTACGCTGCTACCGCATCCACTAAGTAGGTAACCAAGTCAGGTACGATCCGTGTGGATTCACCCGCTGTCCGACGAAGCTCAAGGGCCAGAAGGCGGTCCTTCTCGAACGCCGGACTTAGCTCTAGCTTCAGGTAGTCGAACAGCGTCCGCTCATGCACGGCTATGACCACCTTCGTGCCGTGAGAACGCGAGATCGTTCTCAGCAACGCCGCGAACTGCGCAATATGGACCGCCGTTGACACGGCTCGGTTGTTGCGGGTGGACAAACTGGGAGTATTCCTTTTGGGAGTTTGTCCGGATCTGAGTTGAAGACGGTGCCGCTACGATCGCAGGCAATCCGGGCTTGTCATTAATGAGAACTGAGGCGAAGGCAGTGTATATTGGGCTTCTGGCGCGGACCACCGCTAACTGCTCGGACAAACCGGTATCTAACGTGTGTAACGGCCCAAGCGCGCGACGCGAATGTCCGAAATGTTAGGATCAGGATCTGACTGAAGATGAATAGAAACTGGATTATGTAGCAGTTGCCACCAAGTCTCGTTTCGAGACCCTATCGGGTCTTTTGCCACGCCGTGTGTCCAGACGCTTTGAAAGACCATAGCCGACAACCTTGCGGCTGCATGCATCGAGAATGACGGCTAGGTAACAGAAGCCGGCGGCAATGCGAATGTATGTGAAATCGGCGACCCAGACCATGTCGGATCGATCAGGGATCAGATTTCGATGCAATTTCGGGTAGATCGGTGAAACGTGGCCGCTATCCGTCCTGCGAACATAGCGTTTGCGTGGCTTGATCCCCAAGCCGTTGGTCCGCATTACGCGCGCCACACGACGAGATCGGAATGGATAAGGCGATTGGCAATCTGTCCTGCCCGACCCTGTGTCATCGCAATTCTCCTGTTTCCTGCGGATCCGGCCCAGTGCCGCCTTTGAGATGTTCGAAGACTTCTGCTCGATTTGGCCGTGCGAGGGACGGCGAAAGTTTTTCGCCATCGCCCATTGTCACGAACAGAAAGCCGAGTGAAGCGCTTCGACGACCGTGAGCACTTCCGGCCGGGTAATGCGGTAGTAGGCAGTCGTGCCATCGCGGCGCGACACGACCAAGCCGTCAGCACGCAACCGCATGAGTTGCTGCGACATCGGCACTTGGTCGATGCCCAGCAACTCGCGCAGTTCCGCAACGGAACGTTCATCCTTCCCTAAAGCGCAGAGGACCAGAAGCCGTTGCGGATGGGACATGCTCCTGAGCAGGTCCGCTGCCTTTCCCGAAGCCGGGATCATCTCTTTTACATTCATACTCTTGAATTTAATATCCTTGAATGTTAATTGCAAGCCCATCGGCAGGCCTGCGAACGGCGCAACCTTACGACCGCGCTCCCCGGATTAGGAATTGAGCCAGATCAATATAAGCCTGCGGCTTTGCTGTCAGGTTTACTCGAACAAGAAACATTGGGAGAAACCCTATGTCACATGTCGTCGTCCTTGGGGCCGGCCTTGGTGGAACCATCATGGCCTACGAAGTGCGAGAGAAGCTGCGCCATGAGGACAGCCTCACCGTGGTCAATCTCGGCACATCCTTTTCCTTCGTGCCTTCCAATCCCTGGGTGGCCGTCGGCTGGCGCAAACGCGACGACATCACTGTCGACCTCGCCGCAACTTTCAAGCGGCTCAACATCGCGCTCAAACCCGAGGGCGCCAAGAAAGTGTATCCGAAGGAAAACCGGATCGAGCTCAATGACGATACGTTTGTCGACTACGACTATCTGATCATCGCGACCGGGCCGGACCTCGCGTTCGATGAGGTACCCGGCCTCGGACCTGCTGGATATACGCAGTCGATCTGCCATATCGACCATGCGACCGCCACGAAGGCAAAGGTCGATGAACTCGTCCGCAATCCGGGCCCTGTGATCGTCGGCGCCGTCCAGGGGGCATCCTGCTACGGACCCGCCTATGAATTCGCCTTTATCCTCGATACCGCGCTGCGCAGGGCCAAGGTGCGCGACCGGGTGCCAATGACCTTCGTGACGCCGGAGCCCTATATCGGTCATCTCGGCCTGGATGGCGTCGGCGATACCAAGGGTCTGCTCGAGAGTGCCATGCGCGATCGCCACATCAAGTGGTTCACGAATGCCAAGGTGACTTCAGTTGATGCCGGAACCATGCATGTCGAGGAAGTGAACGAGGATGGGGCGCTGAAGGCTAAGCACGACCTGCCATTCGCATTTTCGATGATGCTTCCGGCCTTTCGCGGCGTGGCGGCGGTGAAGGACATAGAGGGTCTTGTCAATCCGCGCGGCTTCGTCACGATCGACAAGCATCAGCGAAACCAGGTTTATCCGAACATCTTTTCGATCGGCGTCTGCGTCGCCATTCCCCCAGTCGGCAAGACGCCGCTGCCGGTCGGCGTTCCAAAGACCGGCTTCATGATCGAATCCATGGTCACGGCGACGGCGGAAAACATTGGCGCACTGTTGCGCGGCGAGGAACCGCGGGCTGTCGCGACCTGGAACGCGGTCTGCCTAGCAGACTTCGGCGATGAGGGCATCGCCTTCGTGGCGCAGCCGCAGATCCCGCCACGCAACGTCAACTGGTCATCGCAGGGTAAGTGGGTGCACGCGGCCAAGGTCGGGTTCGAGAAATACTTCCTGCACAAGATTCGTCAGGGCAAAAGCGAGACCTTCTACGAGGGACTGGCACTCGACTTGCTCGGTATCAAGAAGCTTAAGGCCATTCACACGGAGCCAGCCGAATAGGCACGGCGCAGATTTCAGGAGACAAGATTATGACGATCGACAAGGCAGTTCTGATGTTCGCGGGGTTCATGGTGTTGATCTCCGTCGCACTCGGCTATTACTATTCTCCCTATTGGTTCCTGATAACCGCCTTTGCCGGGCTTAACATGGTGCAGGCTTCGCTTACTGGCTGGTGCCCGGCAGCCATTGTCTTCAAGAAAGTTGGCTGCAAGAGCGGCGTCGCCTTCAAGTAACACCCGACTTTGCAGTACCGGCGTCCCATACGGGACGCCTTCGCGCCTCCCGTCTCTTCAATTCGTTCCGAGATCGGCACATAGCCATGAGATACGTACGATACCATCCGGCCACCGGGCTTCTGCTCGCCATCACGCTGCTCGTCAACGCCAGCGCATTTGCGGGGGACTTCACTGTCAAGGCGGCCACCATCACCGAGATGAAGGCCGTTTTCGGCCAGGTCGAGAGCCGCACGATCGTGCCGGCGCGCGCGCGCCTTTCCGGTACCATCACCGAGGTGCGGGTGACGGAAGGCCAGGTCGTCAAGAAGGGTGATGTGGTCGCTACCGTCGTCGACGACAAAATCGCTCTGCAGCTTCGCGCAGCCGATGCCAAGATCGGCGCCCTCAATTCTCAGATGGAGAATGCCAAGACCGATCTGCAGCGCGCGCAGGACTTGCTGGCCAAAGGCGCCGCGACCCAGAGCCGGGTTGATGCAGCCCAGACCCAGTTTGACGTCATCACGAGCCAACTGGCGGCCGCGGTTGCCGAAAAGGCCGTTACCCAGCAGAGCGCCAAGGAAGGCGATACCCTGGCTCCGGCCGATGGTCGGGTGCTGACGGTTCCAGTGACGGCCGGCTCGGTGATCATGGCAGGCGAAACGGTCGCCCGGATCGCTTCGGGACAATACTATCTGCGTCTGTCGCTGCCGGAGCGGCATGCGACGGAGATCACGGAGGGGGCCCAGGTCGATATCGCCGAACGCGGCGTGGGTGCGGATGGCGGGTTCGTCAAGGCCCGCCAGGGCAGGGTCGCCAAGGTCTATCCGGAGATTGAGAACGGCCGCGTCATCGCCGATGTCGAGGTCGCCGACATCGGCAGCTTCTTCGTCAACGAGCGCACGCTGGTGTCGATCCCAGTCGCGAAGCGAACCATGCTGGGCGTGCCGCCGCAGGCGATCAACACGGTACATGGGATCGACTACGCCACAGTCAATACGGCGGACGGGCCGCTCGGTGTGGCAGTCGTGCTGGGCGAGCGGTACCAGGATGGCGGCCAGCCGCGGGTCGAGGTCCTGACCGGGCTCGCCGAAGGCGACAAGGTCGTCGTGCCATGAAACTTGGCATCGCCGGCGGGCTCACCCGCTCTTTCATAGCCTCGCCGCTGACGCCGCTCTTCCTGTTGGCTGCGCTGGCACTCGGGCTTGTCGCCCTCGCCACGCTGCCACGCGAGGAGGAACCGCAGATTTCCGTGCCCATGGTGGACATCCATGTCGTGGCCAACGGGTTGAAGGCGGAGGATGCCGTCAAGCTCGTGACCGAGCCGCTGGAAACCATCATCAAGGGCATCGACGGTGTTGAGCACGTCTACTCGCAAACCGTGGACGACGGTGCGCTGGTGACTGCCCGCTTCAAGGTCGGCACCAGCTCCGACGCCGCCGTTTTGCGTGTTCACGACAAGGTGCACGCCAACATGGACCGCATCCCGGTCGGCATACCCGAGCCGCTCATCGTCGGGCGTGGCATCGACGACGTGGCGATTGTGGTGGTGACGTTGACCCCGACGCCCGAAGCGGCCAGTCGCTATTCCTCTGCCGGTCTGACGCGGCTGGCGCACGAACTGCAAGTCGAGGTCGCCAAGCTGCCGGATATTGGCTTGACTTACATAGTCGGCGAACAGCCGGAAGCGATCCAGGTCGAGCCGGACCCGGAAAAACTCTCTCTCTACGGCATCACGCTGCAGCAGTTGACGGCCAAGATCACCGGGGCCAACAGGTCCTTCCAGATCGGCACGGTGCGCGACGAGGGCAAGCAGCGCGTGCTGGTCGCCGGCCAGACCCTGCAGACGCTCGCCGACATCGGCAACCTGCTTTTGACTGCGCGCGACGGGCGGCCTGTCTATGTGCGCGACGTGGCCAGAATTGTGTTGGTGACGTCACCGGCCGAGAACCGGGTCACCAACATCATCAAGTCCGACAAGGGGCTTGAACGGGCGCCGGCCGTGTCGCTGGCGGTCGCCAAGCGTCCGGGCACCAACGCCGTTGTCATCGCGG
>Ga0209916_1001008_pt1 | contig 30841 bp, 22 predicted proteins | sample ThiBio_1000_plan_FD_183956 | JGI IMG/M metagenome (GOLD analysis project Ga0209916, IMG submission 183956) | Wastewater bioreactor microbial communities from Cape Town, South Africa - Thiocy_solids_2 (SPAdes) | ecosystem: Engineered > Bioreactor > Thiocyanate-remediating > Anaerobic-Aerobic ... | reverse complement strand
GTAGCGTTCGCTCTGGCTCAGGTGCGTGTAGCTCATGTGCAGTTCCACTTGGCGGTGAAGCTGCGCAGGCTACCGCACCTGCGCCACCTCAACGTTGAGGGTGCTGCACTTCAAAGTTGAATCCGCCATCGCAGCCAATGAGTCGTCGAAACGCTTGACGAACACAGTCCGCCCACCACCTCCCGAACGAAGCTCATCCAGCGTCGGAGCAAACTTTTCTAACGCGGCGATCAGGTCACCAGATCGAGCAGGAAAAGCTTTGCGGAGAATTACATCGGCGTACCTAGTCGCTCCATAAGTGTAGCCGTCAGGCCAACCATTCGTCGCGAGTTCACGAACTTCCCCGGAAGAATCAACCACACTCTCAACTAGAGCCTCGGGCGGGTTTTCGCCTACGCCAATATCGCTCATGGCTTTCCTAGAACAACCAACAAGGATCCGATTGCCGCACTCACCCGCACTTCGAATACCCACAATTCAGACAAGTCTGACAGTTGTCCATCAGCACCAGCGCCTTGGTGTTGCACTTGTCGCACATCATCGAGCCGGCGGGAAAGGTAAGCGTGTCGGCGGAGGCGGCTTCGGCCGGCGCAGCGGCCGATGCACTCATTTCAGAGTTTTTTTTTGCGCCGAGCGCCTCGTAGGCGGCGCGCTTTTCGGCGATCAGCTTGCGGGTGGCCTCATCCATCTCCGGATCGTGGATCAGCCCGATGTTCTTCATGTGCTGTTCCACCACCGAGCCGATCTCGGCGACGATGCTGGGCATGTAGACGCCGCCGGCCTTGAAGTAGCCGCCGCGGGGGTCGAATACGGCTTTCAGTTCTTCTACGATGAACGTCACGTCACCGCCCTTGCGGAACACGGCGGAGAGGATGCGGGTGAGCGCCACGATCCACTGGAAGTGGTCCATGTTCTTCGAGTTGATGAAGATTTCGAAGGGGCGGCGCTGTTCGTACTTGGTGCCGGCGTTGAGCACGATGTCGTTGATGGTGACGTATAGCGCGTGCTCGAACAGCGGCGACTTGATCTTGAAGGTGGAGCCGACCAGGGTTTCCGGCCGCTCGACACTCTCGTGCATCTGGATCACTTCGGCCTGCTTGGGCACGGCAGGGGTGGCCTGCTTCGCGCTGCCGGCCGCATCGGCAACCTTGTCCTCGGGCTTGACCACGTTGTAGCCGGTGATCTTCTTGTCGATCTTGATTGCCATGGGATTCGCTTCTTTGCTGGGGCGCGCCGCGATGGCGGCGACGTGTGACGTGAAAAACCCTCCGGCCCGGCGCATGACGCCGGGCCGGAGGAGGTACGGCTTACTTCTTCTTGCTGGCAGTGGACCTCTTGGCTGCCCTGGGGGCGGCCTTCTTCTTGCTGGCGGACTTCTTTGCCGCCGCCTTCTTCGGGGCCGCCTTGCGGGCGACCGACTTCTTGCCCGCCGCCTTGCGGGCGGGCTTGGCGCGCTTGACGGCGGCTTTCTTCACCGCCTTCTTCGCCACTTTCTTCGCGCTCTTGCGCACCGCCTTCTTCGCGGCGGCCTTCTTCACCGGTTTCCTTGCCGTCTTCTTGGCAGCAGCCTTTTTCGGCGCGGCCTTCCTGGCTGCAGCCTTTTTCTTGGGAGCCGCTTTCTTTGCGGCGGCCTTCTTCTTCGGAGCTGCCTTCTTGGCCGCGGCCTTCTTCTTTGGAGCGACCTTCTTCGCGGCCGCCTTCTTCGGCGCGGCCTTCTTCGGAGCGGCCTTCTTCACGGCCGCCTTGCGGCGTGCCGGGGCTTTCTTCGCCGGGGCCGCGGCGGGTGCGGCCGGCGCTACCTCGGGCAGCACGGGCAGCACGACGGCGGGTGCCTCGGCGGCTACCGGGTTGTTGTTTGACTCAAGCTCGTTGTCGATGGACATAACTGGTGTTCCCCTCCGATGAATGTCAGTACGTGCCGTGGCCCTCGGGAAACTGCGTGCAATCAGAACTTGCCGTAGTAGCCCTCTTTCAAGGCATCGAAAAGGTTGGCGGCCGAATGCATCTCGCCGTCGTATTCCACCTGCTCATTGCCTTTCAGTTCGACAACACTACCGTCCTCCAGCTCGAAGCGGTAGAGGGTGTTTTCAAGGTCGGAATCCTTGACCAGCACACCCTGGAAAGCGGCGGGGTTGAAGCGGAACGTGGTGCATCCCTTGAGCCCCTGCTTGTAGGCGTAGAAGTAGATGTCCTTGAAGTCTTCGTACGGGTAATCGGTGGGCACGTTGGCGGTCTTGGAGATCGACGAATCGATCCACTTCTGCGAGGCGGCCTGGATGTCCACGTGCTGCTTCGGGCCGATGTCGTCGGCGGCAACGAAGTAGTCCGGCAGCTTGTTGGCGGCCTCGTCGGTGAACGGCTGGGCTTCGGCGTTGATCAGCGCGCGGTAGGCGAGCAGCTCGAAGCTGAGCACCTCGACCTTTTCCTTGGTCTTCTTGCCCTCGCGGATCACATTGCGCGAGTAGTTGTGCGCGAAGCTGGGCTCGATGCCGTTGCTGGCGTTGTTGGCCAGGCTGAGCGAGATGGTGCCGGTGGGCGCGATCGAGGTGTGGTGGGTGAAGCGCGCACCGGTTTCGGCCAGTTGCTCGACCAGTTCCGGCGCCACCGTGGCGATGCGCTGCATGTAGCGGCTGTACCTGGCGTGCAGCACGCGGCCGGGGATGCTGTCGCCGACCTTGTAGCCGTCGGTGACCATCTCCGGGCGCTTGCGCAGCATGTCGCCGGTGACGGTGAACTCACGCAGCAGCACCGGCGCGGCGCCCTTTTCCTTGGCCAGTTCCAGCGCCACCTCCCAGCCAGCCAGCGCCATCTCGCGCGAGACGTCCTCGGTGAACGCCACCGCCTCGGCGCTGCCGTAGCTGTGCTTGAGCATGGTCACGGTGCTGCCCAGGCCGAGGAAGCCCATGCCGTGGCGGCGCTTGCCCATGATCTCGTTGCGCTGCTGCTCCAGCGGCAGGCCGTTGATCTCGACCACGTTGTCGAGCATGCGGGTGAACACCTTGACCACCTCGCGGTACTCGTCCCAGTCGAAACGCGCCTTGGGCCCGAACGGGTCGCGCACGAACTTGGTCAGGTTGACCGAGCCGAGCAGGCACGAGCCGTAGGGCGGCAAGGGCTGTTCGCCGCACGGGTTGGTCGCGCGGATGTGCTCGCACCACCAGTTGTTGTTCATCTCGTTGACCTTGTCGATCAGGATGAACCCCGGCTCGGCGTAGTCGTACGTCGAGACCATGATCATGTCCCACAGATGCCGCGCGCGGATGTGGCTGTAGATCTTGCAGGCGACCAGACCGTCCTCGCGATCGACGTAGTTCTCGTGGGTGGGCCATTCGCGCCAGACGACCTGGGCCGGGTCGTCGAGGTCGATCTCGTCCTTCTCCTTGACGTGCACCGGGAACACCAGCGGCCAGTCCTGGTCGTGCTCCACCGCCTGCATGAAGCCGTCGGTGATCAGCAGGCTCAGGTTGAACTGGCGCAGGCGGCCGTCCTCGCGCTTGGCGCGGATGAACTCCTTGGCATCCGGATGGCTGATGTCGAAGGTGCCCATCTGCGCGCCGCGGCGGCCGCCGGCGCTGGAGACGGTGAAGCACATCTTGTCGTAGATATCCATGAACGACAGCGGGCCGGAGGTATACGCACCGGCGCCGGAGACGTAGGCGTTGCGCGGGCGCAGGGTGCTGAACTCGTAGCCGATGCCGCAGCCGGCCTTCAGGGTGAGGCCGGCCTCGTGCACCTTCTCCAGGATGTCGTCCATCGAATCGTGGATGGTGCCGGAGACGGTGCAGTTGATCGTGCTGGTGGCCGGCTTGTGCGCCAGCGCGCCGGCGTTGGAGGTGATGCGGCCGGCCGGGATCGCGCCGCGGCGCAGCGCCCACAGGAAGCGCTCGTACCAGTGGCCGCGCAGTTCCTCCGTGGCTTCCACCTCGGACAGCGCGCGCGCCACGCGCTGGTAGGTCTCGTCGATGCTGGCGTCGACCGGCTCGCCGGTCTTGGTCTTGAGCCGGTACTTCTTGTCCCAGATGTCCCACGAAGCGGGTTGCAGCGGAATGTCCACGGCCGCGTCGCGTCCGGTGGCGGGGTGGTTGGCTGGCGCACGCATTGTGCTCATCGTTTTACTGACCTCTCGGTGTGGCCTTGCGGCCCCCGTTGATTTTTATTGGGATGTTAAGGGTGTCGCTCGTGATGCTGCGATGACGAGGATCACGGGCGGGAACGACCTCCCGGCCTGCCCGCCTTCCGGCTTTCCGACAACAGTGGCCCCTCCCCGAGAACGCCGTGGTTGGCACCAGTGCTAGTCTCGGCATCGGCGCTTCAACACAAGATGTTGTGGTTGTTACCAAGGGGGAAGTTAACCCTGCCGCTTCGGGAAGTAAAGTCCTGCGAGCGGCATCCCCGGCGGGAACCACATACGCTGCCGATCGGTCGAACCAGCGCCGCATCCACCCCAGCCAAGGAGCCCCTCATGTCGCCTCGCCATCCCTCCATGCCGTCGTGGTTGACCGGCCTGCTGGCCGCGCTGGTGATCGCGTTCGGCACACTGCCGGGCGCCGGCCGCGCCGCCACCTTGCCGGCGGCGATCGACGGCCAGCCGATGCCGTCGCTGGCGCCGATGCTGACCCGGGTGACGCCGGCGGTGGTGAATATCTCCAGCACCACCCGCGTGCCGGTGCGCGATGCGTATTTCGACGACCCGATGGTGCGCCAGTTCTTCGGCCTGCCGGCGACGCCGCGCGAGCGGGTGGAACAGAGCCTGGGCTCGGGCGTGATCGTGGACGCGGCGCGCGGCTACATCCTGACCAACAATCACGTGGTCGCCGGCGCCGACGACATCAGCGTGACCCTGCAGGACGGGCGCAGCTTCAAGGGCAAGCTGATCGGCACCGATCCGGCCACCGACGTGGCGGTGGTGCAGATCCAGGCCAGCGGCCTGCATGCGCTGCCGATAGCCGACTCCTCCACCCTGCGCGTGGGCGACTACGTGGTTGCGGTGGGCGAGCCGTTCGGGCTGGGCCAGACGGTGACCGCGGGCATCGTCTCGGCACTCGGGCGCTCGGGCCTGGGCGACTCGAGCTACCAGAACTTCATCCAGACCGACGCCTCGATCAACCCCGGCAATTCCGGCGGTCCGCTGGTCAACCTGCGCGGCGAGCTGGTCGGCATCAACACCATGATCTTCTCGCCCTCGGGCGGCAACGTGGGCATCGGTTTCGCGATCCCCAGCAACCTCACCGCCGAGGTGATGAAGCAGCTGATCGCGCACGGCAAGGTCGAGCGCGGCAGCCTGGGCCTGCAGGCGCAGGCGATCACCCCGCGCATCGCGCAGGCACTGGGATTGAAGGAGAGCAAGGGTGTGGTGGTGACCGGCGTCGGCGACGGTTCGGCCGCCGCGCGCGCCGGGCTGCAGCCGGGCGACGTGCTGATCTCGCTCAACGGCAAGCCGCTGCAAAGCGTGCAGCAGCTGCGCAACACCGAAGGCCTGCTGCCGCTGGGCAGCACGCTGCAGCTGGGCATCGTGCGCGACGGCCAGCCGCGCCAGGTCCACGCGACGCTGAGCGCCGAGAAACTGGCCAGCGTCGACGGCGGCCAGCTCGATCCACGGCTGGCCGGCGTGCGTTTCAGCGAGCTGAGCCAGGGCCAGCGCGATCAGGGCTGGTACGGCGCGGCGGTCAGCGCGGTGCAACCGGGCAGCCGCGCCGCCAAGGCGGGCCTGCGTGCGGGTGACGTGGTGATCGGCATCGGCAACCAGCGCATCACCAGCCTGCGCATGCTGCGCGGGCTGGCCGGCGTGCGGTTGCGCCAGCTGGTGCTGGTGGTGGCCGACGCCGAGGGCAGCCACTACGTGCTGCTCAACTGAACGACGCGAAAGGACGCTTCGGAAACCGGACCTGTGTCGCGTGAGCCGCGTGTTCGCGCGCACGCTCTGTGACGTACCGTCATGCAAATGCCAGAAATCGCTTGATATTGTGGGTTCAGGCCGATCCAATATCCTGAAGGCCTGTCGAACGCGCGCCGCATCGGCTGCACCCTCGCTTTCGAGCCCGTGCATTCGCTTCGCCGCCGGACGGACGGGTTCGGCCCGATCGGCCAGCCCGTCCGCACACGCCACGAGTCCATCACGCCGGGGTTTCGCACCATCATGTCCGTACGCTTTGCTCGCCTGTTCTGCCTCGCCCTGATCGGCGCCTGTTTCTCCACTGCGGCCAGCGCGGCCACCCAGTCCGGCAGCCTGGTCTGGCGCGGCGACGACGCCACCGCCAACGCCGTGATGAACGAGGTGGGCAAGGCATGGACCAAGGCCGGTCACGGCCGGGTCGAGCTGCAGCCGTTCAATACCGCCTCGGGCCTCGACGCGGTGAGCAACGGCACCGCCGACCTCGCCGGCAGCGCGCGCCCCTCCGACGGCAGCGCGCAGAACAGCCGACTGACCTTCACCCCGGTGGCCTGGAGCGGCCTGGTGATCATCACCCAGGCGTCCAACCCGATCCGCAGCCTCACCCTGAAGCAGGTGCACGACATCTACTACGGCAAGATCCACAACTGGAGCGAGGTCGGCGGCCGCAACGCGCCGATCGACGTGTACGCGGTGGCCAGCCCCGGCGACGGCGTGGAGTACAGCCTGCGCAGCCTGCTGTTCGGTCGCGGCAACCAGCCGGTGGCCGCGCCGCGGCTGTACGTCAACACGCGCAAACTGGAGGAAGGCATCGCGCTGAACCCGAACGGCCTGGGTGTGGCGATGCTGACCGGCATCAGCAGCAACCCGAAGCTGAAGGCGATCCCGATCAACGGCCACGCGCCGACCACGGCCAACATCGCCAACGGCAGCTACCCGCTGTTCATCCCGCTGTACCTGGTGACCAACCCGCGCAGCGCCAAGGCCAATCAGGCGCAGGATTTCGTGGATTTCCTCAAGACCGCGCCGGCCAAGGCCGCGTTGCGCCGCCACGGCGTGCTGCCCTACGACGACGGCTCACGGCTGGCGGCGATGGACGCCGAGCGCCGCAGCACGATCCTGGCCGAAGTCGGCGCGCGCGTGCGGCACGGCACACCGATCTCGGCGCCCGGCGCCACCTACGCGTCCCGTGCCGCCATCGCGCCCACGTCGCAGCGCACGGTGCAGGCCCGCGCCGCACTGGAGGAGCGTCGCGAGCGCGCGGCGGACGACGCGCGGCTGGAGCGCGTCAGCGGCAGCGTCAGCGATGTCGCGGTGACCGGCGTCGATCGCGCCAGCGGCTCGGCCACCACGGTGAGCCAGGCCAACGGCAGGAACTTCCGCCGCGTCAGCGCCGACGCCACGCAATCCCATTCGACGTACAAGGTGGTGCGCGGCGACACGCTGTCCTCGATCGCCAAGGCGCATTCGGTCGAGGTGGCGCAGCTGCGCGCCTGGAACCGGCTCAAGAGCGACAAGCTGCAGCTGGGCCAGGTGTTGCGCGTCAGCAAGCAGTAGGGTGCCGATCCTTGCGCTGACGCTGGACCTCGACGATACGCTGTGGCCGGTGCTGCCCGCGCTGGAGCGGGCCGACCAGGCCGTCGACGCGTGGCTGCAGCAGCACCACCCGGCGGTGGCACGCGCCTGGCCGATCACCGCCATGCGCCAGCTGCGCGCCCGCGTAGCCGCCGAACGGCCCGATCTGGCACATGATTTCACCACCCAGCGCCAGCTGACCCTGCGCCATGTGTTCGAGACCAGCGGCATTGCCGACGCGCCGGTGGACGCGTTGTGGGAAATCTATTTCGCCGCCCGCAACCAGGTGCAACTGTTCCCCGACAGTGAGCCCGCGCTGCAGCGCATCGCCGCCCGCTGGCCGCTGGCGAGCCTGACCAACGGCAACGCCGACTTGCGTCGCATCGGCATCGAGCGGCATTTTCGCCACCACGTCTGCGCCCGCGACCAGGGCGTGGGCAAGCCCGACCCCGGCATCTTCCTGGCCGCCGCCGCCCTGCTCGACGTCGAACCGGGACAGGTGCTGCACGTGGGCGACGACCCCGCGCTGGACATGGTCGGCGCCCGCGACGCCGGTCTGCGCACCGCGTGGATCAACCGCCAGGGCGAACCGTGGCCATCCGGCATGGGCCCGCCGCCGGATCTCGACCTGCCCGACATGGCGGCGCTGGCCGACTGGCTGGAAGCCTCCTCCGGCGGCAACTGACGCCGCGCCGATTGTTCTTCGACGCTGGCATGTCCATCATGGGCCATTTCCCCGGAAGGATTTGCCGATGTCCGCCCTGATCGAACGCCGCCCTGGCCAGCGCCACGGCATTCCCGTCGAGACCACCGACGCCGCGCACCTGGCGGCCAGCCGCCGCCGGCTCGACGCGGCGCAGCGGCGCTGGCTCGGCGACAGCGGCTTCGACGCGGCGCCCGGCACGTTCGCCCTGGTGCCCGACGCGACCGGCAAGCTGGCACGCGTGCTGGTCGGCGTGGCGCCAGCCGACCCGCTGGCCGCGCTGGCCGGCCTGCCCGGCCACCTGCCTGAGGCCACCTATGAGCTGGCCAGCGACGGCGTGCTCGCCGACACCGCACTGGCCACCCTGGGCTGGGCGCTGGGCGCCTACCAGTTCACCCGCTACCGCGCGGCCAAACGGGCGCCGGCGCGGCTGCTCGTGGCCGCCGACGAGCTGGCCCGGCTGGCCCCGCTGGTGGAAGCCACCGCGCGCGTGCGCGACCTGGTCAACACGCCCACCCAGGACATGGGCCCGGAGCAGCTCGGCGAGGCGATCGCGACCCTGGCCAAGACGCACAAGGCGAAGCTGCGCGACTGGGTCGGCGACGAACTGCTCAAGGCGAACTTCCCCACCATCCACGCGGTGGGCCGCGCCAGCCATCGCGCGCCGCGGCTGGTCGAACTGAGCTGGGGCAAGCCCGACCACCCGAAGCTGGTGATCGTCGGCAAGGGCGTGTGCTTCGACACCGGCGGCCTGAACCTCAAGGGCGGCGAAGGCATGCGCTGGATGAAGAAGGACATGGGCGGCGCCGCGCATGCGATCGCGCTCGCCGGGCTGGTCATGCAGGCGCAGTTGCCGGTGCGGCTGACCCTGCTGGTGCCGGCGGTGGAGAACGCGGTGGCCGGCAACGCGATGCGCCCGGGCGAGGTGATCACCACCCGCGCCGGCCATACCGTGGAAGTGGACAACACCGACGCCGAAGGCCGGCTGATCCTGTGCGACGCGCTGGCCTACGCCGGCGAGCAGCAGCCGGCGCTGATCATCGACTTTGCCACCCTCACCGGCGCCGCCCGCGTGGCGCTGGGCCCGGACCTGCCTGCGCTGTTTGCCAACGACGACGCGCTGGCCGACGCGGTGCTGCAGGCCGGCAACGCGGTGGCCGACCCGCTATGGCGGCTGCCGCTGTGGCGCCCCTACCGGCGCATGCTGGACTCCCACCTGGCCGACTTCGCCAACGCCAGCGCCTCGCGCCACGCCGGCGCGGTCACCGCCGCGCTCTACCTCGAACGCTTCGTGCCCGAGGGCACGCCGTGGCTGCACCTGGACACCTACGCCTGGAACGACACCGACCGCCCCGGCCGCCCCCGCGGCGGCGAGGCGATGGGGCTGCGTGCGGTGTTCGCGTATCTGCAGGGGCGGTACGGGCGCCGCGCCTGAGCCGGAAGTCGTGCGGCACGCGAAATCCGCGTCCCTGTTTTTTTCCCTGCCGGCGTGTGATGCTTTGTCGCGGTCCGTCCGCGCAAACCGGCAACCTCACTACGCCAGGATCATGGCGCGAGTGTCCCCGGAACAAGGATAAACTGGTGGCCCGTTTCGACGGGCCGTTACAACACTCGGTCTCTGGCGACAAACGTGCCTTCGGGGGGAGGCCGTGCTGGTGAGCTTGTACGACTGCTGGTGCTCGCAAAGCGACGTCGCCTGAAGTTCCGATCTCGTCCACCTTTGGGGAGAACTTCATGCATCACGTCATGCCTCGCAATCGTCTTGCCCTGGCCCTGTCCGGGGCCCTGGCCGTCACCTTCTCGCTCGCCGCCACCAGCGCATACGCGCAGGATCAGACCGCCAGCGGCAACCAGGCCACCAGCCAGAACACGACCAACCTGCAAGCGGTCGAAGTCACCGGCTCGCGCATCAAGGGCGCCGACATGGCCACCCAGGTGCCGGTGATCACGATCACCTCCGCCGACATCGAGAAGACCGGACTCACCAGCATCGGCGACGTCCTGTCGGAACTCAGCTCGTCGGGTTCGGCGCTCAATACCAAGTTCAACTCCGCGGGCAACTTCGGCTTTCCCCCGGACGGCAGCGGCGTCGGTTCGGGTTCGTCCACGCTGGACCTGCGCCACCTCGGCGCCAAGCGGGTGCTGATCCTGGTCGACGGCATCCGCTGGGTCAACGAGAGCTCCGCCTCCGGCGTGTCGGCCGCGGTCGACCTCAACACGATCCCGGTGGGCATCATCGACCGCATCGAGATCCTGCAGGATGGCGCCTCATCCCTGTACGGTTCGGACGCGATCGCCGGCGTGGTCAACATCATCACCAAGCGCACGCAGAAAGGCGCCGCGGCCAACCTCTACTACGGCAACTACAACAACCTCAAGGGTGGCTCGACCACCAGCGCCGACGTGTCCTTCGGCGGCAGCGGCGACCGCTACCAGTTCTTCATCGACTTCAGCCACCTCAAGCAGAACTCGATCAGCGCCAGCGACTGGTCCCAGGCCGGCAGCGAATGCGTTCCCGGCACCGGCCTGGCCAACTGCAGCTCCGGCACGCCGACCGGGCGCTTCATCTTCACCGATCCGGTACTTGGCGTGCAGAGCATCACGCCGAACGGCAGCTTTGCCGGCAAGCCGGCCTATCCGGGCGACTTCCATCACTTCACCACGGCCGACCGCTTCAACTTCGCGCCGTACAACCTGCTGCTGACGCCAAGCGAGCGCAGCGGCATGTTCGCGCAGGGCCGCTACCAGCTCACCGACAACATCACCTGGTACGTGCGCGGCCTGTACAACACGCGCAAGTCGGCCAACCAGGCGGCACCCGAACCGATCTTCATCGGCCCCGGAGCCGGCGTGGGTGGCCTGGCCGACACGGTCGGCGTGGACATCACCAACCCGTACAACCCGTTCGGCTTCAGTCTCGACGCCGCTACCGATCCCAACCTGGCGATGTTCCGTCGCCCGGTCGAGGGTGGCCCGCGCGTCTACAAGCAGGACGTGGACACGACCTACTTCGGTACGGGCGTGGAAGGCAGTTTCAGTGTCGGCGCGCGCAACCTGTTCTGGGACGTCAACTTCGCCAGCGGCAACAACAAGGCGACCCAGGTCGTGCATGGCACCTACAACCTCGCGCACATCAAGCGCGGGCTGGGACCGCTGGCCGACTGCACCGACAGTTGCGTGCCGCTGAACATCTTCAGCGGCCCGGGCAGCATCACCCCGGAGATGCTGAACTACATCCAGTACATCGAGCAGGACCGCAGCCAGAACAAGATCAAGCTGTGGACGGCCAACCTGTCCGGCGACCTGTTCGACCTGCCCGCCGGCGCATTCAATTTCGCCGCGGGCTACGAGCACCGCAACTACTCGGGCTCCTACCAGCCCGATGCCGTGGTGGTGGCCGGCGAAACCAACGGCGTGCCGTCCCTGCCCACCTCGGGCAGTTACTCGATCAACGAGTACTACCTGGAACTGAACGCGCCCATCATCAAGGACGCGCCCGGCTTCAAGGCGCTGGACCTGTCCGCGGCCACGCGTTTCTCGGACTACTCCAGCTTCGGCACCACCACCAACAGCAAGTTCGGCCTGCGCTGGCAGGTGGTGGACGACCTGACCCTGCGCAGCACCTGGGCCGAGGGCTTCCGCGCACCGTCGATCGGCGAGCTGTTCGGCTCACCCGCGCGCTTCGACGCCACCCTGGTCGATCCTTGCAGCACACCCGTCGCCGACCCGCAGACGGCCGCCAACTGTGCGGCACTCGGCGTACCGGCAGGGTTCACCCAGACCAACCCGCAGATCTCGGTCCGCACCGGCGGCAACCGCGCGCTGCAACCGGAGACTTCCAAGAGCCTGACCTGGGGCGCGGTCTACAGCCCCGGCTGGGCGCAGAACCTGGGCTGGGCCAGCCGGCTCGACTTCAGCCTCGGCTACTACCGCATCAACATGGACAAGGCCATCCAGGCCCCCGATGCGCAGACCGAACTCAACCGCTGCGTGGCCAACGGCAACCCGACCTCACCGCTTTGCGCCGGCATCCACCGCACCGCCTCCGGTGCCATCAACGGCTTCGACAACACGCTGCAGAACCTGGGCCGCATCCACACCACCGGCTACGATTTCGGCGTCAGCTGGCGGGGGCCGGAAACCGGCATCGGCGTGTTCAACGCGAACTGGCAAAGCACCTACGTGGCCAAGTACGTGGCCAAGAACGCGCAAGGCCAGAGCGAACCGCGGACCGTCGGCATCGAGTTGTCCAACAGCCTCATCCCGCGCCTGACTTCCACGCTCGACGTGGGCTGGAACCGCGATGCGTGGAGCGTGAATACCGCCCTGCGTTACCTCAGCGGCGCCAAGGAGGATTGCGCCGGCGCGTCGGGCTTCCCGATCTGCACCGGCCAGGACGAGGTCGCGCCGAACCGGCCCAACGGTACCCATCGTCTCGGCGCCGTGGTCTACCAGGATCTGCGCGGCAGCTGGAAGCTGCCGATCAGCCTTGACCTGACGCTGACCGCGGGCATCAACAACCTGTGGAACCGGCAGCCGCCGATCTGCGTGTCGTGCTCGCTCAACGGCTACGACGCGTCGACCTACGACCTGCCCAGCCGCTTCACCTACGTGCAGGCCAGCGTGAAGTTCTGAAGCACGTGAATGAATCCGCGCTGCGCGGATTCATTCGACGGCGGGTATGGCGCCTGGCCGTACCTGCCGACGCAAAGCAGGCGGCGATGCCGCCTGCCTTGCCGTTCGATTCCGCTTCGATCAGTGCCCGCCCGCCGGTTCCGCGGGCGCACTGGCCACGCTACTGAAGCGGCCGCCATAGGGCAGCACTTCGCTGGCCAGCTTCGGATCGGCCTGGATCATGCCGATCGCGTCGAACAGGATGTGCGCGGTTTCCTCGAGCTGCGGGTCCTTGGCGTTCTTGGCGTCCTTCTCTTCCTTCAGCTCGCTCTTGATGCTGCGCTCGTTCGGGTTGAGGCCGTCGTCCAGGTTGCTGCCGGCCTCGGGCAGGGCCGCGTCGCTGCCGTCGATGGCCACGTGCCGCGCGCGGAACGCCGCCTGGGTCTGCTCCTGCTGCTTGCGCTCGGCCTCGCGGGTGGCCAGGTTCAGCGAGATCATGGTCATGTCGCGCATCTTCTTGTACTGCGCCAGCTCGTCCAGCATCAGCTTCCACGCCGGCGATTGCGCCGCGCGCTGGTCATGCTGCCTGAGCAGTTGCGGCAGATAGGCGGAGAGGTTCGCCACCGGCGCGTAGTCGGCCGGCGGAATCTGCGTCCACGGCAGCGCGTTGTCGTAGGTCGATTCGCCAAAGTCCTTCTCGTCGCCGTTCTTCGGGAACCCGATGTCCGGGGTGACGCCCTTGAGCTGGGTGGAGCCGCCGTTGACGCGGAAGAACTCCTGGATCGTCATCTTCAGTTCGCCCAGCTGCGGCTTCTCGCTGTCGCCGGAGGCAAACTTGTCCAGGTCCACCAGGGTCTGCACGGTGCCCTTGCCGAAGGTCGGCTCGCCGATGACCAGGCCGCGATGGTAGTCCTGGATCGCCGCCGAGAAGATCTCCGAAGCCGAGGCGGTGCCGCGGTTGACCAGCACCGCCAGCGGGCCGCTCCAGGCCATGCCCGCATCGTCGTCGCCCTGCACCTGGACTTCGCCGTGCGAGCCGCGCACCTGCACCACCGGGCCCTTGTCGATGAACAGGCCGGTCATCGAATCCGCCTCGGCCAGCGAGCCGCCGCCGTTGTTGCGCAGGTCCACCACGATGCCCTGCACGCCTTCCTGCTTGAGCTCGGCGATCAGCTTGGCCACGTCGCGGGTGGTGCTGCGGTAATCCTTGTCGCCGGCGCTGCGCGCGCCGAAATCGGAGTAGAACGAGGGCAGGTCGATCACGCCGATCTTGCGGGTGACGTCGCCGTCCTTGATGTCGATGACCTTCTTGCTGGCGGCGGCGTCCTCCAGGTTGATCTTGTCGCGCACCAGGGTGATCAGCTCGTGCTTGCCGTCCGGGCCGACATCGGCGGGCAGCACTTCCAGCCGCACCACGGTGCCCTTCTTGCCGCGGATCAGCGCGGTGACGTCGTCGATGCGCCAGCCGACCACGTCGACCATCGCGCCCTTGTCGCCCTGGCCCACCGCCACGATGCGGTCGCCCGGCTTGAGCTTGTGCGACTTCATCGCCGGGCCGCCGGGGATCAGCTTGACGATCATGGTGTAGTCGTCGCGCGACTGCAGCTGCGCGCCGATGCCCTGCAGCGACAGGCTCATGGCGATGTCGAAGTTGGCCGCCGCCTCCGGGCCGAGGTAGTCGGTGTGCGGGTCCGTGGATTCGGCGTAGGCGTTCATGAAGGTCTGGAACGCATCGGCGTTGTTGATCTGCCGGATGCGGTCGATGTAGCCGCTGTAGCGCTTGTCCAGCGTCTTGCGGATGTCGGCGTCATCCTTGCCCGCCAGCTTCAGGCGCAGCCAGTCGTTCTTGGTGCGCTTGCGCCACAGGTCGTCTGCCGCGGCCTGGTCCTTCGGCCAGGCCGCGTCCTTGCGGTCGACGTCGTAGCTTTCGTCGCGGCTGAGGTCGAAGCCGTCCTTCAGCAGGCTGCGAGCGTAGGTCATGCGCTGCACGGCGCGCTGCAGGTAGAGGTTGAAGACCGCGAACGGGGCAGACAGGTCGCTGTTCCAGATCGCGTCGTCGAACTTGCTCTTCAGCGGCGCGAACTTGTCCATGTCGGCCTGGGTGAAGAACACCTTGTCGCCGTCGAGCATCTTGAAATAGGCCTTGTAGATGCGCGCGGACATCGCGTCATCCAGCGGCTGGGCGTCGTAGTGGAAGCGGGTCAGGAAGCGCGCGGACAGCTGCGCGGCCTGGGCCTGTTCGGTGGTGGGCTGGAGCGGCCAGGTGGCCGCCTTGCGTGCTTTGGGGCCGGCGCCCAGGTCTGCCGCGGACTGCGCGTAGACGCAGCTGGCGGAGAGGGTGAACAGCAGGACCAGCGCGAGGCGAAGTTTCATGGATGCTCTCAGGCGAATTCGGTGACACCGGCTGCATGGGCCTGCAGGTCGGCGTGATAGGACGATCGCACCAGCGGACCGGAGGCGACGTGATGGAAGCCCATCGCCTCACCGGCCTCGCGCAGCGCGTCAAATTCCTCGGGCGTCCAGTAGCGCAGCACCGGATGGTGATGCGGCGTGGGCTGCAGGTACTGGCCGATGGTGATCATTTCCACGTCGTGGGCGCGTAAATCGCGCAGCGTCTGCAGCACCTGCTCCTGCGTCTCGCCCAGGCCGAGCATGATGCCGGACTTGGTCGGCACGGCCGGGTGCTGCGCCTTGAAGCGCTTGAGCAGGTCCAGCGACCACTGGTAGTCGGCGCCGGGGCGCACTTCGCGGTAGAGGTGCGGCACGGTTTCCAGGTTGTGGTTGAACACGTCCGGCGGATATGCCTTGAGGATCTCCAGCGCGCGTTCCATGCGGCCCTTGCCGCGGAAATCGGGGGTGAGGATCTCGATGCGGATAGCCGGGCTGGCATGGCGCACGGCGCGGATGCAGCTGGCGAAGTGCGCCGCGCCGCCGTCGCGCAGGTCGTCGCGGTCGACCGAGGTGATCACCACGTACTTCAGCCGCATGTCGGCGATGGTCTGCGCCAGGCGCGCCGGCTCCAGTTCATCCGGCGGCTGCGGCCGGCCATGGGCGACGTCGCAGAATGAGCAGCGCCGCGTACACACCTCGCCGAGGATCATGAAGGTGGCGGTGCCGTGGCTGAAGCATTCGTGGATGTTGGGGCACGAAGCCTCCTCGCACACCGTGACCAGCGCGTTTTCGCGCAGGCGCGCCTTCAGCTGCTGCACCGCGTTGCCCTGCGGCAGGCGCACGCGGATCCAGTTCGGCTTGCGCAGAGTCGGCACGCTGGTGTCGAAACCGGCGCGGTTCAGCGCGATCTTGTCGCTGCCGAGCTGTTTCTCCACCGCGCCGGTGCCGGCCACGACCTGGATCGGAATGGTTTTGGACAAGGGGGCGCGGGTTTCGCTCATGGGAGAAAGTTCAGACCGCGGCGCGCGCGGGGAGTTCGGGAATCAGGGGGGCAGCGGGCACGGCGGCGAAGCCGAACTGGCGGCAGAACTCCTCCGCCAGCACTGTCTCGACGTCCGCCAGCTGCGACGGACCGCCCAAGTCTACCAGTTGCGTGACCGCCAAACCCTTGTAACCGCAAGGGTTGATGCGTCCGAACGGCTCCAGGTCCATGGCCACGTTGAAGGCCAGCCCATGGAAACTGCAGCCGCGGCGCACGCGCAGGCCGAGCGCGGCGATCTTGGCCTCGCCCACGTACACGCCGGGCGCGCCTTCACGCCGCACCGCGGCGACCTGCCAGTGCGCGAGCGTGTCGATCAGCGCCTGCTCGATGCGGTGCACCAGCTCGCGCACGCCCACGCCGACCCGGCGCAGGTCGATCAGCGGGTAGCCGACGATCTGGCCCGGCCCGTGGTAGGTCACCTGCCCGCCGCGGTCGACCGGGATCACCGGGATGTCGCCCGGCGCCAGCACGTGCTCCATCTTGCCGGCCTGGCCCAGGGTGAACACCGGGTCGTGCTCGAGCAGCCACAGCTCGTCCGGCGTCTCCGCCGTGCGGTTGTCGGTGAACGCGCTCATCGCCTGCCACGTCGCCGCGTAGGGCTGGCGGCCGAGGCGGCGGATGTTCAACGGCCGGGAATGGGGAATCGGGAATAGGGAATCGTTGGTCACGGCGAGGTTGAAACCACAGCTCCATTCTGAGCGGAAGAACGCGATATTGAGGGGTGGAGGCTCTTCCTGTTCTCCATTCCCTATTCCCTATTCCCGGCTCTCACAACGTGTACCGGATATCCGCGTCGGCGCGCAGCGCGTGGTGCGCGGCGTCGTACTGCTCGCGGTTGTCACAGCGGAAGGTGACGGTGACCGAGACGAAGTTGCCAGCGCCGGAATGGCGGTGGCGCACGGTTTCGTGCAGCACGTGCAGGCCGGCGCGCTCGAGCAGTTGCGGCACGTGGCGGGGCAGGTCGGCGCTGGCGTTGCCCACGGCGGTGATCTCGAACTCGCCGGGGAACTGGAAGCCCTTGCCTTCCTGCTTCGCCTTGTCGAAGTCGATCGGTTGCATCACTTGCCGCCCGGCGCCTGCTCGGTATTGCCGGTGTCCTTGTGGAACCACAGCAGGATGCTGTCCCACAGGCGCGAGAAGAAGCCGCCCTGCGGCGCGTCGGTCAGCGCAATCAGCGGTACCGTCTGCAGCGTCTGGCCGTCCAGGCTGATGCGCAGGCTGCCGATCTGCTGGCCCTTCTTGAACGGCGCGATCAGGGTCGAGGGGATGTCCATGACCGCCTTGAGCTTGTCGTACTGGCCGGTCTTGACGGTGACCAGCACGTCGCTGGCCACGCCGATCGGCAAGGTGTCCGCCTCGCCCTTCCACAACCGCGGCGTGGCCAGCGGCTTGCTGGTGTCGTACAGCTTGTGCGTCTCGTAGAAGCGGAAGCCGTAGTTGAGCAGGGCCATCGCCGAATCGGCGCGCGCCTTGTTGGAGCTGGCGCCCATCACCACCGCGATCATGCGCTCGTCGCCATGCCTGGCCGACGCGGCCAGGCAGAAGCCCGCCTCGGAAGTATGCCCGGTCTTGATGCCGTCCACCGCCGGATCGCGCCAAAGCAGTTCGTTGCGATTCTGCTGCTTGATGCCGTTCCACTCGTACGACTTGATCGCCGAGATGGCGTAGTCCTCGGGGAAATTGTGGATCAGCGCGCGCGACAGGATCGCGATGTCGTGCGCCGAGCTGTAGTGGTTGTCCACCGGGTAACCGGAGGCGTTGGAGAAATGCGTGTTGGCCATGCCCAGCTGCTTGGCGTAGGCATTCATCAGGTTGGCGAAGGCGTCTTCGGAACCGGCGGTGTGCTCGGCCAGTGCGATCGCCGCGTCGTTGCCGGACTGCACGATCATGCCCTTGAGCAGGTCCATCAGCGACACCTGGCTGCCGAGCTTGAGGAAGCTGGTGGAGCCGTCGGTGCCGGCGCCGCCGCCGCGCCAGGCATGCTCGCTGATGGTGATCATGTCGTTGGGATGGATGCGCCCATTGGCGAGCTCGGCCGACACGACGTAATCGGTCATCACCTTGGTCAGCGAGGCCGGCGCGCGGCGCGCATCGGGATCTTTCGACGCCAGTATCTGGCCGGTGGCGTAGTCCATCAGCACCCAGCTGGCGCCGTCGACTTCCGGCGGCGGCGGCACCGGTGCAGCCGGCATCACCGGGCGCGGCACGGGCGACGGCGGGGGCGGGGTCTGCGCCATCGCGACGCCGACCAGCAGGACGGCGGCGGCGGCAAACGGCATCAGGGTACGTCGAAGAAAGTTCATCGTGTTTTCGAGTCCGGTTTTTCAAGAATCGGCGTTGCGCGCGCCGGGTGACGAGGGAAGCCTGCGCAAATCCTGCTCAGTCTACCGCGACCTGCGGTGGCGGCAGACCCATGCGTTCGATCCGGCGGCTGACCTGGTCGGCGCGATCCACGCTGCCCAGCGGACCGACCCGCACGCGATGCAGGCGCTGGCCCCGCACCACGGCATCCTGCACCTGCACCGTGCCCAGGTCGGCAGCCCGCAGGCGCCGGGCCAGGCGACTGGCGTTGGCGGCGTCGGAGAACGCCCCCACTTGCAGGTAGATCCCGGGATGCCTGCCTGAGACCACTTCGGGTGCAGGCAGTTCCGCCGGATGCGCCGGGTCGATGCCACGCACCTCGACCAGGCCGGTGCCCTTGGGCCAGATGCCGATCTTTATCGCGGCAGCAAAGGACAGGTCGATCAACCGATTGTCATGGAACGGGCCGCGGTCGTTGACCCGCACGATCACGCTCTTGCCGTTGTCCAGGTTGGTCACGCGCGCGTAGCTGGGCAGCGGCAAGGTGGTGCTGGCCGCGGTGAACGCGCGCATGTCATAGGTTTCGAGGTTGGAGGTCTTGTAGCCGTGGAACTTGTTGCCGTAGAACGAGGCGATGCCGCGTTCGTCGTAGCCGCGCGCCGTGGGTAACACCCGATAGGTCTTGCCGCGAACGGTGTAGGGCGACTTGTTGCCGTAGCGCGAGCGCGGCTCGGCCTTTGGCACCGGCTCGGGCAGCTTGCTGACGTCGAACGGCGGCGGCGCGCTGTCGCGACCATCCCGGTAGCGGGTGGACTGCGAACGGCTGAGGTCGTCACGGATGCCGCCCTCGCCGGTCGGCGATGCCGGGCCGGACATACCACGATGACCCGCGCCGGACGACGGCCGGCTGCGCGGCCCGCTGCAGGCAGCAAGCAATGCGCTGGCCACAAGCACGGCGGCGACCGCAGCGAACCTCACTGCCCCGCGTCCGCCTGCGCCACGCCGGCGGCGATCGCCTGCGCCAACTGGTCGACGGCCATCGCGTACAGCGGGCTGCGGTTGTAGCGGGTGATCACGTAGAAATTCTGGAAGGTGAACCAGTACTCCGGTCCGACCGGGCCGTCGAGTTGCTGCAGGCTGGCGAGCCGGCCCGGATCGACCCGCTGCAGCGGCGCGTAGCCCCAAGCCTCGAATTGTTCCAGCGGGAACTTCGGCGTGAGGTCGTTGAGGTCGGGCGCATGCGCCTTGGCATCCGGCTGCGCCCGCGCGGCCACCGGGGCGTCGCGCTCCCAGCCATGGGCGTGAAGATAGTTGGCGACGCTGGCCACGATGTCGTCGGCCGAGTCATGCAGGTCGATGCGGCCGTCGTGGTCTTCATCCACCGCGAAGTCGCGAATGCTCGAAGGCATGAACTGACCCCAACCCTGCGCGCCGGCATAGGAGCCGACCAGGCTGTCCAGCGGACCGGCCAGCTTGCTGGCGGGAAGTTCCAGCAGGACCTTCAACTGTTCGCGGAAGAACGGCGCGCGCGGCGGGTAGTAGAAGGCCAGCGTCACCAGCGCGTCGAGCACCTTGTAACGGCCCACGATGCGGCCGTAATTGGTTTCCACGCCGATGATCGCCACCACGTATTGCGGCGCCACGCCGTATTCGCCGGCTATCCGCTCGAGCAGCGCGCGGTGCTGCTGATAGAACGCGACGCCGCCCTCGATGCGGGCATCGGTGAGAAAGATCGGGCGATAGTCCTTCCACGGCTTGGCCTCGGCCGGGCGGCTGATCGCATCGAGGATGGACTGCTGTCTGGTGGCGCCGTCGAGCAACGCATTGAGCGCGGCCGGACTCTGGCCGGTGTCGCGCGCCACTTCCCGCACCAGCTCCGCCTGGCCCGGGTGGGCAGCCCGTGCCGTGTTCGTTGCAAGCGCTCCGAACAGCAAGATCAGCAGGCAACAGGACAGCCGGGACACGGGATGCACGAACATGCAGGGCCTTCACTGGGGAAAATCGGGGTCAGCGAGAGCCTACCATGCAGGGCGAAGCGACTTCGGCCTCTCGCGTGGCGCGCACGGGGCGCGATTCAGATGTGGCTCTTGCGGTTCGCATGGATCGACATCAACACGCCGAACCCGGTCAGCAGCGACACCGCCGAGGTGCCGCCGTAGCTGACCATCGGCATCGGCACGCCGACCACCGGCAACATGCCGGCCACCATGCCGCCGTTGACGAACACGTAGACGAAGAAGCTCATGCCGATCGCGCCGGCGAGCAGGCGCGAATAGGTATCGCGCGCCTCCATCGCGATCCACAGGCAGCGGCCGATGATGAACGCGTACAGCGCGATCAGCACGCATACGCCGACCAGACCGAACTCCTCGGAGAACACCGCGAAGATGAAGTCGGTGGTGTGCTCGGGCAGGAAGTCCAGCCGCGACTGCGTGCTGTGCAGCCAACCCTTGCCGAACACGCCGCCGGAGCCCACCGCGATCTGCGACTGGATGATGTGCCAGCCGTTGCCCAGCGGATCGGATTCCGGATTGAGCAGGGTCAGCACGCGATCGCGCTGGTACTGGTGCAGGAAATGCCAGCCGACCGGAACCATGCCGGCGACCGCACCCACCAGCAGACCGATGCGCCACCACGCCATGCCCGAGAGGAACAGCGCGAACGCGCCGGCCGTGGCCACAAGCACCGCCGTGCCGAGGTCCGGCTGCTCGGCGATCAGCCCGGCGGGAATGGCGATCAGCACGCCGGCCACCGCGATGTCCTTCCAGCCCGGCGGCAACTGGCGTGGGTGCAGGTACCAGGCCACCATCATCGGCGTGGTGAGCTTGAGCAGTTCGGACGGCTGGAAACGCATCACCCCCAGGTCCAGCCAGCGCACCGAACCGCGCCCCTCACCGAGAATCGCCACTACCACCAGCAAGGCGACGCTGATGGCGTAGAGGCCGGGCGTCCAGCTGCGCAGCACCGAGGGCGGAATGCGCGAGACCAGCAGCAGCAAGGCGCCGCCCAGCACGAAACGCGCGGCCTGGCCGCCGACCAGGGCAAGACTGCGATCGCTCGCGCTGTAGAGCGTGGCCAGGCCGATCAGGCCCAGCACGAACAGGCTCGCCGCCAGTGGCAGGTCGATCCGCTGCCGGGTCATCACCCGGTGCGCGAAGCGGCGCATGCGTGCGCGCAGCACGCCGATCATGGCTGCACCCCGCTGCTGGCAGATACCGGCAGATCCTCGATCACCGAGCCGGCCTGCGCTGGTGCGGCGGATGGCAGCGGCGCGGCATCCGGCAATCGCTGGGCACCGGGCAGCACGCCATGGTGGGTGGCCAGCCAGGCATCGAGGATCTTGCGCACGATCGGCCCCGCCGCCGAGGCGCCCCAGGCGCCCTCTTCGAGCACCGCGGCCACGGCGATCTGCGGATGGTCGGCCGGTGCGTAGGCGATGAACCAGGCGCGGTGGCGGGTAGCCAGATACGCGGTGCTGCGATTGGTTTCGTAGGCGGCAGTGGTGCGCGAATAGCGCTCGGCGGTACCGCTCTTGCCGGCGATCGCGTAGGGGAAGCCATCGTTCAGGCCCTTGCCGGTACCGTCGGTGATCACCGCACGCATGCCCTCGTTGATCACCGCCCATTCGCCAGGCTGGCGGATCAAGGTGGCGCCGGGCGGGTTGGGCAGCGGCTGGCGCTGCGCCTCGCCCACCGTGCCGGTGGCCATGCCCAGCCGCGGCAGGTGCGGCACGCCACCATCGGCCAGGGTCGCCACCGCGTGCGCCAGTTGCAGCGGGGTGACCGCCCAGTAACCCTGGCCGATGCCGGCGATCACGGTTTCGCCGGGATACCAGGGCTGCTTGTTGTTGGCCGCCTTCCACTCACGCGAGGGCAGAATGCCGTCGGACTCGCCGATCAGGTCGATGCCGGTCTCGCGGCCGAAGCCGAAGCGGCTCATCCACTGGCTCAGCCGGTCGATGCCCATGTCCAGTGCCAGCTTGTAGAAGTAGGTGTTGGTCGACTTCTCGATCGCGGTGACCATGTCCACCGTGCCATCGCCGCCGCGCTTGTCGTCGCGGTAGCAGCGTGTCTGCCCCGGCAGGCAGAACTGGCCGTTGGAGAACACCGTGTCCGAGGGCTTGCGCAGGCCCAGTTCCAGCCCGCCCAGCGCCAGGAACGGTTTCACCGTCGAGCCCGGCGGGTAGACGCCGCGCAGCGCGCGGTTGTACAGCGGCTTGTCCGGGTTGGTGGTCAGCGCGCGGTAGTCGGCCTGGCTGATGCCGTTGACGAACAGGTTGGGATCGAACGTGGGCACGCTGACCATCGCCAGCACCTGGCCGTTGCGCGGGTCGATCGCCACCGCCGCGCCGGGGCGCCCCTCGAACGCCGCCTCGGCCGCCTTCTGGATGCGCACGTCGACGCTCAGGTAGAGACTGCGACCGGGTGTGGGCGCATGCGTTTCCAGCACGTGCTGGGTGCGGCCGTCGGCGTTGACCTCCAGCAGCTCGTAGCCGGGTTTGCCGTGCAGTTGATCCTCGTAGGAACGCTCCACGCCGCTGCGCCCGACATGGCTGGTGCCCAGGTAGCGATCGGCATCCAGCCGCTGCAGGTCGTCCGCGTCGATGCGCCCCACGTAGCCGACCACATGGGCGAACAACGGGCCGAACGGATAATGCCGGGTCAGGTAGGGCACCACGTCGACGTTGGGGAAGCGCCAGCGATTGACCGCGAAACGATCGATCTCGTCCTCGGTCAGGTGCATCTTCAGCGGCACGCTGTCGAAACGCCGGCTCTGCTTGAGCTGCTTGTTGAACGCGTCGATGTCGTCCTGGTCCAGTGGCACCACCTGGCCCAGCCGCGCCAGCAGGGCGGGCATGTCCTTGACCTGTTCGGGCACGACCTCCAGCCGGAACGCGGGCACGTTGTCGGCCAGCACCACGCCGTTGCGGTCGTAGATCAGGCCGCGCGCCGGCGGGATCGCCCGCGGCTTGACCCGGTTGTTGGTCGAACGGGTGGCGAACTCGTCGTGCCGTGCGACCTGCAGCATCGCGTAACGCCCCACCAATCCACCCAACCCCAGCAGGATCAGCACGAAACCCACCAGCGCGCGACGGCGGAACAGCGCGGTCTCGTCACGGGCATCCTTGAGCGCGCGGCGGCTCTTCATCTCACGGCTTCATGCATCATTGGATCCGCAACCGCGCGCGCAGATCGTCGAGCAGCAGGAACAGGAACGGCCACAGCGCCGCGCCGACAAAGGGGGAAATCCACCAGCTCGCCGGCGGCAGTGACGCACCCGCCAGCATGCGCACCAGCAACAGCAGGATGCGGTCGTTCAGCAGCAAGGCCAGCACCGCCAGTGCCTGCTGCCACATCGGGAAGAAACGCAAGCGCGAACGGAACCGCACGGTGATGAAGACCAGCGCGCACAGCCGCAACGCCTGCTCGCCCAGCAGCACGCCGTCGAGCAGGTCCGCAAACAGGCCCACGCCGAAGGCGAGGCCCAGGCTCACCCGGTCTTCCGATTCCAGCGCCCAGTACAGCAGTACCAGCGCCGGCCAGTACGGTTTGAAGGGCTCCAGCACGCCAGGCAGCGGCACCAGCATCAGCAGCAGCGATGCGGCCAGCGTGCCGACGAACCACCATTGGCTCAGTCGCGCGCGACTCATCGCGGCACTCCGCCGGTCGGGCCCGGACGCACCGCCGGTGCGGCGACGCTGGCCGAAGCGGCCGGTGCCAGCGCTGGCGACGGCCCTGCCGGAACGGGCAGATCGGGCGGCCCTTTGGGTTCGGCCTGGTCGTGCAGCAGCAGCACGTCGGTGCTGCGGTCGAGATCCGCTGCCGGCGTGGCCAGCGCCACCTGGAACATGCCGGTGGGCGCCGGCGCCACGCTGTCGATCCGGCCCACCGGGAACCCGGGCGGGAAACGGCCGCCGATGCCCGAGGTGAGCAGCTTGTCGCCCGCGCGCACGTCAGCTGCCAGCGGCAGGTTGGGCAGGCTCAGCTGATCGCCGTCGCGCGAACCGTAGGCCACCGTGCGCAAGCCGGTGCGCGCGATCGTCACCGGGATCGCATGCGAGGGGTCGGTGATCAGCATCACCACGGCGGTGTGCGGCAGCACGGCCTTCACCTGGCCCATCACGCCATGCGCGTCGATCACCGGCTGTCCGGGTTCGACGCCGTCGCGCGAGCCCATGTTCAAGGTCAGCTCATAGCGGTACGCGCCGAGATCCACGCCGATGACCCGCGCGAGTTGCACGTTGAGCTTGAGGCTGTGCTGGGTATCGAGCAGCCGTCGCAACCGTTCGTTCTGCTCGGCCACGGCCGCCATGCGGTTCAACTTGGCATTGGCCAGCAGCAGATCCTCGCGCAGGCGCTGGTTCTGCGAGGTCAGGTACTGGCGATCGGAAAAGGCGACGCTGAGAGTGCGCACCCCGGCCGCAGGCAGGCCAGCCAACCGGTACACCGGCTCGATCACCGCCGACGCGGCCGAACGAAGCTGCCACAGCCAGCCATTGCGCTGGTCGAGCACCATCAACACCACCGCCAGCGCCAGATAGACGATCAGCCGCAGGGTGCCGGCCGCGTTGCCGGCAAACAGGGGGGAAGAACCTTCGCGTGCGCGCGCCATCGCGGCCCCCGTTGCCGCGCGCTATTCGGGCGAGAAGAAGTCGCTGCCATGCTGATCGATCAGCTCCAGCGCCTTGCCGCCGCCGCGGGCCACGCAGGTCAGCGGGTCGTCCGCCACCTGCACGTGCAGGCCGGTTTCCTCGGAGATCAGCCGGTCCAGGTCGCGCAGCAGCGCGCCGCCGCCGGTGAGCACGATGCCACGTTCGGCGACGTCGGAGCACAGTTCCGGCGGGGTCTGTTCCAGCGCCGATTTCACGGCCGCCACGATGCCGGCCAGCGGCTCGTGCAACGCCTCGAGAATCTCGTTGGAGTTGATCGTGAACATGCGCGGCACGCCCTCGGCCAGGTTGCGCCCGGAGATCTCGATCTCCTTGACGTCGTCCTGCGGAAACGCGCAGCCGATCTGCAGCTTGATCCGCTCGGCGGTGGATTCGCCGATCAGGGTGCCATGGTTGCGGCGCACGTAGTTGATGATCGCCTCGTCGAAACGGTCGCCGCCGACGCGGGCGGACTGCGAATAGACGATGCCGTTGAGCGAGATCACCGCCACCTCGGAGGTGCCGCCGCCGATGTCCAGCACCATCGCGCCGCGCGCCTCGTGCACCGGAATGCCGGCGCCGATGGCCGCGGCCATCGGCTCCTCGATCAGGAACACGTCGCGCGCACCGGCGCCTTCGGCCGACTCCTTGATCGCGCGGCGCTCGACCTGGGTCGAGCCGCACGGCACGCACACCAGCACGCGCGGGCTCGGGCGCAGGAAGCGCGACTTGTGCACCTGCTTGATGAAGTGCTGCAGCATCGCCTCGGTCATGGTGAAGTCGGCGATCACGCCGTCCTTCATCGGGCGCACCGTGGCGATGTTGCCGGGGGTGCGGCCCAGCATGCGCTTGGCGTCGCCGCCCACGGCCGCGATCGTGCGCGGGCCGCCGGGACCGCGATCCTGGCGGATCGCCACCACCGAGGGCTCGTTCAGCACGATGCCCTGCCCACGCACGTAGATCAGCGTGTTGGCCGTGCCGAGGTCGATGGAAACGTCGTTGGAAAAGATGCCGCGGAACTTCTTGAACATGGGTCCGCCGTAGGTCGGCCAGGCTAAACAGACAAGCTCGCCAGTCTAGTCAGCCCAACTGCTCCGTGCAAGGAAAAACACGTTAAGAAACCCTTGTACAACACGGCTATAAGCGATTTTCCTGCGCCGTGGACTGAACTGCGACGGCCGTCCCGGATTCGCCAGCGCGGTCGGATGGCAGTACGATGGCGGCCTTTGGCTGCAGCTATCCGGTTCGGGGCGCCCGACCGCGCGTCTGCCACCTCTCACTTGCACCGGGGGTCTCCTCGCACCATGCCTGCCGTCATCTGCGGATCGCTCGCCTACGACACCATCATGGTGTTCCAGGATCAGTTCAAGAATCACATCCTGCCCGACCAGATGCACATCCTGAACGTGTCGTTCCTGGTGCCGGCCATGCGGCGCGAGTTCGGCGGTTGCGCCGGCAACATCGCCTACAACCTCAAGCTGCTGGGCGGCGATCCGCTGCCGGTGGCGGCGGTGGGCCAGGACTTCGCGCCCTACCGGCAACACATGCAGGAATGTGGCATCCGCCTCGACGGCGTGCGCGTGTTCGACGAGCAGTTCACCCCGCAATGCTTCATCACCACCGACCTGGACAACAACCAGATCACCGCTTTCCATCCCGGCGCGATGTCCAGCGCGCAGGAAAACCACGTGCGCGACATCCCGCAGATCGACTTCGCGATCGTGGCGCCTGACGGCCGCGAGGCGATGCTGCAGCACGTCGACGAATTCGCCGCGCGCGGCGTGCCGTTCATCTTCGATCCCGGCCAGGCGATGCCGCTGTTCAACGGCGACGAGTTCCGCTCGATGATCGCCAAGTCCACCTACGTGATCGTCAACGACTACGAATCCCAGTTGCTGCAGACGCGCACCGGCTGGAGCGCGGCGGAGATCGCCAGCCACGTCACCGCCTACATCGTGACGCACGGTCCGCGCGGCTCGGTGATCCACGTGGGCGAGGAGAGCCACCACATTCCGCCGGCGCGCGAGCGCGCCATCGTCGACCCGACCGGTTGCGGCGACGCCTACCGGGCCGGCCTGATGTTCGGCATCATGCATGGCAAGGACTGGCCCACCACCGGCCGGATTGCCTCGCTGATGGGTGCGCTGAAGGTCGAGCACCCCGGCACGCAGAACCAGCGCTTCAGCTACGCCGAGTTCGCCGCGGAGTTCGCCGACCAGTTCGGCTACGCGCTGGACTGAGCGCGTCAGCTCGCGGGAAAGCCCATCGTGGCCTGCACGGCCGCCTGCCAGCCGCGGTAGAGGCGCTCGCGCCGGGACGCCTCCATCGCGGGATCGAAACGGCGATCCTCCTGCCACAACTGTGCGATCTGCCCGCGACTTTCCCAGACGCCGACGGCGAGGCCCGCCAGGTAAGCCGCGCCCAGCGCGGTGGTTTCGGTGATGCGTGGCCGCAGCAGCGGCACGCCAAGCATGTCGCTCTGGAACTGGGCCAGGAAGTCGTTGCCGATGGCGCCGCCGTCGGCACGCAGCTCCGTCAGCGCGATGCCGGCGTCGGCCTCCATCGCGGCCAGCACGTCACGCGTCTGGTAGGCCATCGACTCCAGCGCGGCACGCACCAGGTGCTCGCGACTGGTGCCGCGCGACAGGCCGAAGATCGCGCCGCGCACGTCGCTGCGCCAGTACGGCGCACCGAGCCCGGCAAAGGCGGGCACCAGATACACGCCTTCGGTGGAATCCACGCTCTCGGCGCAGGCTTGCGATTGTTCGGCACGATCCAGCAGGCGCAGGCCGTCGCGCAGCCATTGCACCACCGAACCGGCCACGAAGATGCTTCCTTCGAGCGCGTACTCCACTTCGTCGCCCAACTGCCACGCCAGCGTGGTCAGCAGGCCGTGCCGCGACGGCACTGCTTTGGCCCCGGTGTTCATCAGCATGAAGCAGCCGGTGCCATAGGTGTTCTTGGCCATGCCGGGCTCGAAGCAGGCCTGGCCGAACAGCGCGGCCTGCTGGTCGCCGGCGATGCCGCAGATCGGCACGTCATGGCCAAAGAAATACTTCGGTTCGATGCGTCCGTAGATTTCGCTGCAGCCGCGCACCTGCGGCAGCATCGAGGCAGGCACGCCGAACAGGGCCAGCAGGTCGTCGTCCCAGCATTGCCGATGGATGTCGTACAGCAGCGTGCGCGAGGCGTTGGTCACGTCGGTGACGTGGACGCGACCGCCAGTGAGGTTCCACACCAGCCAGCTGTCGATCGTGCCGAACAGTAATTCGCCCCGCTGCGCCCGCTCGTGCACCCCGTCGACGTGCTCGAACAACCACTTCAGCTTGGTCGCTGAAAAATAGGCATCCAGCAGCAAACCGGTACGCTCGCGCAACAGCGCGTCGACGGCCTCGCTGCGCATGGCCTCGCACACCGCCGCCGAATGCCTCGACTGCCACACCAGCGCGTTGTACACCGGCTCGCCGCTGACGCGATCCCACACCACGGTGGTCTCCCGCTGATTGGTGATGCCGATGCCGGCCACCGCCGACGCCTCGATCCCGGCCTTGTGCATCGCCTCGGTCAGGGTGACCTGGACGCTGGTGAGGATGTCGCGCGGGCGATGCTCGACCCAACCCGAGCGCGGAAAGATCTGCTCGAACTCACGCTGCGCCGAGGACACCAGGCAGCCCCGTGCGTCGAAAATCATCGCGCGCGAACTGGTGGTGCCCTGGTCAATGGCGACGACGAAAGGAGCTTTCGCTTTCATGCCGATCGCGCCTCCGTTGCCTGCGCCGTGGCGTCTGCCAGCAACGGAACCATCCGGGCCACGTAAGCCTCTACCTGGCTGCGCTGCCCGGAACTCAGGCGCAAACCCAGTTTGGTGCGTCGCCACAGCACGTCGTCGCCACTGCGAGCCCACTCCGCACGGACGAGGTAATCCAGTTCGAGCTGGTAGAGGTCGGCGCCGAAGTGTTCACCCAGATCGCCAACGGCGCGCGCTTCGCCGAGCAGGGTTTCGGTGCAGGTGCCGTAGTGCCGCAACCACCGATGGGCCAGCGCGGGAGGCAGCCAGGGCCAACGCTGCGACCAGGCCGCGAGCAGACGTTCGGCATCGGCGAAGTCGCCGCCCGGCAGCGGATCGCCGTCGGCAGTCCACGCCGCTCGGTCGGCTTGCAACGCCTCGCCCAACTGATCCACCGCCTCCTCGGCAAGCCGCCGGTAGGTGGTGATCTTGCCGCCGAAGACATTCAGCAACGGTGCGCCCTGCTCCTGGTCCAGCGTGATGCGATAGTCCCGGCTGACCGCGCTGGCGCTGCCATCCTCGTCCAGCAGCGGCCGCACGCCACTGTAGCTCCACACGACATCCGCCGGCTGCACCGGTGCGCGGAAGTAGCGATTGACGGCATCGCACAGGTAGCGAACCTCGTCCGCGTCGATCGCGACGTTCGCCGGGTCCGCGGCATAGTCGAGATCGGTGGTGCCCACCAGCGTGTAGTCGCCCTCGTACGGGATCGCGAACACGATGCGTCGATCGGGTTGCTGGAAGATGTACGCGTGGTCGTGTTCGAACAGTCGCGGCAGCACGATGTGGCTGCCCTTCACCAGCCGCACGCGCGGATGCCTCTCTCGGCCCAGCGCATCACCCAGGAAGCGCCCGGCCCACGGGCCGCACGCATTGACCAGCGCTCTGGCGCGACAGCGGCGCACCCGCCCGTCAGCGTCAAGCAGTTGAGCCACCCAGGCGCCGTCCTCGACGTGGGCGGAGACGCAGCGCGTGCGCACCCGGACATCGGCGCCAAGCCGGTGCGCATCCATCACGTTGAGCACGACCAGACGCGCGTCCTGCACCCAGCCATCGGAATACACGAAACCGCGCGTGTACGTGTCTTTCAACGGCACACCGCTGACATGACTGCGCAGGTCCACCGCGCGCGAATCGGCCAGTGTCCGATGCCCGGCACCCAGGCTGTCATACAACAACAGGCCGAGCCGGATCATCCAGGCCGGGCGCAGGTGCGACTCGTGCGGCAGGACAAACAGCAGCGGCCAGGCAATGTGCGGCGCCAGACGCATGATCACCTCGCGCTCGGCCAACGCCTTGGCCACCAGTCGGAACTCGTATTGCTCCAGATAACGCAAACCACCGTGAATCAACTTGGTGCTCGCACTGGAGGTGTGCCCGGCCAGGTCATCCTGCTCGCAAAGCGTCACCGAAAGCCCGCGGCCGGCCGCATCACGCGCTATTCCCGCCCCGTTGACGCCACCACCGACGACCAGGATGTCCGTGTCATGCCCCGCCATCATCGCCCTCGCCTGTACCGAGCCGGCAACCGACGACACGCTAACACGCCACTCCTGCCACCGGTCGGCCCGCGTCATGGAACCCGAGGCCCGGCGCAAGCGATGGGCCTCATGCCGCTTGCCCGAAAAAGGCCGGTAACCAAACCGCAGATCGCCAAAGGCAGCAAGGCCAAGACTTTCCCGGCGAAAGGGAATTTCGGCACTAAGGAATACACGAGCGATTGCCAGCGACTCGCAGCCTTCTGACCTGAGGTTGCCGTCGCCCCAAAAAGAAACACCCCCACCGAGGTCGGTGAGGGTGTTTCGGGATAAAGCCCCTGGCGGTGACCTACTCTTGCATGGCAAAGCCACACTACCATCGGCGCAGGCGCGTTTCACTTCTGAGTTCGG
>Ga0209916_1001007_pt1 | contig 30841 bp, 27 predicted proteins | sample ThiBio_1000_plan_FD_183956 | JGI IMG/M metagenome (GOLD analysis project Ga0209916, IMG submission 183956) | Wastewater bioreactor microbial communities from Cape Town, South Africa - Thiocy_solids_2 (SPAdes) | ecosystem: Engineered > Bioreactor > Thiocyanate-remediating > Anaerobic-Aerobic ... | reverse complement strand
GCATTGAAAAAGGCCCCCGCATTCCCGCCGCGCCCGAAGCCAGCCGCAGGGATTTTCTCTATATCGCAACCGGATGTTTCGCGGCGGTTGGCGCCGCTGCCGCCTTATGGCCGTTCGTGGACCAAATGGAGCCGGATGCCGCCGCGCTTGCCAGCGGCGCGCCGATCGATGTCGATCTGTCCACGGTCGCGCCGGGGCAGCAGATCACCGTTATGTGGCGGGGCAAGCCGGTCCTGATCGTCAACCGCCCGCAGGCGGCGCTCGATGTGCTGCGAGGCCCGACCTTGATCGCGCGCCTGTCGGACCCGAATTCGCAGGTGCGGCAGCAGCCGCCCTATGCGCAAAACTGGTCACGCTCCGTCGAGCCGACATATGCCGTTCTGGTCGGCATATGCACCCATCTCGGCTGCATCCCGCAGTTCCGCCCGGAGGTGGATGCGAGCACAGGCTGGCCCGGCGGTTATTTCTGTCCGTGCCATGGCTCGAAATATGATCTGGCGGGGCGTGTGTATACCGGCGTGCCGGCGCCCTATAACCTGCCGGTGCCGCCTTATCGATTCACCAGCAAGACCCAGCTCAGAATCGGCGAGAACCCGCCGGGCGCGACCTTTGACCTGAGCGATATCGTGCAGATGTGAGGTTGGCCAAATCAGGCGCTGAATCGCCGCGCCCGTCACGTCGGCGCGGGCCCGTGCCCGCGCATGGGGCACGATGCCGGCAACCTCCAGATATTCCTGCGGGCTGTGCGCGCCGCCGCCGACTGGCTCGGTCGTGCCTAGCGTCGGCGGCGTCAGGTTGTCGGGGGGCTCACCAGGTTTCGACCTGGCGCCGCAATCCTCGCAGCCGGTAGAACACTTCCTGGATCAGCCACTTGCGAAGCGGCCTCTGCTTGATGGGCGGCGGTGTCCGTGCCGCTTCGCTCACGCTCGATTCGTTGCCGCGATGGAAATAACGGCCAATCGGCGCCACGCCGACGCAATACGGAGCAACGGTGCGAATATTGACGCTGCGGCCGATGGTCCGCCAGTCGTCGGCGAAAGTGTGGACAGGCGTCAGTACGGCAACGAGTTTGCGCGCTGCCGCACGCGTCACGACATAAGCATGCGCGCACAGCGCGTCGTGGACCCGGTTCAGCGTATGCCATGAGGTCAGGCGGTCGCCGGCGGAATGATGCCAGTTGGTTTTGTTGAGCAGGATCAACTGCTCCTCGTCGGGCTTGAGCGTGGCGATTAACGCGGCGAGAACGCCCGAGAAATGGTGGCCGATCAGCGCGTCGTCCTCGAGAATGACGGCAAAGTCCGGCCCTTCGTCGGCAATCATCCGAAGCGCCCGCAAATGGCTGAGTGCGCAGCCTATCTCGGCCGGCTCCATCGCTCGTCCGTGCCGGGCTTTCGCGCGCTGGGCGTCATGGAGTGCCGACAGGTCCGCCGCCCCGATTTTCCGTCCATCGATTGCGTCGACGAATTGCCAGGGCGGCATGCCCGGCACGTCCAATTGGGCCTCGATCAACGCACGACGCACAACGGCGCCTCGCATGTTGATGACCATGATTTTCACACGATCGCCCCATATCGAATCCGGCTGGTCCATGTTTCACCCTTTGATCGGACCTGTCGCGGCGACGGCGCGGGCGAGCGCTTGCGCGCGGGGCACGATGCTGGCGACGTCGAGATATTCCTCCGGGCTATGCGCACCGCCGCCGACCGGGCCGGTCGAGCACAGCGTCGGCGTGCCGACGGCCGAGGTGAAGCCCGAATCGGCGCAGCCGCCGGAAAACTCGCCCTTGACCGTCAGCCCGGTGTCGCTCGCCGCCTTCTGGTAGATGGCGAGCAGGCCGGCATTGGCGGCGGTCTGCTCGAGCGGCAGGAATTCGCCCTTGATGGTCAGCGTGGCCGAGGTGCCGGGCACATGCTCGGTGGCGACGATCTTCCTGATCGCGGCCACCATGCGATCGCGGTCGGCCGTCTTGACGTAGCGCAGGTCGATCTCGCCGCGCGCCCAGGGCGCCACGGTATTGACCGACTGGCCGCCCGAGACGAGGCCGACATTCAGCGTGATGCCGGCCTTGAGGTCGGTCAGGGCGGCGAGCGCCAGCACCTTGTGGGCGAGCGCGTTGATGGCGCTGTGGCCGGCCTCGAAATTGCCGCCGGAATGGGCCGCCTTGCCGGTGATCTCCATGATCGAGAACACGCCGCCCTTGCGCCCCGAAACGACATTGCCGTTGGCGCGGCCGGGCTCCGAATTGTAGACGGCGCGCGCGCCGCGCGCCGTGTCCTCGATGATGCCGCGCGATTGCGGCGAGCCGATTTCCTCGTCCGAGGTCAGCAACGCGACGAGAGGGGCGGGCGCGCCGCCGAACTTGTGGAAGGCCGCCAGCACGAAGGCGTTCAGCACCAGCCCGCCCTTCATGTCCATGACGCCGGGGCCGTAGGCGCGGCCATCCTTGATGGTGAACGGGCGCCTGGCGACCTCGCCCTTGGGGAACACCGTGTCGCGGTGGCCCATCAGCACGATCGGCGCGTTGCCCGGCCCACTGATGCGGGCGCGGAAGATGTCGCCGGACACGTCGCGCGGCAACCGCTCGACCTCGATGCCCTGGTCCTTGAAGAAGCGCTCGAAGACCTCGCCGACCGCATCGACGCCGGGCTTGTCGTAGGAGCCGGAATCGATGTTCACGACCTCTTCCATCAGGGAAACCATGGCGTCGTGCTGGGTGGCGAGCCAGGACAGGATTTTATCGGTCATCGGGGTCTCTTCGGGTTGGGGCGGAGCGGGGCAGGCGGCTCTCTCAGTAGGTGGCACGGCCGCCGGAAATATCGAACACGGCGCCGGTGGTGAACGAGTTCTCGGCGCTCGCCAGCCAGGCGATCAGGCCGGCGATTTCCTCGACCTTGACGAAACGCCCGCGCGGGATTTTCGACAACATGAAATTGATATGCGTCTCGCTCATCTGGTCGAAGATCGCGGTCTTCGCCGCCGCCGGCGTGACGCAGTTGACCGCGATGTCGTGGCCGGCCAGTTCCTTGCCGAGCGACTTGGTGAGGGCGATGACGCCGGCCTTGGCGGCGGAATAGGCGGATGCGTTCGGGTTGCCTTCCTTGCCGGCGATCGAGGCGACGTTGACGATGCGGCCATAGCCGGTCTTGAGCATGTGCGGCACCACGGCGCGGCAGCAGTGGAACGGGCCGTTGAGGTCGATGTCGATGACGCGCTTCCACTCGTCGAGCGGATAGTCCCAGAGCGTGGCGTTGGCGCCGGCGATGCCGGCATTGTTCACCAGGATATCGATGCGGCCGAAAGCCTTGACGGTCTCGGCGGTGGCGCGCTCGACGGAGGCGAAATCGGTCTGGTCGGTGCTGACGGCGCGGCAGGCGCCGTGGCGCGCGAGGTCCTTGACGGCGCTTGCCGCGGCCGATTCGTCGCGGTCCCAGATCGCGACCTTGGCGCCCGACTGCAACAGGCGTTGCGAGACGGCCAGGCCGATGCCCTGCGCGCCTCCGGTGACGACGGCGACGCGGTTTTCCAGATTGATGCTATTGCTCATGATGGCTCCTTGGTTGGCGCGGAGCCTAGAGCATGTGGCGAAAAAGTGGCAACGGCTTTCGGCGGCGATCATCGCGCGCCGCGCCGTCACGGGCAGGGCGCGCGGGGCTGCCATGCCACTATTGCAGGGTGTGTGCGACATGCCTTCGGCTTGCGCTGGCCACGGCGCTAGTTTAGAGCAGCGACAGATTTCACGCCGTGCTTCGCAGTGCGGCATTTGTCGCGAACCGGACGTGTTGACGATGCATAATCTTCTCGCGGACTATCTTCCCCTGGTGCTGTTCATCGGCCTGGCGATCGTGATCGGCTGCGCGCTGCTTGTCGCGCCGTTCATCGTCGCCTACCAGAATCCCGACCCGGAGAAGCTGTCGGCCTACGAATGCGGCTTCAATGCGTTCGACGACGCGCGCATGAAATTCGACATCCGCTTCTACCTGGTCGCCATCCTGTTCATCATCTTCGATCTGGAAGTGGCGTTCCTGTTTCCGTGGGCGGTCGCGTTCAAGGAAGTCGGCTGGTTCGGCCTGTCCTCGATGCTGGTGTTCCTTGCCGTGCTGACCATCGGCTTTATCTACGAGTGGAGAAAGGGAGCCCTGGAATGGGATTGACCGCAGCAGATCGCGGCAACGCCATCGCCGCACCCGCTCCGCGCGGCCTGCTCGGGCCGGATGGCCGGCCGGTCGGCGCGACCGACCCGTTCTTCGTCGAGGTCAACAACCAGCTTGCCGACAAGGGCTTCCTGGTCACGGCGACCGACGACCTGATCAACTGGGCGCGGACCGGCTCGCTGATGTGGATGACCTTCGGCCTCGCATGCTGCGCGGTCGAGATGATGCAGGTCTCGATGCCGCGCTACGATGTCGAGCGCTTCGGCTTCGCGCCGCGCGGCTCGCCGCGCCAGTCCGACGTGATGATCGTCGCCGGCACCTTGACCAACAAGATGGCGCCGGCGTTGCGCAAGGTCTACGACCAGATGCCGGAGCCACGCTACGTCATCTCGATGGGCTCGTGCGCCAATGGCGGCGGCTACTACCATTACAGCTATGCCGTGGTGCGCGGCTGCGACCGGATCGTGCCGATCGACATCTACGTGCCGGGCTGCCCGCCCACGGCGGAGGCGCTGCTTTACGGCGTGCTGATGCTGCAGAAGAAAATCCGCCGTACCGGCACCATCGAGCGGTGAGAGAGCGATGAGCGAAGACCTCCAGACGCTTGGCGCACATATCGCGGCAGCGCTGCCGGGCAGCGTTTCCGCTGTTTCGATCGCGTTCGGCGAGCTGACGCTGCATGCAGAGGCCGCCGACATCGTCAAGGTGGTGCGCTTCCTGCGCGACGACCCGAAATGCCAGTTCTGGAACATCATCGGCGTGTGCGGCGTCGATTATCCGGGCCGGGCGAAGCGATTCGATGTCGTCTACCATTTCCTGAGCCCGCGGCTGGTGCAGCGCATCCGCGTCAAGGTGCAGACCGACGAGATCACGCCGGTGCCCTCGCTCGTGGCGGATTTTCCCGGCGCGGACTGGTTCGAGCGCGAAACCTACGACCTGTTCGGCGTGCTGTTCAGCGGCCACCCGGATCTGCGCCGCCTGCTGACCGATTACGGTTTCGAAGGCCATCCGCTGCGCAAGGATTTCCCGACGACCGGCTTCGTCGAGGTGCGCTACGACGACCAGGAAAAGCGCGTCGTCTACGAACCGGTCAAGCTGACGCAGGAGTTCCGCAACTTCGACTTCCTGTCGCCGTGGGAGGGCACGGAATACGTGCTGCCGGGCGATGAGAAGGCGAAGTAGCGAATAGAGAGAAGCGAATAGGAAGGCCGGTTAGCCGGCCGGGTGGGGGGAGTTCGGCCCTCGCCCTTATCCGGCCCTCCGGGCCACCTTCTCCCAAGCGGGGAAGGCCAGGAACTGCGGTTGAGGACAACATGGGTAGCGAACCGAATCTCCGCAATTTCCAGATCAACTTTGGCCCGCAGCATCCTGCCGCGCATGGCGTGCTGCGCCTCGTGCTGGAACTTGACGGCGAGGTCGTCACCCGCGTCGATCCGCATATCGGCCTGCTGCATCGCGGCACCGAGAAGCTGATCGAGGCGCGCACCTATCTGCAGGCGCTGCCGTATTTCGACCGGCTCGACTATGTCGCGCCGATGAACCAGGAGCACGCCTACTGCCTGGCGATCGAGAAGCTGCTCGGCATCACCGTGCCGATTCGCGGCCAGTTGATCCGGGTGCTGTATTCCGAGATCGGCCGCATCCTGTCGCATCTGCTCAACGTCACCACGCAGGCCATGGACGTCGGCGCCCTGACGCCGCCGCTCTGGGGCTTCGAGGAGCGCGAGAAGCTGATGATCTTCTACGAGCGCGCCTCGGGCTCGCGCATGCACGCGGCCTTCTTCCGGCCGGGCGGGGTGCATCAGGACCTGCCGACCAAGCTGATCGACGATATCGATGCCTGGTGCGATCCGTTCCCGCAGGTGCTCGACGATCTCGAGGTGCTGCTGTCGGATAACCGCATCTTCAAGCAGCGCAACGTCGATATCGGCGTGGTCAGCCTGGAGGATGCCTGGCGCTGGGGCTTTTCCGGCGTGATGGTGCGCGGCTCGGGCGCGGCCTGGGACCTGCGCCGGGCGCAGCCCTACGAATGCTATGCCGATCTCGACTTCGATATTCCGGTCGGCAAGAACGGCGACTGCTACGACCGCTACCACATCCGGCTCGAGGAAATGCACCAGTCGGTGCGCATCATGAAGCAGTGCATCGCCAAGCTGCGCTCGCCGGAGGGCAAGGGGCCGGTCGTTTCCGAAGAGGGCAAGGTCGTGCCGCCGCGCCGCGCCGAGATGAAGCGCTCGATGGAAGCGCTGATCCACCATTTCAAGCTCTACACCGAGGGCTTCAAGGTGCCGGAAGGCGACGTCTACGCCGCCGTCGAGGCGCCGAAGGGCGAATTCGGCGTGTATCTGGTCGCTGACGGCACCAACAGGCCGTATCGCTGCCATATCCGCGCGCCGGGCTTCGCGCATTTGCAGGCCATGGATTTCCTGTGCCGTGGCCATATGCTGGCGGATGTTTCCGCCATTCTCGGCTCGATCGACATCGTCTTCGGCGAGGTGGACCGGTAATGGCCGCGGCATGGATTTCCCTCCCCCAGGAAGGGGGAGGGTTAGGGTGGGGGTTGGCCATGGCGACTTACGATCGTACAAGAGCCAAAACCGCACGGGCGCGGACGCTGCGGCGTACCATGACGGAGAGCGAGAAAGCGCTTTGGTCATGCCTTCGGGCAGATCAGCTGGGCTTATCGTCCCGCAGGCAGCATCCGGTTGGTCCTTATGTGCTTAATTTTTATGCCCCGATGGCACGCCTTGCAGTCGAACTCGACGGAGGTCAGCACGGCACCGAGGCAGGGATTGCCAAGGATACTGTGCGTACGGCGTGGCTCGCGGCGAAGGGAATTCGCGTGCTGCGCTTCTGGAACAATCAGGTTTTCGGGAATATCGAAGGCGTCTTGCTGAATATCCACGCGGAAGCGCAGGCGCTGTCTGCCGCCTCCACCCCCACCCCAACCCTCCCCCTCGCGGGGGGAGGGAGTTCCGGCGCCACTGCCGCCCTGTCCGAGGACGATTGATATGTCCGTGCGTCGTCTCGCCCCGGCTGAAATCCAGCCGAAGAGCTTTGCCTTCACGGCCGACAATGAGAATTGGGCCGCCGGGCAGATCGCGAAATATCCGGAAGGGCGCCAGGCCTCGGCCGTGATCCCGCTGCTGTGGCGCGCGCAGGAGCAGGAAGGCTGGGTGACGCAGGCCGCCATCGAGGCGGTTGCCGCCAAGCTCGGCATGGCCAACATGCGCGTGCTGGAGGTTGCGACCTTCTACACGATGTTCAACCTCGAGCCGGTCGGCAAGTATTTCGTGCAGCTTTGCGGCACGACGCCGTGCCGGCTGCGCGGCGCCGAGGGCATCATCGATGTGTGCCGCGAGCGCATCGGCGAGCAATATCACATCACGCCGGACGGCATGTTCTCCTGGCTCGAGGTCGAGTGCATCGGTGCGTGCTGCAATGCGCCCGTGGTACAGATCAACCAGGATTATTACGAGGACCTGACGCCGCAGAGCTTCAACACGCTGCTCGACGATCTTGCTAGCGGCAAGCCGGTCAAGGTCGGGCCGCAAAGCGCGCGCTTCAGTTCGGAGCCCGAAGGCAACGTCAAGACGTTGCAGGACGCGGCGCTTTACGACGGCACGGCGGTTGGCGCCTGGCGCAAGAGTTTCGACGAGCGCTTCGAGAAGGCGCAGGCCGCCAAGGCCGAGGCCGCGCGCGCCAAGGAAGCCGAAGCCGCCAAGGCCGCGGCAGCCGCTACGCCAGCAGCACCAGCAAAGCCCGCCGAGACGAAGCCGGCCGAGACCTCTGCCAAGGCCGAGGACAAGGACGCCAAGGCGCTTGCCGAGGAGAACGAGATCGCGGCCAAGCTCGCGACCTTGCCCAAGGATGCGACGCCGCAGCAGAAGGCCGATGCGGTCGGCACCAGGCCGGCAGGCCTGACGGCGGCGCGCGGCGCCAAGGCCGACGACCTGAAGCGGATCAGGGGCATCGGCAAGGTCAACGAAGGCAAGTTGAACGCGCTTGGCGTGTTCCATTTCGACCAGATCGCAGCCTGGACGCGGCCGGAAATCCGCTGGGTCGGCACGTATCTGGCGTTTCCGGGCCGTATCGACCGCGAGGATTGGGTCGAGCAGGCCGAAACCCTCGCCAAGGGCGGCGAGACCGAATTTTCACGGCGCGTCGACCATGGCGACGTCCCGACCAGCAAGTCTTGAGAGGCTGAGCCGATGCTCGCGGATCGCGATCGGATTTTTACCAATCTCTACGGCTTTCAGGACCCCGGCCTGAAGGGCGCGCAGAAGCGCGGCCAGTGGGACGGCACCAAGTTCCTGCTCGAAAAGGGCCGGGACTGGATCGTCGACGAGATGAAGGCGTCGGGCCTGCGCGGGCGTGGCGGCGCCGGCTTCCCGACCGGCCTGAAATGGTCGTTCATGCCGAAGCAATCGGATGGGCGGCCGCATTATCTCGTCGTCAATGCCGACGAATCCGAGCCCGGCACGTGCAAGGATCGCGAGATCATGCGGCATGACCCGCATACGCTGGTCGAGGGCTGCCTGATCGCCTCGTTCGCGATGGGGGCCAATGCCGCCTATATCTATATTCGCGGCGAATATATCGCCGAGCGCATCGCGTTGCAGAAGGCGGTCGACGAAGCCTATGCGGCCCGGCTGATCGGCAAGGACAACGTGCACGGCTGGCCGTTCGACCTCTACGTGCATCACGGCGCCGGCGCCTATATCTGCGGCGAGGAGACGGCCCTGCTCGAAAGCCTGGAAGGCAAGAAGGGCATGCCGCGCATGAAGCCGCCTTTCCCGGCCAATATGGGCCTGTACGGCTGCCCGACGACGGTGAACAACGTCGAATCGATTGCCGTCGCCCCGACGATCCTGCGCCGTGGCGCCGGCTGGTTCAGCGGCATGGGCAACCCGAACAATGTCGGCACCAAGGTGTTCTCGATTTCCGGCCATGTCGAGAAGCCCGGCAATGTCGAGGAGGTGATGGGCATCACCTTCCGCGAGTTGATCGAGCGCCATGCCGGCGGCGTGCGCGGCGGCTGGGACAACCTGAAGGCGGTGATTCCCGGCGGCGTCTCGGTGCGCATGGTGCCGGCCGAGCAGATCATCGACACGCCGATGGATTTCGACAGCCTGTCGAAGCTGAAATCCGGCCTCGGCACCGCCGCCGTGATCGTGATGGACAAATCGACCGACATCGTGCGCGCCATCGCCCGCATCAGCCATTTCTACAAGCACGAGAGCTGCGGCCAGTGCACGCCGTGCCGCGAAGGCACCGGCTGGATGTGGCGCGTGCTGACCCGCATGGCCGAAGGCCGCGCCCAGAAGCGCGAGATCGACATGCTGCTCGACGTGACCAAACAGATCGAGGGCCATACGATCTGCGCGCTGGGCGATGCCGCCGCCTGGCCCGTGCAGGGGCTGATCAACCATTTCCGTCACGAGATCGAAGAGCGGATCGACCAGTATTCCGCCAACCCGCACGGCGCGCCCGTGCGGATGGCGGCGGAGTGAGCGAGGCCATGCGGACCGGGAGAGCAGGCATGCAAGCAGCCGTTCAAGTCATCGCGCGGGGCGCCGTCCTTGGCGCTGCCAGCCTCATGCTGGCCGGCTGCATTTCGTCGCGCCCGGCGGAACCTGCCGGTCCCGCGCCGGACGAGGCGCTGAGCATCGTCATCAACGCTCCGGCGCAGCGCGTGCAGCGCGCCATCATCAGCCGCGCCAGGGCGCGCGGCACCACGGGGCAGGCGGTCGATCAGCGCACCGTCGTGCTGGAGCGCGCGCTGCCGTCAAGCCCGCCGGCGCTCGAGGCGATGTGCGGGCCGCACCAGCTCGGGCGCGTTGTGCGCGTCGTCATCACCACGGACGAGGCGGCGGGCGGGCCGACCAAGGTGGTCGAGCGGCGCTTCGTCGTCGATCACGGCGCCAAGCCTTGCCCGGTCAAACTGTCGCCGGGCGACATCGAGAGCGGCAACAAGTCGCTGGACGAATTGAAGGCCCAGGTGGAAAGCCCTTCCGCGCGGCGTTGAGAGGATATAGGTCCGGGCCATGGCCAAGATAATCATCGACGGTATCGAGGTGGACGTGCCACCTCACTACACGCTGCTGCAGGCCGCCGAGACTGCGGGCTTCGAGATTCCGCGCTTCTGTTTCCATGAGCGGCTCTCGATCGCCGGCAACTGCCGCATGTGCCTGGTCGAGGTGAAGGGCGGCCCGCCGAAGCCCCAGGCGTCCTGCGCCATGGCGGTGCGTGACCTTAGGCCCGGCCCGAACGGCGAGCCGCCGGTGATGTTCACCAACTCGCCGATGGTCAAGAAGGCGCGCGAAGGGGTGATGGAGTTCCTGCTCATCAACCACCCGCTCGACTGCCCGATCTGCGACCAGGGCGGCGAATGCGACCTTCAGGACCAAGCCATGGCCTATGGCACGGATTCCTCGCGTTTCTACGAGAACAAGCGCGCGGTCGAGGACAAATATATCGGGCCGATCGTCAAGACCTCGATGAACCGCTGCATCCAGTGCACGCGCTGCGTCCGCTTCACGGCGGAAGTGGCCGGCGTCGGCGATCTCGGCGCCATCGGGCGCGGCGAGGACATGGAGATCACGACCTATCTCGAGCACGCCATGGCGTCCGAGTTGCAGGGCAACGTCGTCGATCTCTGCCCCGTCGGCGCGCTGACCTCGAAGCCCTACGCCAACAAGGCGCGGCCGTGGGAGTTGAGCAAGACCGAATCGATCGACGTGATGGATGCGCTGGGCTCGGCGATCCGCGTCGATGCGCGCGGCCGCGAGGTGATGCGCATCCTGCCGCGCATCAACGAGGCGGTGAACGAGGAGTGGATTTCCGACAAGACGCGCCACGTCGTGGACGGACTCAAGACGCAGCGCCTCGACCGGCCATATATCCGCGAGGGCGGGCGGCTCAGGCCGGCGACATGGGGCGAGGCGTTCGCGCTGATCGCGGCCAGGGTCAAGGCGGCGGCGGCCGAGAAGATCGGCGCCATTGCCGGCGATCTTGCCGGCGTCGAGGAGATGTTCGCGCTCAAGCTGCTGGTTGATGCGCTGGGAGTGAAGAACATCGATTGCCGCCAGGACGGCACGGCGCTCGACCCGGCCAATGGCCGCGCGAGCTACCTGTTCAACGCGACCATTGCCGGCATCGACGATTGCGATGCGGTCGCGATCATCGGTTCCAACCCGCGCCGCGAGGCTCCGGTGCTGAACGCCCGCATCCGCAAGCGCTGGCTGCGCGGCGACCTGCCGGTGGCGGTGATCGGCGAGAAGGTCGACCTGACCTACAGTTACGATTATCTCGGCGCCGGGGCGGACAGCCTGCCGGCGCTGGCCGAGCACGCCATCGCCAAGGCGAAGAAGCCGCTGATCCTGATCGGGCAGGGCGCGCTGGCGCGTGAGGACGGCGCGGCGATCATGGCGGCGATCGAGGCGGTGGCGGCCAAGTTCGCGCCGGCCGAGGATGGCTGGAACGGGATTTCGATCCTGCATACGGCGGCGGCGCGCGTCGGCGGCCTCGATCTCGGCCTGGTGCCGGGCGAGGGCGGGCTTGATGCGGGCGCGATGGCCAAGGGCGGCGTCGACGTGCTGTTCAACCTCGGCGCCGACGAGATCGAGATCGCATCCGGCCCGTTCGTGATCTACCAGGGCACGCATGGCGACCGTGGCGCGCACCGCGCCGACGTGATCCTGCCGGGCGGGGCCTACACGGAAAAATCCGCGACCTACGTCAACACGGAAGGCCGCGTGCAGATGGCCGAGCGGGCAACCTTCCCGCCGGGCGAGGCCAAGGAGGACTGGGCGATCCTGCGCGCGCTGTCCGATGTGCTCGGTCACAAGCTGCCCTTCGACAATCTCGGCCAGTTGCGCCAGGCGCTCTACGCCGCCCATCCGCGGTTCGCGGCGATCGACCAGATCGTGGCGGCGCCGGATGTGGCCCGCAAGAGCGTCAGGCACGGCGCGCCGAGCAAGGCCGCCTTCGTCTCGACGGTGAATGATTTCTATCTGACCAACCCGATCGCGCGCGCCTCCGCCGTGATGGCGGAATGCTCGGCGCTGGCGCGTGGCGCGCTCGCGGTCGCGGCGGAATAGGGGCCGGCCATGGCAAACGTCACAACCCCCCGCCAGCGCCCGTCCGGCACGCTCGGGCTCGTCCTCGCGGCGCTTGTCGGCGTGATCGTGCTCGCGGTCGCCGTCGGCGTGGTCATGGGCCTGCGCTGGCTGGTGCTGAACACCGACTGGTTCATCCCGGTGCTGATCATGGTCGGGCAGTCGCTGCTGCTGCTCGTCTGCCTGCTGGTGTTCGTGGCCTATATCCTGCTCGCCGACCGCAAGATCTGGGCGGCGGTGCAGATGCGGCGCGGCCCGAACGTCGTCGGCGCCTTCGGCCTGCTGCAATCCTTCGCGGACCTGCTCAAGTTCGTGCTCAAGGAACCGGTGATCCCGTCGGGCGCCAACAAGGGCATTTTCCTGTTGGCGCCGCTCGTCACCTGCGTGCTGGCGCTGGCGGCGTGGGCGGCGATCCCGCTCGCCGAGGGCGTGGTCATTGCCGATATCAATGTCGGCATCCTGTATATTTTCGCGATCTCGTCGCTTGCCGTCTACGGCACGATCATGGCCGGCTGGGCCTCGAATTCGAAATATCCGTTCCTGGCCGCGTTGCGCTCGGCGGCGCAGATGGTGTCCTACGAGGTCTCGATCGGCTTCGTGATCATCACGGTGCTGCTGTGCGTCGGCTCGCTCAACCTGAGCGACATCGTGCTGGCGCAGAAGGAAGCCGGGCTCGCGACGCTGATCGGCGTGCCGTGGCTGACCTTCCTGAACTGGTATTGGCTGCCGCTGTTCCCGATGTTCATCATCTTCTTCGTGTCGGCGCTGGCCGAGACGAACCGACCGCCCTTCGACCTCGTCGAGGCCGAATCGGAGCTCGTCGCCGGCTTCATGTCGGAATACGGCTCGACGCCCTACATGATGTTCATGCTCGGCGAGTATGTCGCCATCCTGACGATGTGCTCGATGACGACGATCCTGTTCCTCGGCGGTTGGACGGCGCCGATCGACCTGCCGCCCTTCACCTGGATTCCGGGTCTGGTGTGGTTCGTCATCAAGGTCAGCCTGGTGTTCTTCATGTTTGCCATGGTGAAGGCGTTCGTGCCGCGCTATCGCTACGACCAGTTGATGCGGCTGGGCTGGAAGGTGTTCCTGCCGATTTCGCTCGCCAGTGTCGTCATCGTCGCCGTGTTCCTCCAGCTTACGGGCTGGGGCGGCGCTTATATCAATTAAGGAGCAGCCTCGATGTTGCTGGCACAGGCCACAAAGGGTCTCCTGCTGAAGGAATTCGTCGACGCGCTCGTGCTGTCGGTGAAGTATTTCTTCCGTCCGAAATCGACCCTGAACTATCCCTTCGAGAAGGGCGAACTCAGCCCGCGCTTTCGCGGCGAGCACGCGCTGCGCCGTTATCCTAACGGCGAGGAGCGCTGCATCGCCTGCAAGCTGTGCGAGGCGATCTGCCCGGCGCAGGCGATCACCATCGAGGCGGGGCCGCGCCGCAACGACGGCACGCGGCGCACGACGCGCTACGACATCGACATGGTGAAATGCATCTATTGCGGCTTCTGCCAGGAAGCCTGCCCGGTCGATGCCATCGTCGAGGGACCGAATTTCCAGTTCGCGACCGAGACGCGCGAGGAACTCTATTTCGACAAGCAGAAGCTGCTGGATAACGGCGATCGCTGGGAACGCGAAATCGCCCGCAACATGGCCGCCGACGCACCCTACCGCTGAGACGCCCGCGCGGGCGCCCGGCCAAACACCGATTGTGCGCCTGACCGGCGCTCTCTATAGACAGGCGGCGGAGACAGACCCTCTGCCCACGACGAAGGACAGACGATGAGTGTCGTAACCGCCTTCTTTTATCTCTTCTCGTTCGTCGCCATCGCCTCCAGCGTGATGGTGATCTCGTCGCGCAATCCGGTGCATTCGGTGCTGTTCCTGATCCTCGCCTTCGTCAACGCGGCCGGGCTGTTCCTGATTCTGGGCGCCGAGTTCCTGGCGATGATCCTGGTGATCGTCTATGTCGGCGCCGTCGCGGTGCTGTTCCTGTTCGTGGTGATGATGCTCGACGTCAATTTCGCCGAATTGCGCCAGGGCTTCCTGCAATACCTGCCGATCGGCGCGCTGATCGCCGGCATCTTCCTGCTCGAACTGTTGCTCGTGCTGGGCACATGGTCGATCGCGCCGCACCTGATCGCCACGCCGGCAACCGCCGCCTTCACGCCGCCGGACATCTCGAACACGCGCGCCATCGGCCGGGTGCTCTACACCAAATACCTGTTCTACTTCCAGATTTCCGGTTTCATCCTGCTGACGGCGATGATCGGCGCCATCGTGCTGACGCTGCGCCATAAGAGCGGCGTCAGGCGCCAGAACGTCATGGCGCAGAACGCGCGCTCGCGCAAAACCGCGATCGAGGTCAAGCAGGTCACGTCGGGGCAGGGGGTCTGACCATGGAACTCACGATCGGCCATTTCCTCGTCGTCGGGGCGATCCTGTTCACGCTCGGCGTGTTCGGCATCTTCATGAACCGCAAGAACGTCATCATCATCTTGATGTCGATCGAGCTGATCCTGCTCGCGGTCAACCTGAACCTGGTCGCGTTCTCGGCCTTCCTCGGCAACATCACCGGCCAGATCTACGCGCTGATGGTGCTGACGGTGGCCGCCGCCGAGGCGGCGATCGGGCTTGCCATCCTCGTCGTCTATTTCCGCAACCGCGGCACGATCGCGGTTGAAGACATCAACATGATGAAGGGCTGAGCGCGCCGCCATGTATAGCGCCATCGTTTTCCTGCCGCTTCTCGGCTTCCTGATCGCCGGCATTGCCGGGCTGTCCTCGTATCGCTTTGCCAAGACGGTCGAGCATCACGAGGCCGGCGGCCATGACGATCACGCGGCGGGAACCCATAGCGATCATGCCCATGATGATCATGGTCATGACGACCACGCGGTGGAGCCGTCGCCGCACAGCCCGGGCGTGATCCGTTTCGCCGAGTTCGTGACGACGGGCTTCCTGGTGATTTCCTGCGTGCTGTCGTGGATCGCGTTCTTCAAGGTCGGCCTCGGCGGGCTGGAGACGCAGCGCGTGCATGTCGGGCACTGGTTCTCCGCCGGCGCGCTCCAGGTCGACTGGGCGCTGCGCATCGACACGCTGACGGTGGTGATGCTGGTGGTGGTGACCACGGTCTCGGCGCTCGTCCACCTGTATTCGGTCGGCTATATGGCGGAAGATCCGTCGCGGCCGCGCTTCTTCGCCTATCTGTCGCTGTTCACCTTCGCCATGCTGATGCTGGTGACGAGCGACAACCTGGTGCAGATGTTCTTCGGCTGGGAGGGCGTCGGCCTCGCCTCCTACCTGCTGATCGGCTTCTGGTACGAGCGGCCGGCCGCCAATGCGGCGGCGATGAAGGCGTTCATCGTCAACCGCGTCGGCGATTTTGGCTTCGCGCTCGGCATCTTCCTGGTATTCGCGCTGACGCAGTCGGTCGGGTTCGAGCAGATTTTCGCGGCCGCGCCCGGCCTCAAGGACAAGACGACGCTGTTCCTCGGCCATGACTGGCCGGCGATGACGGTGGCCTGCCTGCTGCTGTTCATGGGCGCGATGGGCAAGTCGGCGCAGTTCCTGCTGCACACCTGGCTGCCCGACGCGATGGAAGGCCCGACGCCGGTCTCGGCGCTGATCCATGCCGCGACGATGGTCACGGCCGGCGTGTTCATGGTCGCCCGCCTGTCGCCGCTGTTCGAGCAGTCGACCACGGCGTTGACGGTGGTGATGGTGGTCGGCGGCACCACGGCGTTCTTCGCAGCGTCAGTGGCGCTGGTCCAGAACGACATCAAGCGCGTCATCGCCTACTCGACCTGTTCGCAGCTCGGCTACATGTTCGTGGCGCTCGGCGCCGGCGCCTATTCGGCCGGCATCTTCCACCTGTTCACGCATGCCTTCTTCAAGGCGCTGCTGTTCCTGTGCGCGGGCGCGGTGATCACCGCGATGCATCACGAGCAGGACATGCGCAAGATGGGCGGGCTCATGCGCAAGATCCCGTTCACCGCGGCGATGATGACGATCGGCAACCTGGCGCTGACCGGCTTTCCGTTCACCGCCGGCTTCTACTCGAAGGATGCGATCATCGAGGCGTCCTATGTCGCGACCAGCCCGGCCAACGCCTATGCCTGCATCCTGCTGATCATCGCCGCCGGCATGACCTCGTTCTATTCGTGGCGGCTGTTCTTCATGACCTTCTGGGGCGAGACGCGGGCCGACAAGCACACCTACGACCATGCCAAGGAGAGCCCGCTCTCGATGACGATCCCGCTGGCGCTGCTGGCGATCGGGGCGCTGTTCGCCGGCTACGCGTTCGTGCAGTATTTCATCGGCCACCAAGCGGATGCGTTCTGGCGCGGCGCGCTGTTCTTCGGCCCGGACAACCACGTGATGCACAACATGCATGACGAGGCGATGGTCCCGGCCTGGGTGAAGTGGTCGCCGACGGTGACGATGGTGATCGGCTTCGTGATCGCCTGGCTGTTCTATGTCGCCAAGCCGTATCTGCCGGAAGAGCTGGCGCGCAGCCAGCCGCTCGCCTACCGCTTCCTGCTCAACAAGTGGTATATCGACGAGTTGTACGACCTCGTGTTCGTGCGTGGCGGCAAGTGGCTCGGCTACTTCCTGTGGAAGCGCGGCGACGGTACGGTGATCGACGGTATCGGGCCTGACGGCGTGTCCTCCCGCGTGCTCGACGTCACCGGCTGGACGGTCAAGCTGCAGAGCGGCTACGTCTACCATTACGCCTTCGCCATGCTGCTCGGCGTGGCGGCCCTGTTCACCTACTTCATGTTCGGGGGCCTCCGCTGATGTTCGGCTTCGGCATTCTCTCGCTGCTGCTGATCCTGCCGCTTGTCGGCGCAGCCTTCATCATCCTCCTGCTGAAGCAGGACGAGGCCGGCGAGCGCAATGCGCGCTGGGTCGCGCTGTGGACGACACTGCTGACCTTCGCGATGGCGCTCGTCGCATGGTCGCAATTCGACCCGACGCTTGGCGGCTTCCAGCTCATCGAAGAGAAGCAGTGGCTCGCCGAGACGATCACCTACAAGCTCGGCGTCGACGGCATCTCGATGCCGCTCATGCTGCTGACCGCCTTCCTGATGCCGATCTGCATCGCGGCGTCGTGGCAGTCGATCAAGCTGCGCGTGCGCGAATACATGGCGCTGTTCCTGATCCTCGAGACGATGATGATCGGCGTGTTCGTCTCGCTCGACCTGCTGCTGTTCTATGTGTTCTTCGAGGCCGGCCTGATCCCGATGTTCCTGATCATCGGCATCTGGGGCGGCAAGCGGCGGCTCTATGCCAGCTTCAAGTTCTTCCTGTACACGCTGCTCGGCTCGCTGCTGATGCTGATCGCCATCATGGCGATGTACTGGACGGCCGGCACCACCGACATCGTGGCGCTGCTCGCCTATCATTTCCCGAAGGAGATGCAGACCTGGCTCTGGCTCGGCTTCTTCGCCTCCTTCGCGGTCAAGGTGCCGATGTGGCCGGTGCATACCTGGCTGCCTGACGCCCACGTCGAAGCGCCGACGGCGGGCTCCGTCATCCTGGCCGGCGTGCTGCTGAAGATGGGCGGCTACGGCTTCCTGCGCTTCTCGCTGCCGATGTTCCCCGATGCGAGCGCGTATTTCTCGAACCTGGTGTTCGCGCTGTCGGTGATCGCCATCATCTACACCTCGCTGGTGGCGATGATGCAGGACGACATGAAGAAGCTGATCGCCTATTCGTCAGTCGCCCATATGGGCTTCGTGACCATGGGCATCTTCACCGGCAATGCACAGGGCGCGCAGGGCGCGGTGTTCCAGATGATCTCGCACGGCTTCGTGTCGTCGGCGCTGTTCCTGTGCGTCGGCGTGATCTACGACCGCATGCATACCCGCGAGATCGCCGCCTATGGCGGCATCGTCAAGAACATGCCCTTCTATGCGCTGATCATGATGACCTTCACCATGGCTAATGTCGGCCTGCCAGGCACGTCCGGCTTCGTCGGCGAGTTCCTGACGCTGATGGGCGCCTTCAGGCATAATAGCTGGGTCGGCTTCCTGGCGACGACCGGCATCATCCTGTCGGCGTGCTACGCGCTCTGGCTTTATGCACGCATCCTGTTCGGCAAGCTGACCAAGGCGGCATTGCAGGGCATCCACGACCTCACCCTGCGCGAGGCCGCGATCCTGACGCCGCTGCTGGCCATGACGATCTTCTACGGCATCCAGCCGGCCCGGATCCTCGAGACCTGCGCAGCCTCGGTCGACCTGATCCTGAAGAACTACCAAACGGCGATGGGGGCGGTCCAAACCGCCGCCCTGCTGATCAAGTGAGCCGAAACCGATGAACCCGTCTTTTCCTCCCGAGATCGTGCCACTGTTCATGCCTGCGGCGGCGGAGATCGTTCTTGCCGCCGGCATCCTCGTGCTCGTGCTGGTCGGCGCGTTCCGCGGCGAGAAGGCCAGCGCGGTCGTCAACATGCTGGCGACGGCGCTGCTGATCGTGGTCGCCGGCATCCTGATCATGGCGCCGACCGAGACGGTGGTGACCTTCAACGGCGCGTTCGTCGCCGATGGTTTCGGCCGCTTCATGAAGGTGCTGGTGCTGCTCGGCTCGCTCGCCGCGCTGCTCCTGTCGCGCGATTACCTGCGCCGGGATAATTTCGACCGCTTCGAATACCCGATCCTGATCTGCATCGCCGCGCTCGGCATGATGACGATGATCGCGGCCAACGACCTGATCGGGCTGTATATCGGGCTGGAACTGCAGAATATCGCGCTCTACGTGCTGGCGACCATCCATCGCGACAATGCCCGCTCGAGCGAGGCCGGCCTGAAATATTTCGTGCTGAGCGCGCTGTCCTCCGGGCTGCTGCTCTATGGCGCCTCGCTGGTCTACGGTTTCACCGGCTCGGTGTCCTATCCTGAGATCGCCCAGGCGGTGCAGGGGCCGCAGGGGCTCGGCGTGATCTTCGGCCTGGTGTTCATCATCGCCGGCCTCGCCTTCAAGATGTCGGCGGTGCCGTTCCACATGTGGACGCCCGACGTCTATGAGGGCGCACCGACCCCGGTGACGGCCTTCCTGTCGAGCGCGCCCAAGATCGCGGCGATGGCGATGAGCATCCGCATCCTGGTCGAGGCGTTTCCCGGCATCACGCGCGAGTGGCAGCAGATCATCGCCTTCATTTCGGTCGCCTCGATGCTGCTCGGCGCCTTCGGTGCCATCGGCCAGGCCAACATCAAGCGCATGATGGCCTATTCGTCGATCGGCAACATGGGTTACGGGCTCGTCGGCATCGCCGCCGGCACGGTCGAGGGCATGCAGGGCGTGGCGATCTACCTGGCGATCTACCTCGCCATGACGCTCGGCGTGTTCGCCTGCATCCAGGGCATGCGCACCGAGAACGGGCGGCCCGAACTGATCGCCGACCTTGCCGGCCTCGCCAGGACCAGCCCCGGCCGGGCCATGTTCTTCGCCGCGCTGATGTTCTCGCTGATCGGCATTCCGCCGCTCGCCGGCTTCTTCGGCAAGTTCTATGTCTTTGCCGCCGCGGTGCAGGCCGGACTGTATTGGCTGGCCGTGATCGGCTTCCTCACCAGCGTCGTCTCGGCGGTGTATTACCTGCGCGTCATCAAGGTGATGTATTTCGACGATCCGCGCGGCAGCTTCGTGCCGATGGCGATCGGCGAGAGGGTCGTGCTCGCGGTCACCGGCGTGTTCGTGCTCGCCTTCTGGCTCGCGCCGTCGCCGCTGCGCGCCGCCGCCGGCGTCGCGGCCAAATCGCTGTTCGCGCATTGATGAAACTTGGCGAAGCCGCCACGGCTTCCGGTTTCCGGCTCTCGGTTTTCGGCGAGGTCGGCTCGACCAACGATCTTGCCCTGGTGGCTGCATCGCATGGCGATCCCGGCCAGCACTGGTTCGTCGCCAGCGCCCAATCCGCCGGCCGCGGGCGCGGCGGACGCGCCTGGACGAGCCGCCCCGGCAACCTGTTTGCAACGCTGCTGCTGATCGACCCTTGCCCGGCGGCGGACCTGCCCAAGCTCGGTTTCGTGGCCGGCGTCGCAGCCCATCGCACCATCGCGAAACTCGCGCCGCAGCTTGCCGGGCTGCGCCTGAAATGGCCGAACGACCTGCTCGTCGGCGGCGCCAAGCTCGCCGGCATCCTGCTCGAGGGCCGGGTGCTGCCGGATGGGCGGCAGGCGGTTGCGATCGGCATCGGCCTGAACTGCCGGCACCATCCGGAAGACGTTCCATATCCTGTCACGAATCTGGCGCTGCTCGGCATGGCCGACGGGCCGGAGGCGGTTTTTCCGGGCCTGTCGGACGCGCTCGCCGCCAGCCTTGCGGAATTCGCGCAAGGGCGTGGCTTCACGACGGTGCGCGATGCCTGGATCGCGGCGGCGCATGGCATCGGCAGCGCCATCACGGTGCGGCAGGGCGCCCGTACCCGCGAGGGCCTGTTCGGCGGCATCGACGCGCATGGGCGGCTGCTGTTCGACGAAGGGCCTGCGCGCAGCACCATCGATGCGGCGGACGTGGTTTTTCGCGGCTCAAACGCCGCAAGCTAGAGCACGGCCCGGTTCCGGTGGAATCGGATCATGCTCCATCGTTTTGTTTTGACGCATTTTCTCACCGAAGAACCGGTATCTACTTCTTCGGAAAATGCTCCAAGGCCGGAGCGTGCCGGGTCATGCTGATCCGACGCGCCGATCCGTGCCTGCACCGAAATATCGTGCATGATCGGGCGGGACGCCGGTTTCCCGGTTTCCTGATCATGCTCCAGCCCGTACAAGGGCAGCATCACAAAAGGCGAGGCGTATGAGCGATCAGGAATTGGTATTCGTGGCCCTGGGCGGGCTCGGCGAAATCGGGATGAATGCCGGGTTGTATGGGCTGGGGTCCGGCAAGGATCGCAAGTGGCTGATGGTCGATGTCGGCATCTCCTTCGCGGGGGTGGATGCGCCGGGCATCGACCTGATCCTGCCCGATATCCGCTTCATCGAGGAAAACCGGCGCAACCTTGCCGGCATCGTCATCACCCATGCGCATGAAGATCATTTCGGCGCGCTGGCGGAACTGTGGCCGCGGCTGCGCGCTCCGGTCTACATGACGCGTTTCGCCGCCGACCTGCTGGCGACGCGGCGGCTGCGCGAGCCGGGCGCGCCGAAAATCCCGATCACGGTGGTCGAGCAGGGCGCCAACGTCGATATCGGGCCGTTCAATGTCGAGTTCGTGCCGGTGGCGCATTCGATCCCGGAAAGCTGCGCGCTGGCGATCACGACGCCGCCGGGCGTGGTGGTGCATACCGGCGACTGGAAGATCGACCCGACGCCGGTCGTCGGGCGCCCGACCGACGAGGCGCGCCTTGCAGCCCTCGGCGACGCCGGCGTGCTGGCGATGATCGGTGATTCCACCAACGTGCTGCGCGACGGCATCTCGCCCTCCGAAACCGACGTCGCGGCTACGCTGAAGACGCTGGTCGCCGAGGCGAAGGGCCGTGTCGCGGTGACGACGTTTGCCTCCAACGTGGCGCGGCTGCGCGCGGTGGCCGAGGCTGCGGTCGCGGCCGGCCGCGACGTCGTGCTGGTCGGGCGCGCCATGGACCGCGTCGTGACCATTGCGCGCGAACTCGGCTATCTCGACGGCCTGCCGCCGTTCCGTTCGCCGGATGCCGCCAGCCGCATCCCGCGCGACAAGGTCGTGCTGCTTTTGACCGGCAGCCAGGGCGAGGCGCGCGCGGCGCTCGCCCGCGTCGCGAGCGGCGACCACCCGGAGGTGAAGCTCGTCAAGGGCGACCGCGTGATCTTCTCCTCGCGCACCATTCCCGGCAACGAGATGGCGGTGGCCAAGATCGTCAATGAACTGGCGCGCATGGATGTCGAGATCATCACCGACCGGCACGGCCTGGTGCATGTCTCGGGCCATCCGCGCCGCGCCGAGGTCGAGCGCATGTATGGCTGGGTCAGGCCGCGCATCGCCGTGCCGGCGCATGGCGAGGCGATGCACCTGACCGAGCATGTCGCCTTCGCCAGGGCGCAAGGGGTGAAGGAGGTGCTGCGGGCCTTCAACGGCGACGTGGTGCGGCTGGCGCCGGGCGCCGCCACAATCGTCAACAAGGTGCCCGCCGGCCGCGTCTACAAGGACGGCGTGCTGCTGGTGGCGGCCAACGAGCCGACGATCCCCGAGCGGCGCAAGCTCTCCTTTGCCGGCATCGTCTCGGTGGCGGTGGCGATGGATGGCAATGGCGGCGTGGTCGAGGACCCGGTCATCTCGGCCAGCGGCCTGCCGCTCAAGAGCGATGACGGCGAGGTCATGGTCGATATCATCGCCGATGCCGTCGACGAGGTGCTCGAGAACCTGCCGCGCGCCAAGCGGCGCAGTCCGGATGCGGTGCGGGTCGCGATCGAGCGCACCGTGCGTGCGGCGGTCGCCGACGAATGGGACAAAAAGCCCCTGTGCCATGTTGCCGTGCTGCGGGTATGAGAGGGCGTCCGGCCGGCATCCCCGCATGGAGCCGGCCTTGACTTCCAGTTCGTGCGGAGGACGCCGATGATCGGACGCCTGAACCATATCGCCATCGCCGTGCCGGATCTTGCCAAGGGCATCGCGATTTACCGCGACCTGCTCGGCGCCGGCATTTCGGCGCCGCAGGCCCTGCCGGAGCATGGCGTGACGGTGGTGTTCGTGGAACTGCCCAACACCAAGATCGAGTTGCTCGAGCCGCTCGGCGCCAATTCGCCGATCGCGAAGTTCCTTGAGAAGGCGCCCGAGGGCGGCATCCACCACGTGTGCTACGAGGTCGATGATCTGGCGGCGGCGCGCGAGCGCCTGGTCGCGGGAGGGGCGCGCGTGCTCGGCGACGGCACGCCGCGGACGGGCGCGCATGGCAAGCCGGTGCTGTTCCTGCATCCGAAGGATTTCGCCGGAACGCTGGTGGAGCTGGAAGAGATATGAGCCAGGGCACATTCTATTCGATCTTCGTGCCGTTCGCGCTGGCCTCGCTGACGGCGCTAGTCACCTTCATCATGCGCAACGAACTGGCCGACGGCACCGAGCGGCCGCTGCGCCAGCGCCTGCAGTTCAGCGCCGTGGCCTTCGCGCTCGTGCTGCCGGCGACGCTGCTCGCCGCCTTCCTGCCGACCTGGTTCGCGGTTTACTACATCACCTGGTGGGTGACGCTGTTCGCGGTGCTGCCGTTCGGCATCCGCTCGCAGCATGAAGTGGGCGAATTCGTGAAGGGCACCGATGCCGGCGCGCCCGAGACGCCGGCGATCCAGCGCAAGTTCATCATCACGACACTGGTCTCGATCCCGGTCTACGGCGTGCTGGTGCTGGCGCTTTACCTGTTCCCGATCCTGTAGGGCGTTGTTGTCATTCCTGCGCAGGTGGGAAGGTAGCCTGCCGATCGCGCCGGGAAAAGCGGTGCCTGGGTCCCGGATCAAGTCCGGGACGAGACGGTTGAGTTTCCACGCCGTCTTTTCCGCGCCGATCTTGCCCCGGCCTTGAGCCGGGGCCCAGGGAAACGAAACCGCACCTTTCGCACGGGCATTCTTCGGAAATGCTCCGAACGAAAAAAGCAAGGCCGGCAAGGGCCTTGCTTTTTCTTGCCAGTTTCTGGCGCCGGCATCTTTGCGGTGCGGTCTCAAGACCGCTCCCCGTGCCGGTGTTCCTCCCTCGACTCGGACCAAGCCAAGCGCGGCGTAAACACGCGTCTCGCGCTTTGCAGGTGGTAGTGCTAACGCAGCGAAAGCGCGCTGTCATGACGCGCTGCACAAAAAAGACCTATTTTTTACATGTATTGGACGAAAATCTTACAATGCTCTCCCTGCCGCGGATTCGCGCGGGTTTACCGGATAAAGCGGTTGTGTTTTGACGCGACACACGCTTCAAGTCGCCTTGTCCTGAATTCAGCCGCCAATGGAAGTTCTTGAGTCGCCCGATGCATCTCTCGCGTTATTTTCTGCCCATTCTTCGTGAAACGCCCAAGGAGGCGGAGATCGTCTCGCATCGCCTGATGCTGCGCGCCGGCATGGTGCGGCAGGAGGGCGCGGGCATCTATGCCTGGCTGCCGCTTGGCCTGAAGGTGCTCGACAAGATCAGCGCCATCGTGCGCGAGGAGCAGAACCGCTCCGGCGCCGTCGAGTTGCTGATGCCGACGATCCAGTCCGCCGACCTGTGGCGCGAGAGCGGGCGCTACGACGCCTATGGCAAGGAGATGCTGCGCATCAAGGACCGGCACGAGCGCGACATGCTGTTCGGGCCGACCAACGAGGAGATGATCACCGAGATCTTCCGCGCCTCGGTGCGCTCCTACAAGCAGTTGCCGCTCAATCTCTACCACATCCAGTGGAAGTTCCGCGACGAGGTGCGGCCACGTTTCGGCACCATGCGCTCGCGCGAATTCCTGATGAAGGATGCCTATTCCTTCGATCTCGACAAGGAAGGCGCCCGCCATTCCTACAACAAGATGTTCGTGGCTTATCTGCGCACCTTCGCGCGGCTCGGCTTGAAATCCATTCCCATGCGCGCCGAATCGGGACCGATTGGCGGCGACATGAGCCATGAATTCATCATCCTGGCCTCGACCGGCGAGAGCGAGGTGTTCTGCCACAAGGACTATCTCGACTACGCCGTGCCGGGCGAGGAGACCGATTTCGACGACGCCGCCGGCCTGCAGGCAACCGTCGACAAATGGACGGCGCTTTACGCCGCCACCTCCGAGATGCATGACGCGGCCGCTTATGAAGCGGTTCCGGAAGCCTCGCGCGTTTCGGCGCGCGGCATCGAGGTCGGCCATATCTTCTATTTCGGCACCAAATATTCCGAGCCGATGGGCGCGGTGGTCGCAAGCCCCGACGGCAGCCAGAAGCCGGTGCATATGGGCTCCTACGGTATCGGGCCGAGCCGGCTGGCGGCGGCGATCATCGAGGCGAGCCACGATGAGGCCGGCATCATCTGGCCTGACGCGATCGCGCCGTTCAACGTGGCCATCCTCAACCTCAAGGCCGGCGACGGCGCGACCGATGCCGCCTGCGCCACGCTGGAGCGCGAGCTGACCGCGAAGGGGCTCGAGGTGCTGGTCGACGATACCGACGAACGGCCGGGTGCCAAGTTCGCCACCGCCGACCTGATCGGCCTGCCGTGGCAGGTCATCGTCGGGCCGAAGGGCCTCACTGATGGCAAGGTCGAGGTCAAGCGCCGCGCCAGCGGCGAGCGCATCAGCCTGCCGTTGGCCGATGTCGCCCAGCATATCGGCGGGTGAGGGCGGCTTGGACGCCATCGACAGCACCGTGAAGCAGGCGCCGCCGGGCGGTGCCAGGGCGTTCGCGCCGTTCGAGTGGATGCTGTCGCTGCGCTATCTCAGGGCGCGCCGCAAGGAAGGCTTCATCTCGGTCATCGCCGGCTTCTCCTTCGTCGGCATCATGCTCGGCGTCGCGACGCTGATCGTGGTGATGAGCGTGATGAACGGCTTCCGCACCGAGTTGATCAGCAAGATCCTCGGCATCAATGGCCACATCTTCGTGCAGGCCTACGAGACGCCGTTCACCGATTACGCCGCCGTCGCCGACCGGATCAACGCGGTGCCGGGCGTGGTCATCGCCATTCCGATGGTCGAGGGGCAGGCGCTCGCCTCGACGCCCTCGGGCAGCAACGGCGTGCTGGTGCGCGGCATCCGCGAGAAGGATATCCGCCGGGTGCATGCCATTGCCGACAATGTGCGCCAGGGCAGTTTCGACGGTTTCGACGACAGCGCCGCGATCGCCGTCGGCATCCGGCTGGCGACGCAGCTCAATGCGCATGTCGGCGATTCCATCACGCTGCTCAATCCGCACGGCGCCGCGACGCCGATGGGCCGCAAGCCGAACATCAAGGCCTATCCGGTCAATACCGTGTTCGAGGTCGGCATGTCGGAATTCGATTCCTCCTTCGTCTACATGCCGTTCAGCGAGGCGGAAGCGTTTTTCGACAAGCCGGGCGAGGCGACGGTAATCGAGGTCTACGTCAAGGACCCCGACAATATCGACGGCATCAAGGCCGAGATCGAGAAGACGGCCGGCCGGCCGGTGATCCTGTCCGACTGGCGGCTGCGCAACCGCACCTTCTTCGGCGCGCTCGCCGTCGAGCGCAACGTGATGTTCCTGATCCTGACGCTGATCGTGCTGGTCGCGGCGCTCAACATCGTCTCCGGCCTGATCATGCTGGTGAAGGACAAGGCGCATGACATCGCCATCCTGCGCACCATGGGGGCGACGCGCGGCGCCATCATGCGCATCTTCCTGATCACGGGAGCAAGTATCGGCGTCGTTGGCACGCTGGCCGGCTGCCTGCTCGGGGTGGTGTTCGCGCTGAATCTCGAAACGATCCGCAAGGCATTGTTCCCCAACACCTTTCCGCCGGAACTGTATTTCCTGTCGCGGCTGCCCTCCGAGGTGCGGCTCTCCGACGTGCTGATCATCGTTGCCATGGCGCTGACGCTGTCGCTGCTGGCGACGCTCTATCCGGCATGGCGGGCGGCCAAGCTCGATCCGGTCGAGGCGCTGCGCTATGAATGAACCGCTGCCGACGCCGGCCCTGTTCCTCTACCATGTCGAGCGGCATTTCGCGCAAGGGCAGCAGCGCATCGACATCCTGAGATCGGCCGATCTCGCTGTCTGGCCGGGCCAGTCGGTGGCGCTGATCGCGCCGTCGGGCACCGGCAAGTCGACGCTGCTCCAGATCGCCGGCCTGCTGGAAAAGCCCAACGCCGGCGAGGTCTATATTGCCGGGCGCCAGACCGCCGCGATGGACGATGCCGGGCGCACGGCGCTCAGGCGCAGCGATATCGGCTTCGTCTACCAGTTCCACCATCTCCTGCCGGAGTTGACGGCGATCGAGAACGTGATGATGCCGCAGCTCATCGCCGGGCTCGACCGGGCCGAGGCGCGCAGCCGCGCCACCGAACTGCTCGGCTTCCTCGGGCTCGAGCACCGGCTGACGCACCGGCCGGCCGAGCTTTCCGGCGGCGAGCAGCAGCGCGTCGCCATCGCACGCGCCGTGGCCAATGCGCCGCGCGTGCTGCTGGCGGACGAGCCGACCGGCAATCTCGATCCGAAAACCTCGTCGCACGTGTTCGAGACACTGTCGGCGCTGGTCTCGGCCTCCAAGCTCGCGGCCATCGTCGCGACGCATAACATGGAGCTTGCCGGCCGCATGGACCGGCGCGTGACGCTCAGCGACGGCAAGGTTACCGAACTCGCCTGAGCGCCAGGCAGCGATGTCATTCCCACGAAGGCGACTCCTGGAGTCCTGATCGCGCTGACGCGTGTCGGGAATGACGGGAAAAGCGCGAGGTCTGGTTCCCGGATCAAGTCCGGGACGAGACGGTTGATGCGTTTCCGCGCCGTCTTGCCCCGGCCTTGAGCCGGGGCCCAGGGAAACGAACCCGCCCTTCACATCGGGATGGGCCGGTCGAGCCGGCCCATGACGGTGGCGATGACAACACCACCTTTCCGGCCGTCATCGGCGGACTTGATCCGCCGATGACGGCCGGAAAGGTGTCGTGGGGGTGTTCGTGATCTCGACGCTTTTTTTATTCGGACCCGCGCGGTGTTTACCTCGCGCTAACCGCTTTTGCCGGCGCGTGCGGCGGCGCTTGATTTGGGAACAAAACAGGAATAAGAACATACCATGAACAATGGAGGTCGACAGATGCTGCGTTCCCTGATCGAAGACACCGCCGAACTGCTGGCAATCGGGCTGTTCCTGCTGGCGCTGGGTTTTTGGGCCGTGGCGGTCGGCGGGCTGTGACGGCTTCGGATATGAGAAGCTTGGGGATGACGTCGGCGATTCGCTCGACCGGCGCTGGCGCTGGCCTTAGATGAACGGGGCAGAGGAGGAATGAGCATGATCGAGGATGTCGGCTTCGTGCATCTCCATGTGCATTCCTCGTTCTCGCTGCTCGAAAGCGCGCTGACCGTCGCGACGCTGCTGAAGCTCGCCAAGGCCGATCATATGCCGGCGCTGGCGATGACCGACAGCAACAACCTGTTCGGCGCGTTGGAGTTCTCCGAGAAGGCATCCGGCTACGGCGTGCAGCCGATCATCGGCACGCTGCTCAGCGTCGATTTCGGCGATGCGACCGGCTCGGTCGGGCGCGCGAGCGCCCATAGCGGCGAGCGCGGCAACCTCGTGCTGCTGGCGGCGGACGAGACCGGCTACGAAAACCTGATGCGGCTGTCGAGCAGCGCTTTTCTCGACACGGCATCGCAGGATGCGCCCCATGTCGCGCTGGAGCAGCTTGCCACGTTCGGGCAAGGCATCATCGCGCTGAGCGGTGGGCCGACGGGGCCGCTCGACGCCGCCTTCCGGGCCGGCATGGGCGAGCTTGCGGCCAGCCGATTGCAGAGTCTTCTCAAGATCTTCGGCGATCGTCTTTATATCGAGATTCAACGGCACAAGCTTGCATCCGAGCAGCAGGTCGAGCCGCTGCTGCTCGATCTCGCCTATGGGCAGGGCGTGCCGCTGGTCGCCACCAACCAGGTGAGCTTCGCGGCGCGTGACGATCACGAGGCGCATGATGCGCTGCTATGCATCGCGCAAGGCAACCTGATCTCGGCGAGCGACCGGCACCAGCTCTCGCCGGAACATTGGCTCAAGCCGCGCGCCGCGATGCTGGAACTGTTCAAGGACCTGCCGGAAGCGACGGCGAACACGGTCGAAATCGCCATGCGCTGCAGCTATCGCCCGCGCACGCGAAAACCGATCCTGCCGCATTTCACGGTTGGCGACGGCGAGGGGGCCGAGGATGAGACCGCCGCCCTGACCCGGCAGGCCGAGGAGGGGCTGACGCGGCGGCTGGCCGCGCATGGCACGGCGCCGGGGGTGAGCGAGGAGACCTATCGCGAGCGCCTCGCCTACGAACTCGGCATCATCGTGCGCATGAAATATCCGGGCTACTTCCTGATCGTCTCGGACTTCATCAAATGGGCCAAGTCGCAAGGCATTCCGGTCGGGCCGGGGCGTGGTTCCGGCGCCGGATCGCTGGTCGCCTATGCGCTCACCGTCACCGATCTCGATCCGCTGCGTTTCGGCCTGCTGTTCGAGCGCTTCCTGAACCCCGAGCGCGTGTCGATGCCGGATTTCGACATCGATTTCTGCCAGGACCGGCGCGACGAGGTCATCCGCTACGTGCAGTCACGCTACGGCCATGACCGCGTGGCGCAGATCATCACCTTCGGCACGCTTCTGGCGCGCGGCGTGATGCGCGACGTCGGCCGCGTGCTCGAGATGCCGTATGGCCAGGTCGACCGGCTGACCAAGCTGGTGCCGCAGAACCCGGCCAAGCCCGTGACGCTGGAGGAGGCGATCGCCGAGGAGCCGCGCCTGCGCGCCGAGGCTGAGGCCGAGCCGGTGGTGCAGCGCCTGCTCGCCATTTGCCGCAAGCTCGAGGGGCTGCATCGCCACGCCTCGACCCATGCGGCCGGCATCGTCATTGGCGACCGGCCGCTCGACCGGCTGGTGCCGATGTATCGCGATCCGAAATCCGATATGCCGGTGACGCAGTTCAACATGAAATGGGTCGAGCCGGCCGGGCTGATCAAGTTTGACTTCCTCGGCCTCAAGACGCTCACCGTGCTGAAGCGCGCCGTCGACCTGATCGCGCGGCGCGGCGTGGCGCTCGATCTCGCGGCGCTGCCGCTCGACGACGAAAAAACCTACGCCATGCTGTCGCGGGCCGAGACGGTCGGCATCTTCCAGCTGGAAAGCGCCGGCATGCGCCGGGCGCTGCTCGAGATGAAGCCCGACCGTTTCGAGGACATCATCGCGCTCGTCGCGCTGTACCGGCCGGGGCCGATGGCCAACATCCCGGTCTATTGCGCGCGCAAGCACGGCACCGAGGTGCCGGAATACCCTCATCCGGCGGTCGAGCCGAGCCTGAAGGAGACCTATGGCGTCATCGTCTACCAGGAGCAGGTGATGGAAATCGCCAAGGTCCTGTCGGGCTATTCGCTCGGCGAGGCCGACCTGCTGCGCCGCGCCATGGGCAAGAAGATCAAGGCGGAAATGGATGCGCAGCGCACCCGTTTCGTCGATGGCGCGGTGGCGCGCGAGATTTCCAACGCCAAGGCGAACGAGATTTTCGACCTGCTCGCCAAATTCGCCGATTACGGCTTCAACAAGAGCCACGCGGCCGCCTATGCGCTGGTGTCCTATCAGACGGCCTATCTGAAGGCGCATTACCCGGTCGAGTTCCTGGCCGCCTCGATGACGCTCGACATGTCGAACACCGACAAGCTGGTCGAGTTCCGGCGCGAGGCGCAGCGTCTCGCCATCAAGGTCGAGGCGCCGGCGATCAATCACTCCGTCGATACGTTCGAGGTCGCCGATGGCGCGATCCGCTACGCGCTGTCCGCGCTCAAGGGCGTCGGCACCGAGGCGGTGCGGGCGATCGTCGCGGCGCGCGGCGGGCGGCCTTTTGCCGATATGAGCGATTTCGCGCGCCGGATCAGCGGGCGCCTGGTCAACAAGCGCGTGATCGAGACGCTGGCCTCGGCGGGTGCCTTCGATACGCTCGAGCCGCGCCGCACCGCGCTGGTGATGGGCGCCGACGTGATC
>Ga0209916_1001006_pt1 | contig 30875 bp, 24 predicted proteins | sample ThiBio_1000_plan_FD_183956 | JGI IMG/M metagenome (GOLD analysis project Ga0209916, IMG submission 183956) | Wastewater bioreactor microbial communities from Cape Town, South Africa - Thiocy_solids_2 (SPAdes) | ecosystem: Engineered > Bioreactor > Thiocyanate-remediating > Anaerobic-Aerobic ... | reverse complement strand
ACCAGCACCAGCACCAGCACCAGCACCAGCACCAGCACCAGCACCAGCACCAGCACCAGCACCAGCACCAGCACCAGCACCAGCACCAGCACCAGCACCAGCACCAGCACCGTCAGCGAGCGCGACCGGCAACCCGTTTGGTGCGGCGCCAGCACCAGCCGTAACAGCGCCAGCACCACCAAGCCACAGTGATACACCAGATATAGTTAACAGCCGTATTTTATCGGAAGGATTTGGTAATACTCTTTTAAAATACGCAGAATCAGCTGCTTCAACAACTGATGATTATACCACCGTTTTAGCACAACTGTTAGATAAGATTGGCATGCGCGATAGTTTACATATACAAGATGCATTAAAAGATTTTTCAAAAAATCCAAAGAACACATCTCATGTTTTCTATCGAAATATGAAAACTGCTTTAGAACGCGCGAAAACAACTGGAAATCCACCAGATGCAAACGCCTTTAATTTTACATTACAAGCCAAAAATTTCGGTACCTTAGGGTAAATGGAAACATTAACATTTCTTAAAATCAAATATGCGCTCTATTCAACCCTTGTATATTATATTATATCAAATCCCGAAACATTCAAGCTCACACAATTGATTTTAGGCAATTATATTACACTTGTTATTAATGATATTCCGACACCATATGGAATCTTTTTACATACTGGACTATTTTTCCTTAGTATATTAGGATTGATGCTTTTGCCGAGAGATTCACAGAATTAACTTGTTCCTGTATGATAAAACATGTCGTATGGTGCAACACCTGTCTTGCGAATATCTGGAAATAACATAACAAAAGATGATAAAGCCATATTAAAGAAATATGGCATAACGCATGATGGTAAATATTCAGAGAAAACAGAAGGATTTCTTGATCAATATACAGCATTAAGCCAATGGACCAGCACAACAGCACCTAAAAAACCGGACGATTTCACTAAGATTCGCGAAGCAATCGGTGAAATTGCGATGAGAACTATTGCACGTGCTAAAAGCGCTGCAGCTGCTGCATCTACAGAAATACCTAACCCATTTTCCATTTATACACCTGTAAATGTATGTGAAAAAAATAAACGTATTTTAGAAGATATTACTGGATTATCACACCTTGGGATTGTTCTTGATATTAATACAATAAATTGTTCAGGTTCACAGGCAAGTAATTCAAGTGATTCAATTGAATCGATTTTGAATGAATTGTACAACATATTAAATTCCCAAAAAGATATTTTCACAATATTAAATGAATTATACAATATTGTTAATCCACCAATTGAAAAAATTCTTGATGAACTATATGAACTATATGAACCACATGAAATAATAATTCAACACAACCTACAATTTGTACAACCACAAACTACATCAGTCACAGTACCACTAGTTGCACCACTAGGCGCATCACCGGGCAGAGGCAGAGGTGGACCAGGCAGAGGTGGACCAGGCAGAGGTGGACCAGGCAGAGGTGGACCAGGCAGAGGTGGACCAAGTGGTACCACACCATGATGTTTGCAGACAAATTGAAACTAAATTCCAGCTCACCATAAACATGTTATAACATGCCAATTACATCCCTTGTACATTACGAAACTGAAACCGATGGAGTCATTCAAGGATTCAAGGTTGATGCCGTTCTTGTTGATAAAACAACAGCATTTCAACGTGCACGTGTTTATCAAACGCCTGCGTTTGGTAAAGTTCTTGTTCTTGATGACGAAACACAATCTGCTCAATCCGATGAAGCAATATATCATGAAACTCTTGTGCATCCAGTGTTCATGATCCATCCTGCACCAACTAATGTGCTTATTATTGGCGGAGGTGAAGGTGCAACTGCTCGCGAAGTGCTGCGGTATCCGTCTGTAAAAAATGTAATTATGTTAGACATTGATGCCGAATTAATGGAAATCTGCAAGGAACATCTACCGGAATGGGCAGGACCAGCCGTTTGGTCTGATCCGCGTTTACATGTTCATGCAATAGATGCATTTACATGGCTGGAAACGCATCTTGAAGCATTTGATATTGTTATAATGGATTTATGTGATCCAGATCCAGCAACACCAGACAATCAAATTAATCGATTTTATACTAAAGAATTCATCGAAACGCTGTTTAGCAAACATATACGCGCAGGTGGCCTACTTGTTGCACAAATTGGTGATTATACCGCTCTTCCTGAAGTTTCTGCTGTATTTAGAGAAGCAACAGGAGTAGTTCACAACTATGTTCAATATATTCCATCGTTTACATCACAATGGGGGTTTGTACTTGCTGGTACACCCTTAAAATCTGCATCTGCAGCATTCGCGCGTTTACCAACTGGTTTGAAGTTTATAAATCCAGGAAAACTTGCGGGTATTTTCTCTCACAGTGAATAAATGGCTGCAATTCAGCGTCGAGCCCCTTTGCCGCCAACTGCCCAATATATCTCATTAAAAGCGTTTAATGGTTCTCTATATGACTATACCGTTAACGCAATCACGCGTGTTGGTACTCTTACTGCTTCAACAGTCTCTGCTGCAAACGCGGCTAAACTTGTTATTCTGCGCGACGGGGGGTATCATCCTTCTTCCGGGAATTAACAGCGGCGTCACTGTTCGCATGATTTTTGTTCGTTTTACGGGTGCAAGCGATGGCACAATGTATTCTGGATACATCGATCCTTTAACTCCAGATGTTTTTAGTCTATATGATCCATACGGTTCAATCGTTGTTAACCCACCAGTTGAAGACCGTTATACATCCGGTGAGTATACAACTGGTCTCATTAAAGGGCTTGCTGGTCTTGAAATCTCTGGTGGTGGCGATATTTCAGGCGGGATGGATATTTCTGGCGCTGTAAACATAAATCTTGATAGTGGAGCTGCCACAAATATTTATGGTACGGCGATAGACCTTTCAGCCGCATCAATTGATGTGTCTGGAGCTATTAGTGTAAATATGGATGCAACACATTCGGTACATTTGCATGGATCTGCAATTGATATATCTGCTGCAACCGTCGATGTATCTGGCACAGTAAGCATCAATACTGATCGTACACATGTAACTAATGTATATGGTTCAACTGTTAATGTTATAGCAACAACACTTGTTGATATTTCTGCAACTACCATTGATATTTCTGGCACAGTTGATATTTCTGGTAGTGTGACAAATACAGGTGATATAACAACGTCGGGTCGTGTGTACCAACAGGCTGGCAATACAGGCCTAACAACATATATTCTCGTTCCAGTTGGCAGTATTTTTCCGTATGTAGCAGGTACTGCACCTACTGGATATGTTTTATGTATTGGTTCCGCAATAAATCGCACAACATATGCAGATTTGTTTGCAGTTATTGGAACAACGTTTGGTGTTGGTGATGGTTCAACAACATTTAATGTTCCTGATTTACGTGGTCGTATGATTGTTGCGCAAAATGCTGGAAGTTTTACATCAATTGGTGGAACCGGTGGCGCTGAAACAATTACATTAACAACGAATGAACTGCCAGCACATACACATACAGGTACAACATCATCTGATGGTTTACACAACCACGGTGGAGTAACTGGAGATACTGGGAGTGCGCCAGAATCAGAAACGGTTGCATTTGGTTCAGGTGCAATTGTGGCAGGGTCTTCGACACATAACCATACAATTGCATCAGATGGCGCACATACTCATACTTTCACAACAGATTCAACTGGTAGCGGTAATGCTTACAATAATATGAATCCTTATTTTGTATTGACATATATCATTAAATATTAGGTGATGTAGCCCAATCAGCCACCTTGCAGAAAACAAAAAATCGCTGCTGTGTACATATTAAGTTTTTCATAAGTTTATGTATAAAAATTCATGCATGATTGCCGGAAACATTTTACATTGGCGCCCTATAAATCTTATACATTTTCATTATTTCAAGTTCTTTGCGTTCGAGGCTGGTTGTTAGACCACACCAATCTCCCGCACTTGCCCATGGTAACCATATTGTTATTTCACTCGCAATTTCTGGATCAACAGCGAGACATGCATCAAAGAATACATGCCATTCAGATGGCAACCAAATGCGTGGAATTACAAGATTTCCTTTTGTAATCAAATCTCCTGTTTTACCAACATTTTCTGAAGTAATTTCGACACCCATTGGGTCACTTGGTGTAATAACGGGTTTTTGAAGGGAAGTTGTTGCTGCAATACTTAATGTAGATGCAATACTTAATGTAGATGCAACTGCATGCATTGGCATTCTAATCGCCGCGAATTTATGTAAATGTCGGAGAATAAACGCCATCTTTACAAGCCACAATGCGATATGTATATGTTTCAATATTTATAATGTAATTTTAACGGGGAACATGACAAGTACGTTGAGAGTATCACCAAAAGCGCCCACCATTAACTATACAGCAAATCAGGCATTTAATGGGCAAGTTTATAGTTATTCATATGAATTCGCAAGAGGTACTGGCACTCTGACACCCGTGCTTGTTTCGGCAACCAATGCATCTGCTGGCGTGACTCTACGCGATACGGGTCGTACGTTGCATCCAGCACGAAACGTTGGCGTGTCTGTTCCTATGGTATCGGTTTCATTTGTAGGTGCACAAGATGGTCAAGTATACACGGGATACATTAATCCTCTTGACGCGTTATTTTTTACAATAACGGATGCAATTCCAATTGTTAGACCAGTTATTACAAATTCACGAAAAAAATGTCGTTCTTGTGGTGGCGGCGAATAAAATCACACATATGTTACAAATACTGCGTTTTAAATGTCAAGTATCTTGAGAACTGCACCTGCGAAGTCAACCGTTGAATATTTTTCAATTGTTGCGTTCAACACTGCAGTATACAGCTATTCATACAACTACCGTACTAAAGTCGGTACTCTGTTAGCTATTACTGTCACATCTGCTAACGCAGCCGCCGGTGTTATTCTTCGTACTACTGGTCGCACTCTGCATCCAGACCGCAACAATGGTGTGACTGTTCCAATGGTTTCAGTTTCATTCATTGGTGCATCAGATGGTCTAATCTACACTGGTTACATTGACCCCGCAGACCCAACTCTATTTGCCCTCTATTCTGAACATGCAATTGGCATAAATGGTGCGTTAATGGTGCGTGGTGGTGCTCATATCTCTAGCGGTCTTGCCGTATTAGGTGATATTACAATATTTGGTCGCTTATATCAACAGGCTGGCTTGAGTCCTCCATATTTGCTTGTACCAGTTGGTTGTGTTTTCCCATACTTCTCAACAACTCCTCCTCGCGGTTATCTCTATTGCGACGGTTCTGGATACGATGTCACCCTGTATGCTGACTTATCTAATGCCATTGGATACACATTTGGTGGTAGTGGTTCAACATTCAATGTGCCAGATTTACGTGGTCGCACTATTTTCGGTGTAAACGGCACATCATTTGCTGCAATTGCAGATGTAAGTGGTGCTGAAACGCATACGCTTGTTGAAGCAAACGTACCAGCGCATACCCACACTGTTCCTCTTGTTACAAATACTAATGTGCAATCTAGTACTGGTACACAGGTTGCATCATATAATGTGGGTGGAACACTTGCAACAAGTACTGGTTCCGGCACTGGCACAGCATTCAACATTATTAACCCTTGTTTGGTGCTTGCATATATTATTAAATATTAAGCGAGCATTTTCAGTAATGCGCTAATTTCCCCTTTAATTCGCCTTTATAATTATTCCACCATGTAAATAGTCGTTGTTTATAGTTTTGCAATGCTGCATCACGAAGATTCATCATTATTGGCGCAGCATCTTCCCAGGCATTAACAACAATAAGCGGATGTCCATCGCCAAGTAATCCATTGAAATAGTTGTATGGTTGATTTTTCGTTGGTGAGAAAACAATTGGCACCGAACCACATTCCAATGCTTCCCATATTCTGAAACAATCAACATTCCAATTGCCTGTCATACATGGTGTAAATGTTCCGCTTTGCAAAAACGCGCGGTATTCATCAACCGTCAAACAATTCGCGGCTTTCCATCCGGCAGTACAATGCATTTTATATGGGCCAGCCTCTGTAAGTGTTGATAATACGGCGGCACGCCCTGATTTGTTTGGGTCACCTGCAAATGTCCATAAATATGGTTGCATTGCAGTGCTAACGCGCTCACTGCCAAACATACCTTTTTTGTATCCAAGTGGAATTGTTAATACATTTCCAGGTAGCCCTGGACGCCAATAGTTTCGCACAACATGTTTGCATCCTGGCAAGGCGTATACATCAAGTGCATCCCGTTCCCATTCATCTGATGTATGTAGTAATGTAAATTGTTTACCAGCATCAGATGCAAATTTAACCCATCGCCATGTTTCTGGCATATATCCTGCAACAATAAACACAGCGTGGTCGGCTGCCCTAATTGCATCTTCGGTTGGTACCATCCATGTAGCAGTCGATAACCATGGCATTAATTCGCAAAACCAATCGTATTCCCATTCAAGAACAGCTTCACGCGCACCCGTGAAAAACACGGTTGTTTCGGCCATTTCAACAATAGGTGCAGTATCAGTGTTAACTGCATCCCATTTCACTGGTGCGCAAACCGGCGGACGCTGTTTGCAACCTTCGGTCACATAAGCTTCGCCATCATCTGTCCAATCCATCACATCAAACAGGGGATTTTCAACAATTGTTAATTCACAATCACGAATAAGCGCGTCAACAACCTTACATAATCCAAATCTACCAACATATTCAAGTAGTTTCTGGATTGCTGTCATTGAAATTACGTATGCTCCTGCACGTTGTGAACCTGATAACATCAACACATCACATGGTGGAAGCATTGCGAGAGCATCTTTCCAACCGGCATGCGGGACGCAATCATCTTCAACAATTAAAAATTTTGTGCAATGTTCAGATTGCGCAAGTTTGCGCCAAAGACAATAATGTTTCCATGTGCGGTCAACTGTTGCACGTTTCCATCCAAAATTATTTCGAAGAAATCCCAGACGTTTTTCTGGTGTAAGTGCAGTTGTATCTGAGAATCCATAAATATTTTTAAGGCCTTCACCGGCAGCCCCCTTGAACTTCTTCAATGCTACATCTGATGTAATAATTATGTGAGCTTGATTTACAGCCGCAGTAAATGGAACATATTGAATAATATTTCCACGATGAACATAAAATTCAACATCTGTCAAACGTGCATCTTCATATGAAATATGTGAATAAATAGATGCAATGTTTTGACGCGTTGCCCCAGCTCGCTGTGACAGTATAGATAATATTGACTGATCATGCCTGTGACCGGCGCAAACATCATTATATGGTTTCCACTTATCGCCTTTGATGATGTTAGGATTTTCAGATGCTGCGCGTGCTTTCTTGAACACCTCAACGTGGGGGGATGCAGTATCAATACCAAGAACTCCCGCCCACAACTGGTTTCCGTCTAATTCACTTGGCGTAACATTCATGTTTTTGCAAAACTCAGGATGACACCAATTAATATTTTTCTGCGTGCTGTCGTCGACGAAAAGCGCACCAAATGTTTCAATTGTTGCCCATGGGCCGGATAAGTCTTTTTTCATCGGAATCATACCAGTATCCAAGTAAAGTAGTTGCGTTCTCTCTTCGCATGCCGCAATTTCATCTGCAATTAATCGTAGTTTCCATGCATAATGTTCGGGTGCCATATAATCGGCAAATCCTTCAATTGTTATCGGTGCAAATTTACATATTTGTAGATGTGGATGTTCACGCATAAGTGTATTGCATAGTTCGGCCGGAAAATCGTCGATTTGATATAGATGCACAGGTGTTTTCGGTTCAATTTTCGTCAAGCATTTTAGTAACAGAGCAGCGCAACCAGCAAAATTCGCTGTTGCACCCATTAGAATTCGCCTTGATACACTTCGCCCACTGCTTGACATTGTCGCAGACACAACTGCTTGCACCACAGGTGCAGGGGCTGCGCGCATATCTTCAATTTGTTTTCTGAAAGATGGATTTAGTAATATATACGGTCGCACTTTGCCGATTCTTTCAACAATTGCGGCAGGTTGACAGTCTTCTCGTTCAGCAGCATAGGCAACAACAAGCGCTCCGCTACGATTTATACCAGCACGACAATGCACTAACACACTTCCTCCCACATCTAATGCATCATCAATAAATTTCTTTACATCTGCATAATGTAAATCGATAATCCTATATGTATGAGTGTCTTCTGCTGGAAATTCAAGTGATTTCACGCCATCAACCGTTTTAAATCCTTCACCTGCAATACAGTTTACTACATGAGTGATTCTGTTTGATGTTAACCATTCACGATTAGATGCAATTTGTGCACATCCAAGCCAAACGCGTGGAACAACTTCAACTGGTGGTTGTATCATGTAAACCGATTTTGTTGCAGATGCAATAGAAGTTGAAACGGCTTGGTCAAGTGTAACAGTTGTAGTAGTTGTACCCCAAACAAGAGACGCAAGCTGTATCATGCGTTCCCGCACGGATGCTATTGTTGATGGATAAAAAAGCGAACTATTATACATTTCCAGCCATTTTCGGGGATTTTCGTCAACTTCTTTGATGGCCGCGATGAGTGCAGGCCAACCTCCGGCGGCCATTGCGTCACGTGCATTAATGAATGCTGACGGATTAAATTCACGCGTCACATCAGGGTCTCCCCAATAGATTGGAATGCATCCAGCAGCCTTTGCATGTAGAATTTTCTCAGTGACATATCCAGGGTTCGCCGCATTTTCAAAAACAAGTGCAAATTTACATTTTTTGAAGAATTCCAGTTTAGTTAGTTCGCCTCCACCTCCGCCAGGTCCGCCTTCTAATTTCCGCCCAATATTATTAAACAATGCGCCACCAGATGCAACATGTTTATATGTTGATAATTGTTTGAATGCTTCATTGCGAATAGGATTCATTGGATTTGATACAACAAACCCGCAAAATGTATCGCGTCCAGCTAATTCATCAGGATATACTTCAGTTAATCGTTCAAGTGGAAACGGTTTTGGATTAACGACTCGCGTTGCATCTGCGCCAAACCAATTTATTTCAAGAATCCATAGCGGCAGTCGAATATAGTTAGGGTCACTTGTATAATCAAATCCAAGATTAATGTCAGCTTCAGGTGATGGGCGAGTATTTTCGCCCGTAAACATGATTTTCAAAGGACCACCTTCTGAACGACGTTTGAATCGACGATGGCGTTGTGTATATGGTCCGAAAAAGACGACATCAGGCCGTTCTGCATCAAGTTTCCATTTACGCCCACGCGATTCTGAGTCAAGTAATAATGTGAAAAAATTGTATGATGGTTGGAAATCTGCCCAGAAATCTTCAAACCAAATGTGAAGATATTTATCGCGTGTTTGCTGTTGTAGAGATTGCGGCACGACTGTTGTCTGCATCTGTGTGAAGACATCTTGTATTTTTGCGTTAATAACAGGACCACTAAATGTGCAAGTTAGCCATTCACGTTGTTCTTGCAGTTGTTCAGTGGTTGGTGGCCTCAGTCGCGCAAAGGCATCTATTGCAGATGAAACCGAATTATCAACATATTTAAATCCGTAATCATATGCTTGAAAATTATGAACAACTGGGATACCAAGCCATAAACAATCAAAAAGTGCGGCGCGAAACGGACGAAACCGTTGGTGCATCAGCACAACACTTTTGTGATCAACAAGCGATGTAATATTTTTGCGTTCGATAAATGTAAAACCATATTCAGTAAGGCGTAAATTGTTTAGAATATTATCTTTGAAAAATTGTGAAGTAACAAGGCTGCCAGAATCATGTACAAATACTGGTACAGTGTTCCATGAAGTATCTGAATCACGCAAGGCACGCGCAATTGTAAGAGGAATTAATGCATTGCCACTATTATTTCGGTTTCCTTCACAAATATGAATCATTGGTGTATCAGTGCCAGACCAGTCTGGTACAGCAGTACCTTCAAGTGGCAGAGAATTCCAAACAATTGGTATAGTGAAAACCGGGCGTGAAGTAATTAGTTGAAGATATTTAATGTCAGCAGCTGTATAGCAATCCCATGTCCAAATATAGTCGACCGTATTCCAATCAATTGGGTCATTTGGATGTTCTCGAACAAGTTCAGCAAGCGAATAATGTGGGTATGTTGTACATTCTATATCATGCATTAATGGTGGATAGTGCATAAAAACAATTGTTTTAGATGCTATTGTAGAACGTTGTGTAGGAGTGAGATGCCACTGTAATTCAAGAACAAAATCATAGGTGGTGGCGGTGTCCAATGTAGTGACCTTAAAGTCGTCTTGCGGTATATGATCGAACCAAGACTGAGTTGAATTGTTTAGAAAAATAGGTGAAAATCCTACATCAGCAAGGGCTTTATATAAATATATTGAAGTCACATTAGTGCCTTGATGAAATACGCTTTTATTGATTGAAACCGTTATTGCAATCGACATCGTTTACATTAAAAATACGCGATTCGTTTACGTTGATTAAACGAGGTGCTTAGTCATCTTCTGAATCTGAGTCGGACTCCGACTCAGATTCATGTTCATAAGCTTTTCCAGTTTCACGGTCAAAGCCGTTCCAAGTAAGTCCAGTTGGATCGTCGATTTCTTTTTGGCTTGTTTTCCATACATGAGTTGTCTTAGAAATAACGGGGTCATCTTCGGAAATACCAGGAGGATTTGCATCCATCCATTGAATGTTCATTTTAAGTAGTCGCTCATATGCTTGAAGCGCAAAATATGTGCGATGAACTGGAAGTGCTGGAGCCAGAGCAACAAACGGACATACATCCGGTGTAGTTTTTCCGACGGCTGCGTAAGCAGCGCGCCAATCTGAGATCCAAGCCGTCACTTTTGCATCATGTTCTTTAGCAAGATTGCTTTCGCGATAAATTGTAAAACGTTGCCAATCTGGTCCTTCAACTGTCCATTCGCCATCAATCAGAACACGTGGTTTACGTGGTTTCGTAAAACTGTTTTTCATACGCTTTACTGGTACAACGGTACGATCAAAATGTTCCATTTTCGCGAATTTTTCCGGCCAAACAATATGAGTTTCCTTTGTAAAATCACGCAGGTCTCCGCTAACAACAACATATCCATCAGATGTATAGATGTTGTCACCATTAGTTAGATAGTAAAACTTGTTATTTGGCGCCCAATTTACTTTTCCTCCCTTTTTGAGGAATTCTAAGTATTTTGATTCTGTAGAAAGATCAGCACCAGCTGAATCAGTTGGAGATGCATATAATGACCCCGCAACTTTGTTAAGCAGTGATGTAAATGCGTGCGTCGAATTATCAGTCGTTTCAACAACTTCAATCGCTTGACCGTTGGTTGACGATAGAATCCAAGACATTTGCAGTAAATTAATACAATATTAATGCAAACATTAATAGTTTCATTTTTTAGCTTTTGCGTGATTTCAACGGGCAACGCATGTTTATAGTCATAAAAAAGTAGTGAGAGTTTTAGTTAAGATAAAATGGCTAAGATTCACGCGCTATTTCATAATCCATGGGTTTTAGCATTTATTGGCGGAGCTGTTACAGTTATTCTTGTTTGGGGGTATACTGTATTTCAAAAGACTTCCATCCAATCACTGCAAATTGCACGGGGAGGAGAATTAACAGATGAAGAACAACTGAGCTTGCAAATGTATGAATCCCCGCCACTTATTCCTTGCTTTGCTCTTGGTGCCATTGTATCATATCTTAGTTGGTATGTATTAGCGGGCAGTGGCGCTACTATTCCACTTATGACGGCGGCTGTCACAACATCTGCATCAGATGTTGTGATGCAAACAGCATCATTGGCACCAGCAGCTGTACCAACATTATCGGCTGCTGTAGCAGCTGTGGCTGAACCTGTAAGCGCGGCACTTACTGCGATAAAAAACACAGTCGCACCAGAACCTGTGATTCGGAATGGCATGGCTGGATTCTAAAATGCGGCGAAAAATTGAAATAATACAATTTTAATTACCGTAGACTACCGAAATTAAGCTACACCCCGTTCTGGCTTCGCCAGAATGGGGTTGAAAGAACTGTCCACCAAAGGTGGACAGTTCTGACACTTTCAGTGTAGCTTAATTTCGGTAGTTCTACGAAAGCCGGCCTTGTTCCGAAAGTTTTTGATACTTTTCGCATTCGCGAAAAGTGTATCTTAATTTCGGAACAGGCCGGTATACAATTTTAATTATATGATTTTGTAATTTGGCACACATACGACTACACTCCCCACAGTTTACACGCAAAATGTTCTCTTGGTTCGTGTCGTGCTTTGGCGCTGCGCCTGTGGTTGCCACACCTGTGGCTGCGCTTGAGGCTGCACCTGTGGTCACACCTGTGGTCGCCACACCTGTGGTCGCCACATCTGTGGAGCCGGTGGTCATGCCTGTGGCTGCACTTGCTGTGAAGCTGACGCAAAAGCAATTCAATGCCATTCGCGCTGAGTGGCTGCGAGCTGCGGAATATGCGGTAGCTACAGCGAGCAAAGCACATGCCGCCGGTCGTTGGGACATCGTAGTAGCATCAGTTGCCGCTTCAAAAGCAGCACGGGATGTTGCCCAGATTACCATTGATGAGTACCCCACGTTGTACGCATCGCGCGCGCAACATGCGATACTGGCGGCGGAGCGCGCGGCTGCTGCCGCTACTGCCGCTACCGCTGCCACCATTTAGATGCGGTCTGGCAACATTTTTTATGCACCCTATGGAACCGAAATTAAGCATGTCGGAACTGTCCACCAAAGGTGGACAATTCCTTCAATCCCATTCTGACTTTGCCAGAATGGGGTGTAGCTTAATTTCGGGACACAACGGCAATGCCATAAAAAATTAAGCACCACCTTACGAAACATCCATTTCACTAAACACTTCTGTGCAAGTAAATCGCGAGACTTCCGAAGGTGGAATAGGGATTTCTCCACTGTCAGCCCAATCGGGATGATCTGCAACAGTTATTGTTGCGCTATGTTTGTTGCAAAAGAAATCTTCCTTATCACATACACTTTTCTTGGTGATTTGAACAAGTTTGGTATCATCATATCGATAATGATATGAATATGCTGGTGTAGTATACATAATTTCAATGTATCTTGTGCGTTTTACTGGGATAAACTCGACTGGGACATTACATTCGCAATCATCTTCCTTATCTGCTGGCATTGACAACACATAAACACAACAATTGGCGGGTTCATGCGAATGACCAGGATTAATATGCTTCCAATCGGCATCATAAATGTACCTGTTGTATACACAACCGAAATCATATGAATGAGTTTTAAATGTGTTACAAATTACAATCGGAACACCAATTGCAAGTTTCTTTCCAGCATCGTACCACTTCATTTCAGGATGCAGATCATAATCCGGTTTCAAATGGTCACCATCTTCTTCAACCGTTGCCCAAACATACTTATACACAAGCGCGTTTTCATCGGCCATTTCGCAAAATATGTTAAAATATCATTAAAATTACAATAGTTTCAATTCTTTGTGATTTTTCATAGGTCAGCGAAACCAAGTGAAGAATCATTTATTTTAGTAATGGATGCACCAGGAGCTTTTTTACGTAGTGCAGCCTCTTCTTCTTCAGTTAGAACCATTCTGACGAATTCACAATTTTGTGCATTGCGTTCAGCATCCATCTCAGTCATATGTTTTTCAATATCAGCAGTTGTGGCAGCATCACGCGTTTGTCGTCCAAAGGCCGACATGTCTGCTGATGCAGGAAGTGCTTCAATATGTTTGATTTTCTCAAGCTCCTCCACACGGGCTTTAAAAACAGATTCATCAACACCACTTCTGGTGACTTTCGCAATCACAAAATTAGTGGAAAGAGTTGGTGGAGGTGTTGTTTTATTGAGTCCAAGAGCTGATTCTTGGGCTGTGCGAGCGGCGTTTAGCTCAGCAAGACGACGTTCCATTTCAGCCATAGATAGTGGTTTTCTGCTCATTTTTAATAATTAAAATCAATTAAAATGCTTGAATATAACCGCACACACACGCACAACGTCTAATTTATAATTAAATATGAAAAGCTAACGGTTTGAGTTGTAATAGCTGTTGTAAGCGATAAATTTGTGAATTTTACACCACATACACCGGTACCTGTACTTGTTATAAATGGATAGACTGGTACACCTGTTGGCATATTTTTAACAGCTACATAAATGCGCGATGAAGATATAATTGAATTTGTACTAATATACAAAATATTTGCATCTGTTGTTGATACGCCAAGTGAATAAGATGATAAAGTAAATAATCCAGACCGACCATTGCTTGCTGCTTGAACTGTTGCTGGTATACCGCCAGATGCATTGATTGCGGCGAGATTAACAGTTGGATAACATGGAATGAATTTGTAGAGACTCCAATAGTTAGATGGAGTATATGAAGCAACATTTATTTTTGATACAGCTAGCGTGCTATCAACAAACCCAAAACCAACTACATCATTTGCAAATGTTGTACCATTTATTAATGATATTTTGTTGATTTGTGTAAAAGTTGTAACGCTTTCTGATAGAGCTTTATATAAAGTTATATCAGTTGCTGTTCTTGTAATTCTAAAAATATCACCTGTAGCAAAATTAGTGCCAGTACTTAATGATGTAGCATAAGTACCACCAGTAAAACTACCAGTGCCAGTTGTATTTCCCTCAAGTGCACCAGCTGTTGTAGTAAAATCAAAATAAAATGCTGTTGTTGAAGTTGATAATCCAATCATTGTGTAATCAATAACAACATTTGTATATCCTGGATTGAAACTATTGCCTTGATTTCCAGAAGCGCCCGAACGATAAATTGCCGCAATTCCTGAAATCGTTGATTTACTGGTTGTTGTAATTGCAAATGAATTTAAACCATTTGCATATGTTATACCATATCCAGTTGGTCCTTGCCCTGTCAATGTAGAATCATTTGCATACGAACTAAATGTATCTGTAAATATTGTGCTTACTTTAATATTAGAAATACCAATTGTATTTGATGTAAATCCGAAATATACAATATTATTTGCAAATGTATTGACACCTATACTAACTGTATAATATGATGTAAAAACAGTAGGACTTGCCGCTAATGCTTTTGATAAAACAAGTCCATTTGTTAAACGTGTTATTCTGAAAATATCTCCAGTTACATATGTTTGACCAGATGTTCCTGAACCAGATGAACCACCGTTTCCGTCTACAAACCCACCAGAATGACCTTCAAATGAACCAGCGGATGTAACAAAGTTAAAATATAAATTTGATGAACCCGTTTGTACAATAGTATAATCAATATTAATTACAGAATAACCAGGATTGAAACCGTTACCTCTATTTGCAGTAAGTGTGGTAAACACAGGAATTCCAGATAACGTTGTTTTTGATGCAGAACCTGCACTAAATGAACCAATACCTATTACGTAACTAATTGAATTAACTACTTGACCTGTAACTGTTGTATTATCTAAATATTCATTTACTGGTTCATCAAATATACCATAAGAATCAGGCGCAACCGCCACAGTTGTTGATGTTGTATAATATTGCGATCCTTTGTATAACACAACATTATATGGTGAATATGTTGTTGCATTTGTATAGTCAGATAAATAGGTATACGTTGAACTACCACTGCCACCATTAACCGCTGTGCTAATACTTCCAACAATAACAGCCGATACGGTTAATGTGCTAAAAGATGCAGCAATACCACTCAAATTTACAATATTTGCCACATTTGTACTAAATGAGTTTGCACTTAACGATGGAAATGTACTTCCGGCATATGTTAACAAACCTGCGCTAATTGTATTTACATTTAGTGTATTCAAATTTATTGTGCTTGCGCTAATTAAATTCACACTGAATGAATTAATTACGGCAAGATTTGCATTCATCGAACTTATTGATGCAACTGATACACTTAATGAACTAATATTTGCATACACAAAAGAACTTGTTGTGAAATTGATTGAACCTGAACTAATCGAACTAACATTCAATAATGCTGAAGTTATTATTATAGTATTCAATGTACTCATTGATGCAGCCGATACACTTAATGAACTAATGTTTGCATACACAAAAGAACTTGTTGTGAAATTAACTGAACCAGAACTAATTGAACTTACATTCAACATTGTTGCAGTTAATTGGTAAATACCTGCCGTCGTTGCGCTTAGTGCACTGATGCCCGCTGTAGTTGCACTTAGTGCGCTGACGCCTGCTGTAGTTGCACTTAGTGCGCTGACGCCTGCTGTAGTTGCACTTAGTACGCTGACACCTGCTGTAGTTGCGCTAAGTGCGTTAATGCCTGCTGTAGTTGCACTTAGTGTACCGATGCCTGCTGTAGTTGCGCTTAGTGCACTGATGCCCGCTGTAGTTGTGCTTAGCACACTAACACTTGCCGCATTAACACTTAACGATGCAACATTTGCAGCAGTTATTTCAAGTGTTCCGACACCAGCAGTAGTTGCACTTAGTGTACCGATGCCAGCAGTGGTTGCACTTAGTGCGCTGATGCCAGCAGTAGTTGCACTTAGTGCACTGACGCCTGCTGTAGTTGCACTTAGTGCACTGATGCCTGCTGTAGTTGCACTTAGTGCGCTGATGCCAGCTGTAGTAGCACTTAGTGCACTGATGCCTGCTGTAGTTGCACTAAGTGCGCTGACGCTTGCGGCGTTAACACTCATTGATGCAACATTTGCATTAGTTACGCCAAGCGTGCCGGTCGCAATATTTGTTCCACTAATTGATGAAATTGTTGCTGCTGCTGCACTAATATTTGTAATACTTGCATTTGTAAGTGTGCTTAAATTCGCGACCTGTGTATAAATGTCAACAAGTGTCGATGCCGTGTTACCAATAACAAAATCGGCTGATTTTTGTGGAGTAAATACAAAGCCTGCAGAATTAATAATTGCATCAATAGTTGATGTTCCAACAGCAGTTGATGGCATCAAACCAGTTACTGCAAAACCAGTTGTACTATATGGTTGACCTGCCGCCGGTAAATCATACATAAGACCCGCAAATGATGACAGCGTTGATACATTGTAAAGGATGCCACCACCTTCTTTGTATTCACCCATATTTAACTCCAAAACATTGTCATCCACAAGAAGTGTTTGCGCACTAATCGTGACTGTTGAACCACGAATCAGCAAATCACCATCTAAATACATTGTATTTGCACGAATTGTATCTGTCAAAACTGCATTTGTACTAACATTCACAATCGTTGTTTCATTCGAAGGGTTACCAATGAAAACAGCACCAGTTCCTGTACCAATTGTTGTAACACTGGCACCTACCGCATTAATGGATACTTCACCGGCAATATTAACAATACCTGTTATAGTTCCAGTCATCACAGAAAATCCATCGTAAATTTGTGTTGCCCCAGAAATTACCGCACCACCTAACAATACACTCTTACCGCTAATTGTTGATATACCACCTGTGTGTATTCGAACACCACCTGATATATCTGCACCAAATCCATCTACATATAATGCAGTTGACGTGTATAAAGATGAAACCGTTGATATACCGGCAGCATCTGGCGTTGTGTAACTCGCTGCAGAGGAAGATAGTTCTGCATATGTGAAAACTGGATCTACATGTAATATGCCAAAAACATCTGGATTAAATGGATTTATGTAATAATCTCCATATACTACACCGTTGTCTTTACCTGTAAATGAAATCGAAATCATCGGCGTCGAAACATTATTGATTTCTGGAATTAGTTTGCGACCAGTATCGCGAATTATTACATGTGAATCCGCTGTTGAATTCGGCAGAGGCGAATGTTCTAATGTAGAAACTCTTCGCAAAACACCTGTTGTTGTATACACATATAGATATTGACCAAATGGGACATATGACACATATTGTATATTTGACATTCTCAACAAGAATAACTTTAATACATAATTAAGAAAATAACTCATTTAATAACATACTCTACGTTAGCAAAACAATCCAGATTGCGTCCACCACCATATGAAATCGCGCTTTGTAAACATTCATGTAAATATTTCATTTCATCAGCATATGTTCGCGGTTTTTGTGGAATCAGCTTTTTAGTTCCTTCAATACGTGTCGTTTTTCCTGATTGAAACGCAGATGCACTTCCCCAAAACTCCTTGAAAGGATGCCCCGCTGCATCATATACTGTTTTACCTGGTGAATCAATCAAACCTGAAAACATTCCACCTATCATTACAACATGCGCCCCAAGAACAAGCGCCTTCGCTATATCGCCTGGATGCGTGATGCCACCATCTGCAACTAATAACGCTTCGGTTCCTTTTACAGCCGCAGCACATTCGGCAATTGCTGCGGCTTGTATTCCGCGACTTCCGAAGCCAGTTGCATCATACGTGGTGCAGGCAGAACCTGGACCGATGCCAACTTTGACTGCATTCGCGCCCCAAGCGACCAGGTCGCGCGTTGCATTTGCTGTACTAACATTTCCGGCAATAATAAACACCGCTGCGCCAATATTTTCGCGAATCCATTGAATCATATGTTCCATGCGAACAGCATGACCATGTGCAATATCAATTGTAATGTAGTCGGGCATTAGGCCTGCAGTGACAAGTTGCGTCAATTCCGTGCGACTTGCATCATTTACACCAACGGAAATACTAATTGGTAGACCAAGCGTGTGCATCTTGCGAGCAAATTCAACTACGTTAATATTGAACCGATGTTGAATGTAGAAATATCCGGCAGATGCAAGTGCAACCGCAATATTTTCATCGATTACACATTCCATGTTTGCGGGAACAACGGGAAGTTTGAATCGACGGCCGCCAATTTGAACACTTGTATCACATTCAGCACGTGAATCCACGACGCATTTGTGAGGAACAAGGTTCATGTGATTAAAGTCGAAAGTTGCAGCGGTTGATAGAGGCATATTTACAAATCTTAATGGTGCACATATTTAGGTTAACCACGTAAATTTTCGAGGGATACAACAAAAACTTCAGTACTAAGACTAATTAGTGTACCAGAAGCTGATGCAAGTAGTGCAGCCAGCGTTAAACATTCTGTTTTGCCACAATACTGATTCATAAGCCGTGGCATTGATTGCTCACAATTATAACATTGCCATGATTTGACTGCAAGCCATCCAGCAGCACAAAGTCCAGATGTAGCAAGTAATATACCAGTTGTGGGGTTTGACATTTACTATGCCATGGTGGTTTGTGCTTAAGCCATTGTCAACTAAAATATGCTATGGTACGCCCAACCACGTTCATCTGTTTTCGTTTTTTGTATACTGCGAAATTTTTCGGTCCCGCAATTGGTTGCAAAAATTTCCAGTTTGTATTTAAATATTTCACACATGTTTCCACACCTGGGTGCGTCGCTTGATCTATAATAATTATACCATTTAGGCGAATAAGTTTCTCTGCGAAAAATACATCAAGTAAAGTATAATCGAATGTATGCCAACCATCAATATAAACCATATCAAATGAGCCTTCACCATGGGTTTTAAGTAATTCTGGCAACGCTATATGTGATTTTTCTTGTACCAATGTATGTATTGTGTGCATCTTCATTAATTTGACAAGCTGGGTTCCAGCATCTTTCCATTGTGTTGTTTCAAATGGGTCAATGCTTGTTAGGTGCCCACTTATATTATGTAGCGCGGTCAACATGTATGCTGCTGAAACACCATCTGCAAACCCTACTTCAACGACTTTTTTACATTTATTTTTAGTGATTATGTTAAGCAAAAAATCGCCCTCCTTCTCGCCAATTGTTGTTTTTATGAATTTCTTGTAATCTGTAGGATTTTTATTGAACATGTTCAATGAATATAGGAAATAGTTTTTATCAATTGTCGTTAAAGGAATACCCAAAAGGCGCTTTGACGCAATAATATTCAATTGAAAATGTCTAAACAAAACAGTTTTATCTTCTGCTAAAAATGCCCGATTTACTTGTATGCGATATTCAAGTATTTTCTTGGAAAAACTAACATATTCACGTATTCTATCAGCATCTAAATATGGGAAATCTTTGAATGTATATGCCGCACCATTGTATCCAATTGCTATCATTTGGTCCGAATAATGTACTATAACATGTTTGAAAAATAGTTTCAATAGAAATGGAAATGATTGACCTTCATGTGTATATTGATTTGGTACGAAAACTGCACTACCACCTACTTTCAAATGTTTTTGCAAGTAGTTTTGCAAAACATTCAAATCAGATAAATAAGTTCCATCAACATCATTTCGTTTAGTAAAATAATTATTCATATATAGCGAATACACCATATCGAACTTAGTTGGTGGACTATCAGCGTAGATTGGTAGCCATCCATTCTTGCGATTGACTTCTTCTTCCCCTTTATCATACAATATAATGCCTTTTTTACGATGAGTGTTATCTTTGAAAAACAATAAAGGTAGCAAAAAATCGAATTTCTTGTCAAAATACACGCGCCCTATGAGGTTCCCTGATGTCATTTTGAATATGTATTTTAACTCAGTGTCTATTTCAAGATGTTTATAAATTTCAGCACGTAATTCACGATATTCATAAAATAGTGGTAAAAGTGACATGTTGGATGGCAAATCAATTATTGTTGGTGTAAATTTAAATTCGCTTGCATCTACGGCAGGTACTTCAAACAATACATCCGGCGCTTTTGGAACTACTATCGCCGCTGTCGGCATTTACTATATATTCATATTTGTTTTCAACTAAACGTTGAAAAATTGAATCGAATAATCTATAGAATAAATCATGCAAGCACGATTTATTCGGGACGAAAAAAGCTGCTTAAGCAGCTTTTTTCTATGTGTTAGTGAATAAGTAGAAATGATTAGTATTGTGCGAGGAACGGTTCAATTGGCAATTTCACCTGATATTATTACGCCTTATTTGGCAGGATTACCAGCTAAATGGATAGAATGTCAAAAAACACGTGATGCATCCCATTACCACTTGACTATTTTAACACCAGATGAGTCAAGTGCTATAACAAGCGAAGATATTGCATCATTAGATACCAAAACATATGTTATTGGTCTTGGCACTTCAGCAGAATGTTATTACCTGATTTGTCACTATCCATCGGCAGATGTTTTCAGGTATAAACGACAACTTCCTCCAAAAGATTTTCACATCACTATTGCATTCAATGGCAAAGACAATCATACAGTGAATAAAGGATTAACTACATTGGTTGACCCAACTACAACAAACGCCGCAAGCATCATTTTAGCTAACAAAACATGCAAAGACAAGAGTCGCAGCATGTTTGAAGCATTGCAAAAAATTGGCATGGATACAGATGCAACAAATTTCGAATTAGCAAAACTATATGGAAATGTAGGCAATTATGGCGCAGCTCTGGAAACGGCGCTTAGATTCAAAACCACTGACTTAGTAAAATACTATTTTATCACACTACAAATATTGCATCATCAAAATTTGTTAACAGATTCAATTGTTGAAGAAGCCACAGAACAATTAATTGGACACCCATCTTCTGCACTAATATTTGACATATTAAATTCACGGTTGAAAACAGCGGTGCTATATGAAGCAAATGGTATCACTGCTATTAGTAAAAATCCTTCAAATTTCAGCATGGTTGATGAATTGCTTGCAGGTTCTGGAATTGTATCTAAATCATCGATTAATTCGGTCGAAAAACTACATTTCGCCAAAATTATATGTTTAATGGAGGAAGCACCTGATGTGCCATATGCGAAACATGGCATTACATTTGAACATTATCCAATTGTTGACAGATATTGGAAATCAATCCATAGTGGTGCATCTGAAACCGGTATTATGGATACAATATTGGCTTCCATTGCGACATCACATGCTGCATCAGAAAAAGTGCTTGTACATTGTTTAGGTGGCTTTGGCAGAACGAATGTTGTACTATCATGCTACTTAATGAAAACGCGTGGATTTTCACCAGCAGAAGCAATGAGTTTTCTTGAAGGACAACGAAAATCCAAATTAACAACCCCGCAAATTATGTTTATCAAACAATATTATGTTTTGTTGAATGCTGCCACGCCGTTGACGGCAATAGCATTACCTAAATTAATTATGATGATTGGTGCACCATGTTCTGGAAAGACAACACTAAGTAATAAATTTATGATTGCTTATCCACGTGATATTGTACATATAAGTCAAGATGATTTGGGAAAAAAGGAATGTATGGGTCTATTGATGCATCATTGCAAAGATAGAACGGCACTTATTTTGGATAGATGCAACCGCACAGCGGCCGAACGTAAAGAGTGGCTTGACTTGATATTTAGCGACAATATTATTGCAATTTACTTCAAATATCCGATTGAAACATGTAAAGCGCGCTTAGCAGGACGAATGTATCATCCGACACTGGCAAGTGGTAGACATGGTGAAAAAATTATTGAAAACGTGTACAATAGTATTGAACCTCCTACTTCAAAAGAACGTTTCACTAAAATCCATGTAATCACGAACGATGATGACTTAGATGCAGTTATGAAAACATTTGGTCTTTAACTAATTGATTCTTAACAAATTCTTTTTTCTTCCAATGAACAACTTCGCCGTCTTCACCACCGGCAAGAAAATCTGTTCGTACAAGTTTCGACCGATGTAACACATGTTCTGCATCACATACTTTAATGTAAATACCTTCTACTTTTTGCACATTAGTACAAAAGTGTGATTGTTGATTTACCATTGGCAATAGGTCGGCAATTTTTACAATAGGCATTCGTGAAATGACTGGAACAACATGAATATTTGTGTCTTTCAACGTATCAACAAGTCGGTCATATGCCATGAACTTACCAGTGGTAATATCATACAAATCAAATGCAAGAAAGTAGTCTGGCAATGCAGTATATTCAATACTATGTTTGATGTATACTAATTCGCCAAATAAAATTTTTGATAGCGGTGGGTCTAAAACGGCATATAATGCTTCACGATGGTCTTCGACCCATTTACCTAAAATCTTGAATTGGTCGCCTTCTTTAGCTGAAACATAATGTGATCGATTTTGGATGCGTATTGTGTAGTCTTCACCTAAAGAGAAACCAAGATTTGCGCCATCGCATTTTTCGGTTATGATAAGTTCTGGTCCAATAAATGCAGAAGCCTCAGCTGCTGTCATAATTAAATCATCGCGTGTAGCACTTTTTAACGCATTTGTAATATGTTTAGTTCGCGGGAATTTATGTATTATATCTGACATTTTATGTTTTACAACCATATCAGAAAATAGGCATTCAAAATTGAAGCGCAAAATGCATTGTTATAACACACGTAAATCAGCTGCAATGGAAGCGATATTGAAACATTCTACCGAAATCTTTGAATCGGAGGAACATGAAGATTGGAAACGTTATAGTGTATTTATTGGTAAAGATGTTGTTGCTTGGGAAAATTATGAACATGTAAACATTCAGGCTAAAAAAGATTTTGGAACAAGCAAAAATATGAAGACATTTAAATATCCAGGTACCCTAAGGAACCGAAATTAAGCTACATGCTTAATTTCGCTTCCTTAGGGGTTTACGTTGTGTTCCCGAAATTAAGCATGTAGCTTAATTTCGGGACACAACGGTATGTCATTGATTGGTATTGATACTAATCTATTATTTCAGGGGGTAAGCGCTGGTGTACACTGCATTAATAAAGTTGACATACATACATTTGAAATTCTAAGTATCAAATCATTTAATGACGATGTATATTACACAGATAGTTTTTGGACGTCAAATGGTATGGTATGTTGGTATAGTCCAATTAATCAGTGTCAAATGCTGTATAAGCTTGCAGATTCAAAAGTATATAAAATTCGCAATTCTATACCAAAAGATTCAATAATCATAGATATTATCACATATGAACAGAATGAATGTGATGTTACCATAAAATTACCAAAGAAATCAAATAAATATATGACAGTGTGTATTGATACATGTCATATTGTAGAGAGTTGGCCATATCTTACAACGATTGCATATTTACCATTAATCCCATTTAATGAAGGTAAAATTGATAAAATCGATAAAATCAACAATACACTTATTATAAGAACTAACAGTAACACTTGTATAATTGTAAAATTAAATAGGTATTCCAATATTTTGGCTGCACAATTAGCCGTCGATACTACGGCAATAATCAAAGATGAATTAGCTGAGGTGGCGTACTATGAGATACAACGATAAAAAGCAACTATCGGCCTCGTTCCGAAATTAAGATACACTTTTCACGTACCGTAGACTACCGAAATTAAGATACACCCCATTCTGGCTCCGCCAGAATGGGGTTGAAAGAACTGTCCACCAAAGGTGGACAGTTCTGACACTTTTCACGAACGTGAAAAGTATCAAAAACTTTCGGAACGAGGCCGGCTTTCGTAGAACTACCAAAATTAAGATACACCCCGTTCTGGCTCCGCCAGAATGGGGTTGAAAGAACTGTCCACCAAAGGTGGACAGTTCTGACACTAAAAGTGTATCTTAATTTCGGTAGTCTACGGTACCCTCTAAAATTATTTTTGACTATTTTAGGAACCCATAAATAATTAAAAAAGATGCGAGCGTGAACGAGCATAAACTTGTAAGGGGCTATAGAAGCAGACTTATGTCCCCCACCTACCAAATGGACATTCGCTTTTCAGGTGCAAGATACATTCCATCACCTTCCTTTACACCATATACTTCGTAAAATTCCGGGATGTGTGCAAGTGCACAATTTACTCGTAATTCCGTTGGTGCATGTGGGTCAATTGCTAAGAATTTATGTGCACATTCATCCGTAATGTTCAATCTCCAAACTGTTGCGTATGCTGTAAAGAATCGCTTGTAGACATCTGGTGGCACCACTTCGTAATGATTCTTCAGCGCACGCAGAGCTATCTTCAGACCGCCAATATCAGCGATGTTTTCGCCAAGTGTTAGTTTACCATTCACAGGTTTACCCCTGAAAGTCTTGCTTCCATAATGTTCTTCAACAGTATGCGCACGTGCTGTAAATTCAGCACGATCGGCATCAGACCACCATTCTTTCAATTCACCAAACTGATTGTATTTTGAGCCTTCATCGTCGTATCCATGTGTCATTTCATGTCCAATTACAACACCAATCGCACCAATATTTTCCTCATATGTATCGAATCCAAAGAACGGCGGTTGCAGAATACCAGCAGGAAACACAATTTCATTCATTGTTGGATGAAAATACGCATTAACTGTTGCCGCACACATTTCCCATCGATGTTTGTTAACAGGTTTATAGATTTCACCACAGACTTTGCGCCAATTCCATTGACCTAATGTGACCAAATGCGTAACAAAATCGGACGTATCAGCGAATTCGGAACAACATGGTTCAGGAACTTCTGGACCACCAATTTTTACGCCGAATCGTGTTAGCTTTTCCGCTGCCACAGCCTTCGTTGCATCTGACATCCATGTTGATTCTGCCAATATTTGTCCAAGTGCTACACGAATATCATCAATCATTGCTTTACATGTTGCGGATTTTTCCGGTGGGAAATAATGTGCTTGATATAGTCGACTCATATCATCTTGCATCGCCGATTGTAAGAATGCAACAGCACGTTTCCAACGCGGTTCTTGCACTTTACGACCACTTAGGAATTTATCGTAAAATTCGAAATGTGCTGCGTCGGTTGCTGCACATGCATGTCCTGCAAACGAATTTGCGAGGTCAAACCGCATGAAATCTTTAACAATTTTAATTGGAGTAGTTGCAAGTAGTTCGCGCAGTCCACGTAATAGTTTAACATTTTGTACAATTGCATAAGGCATATCAACACCAAGTGCATCAAACACTTCTGGAAGAGTTTCTGACAGTTCAGCCGCAGACCATTTATTATAGCGTAAATCAGCATCACGACGTTCAACGCGTGTGAGATGCAATGATGCAAGGCGAGTTTCAAATGCAAACACACCTTCGGCATCAATATGTATTCCATAAAGACCCATTAGTTCAGTCATATATGTTTTGTAGCGTTCATGTGTATCCGCGCGTTCAGTGTAATATGACATATCGGGTAAACCAAGACCTGCCTGAAATATTCCAGGCACAACTGTATCAGGTTCTTTTGCATCTTGTAGAGAATCCACGACAAAGAACGGAAACAGTTGACGTTTACACATTTTTCCAACAATTTCCAGACAATCAGACACGTTTGTGATTGCATTAATAGGCATGAATAAATCCGTCACATATGGTGAAATTATTGTAGGAAGTGTAACATATGATGCATATAGTTTTGCGATTGGTGAATCTGTCGTTTCACATAGATATTTGACACGTGCGAGATTTTCGTCATTTAGAATTGCGAAAGAACCCCAACGGACTTGGTCTGCTGGAATAGGATTTGCCGCAAGCCATTCACCATTGACGTGATTAAAGTAATTTTCTGTTGCCATTTCTTAATATACTTACATTGAATAATGAATAAAAAGTTGGTTTCAATTTGCATGTCAACGTCGTGATACGACAAGCCGTTGCTGCAGTGGATTTGGTGACAAGCTACGTTGTGGTATTACGCGTCGTGCCGCCTTTTTCACTCGTCTGTCGTAGCACAATTTCAGACAAATTCCAAACGCAAGAGATATTCCTGAACATATAGCGGAACTAATTGCAATAGCTTGCAATGTTGATAATCCGGACATACCAAATAAAATCGAAAATATCGCTGCAAACGCTGCAAAAGTGCATCCGATTGCGGTTAATGATGCAGCAAATACATATATATGCCACATTTTTTGCTCTTATGAAAACGATGGCATTTTTCTCCGTCAATTTTTGCGATGTAGCGCATAAAAATGAACGTATACATTAAAACATTCAGAATTTATATGAAAAATGTCGGCATATGAAAAAATATGGAAGACAATTTGGAATGCTGACAAAAAGGCAATAATGTTCACAATAATTCCATGTTTTGTAATATTTTATGCAACTGTCTTCTATTTTCTATACATGTGCGAACCAGGCAGTATTTATTGGCCAACAGAAAGAATATTTATTGCATATTATGTATTTGCTGTGGGTGACATTTACTTCACTGGTTACTTCATTTGGCTTGGAATATTACGAACAATTAAACAAGCCCTTTATGGATGTGAAACATGTCATCATACATGTCATTGGATAAATCCTGCGAGACTACTAAAGACTGGTTCATGTGACCACACTGTAAGTGTTCCATCGGAAGAATGTTATTGTAAACACTATTCAGCAGAACATACTGCATCTGGATGTACTGGTCGGGTGTATAAGAGTATACCAACAACCGTTCCATATGTTGAAATAGCAAAGAGAGGCACAGGACGATTCGAAGACGTCGCATACATCGATAAAGTCATTGATAAATACGTTGATGAAAAATATATGGACCAGGAAATTTGTGGATACAAAAATGTACCATACATGAAAGAAGTTGATGCATCATACACTATTAAAGAATATGCAAGCGTACCAGTGACACGTAGTGTTACCAAAACACGTCCTGCATTTCGCAATGAAACGGTTTATGGAATGAAAACGGTGCAAGTGCCTGTGACGCGAACTGCGCCATCATATGGAATGAACACCGCACCATCATCTTACACCGTGTATGAGTATAGGTCTGTTCCTGACACACATATCAAAACTGTGCAGTATACGGAAACATATACTGATACGGAAACAACGTACGAAATGAAGGTTATTGATAAATTGGTTGCTTGTACTAAAACAGTGCCTGATGTAAGAAAAGAGCCCATTTACAAACCTGTAGAAACAGTGCGGCAAGTGCCTGTTTACAAAAATGTAACCAAAACGCGCAAGCAAGAAGTCATGGAATCATATTCTATCCAAAAAACTAAGATAGTTGATGTTAAAAAAATGGTGCAATGTGAATGCAAACATTCTTTGCCGCAAAAATATTGCAGGTGCGATGTATGTAGCTGCATTGCATGTGAATGCGAAAGAAACGATTGGCGATCAAATTCAAGGGCACTTTGCATTACTACATGGTTATGCACTGTTGCTTGTATTATCTGTGAGACTATGTTTGGTAGATATTAGTTTAGGCAATGTATAACTAATTTTGTTTTTTATCCATTCATTTAGTGTGTCTGGGTTTTGTAAATGATCTGGTAAACAGCATAATTCCACGTCAATGCTTTCAGACTGCAACCAGCGTTTAATCGCACAACCTTTTGCTTTTTCAACAAGGTTTGCACGTTCTTCTTGCGTTAAGCATACACCATCTTTTTCGCGAATTTCTTCAGCTTTGCGAATTATATCGCCTTGAATATATCGATAATTTGTAAATCTGTATAAGAAATTCATTTCCGTCATGATTCGTACAACTTTCGCACAATCATGTTCGACACCAAGAATAAACAGTTTACACAGCTTGGAATCTCTTCTAAATCTAACATGTGCCGCATTTAGTTCGCTAAGTAATTCAGCTGCGCGTGATATACATAATTCAATTTCATCCATATCTCCACTTCCAAGCGCAACATATGTACTTATTTCATCAATGCAATTTGCAATATTTTTCATATCATAAATATCAACATGAAATGTTTGCGAATATCGATTTATCAACTTGTTAATTTGCTTGGTTCGTTGTTCATATTCCATGTTATGTTGTCTAATTTCTTGCTTGGTGATTTCACATGTACGCATGTTATGACCAGGTTGTTTACACTTTCTACACGGCATTTTTTATATACGATATCGTCCCATATTTTTTGCATCATTTTTTCCCTAAAAAATTGTGGGGATTAAGAAAACACAATGAATTTTAGCGTTGTCCCACTGTAAATAACAATTAAATCTTTTTTAAGGATTAATCGCCTGTTGCTGCCAATGCCACCAATATGTTCAGCAAAATAACGACATGCATGTATACTTGGTTTTGTTATTCCAAGCCATGTATGACATACATGTGTTAAAATCCGCGACCAGCCATCTGCATCAAGCCCAGCTTCTATAGCGCGTCCAACATTAATTGTGCGTGCAACCGCATCCCAACTTGCATAAATCGGTTCATATAGCAGTTTGTCGACGAGTGCAGCCTGTGATGCAAGTGCAGTTGCACTGGCAATCACTTTTTCATCAACTGCATCACCATATTGTGCGTGCGTTGCATCATGGAAGACCTCGCGGAATTTACCACGATTGCTCCATGATGGTGTTGTGTTTTTCAAATATGGAATGCCCGCCTCCATGCTAATCGCATAGATTGCAGATTTTTGCACAGTAAGCCATGGACGATGCACATATACACCTTCCATGAATTCAATCGGTTCCATCTTGGCAAGATTGTCAAGATGCACACCTTTAGCAAAATTACTCCAAATGTTTTCCACAACATCATCGCGAATATGTCCAAGTAAAACATGAGGGCGTTCGCCACCAACACAACGATAAACCATGAATCGAATAGTGCGCGTCATACGCTCATAGAATTCACGGTCAGATGTATCACGTCGTAGCCATTCAATATAATAAATGTAAAGCGGTACACCAATGCGTTTGCAATAATGTTTAATAAATGAACATTCTTGTTCACTAACCGCGCGATTACCGTAAACAATGTGAACCGCAATTACGGGAATTTCTGCGCATCGCAGCAGATAACACATTACCATACTATCAACACCGCCACTGAGACTCACAATAAGTGGTCTTTCAGTGTCAGATGCAACATAATGTTCCTTAAGATATTCTACCGTATCTTCTCGCCAGGCAGGAGGATGTAGTGTAATTTCTGTGTCAGGATAGTAATCGCAAATAAGGTCTGAATTGAATTCAGAATGTAATACAGTATGTTCATTTATTTCAATAATTTCAGAATAAATTCGATCAATATTTGAATAACATTTTTTGTATGAATCATTATAAAATCTTAAGAGTATGGGAAAATCCGTTAGATTGCCATTTGCTGGCAACCAATGAAGATGGATAATTGTAAATATGAAGTCATAATCTCCAACATGTTTGAAAGGCATCAGGCAAACCATTAGTTCGAAGTCATCGACGTGGCTTAATTCTTCAATATGCGCTTTTACAATGTCAGTTGCAATACTTCGTGCTGCGATGACATCTGGTTCAAGTACCTTGTTTGCGCGACAGAAATGTCGCATAAATTGATCATAGTAAATTACTTGACCTATCCAATGTTCACCAGCAATGTTGTTGTTCCAGAATTTAGCCGTAATTTCTGCATCTGCAGCAGCTTGCATTGCTCCGATAGATATCCAATATTTCGGATGTGACCGCCAGAAATCTGTAATTGTTGTTGATGATGCCATTTTTATTGCAGAATCATTAGGAAAAACGGGGGAATTCAATTTGGGGGATGTCAAGAATACGCACAAATCTGCTGTTGTCATGTTGCGTAGTTTCAGAACAGCAGAAAATTCTGATTTGTTTGTAAGTTGCGTGTTCCAAAAAATCCATAAATATTAATTTTAGAGAGGTATACAAGCATGTTTTATTAACTTTTGAATAGTCCTAAAATATTTGATATGTTTTTGGAATTGTTTGAGAATAATTAACCCCCCACCACTTAGTGGTGGGGGTTAATTAAGCATCTGGAGTCACTAGGATGCATCTGAAGCCATTAGGCTGCATCTGAAGCCATTAGGATGCATCTGAAGCCATTAGGATGCATCTGGAGTCACACTAACGATTTTTAGTAACATGTTTAGTTTTGCATCTGGAGTCACTAGGATGCATCTGGAGTCACACTAACGATTTTTAGTAACATGTTTAGTTTTGCATCTGGAGTCACTA